>Ga0310039_10003085_pt1 | contig 10737 bp, 10 predicted proteins | sample Sb_taG_4_FD_200460 | JGI IMG/M metagenome (GOLD analysis project Ga0310039, IMG submission 200460) | Peat soil microbial communities from Weissenstadt, Germany - Sb_50d_6_BS metaG (v2) (version 2) | ecosystem: Environmental > Terrestrial > Soil > Wetlands > Peat | place: Germany: Weissenstadt... | reverse complement strand
CACCGCCTGCCATGCGCCCATAGCCGCTCCCTCTCCAGCCACCTCGACCGACGATCACCTCTGACGTCATAACTTCCTCCTCGGTCAGAACCGCACCGCATCCACCCGGTGACGGGCGTTGTGTTCGCAGTTGACTCACCCCGCCACAGACCGCGTGCCCCCATTCGCCGGGACCTGGGCGTTCAGAATGTTCCGCCGAACGGCCTCTGAAGTGAATTTCGACAAGCGCAGAATCGGCAGGGCATCCTGCCGTGCCAACTGGGAACAGCTAGCTCATATTCGCGGCGGTCCGGGAACCTCCTTGGCAGTCTGAGCATCCGAACCTGCCGGGTACAGGGCGCCCCCCAAGGGGCGTCACTATCGTCCCTGGGAGCTCAGAACAGCCGGTTGCGTGCGCCAGGTTCGCCATCTTGGACCGGGCAGGATTGCCGCTGACGCGCTGCTTGCCGTCGTCAGTTGATCAGCGCGGCGACGCGGTATCACTCGGCGGTGGTGATCCCGGACACGTCACTCTGTGGCAGGGCCACCCGAATCCGGCAACCTGTCGGACGCAGAGGAAGGCACCGGGAGCGCATCCCCCGAGTACCGTGCGGTTTAGCCAGGTCGCTAGGTCGACACTCAGGCCATCGAGACTGCGACCAAAAGATCCGGCGCCGGATTGGGTGTTCAAGCCTTGACTTCGCGGGGCCGCAGCAGCAAGAGGAGCCAAGCCAAGAATATGTTGGGCAGCTCGTACATGGCCAAGCCGACTTGGTTGTACCTGCCGGGCTCGATCTTGGTGCTGAAAGACAGGTAAGAGGACTCTCCCTCGGCGACCATGCCCCCCCAACGGCAAATCGAGAGGCCACTGAGTGCGAGGACAAAGAAGCCGAGTGCAGAATCGCGGTGCTTGTCCCGCGCCGCTCCAACGAGCGCGGCTGTCCCTATCGCAATCTGCAGCCCGCCGTACATGGCGCGGACCTCAGTGCGGGCGACTGGGCTTGACAGGTCGTAGACGTCCAAGTTGGGGATCACCTCGCCGGACCACGACTTGGGCTTGATGAGGTTGAGTAGACCCCAGGGGAGCCAGAACATCGAGTTCGAGACCAGGAACAGCTTGGTGATTCGGCGGTGCCAACTCGGGTTCATGAAGACTTCTCCCGCGGATTAGTCGGCACCTTGACGCGCCGGTGACGGATGCTGCTTACGTGCTTCTGATCGAGACCGGCGGCATGGCGCAGCTCGGCGTAGAAGAGGTCAGGGTGGTCGTCGGGGATCAGGGCGTGGCTCAGGGCGATCCGGGTCACGACGTTGGCGACGATGAGGCCGTCGGGACCCGGGAAATGCGGGCGGAGCCGGTCTCGCATGATCGGCATTACCCGGTTCATCTGGTACACGACGTGCTCGGGCTCGACGTCCACGATGCGGCGCAACGAGTACGTGTGTTGGAACTCCACGATGAAACGGAGGATGGCGTCCAGGCGGGCCTCGCCATCGAGTCCGGCGACAGCATGGGCGATCCCTGCGTCGTACTTCTGCTGCTCATAGACGCCGAAGGCCTCAAGGAGTGTCTCCTTCGAAACGAACCACCGGTAGAGAGTTGGCCGAGAGACCCCGGCGGTGGCCGCAACGTCCGAAAGCGAGAGCCTCCGAGTCCCCGAGCGGGCCAGGACCTCGACGGTCGCCTCCAGGATGCGCTCCCTGGTCGTTGCCGTATCGAGCTGGACCACGCTTTACACTTTGCCACAAAAGTGTAACGCTAGGACCGCATGAGCCAACTGACGGTGCGGAGCCCCAAGTTCCACATCGATGAAACAGTGCCGTTCCAGTGGCAGCCGGCCAACCCGAGTTTCGGGCTGTTCGGCAACGTCTTCACCTTCCTCGCCATTGCCTTCGAGCGCTACATCGTGTCGGCCACCAGGCAGGCAGAGCCCTACTTCACCAATCCCGTCGTCGCTGAGGAGGCGGATCTCTTCGTCCGCCAGGAGGCTCAGCACGCGCGAGCCCACCGTGCCCACGCCAAGGCGATGATCGCCGGGTACCCAGGCCTAGAGGGAACCTACGCCGCCGCCAACGCCGCCTACGACGAGCTGCTTGAACGGGAGGATGTGGAGTTCCACCTCGCCTACGTGGCCTGCCTCGAAGCGACGTTCACGCCGCTGTTCAAGATGGTCCTCGACCATCGCAGACAGTTGTTCGAGGGCAGCGATGAACGGGTGGGGACGATGCTGTTATGGCACTTTGTCGAGGAGATCGAGCACCGCAGCTCGGCTCTGGTGATTCACCACGATGTGACACCGGACCGGTCGTATCGGGTCCGCAAGGCACCCAAGATCCTCGAGCATGTCTCTCGGATCTACAAGCTCGTTCTGGCTGGGTTCGAGGAGCACGTGCCCATCGAGGACCGACTCATCTCGACGCAGCTCGTCTCCCCGAGTGGGCTCTACCTATCGGAACTGCGAAACCGGATCGGGCTCAGAGGCGGTTTCGGCAACTATCCCTCGATGCTGGGCCACGTTCCTGGCCGTGACCTAGGGACGATGCTGTGGCGGGAGACCAAGGGTCAGATGCCCCGCCACGACCCCGCCCATGAGCCCCTGCCAGCCTGGGCCGAGCGCTGGCACGAGGCGTTCAACTCTGGAGCTGACGTGACAACCTACGAGGGCGTCGGGGCTCTGACGTGACCGCTTGGTCTTGACCCGTACGAAGCGCTCCCAGCGGGCGATCACGGTTGGCCTTGGGGAGCGCAGAACACCCGGTTGGGGCTGCCTGGCTGCGGACATCGGAGCGATCGGCTCCACAGTGGCATCGCCAGTTGACCCATCCGGGATCTCCAGCCGCGGTGATGACGAGCGGACCGGAAGCCCAGCTACCGAAACGCTTCCAGCCACAGCCGGGTTGAGTCGGCAGACCAGCACGACACAGGGTATCTAGGCTTGTTCGCGGGTTCGAGCCCTTGCCGCCGCCACGGCAAGGCGTGGAAGGATGCTAACCCCGACGGTGTTGCTGAGGACGGAGCCACATGCGCCTGCTCTATCTGGACATCGACACGCTGCGTGCTGATCACCTGGGTTGCTACGGCTATGACCGCGCGACGACACCGAACCTCGACGCCCTCGCCGCTGATGGGGTGAGGTTTGCGAACACCTATGCCTCTGATGTTCCTTGCCTTCCGAGCCGGGCAGCTCTGTTGACGGGCTCCTTCGGGATTCGCAACGGTGTGGTGAGCCATGGTGGCAGCGCGGCAGATCTCCGCCATGAAGGTGCCAGAAGGGAGTTCGTGAGCCGCTACGCCTTCGACTCGTGGGCCGGTGCGTTCTACTGGAACGGCTGGCATACGGCATCGCTGTCGAGTTTCCCATTCCGGCACTCTGCGACGTGGTGGAACCACGGATTCATGGAGGCGATGAACCTCATGCGCGGCATGGGGGCCGAGCGTGCCGATCAGGTGCTTCCGGGGGCGCTCGATTGGCTGGAGCGACGTGGCCGGGCCGACAAGTGGTTCCTCCACGTGCATCTGTGGGACCCACACACGCCCTACAACGCGCCCGACGACTACGGCAACCCGTTCGCCTCGGATCCGGTACCGGCCTGGCACACCGAGGACGTGCGTATGCACAACTGGCAGCTCGCCGGTCCGCACTCCGCCCAAGAACCGTGGGGATTCACGCCGGACGAATGGGGACCGCCCCCACCACGCCAGCCGTGGGACGCCGGTTCTATGGAAGCGGTCAAGGCCATCTTCGATGGCTACGACGTGGGCATCCGCTACGCCGATGCCGCGCTCGGCACCCTGGTGAACAAACTCGACGACCTGGGCGTCCTCGATGACACGGCGGTGCTCGTCAGCAGCGATCACGGTGAGGCATTCGGTGAGTTGGGCGTCTACGCCGATCACCAGGCCGCCGATGAGGCGACCTGCCATATTCCCGCTGTGCTGCGTTGGCCCGGGATCGAGCCATGTGTCCATGACGGGTTGCAATACCATTTCGACGTCGCGGCAACGGTGCTCGATCTCGCAGGCATTCGGATTCCGCCAAGCTGGGATGGACGCGTCGTCGACATCGGCGGTGCCGGACGAGACCACCTGGTCCTTTCGCAGGGGGCGTGGTCCTGCCAGCGGGGCGTGCGTTTTGACAACTTCCTCTACCTGCGCACGTGCCACGACGGCTATCACCCGCACTGGGCAGACGAGATGTTGTTCGATCTGGAGCGCGATCCGCACGAGACGCTCGACATTTGCAGCTCTGACGCCGAAGCGGCGACGACGGGTAGGGAACGTCTCGCGCACTGGACGGCAACACAGCTTGCGCGGACAGGCCTAGAGGATCCCATGGACATCGTCCTCAGCGAGGGGGCCCCTACCACGTACGCAAGCACCTCGCCCCCTACATCGAGCGCTTGCGTGCCACGGGACGCGAGACTTGGGCTGAGGTTCTCGTTCAACGCCACCACACCGAGATCTGACTCTCGTTGTCGAGGGCCTCGATTGAGGTTCATTTGCGATTGCTCCCCGGTGCCGTCTCGCCGCAGGCCATGAGGCCCAGTGACATCCCCGCCACCTGAAGCCCCAATACTCCTCTCCCCACCTCTACAGTCTGCCTTCCTGAGCTGAGGAAGTCCGCAACTGCGGAGTGCAGGGTGCGCCCCCAAGAGGCCATCACGGTTGCGCAACGGGGAGCGCAGATCACCCGTTCCGGAATGGGTTGGGAAGGCGTTTAGACCACGCGCAAGGGCCAGCTATCGCTCGATCCTCCTTGCGCTCGCCAGGACAAAACCCGCCCGATATCGCTCGGGCGCCGGAGTCTCTGGGCATTCCGCGATGCGGGGTTCGAGTAAGGCTCTCAAGGACTACCTTGGCGCCCGAGCGATCGGACACGCGAATGTGCCTCTGTACAGCAACAATGTTGTCGAAACGACAACGGTGTGGAGGTGAGCGGACAACTCTCGAACCAAGACATCAGAGAGGAGATCGACACCCTCTGGGCCTTGACCAGGCATTTTGATTGACACCCGGCCGTCGGCTTAGGACTCAAGCTTCCCCTTGTGGGGGGGACGATCCAGGGTTTCCCCCATCGCTACCTCTAGGTCGCTCCCCCGGACCGACCTGTATCGCCGAGTTAGAACATTTGCGGTGGCCCGCCTGAGACCGGCCTCCGGGGCTGGCCGCACAAGAACAGCAGTTGCCCGCACCCTCCCAGTGTTCTCGATATGTAGCAGCCTGCCCCTGTCGCCCGGGCAGGTGCTACTAGATCCGTCGAAAGGGCGCGCTCACGCGCCGGGCCTCTGTGACATTCGGCGCGCACCGATCTGGTCGTTGCGTCCTTATCCGGCGCCTCTATATCCCACGGGGAAAAGACCTGGTCGCTACAACCGCTCGATCGCGCCCGCTCCACTTAGTATGCAGGCAGACTGTCTGGAATATTGACTAAGGTGGCCGGATGGTTCCAGGGGAGCAGAGGGACGAGAACGTGCCACTGCCTGCCCTTCTGCGAGGAGCGCACCGAACCTACGGCGAAGCGGTGAGGCAGGCGGTGAGCGCTGCCGGATTCGATGACCTCCCGAAGAACGGTCCCTACGTCATCGGTGCAGTCGCCCATGCCGGTCTCCCGCTGAGCAGGATCATCGTCCACCTGGGTCTTTCGAAGCAGGCAGCCGGGCAACTCGTCGACGCGCTGGTCTCGCGCGGTTATCTCGATCGGGAGGTGGATACGACCGACCGCCGGAGGCTCACTATCTCCCTCACTTCCCGGGGCGCAAAGGCGGCGGCGATAACTCGGCGGGCCATCGAGAGGGTCGACGGGGAGTTGGCGGCGCGCGCCGGCCGCAAGAACATGGAGGTGATGCGGCGGACCCTTGCAGTCGTGATGGAGATCGGCGCACCCGACCAGATCTCGTGAAGGCTCCGTGGACTTCGCCGCCTGACCAACCGCGCTGGGCGCGACCGAGTCTCTTGGCGATCGCCGTTGTGTCGGCGGGCCTATACGGATGGCGACTCGGGTCGACCACGGAGATCTTCTACGCGGCCGCTGATCGAAGCATGTCGATGAGTTGGCACAACTTCTTCTTCGCAGCATTCGATCCGGCCGCCACGATCTCGATCGACAAGCTACCCGGAGCCTTCTGGATCCAGGCGCTGTCGGTGCGACTCTTTGGCGCCCACACCTGGGCGCTCGCCCTTCCCCAGGTCGTGGAGGGTGTCCTGTCCGTCCTCGTCCTTTACCGGGCTGTGCGTCGTTGGGCGGGGCCCGTCGCCGGCATTATCGCAGCCGGCGTCCTGGGCATCTCGCCGGCCACAGTGACATTGAATCGTGGCAACGTCGCGGACTCGCTCCTCGTCCTTCTTCTGGTTCTGGCCGTCGACTCACTGGTCTCGGCCGTTCGCACCGGCAGGCTCACGAGCACGGTCATGGCAGGAGTGTGGGTGGGACTTGCATTCCAGGCGAAGATGGTGGCGGCCTGGCTGGTACTGCCCGCCCTCGCTGTCGCGTACCTGATCACTGCCGGCACGAGCCTGTCCCTGCGGATCACCCGGCTGGCGGGAATGGTCGCGGTCGCAGTCGCGGTTTCCCTCAGCTGGATCGCCATCGTGTCGATGATCCCCCATCAGGACCGGCCCTATGTCGACGGGTCGACCAACGACTCGTTGGTGAGTCAGGTGTTCGATTACAACGGTTTCGGTCGGGTGAACCGTCCTCTCCCCAATCAGGTGTTGGGCCGGACGCTAGGGATCTCGTTCCTCGCCCAGCCTGCTCCGGCGGCTTCGGCCACCCGTCTCCTCGAGGGTGCGCCTGGACGCGACACCGGCTGGTTGCTTCCCGCATCGGTGCTCGTCATCCCGGTCCTCTTGTGGTCGCGGCGGCGTCACCCGCGGACCGACCCGCTGCGCGCGTCGGTCGTGCTATGGGGGTGCTGGCTTGTCGTCTTCACGGCCGTCTTCTCTGTCAGCGCGATCAACTGGTACTACCTCGGCGATCTGTCACCGCCTATTGCCGCCCTCCTCGGTGTCGCGGCCAGCCAGGCCTGGGCGAACCGCACCGCGCTCGCCGTCAAGGCGGTGGTCATCGGCATCGTCGTCGTTAGCGTCGTCTATGCGGTGTGGCTTGTGCCCTCGGCGGGAACCGGAGTTCCCAGCTGGCTCAAGGGGGTAGCTGTCGCTCTCGCCTTCCTCGCCATGGGGACCATCGCTGCACTCGCCGTGACAGGTCGAACTGCGGCCGGTGTCGCCGGAGCTCTCAGCGCCGTTGCCGCCATGGCCGCCGTCCCGGCGGTCGCCTCGGCTTCGGTGGTGATCAACGACCTGGGCGCATTCGACACGCCTTTTCAACCGACGGCTCTCACCGCCTTCAACAAGTCCTTCTTCGGTGCGCCCCTCCAACCCATCGCGACGCTGCCCGCAATCGAGAAGGTGCGAAACGGAGCTCCCGACCTGCTCGCCACCCAGACATCGGTCATTGCCGCACCGTTCATCTTCGCCACCGGCCGGGAGGTTCTGCCCATCGGGGGGTATGACGGATCGACACCCGAGCCCACGCTTGGCGCGCTGCGTTCGGCGATCGCACATGGGATGTTCCATCTCGTCCTCACCGCCTCCCATACCGACGACGTGAGAGCGTTGTTCATCCAGCAACACTGCCTCCCGGTGCATCCCCCTGGTCCATCGCCGATCGTCTCACTCCGGGTATCGTATTGCCTGCCCGCGGACGCCAAGTAAGCCGGGTGTTGTTGTCATGGCCTACTCACTGTCGGCGCCCTGTGTCTCTCCTTCGAGAGCCAGGGGAAGGATCTTGAATTGGCACGACGGTCCAGTACAGATCGGGAAATCCGGAGCGGCCGTCCGCGTTATGGCGCTCCGTCTGACACTCGCCCGTGTTCGGCAGGGCGTCATCCCGTCGGTGCTCACGATCGCAAGCGGCTGGCCAAAATGCACCGTCAGGAGGGGCGCATACGTGCCGCTCGTCAGCGCCTCGATCCGGCCGCGACCCGCGGAGTATTCGCGGTCCAGAGCGATTGCGCGCAGTTCCGGGCCTGAGCCGTCTCGGCGAGGGGTTACTCACACCGGCATTACAGGGCGTTTACAGGAGTTGTGGCTGAACCTCTGAGGTGCCATCGAGTTTTGGTCGCTTGGGTCAGTGATGTCCACCTGAGGCCAGGAGCGAGAGGTCGAGCAGGGCAAACCCAGTGGTCGCAAACATGATCGAACGGACGATCCATGCCTTCAGACTCCTGGCGCTGGTCGTGCTGGTTCGTAGACCCGTACTCCTGTGGGCTGTCGGGCGAGCCCCCACGCTGGGGCTCATGAGATGCACTGAAGGCCCGCGTGTCCCGGAGACAGGCGAAAACCCAGTCTTCACGGCTCAGCGCCCCAAAAGCGCGGATTCGGTATCCGGGTCAGGTGGAAAGAGAGGACCGTCTTCGGGGCCCATGGAATGAGTCTGACCCGCCTCGGTTCGGACCTGGTTCAACAGGCGCAGCGCCTCTCGACCGAGGACCAGTACAACAAGGGCGAATGCCATCAGCCACGAGACGGTCCCTATGTGGCGCCCACGCAGGAGTTGAAAAGCCGTCACCGCCAGCACGACGAGCACGGGGACGTAGGGAGCAACCAACGAGATCGTGGATTCATCGGTATCTGATACCTCAGGCGCTGGTGAGGTCATCGCCCACAGCGCACCCAGGCCGATCAACAGGTAGCCCGCCACCCAACCCGTGTCCAAGAAGTTCCCGCCGTTGTAGCTGTTGACTTCCGTGAGATACGAAAAGGCGCTGTCAGAGACGGCAAAAGCCACGACGCCAGCCATCACCAACTCCAGGCGAATTCGTCCCGTGCGTCCCACCCGTGCGATCATGATGATGACCAGAGAGACCATGATCACATCGCTCATCGGGTAGGCCAGAGAGATGGTCTGCTTCAAGACACCGCCCTGATGAGACCGGTAGAGCGGGCCGAGGACAGTTGCCCAACTGGCAAAGAGCAGCGACGTGGCGATGATGCAACCGTCGAGAACTCCTTGCACGCGAGCAACCGGCCGACGCTGACCGGTGGGGTAGACCAAGAGTCCGGTAAACGCCAGGGGAACGGCGGTGAGGAACCCGACGTCGGCCAACGACGGAAACGGCACCGGAATGTTCTTGATGAGGGCGTAGTAACACCAGACGAGCTCTCCGGCGCCCCAGGCGAAGCTGGAAGCAGCAAAAAGCGCCCACGTCGCCCTACCCACCGAGACTCGGAAGGCAGCCGCGCAACACACGACAGTGGCGCACCAAGCCGCGACCAGTTGACCGATATCGTCGACCTGCAGGGTGACGTGGGTGCCATCGACGTTGAATACGATCCACAGAAAGAAGACGACCGTCATGAACCCCGCCAGCACCGATCCGACCACAAAGGGTCGATGCCGGCCTCGGTCAGTCAGACGGTCCCCGGCGGATGCCACAGATTTCCATCGACCTGGATCTGATTCCGATTGAGAGTCAAACGACTCCAATTCACACGGTTCAGACAACATGTACTGAGAAGTGGAAGTTCCAGTGCCACCGCTCCGGGCGCGGCCCGGCGGTATCCGGCCTCGCCGATGGAGGAGATTCGCGACGCCGTCCACCTCGAGTGGAACGTCATTGACGAATGGCTGGAGGAGGACGAGCCCGTCTACGTCCATCCTCGCGACCCGTACACCCGGGTGGACATCCTGGCCAGCTCCCGGCACGTCCAGGTCGTCGTCGACGGCGAAACCATCGCCGACTCGCGCCAGCCCCGAATCCTGTTCGAGACGGGGCTCCCACCGCGCTACTAACTTCCCCTGCCTGACGTGCGGCTGGACCTCCTGACGCCGTCGCGGACGGAAACGCACTGCCCCACAAGGGCACGGCAACCCACTGGCATCTCGACGTCAATGGTCATCACTACGACGACTTCGTTTGGATCTACCGGGTGCCGCTGCCCGAGAGCCAGAAAATCGCCGGCTTGGCCTGGGCGGGTCCGTTGGGTGCCCGAGCAGATTCGCCAGTTGCGCGTCGTCAACCGGACGATCGACGAGCTGGCACTGACGTGCCCATCATCGGGTCGCCCCGAGATCCCGCTCGGCGGCACGTGGCCGCCCCATAGCTGACCGGCCATACATCGGACCGACTACCAGGGCTTTCGCCTATCCTTAGCATCCCGGCGGGGAAAGGCCACAAGAAATGACCGAGCACCAAGCCCAGACCGAGATGCGGTCGGTGCTGTTCACGGATCTCGTCGGATCGACCGAGCTACGGGTCCGTGTGGGTGAGGACCAAGCAGAGAACCTCCGTCGTACCCATGACCGCCTCCTCGCCGACGCCGTGATTTCCCACGGGGGTCAGGTGGTCAAGGGGTTGGGCGATGGCATTCTCGCCACGTTTCAGTCTGCCGCCGACGCGGTGTCTGCAGCCGAGGCCATCCAGCAAGCGGTCGACCTCCATGCCCACCAACAGCCTGAGCAGGCCTTCGCCGTTCGAGTCGGCATCTCCGCGGGTGACGTAACCGTCGAATCCTCCGACGTCTTTGGAGTACCCGTCGTCGAAGCGTCCCGACTTTGTGCGGCGGCCGCCGGTGGGGAGATTCTTGCCGCAGAACTCGTGAGGACATTGTCTCGTGGCCGGGGCAATCACATCTTCGAGCCGATGGGCAATCTCGAGCTCAAGGGTCTGCCCGAGCCCGTGCCGGCCTGTCGGGTTCCTTGGGAACCGCTCGAACTTGCCGACGCGGCGGCGCATCTCGCTGACGTCGCGTTCCCA
>Ga0310039_10003079_pt1 | contig 10757 bp, 10 predicted proteins | sample Sb_taG_4_FD_200460 | JGI IMG/M metagenome (GOLD analysis project Ga0310039, IMG submission 200460) | Peat soil microbial communities from Weissenstadt, Germany - Sb_50d_6_BS metaG (v2) (version 2) | ecosystem: Environmental > Terrestrial > Soil > Wetlands > Peat | place: Germany: Weissenstadt... | reverse complement strand
GGCAACCGCTCGCAGATTGCCGCGTCATTGCAGGTCAGTAGGCTCGTTTTTCGCGAGCCGTCGTCCCGTCCGCCAAGGACGGGCTCCATTGCGGCGTGCGGTGCTAGTGCAGGTCAGCGGGGCTGCTGCTGCGTCGTCCCGTCCGCCAAGGACGGGCTCCATTGCGGCGTGCTCACGGCGGCCGAGCCATGCCGGCTGATCGCCCCGTCGTCCCGTCCGCCAAGGACGGGCTCCATTGCGGCTACGACAAGGCGGCCGACCGGATCGTCGCGGCAGTCGCGTCGTCCCGTCCGCCAAGGACGGGCTCCATTGCGGCAACGTCCAGGCGGTCGGCGGCACCAACACCCTCCTGCGTCGTCCCGTCCGCCAAGGACGGGCTCCATTGCGGCCGTGGCCGCGACCGTGATCTTCGCGTTGGCGAGCGGGGTCGTCCCGTCCGCCAAGGACGGGCTCCATTGCGGCTGGACCTGGGCGGCCTTCAGGCCGGCGACGGGATTGGTCGTCCCGTCCGCCAAGGACGGGCTCCATTGCGGCTTCCTCCCGGTGCCGCCGGGCCCGGTGCCGGGGATCTGGTCGTCCCGTCCGCCAAGGACGGGCTCCATTGCGGCCGAGGTGACGGCGTGGCCGCCGGACTGGGACCTGACCGGTCGTCCCGTCCGCCAAGGACGGGCTCCATTGCGGCCCGGAGGCGGATGATGGACTGGTTCTGCCCGTGCTGTCGTCCCGTCCGCCAAGGACGGGCTCCATTGCGGCTTGTGCCGGCCGGCACAGCACGTAGACCGCGCGGTCCGTCGTCCCGTCCGCCAAGGACGGGCTCCATTGCGGCCTGCGCAGCCGCCGCGAGCCGCGCGGGACCGCGCGGAGTCGTCCCGTCCGCCAAGGACGGGCTCCATTGCGGCCGAATGTGTTAGCGATCCAGCCAGTTAGTATTGCGATGTCGTCCCGTCCGCCAAGGACGGGCTCCATTGCGGCCGGCAGTGAAGGAGCGGACGAGGTCAGGCGCGGCCACGTCGTCCCGTCCGCCAAGGACGGGCTCCATTGCGGCCGGCAGTGAAGGAGCGGACGAGGTCAGGCGCGGCCACGTCGTCCCGTCCGCCAAGGACGGGCTCCATTGCGGCCCTCTTCGGCTGGAAGACCATCACCGACGAGGCGACCGGTCGTCCCGTCCGCCAAGGACGGGCTCCATTGCGGCTTTCCCGGCAAGGGCGGCGATCCGCGGCCCGCGAAGTCGTCCCGTCCGCCAAGGACGGGCTCCATTGCGGCTGCAGCTCGCGCGTCTCGCCGGTCGTGAACGACACCCGTCGTCCCGTCCGCCAAGGACGGGCTCCATTGCGGCATCTTCGCCGCGGTGGTCGAGCCCTCGGTCCCGGCTCGTCGTCCCGTCCGCCAAGGACGGGCTCCATTGCGGCTGACGCCCGTGGAAGCGATGCAGGCTAAGGATATGGTCGTCCCGTCCGCCAAGGACGGGCTCCATTGCGGCAATATCGCCCAGCGTCAGGGCCTGTTTGCAGGTGAGCAGGTCGTCCCGTCCGCCAAGGACGGGCTCCATTGCGGCGAGTCGGCGGCCGCGACGGTGACCCCGGTGATCTCGTCGTCCCGTCCGCCAAGGACGGGCTCCATTGCGGCCCGTCGATCGCCGACAAGATCGCGGTGCATCTGATGAGTCGTCCCGTCCGCCAAGGACGGGCTCCATTGCGGCCGGCTGGCCCTGGCCTGGGGGCAGGAACCACTCGCGGGTCGTCCCGTCCGCCAAGGACGGGCTCCATTGCGGCGTGACCTGCCAGAACGGGTTCGCTCCGCCGCCGCCGGGTCGTCCCGTCCGCCAAGGACGGGCTCCATTGCGGCATACAGCCCGCGCTCGACTCTGGCCACTAGCGGCCCTGTCGTCCCGTCCGCCAAGGACGGGCTCCATTGCGGCTCCGCGTTCTTCGCGAAGCGGGCCAGGTACCCGCAGGTCGTCCCGTCCGCCAAGGACGGGCTCCATTGCGGCCATCTGGACGCGGCTATCCCCAGGACTCGCTACAATGTCGTCCCGTCCGCCAAGGACGGGCTCCATTGCGGCGGCCTGTCCCCGGCCAGGGAGGGGCCGCTGTCCGGGTCGTCCCGTCCGCCAAGGACGGGCTCCATTGCGGCCACCCCACGAGGCACGACGCGAACGCGCGCAGCATGTCGTCCCGTCCGCCAAGGACGGGCTCCATTGCGGCCGCGTGACCGCCATCGGGCCCTTCGAGTCGGAGCGGGTCGTCCCGTCCGCCAAGGACGGGCTCCATTGCGGCATGGCCGACGGGGTAGGGCTGCCCGTGGCCGTTCATCGTCGTCCCGTCCGCCAAGGACGGGCTCCATTGCGGCCAGGGCTTCAACGGCAGCTCCGTGCAGCAGTTCGACGTCGTCCCGTCCGCCAAGGACGGGCTCCATTGCGGCCGCGGCTGACCCTGGGCACGGCGACCGGGACGCAGCCGGTCGTCCCGTCCGCCAAGGACGGGCTCCATTGCGGCTGATCCCCGAGGCTGGTATGGCCCTTCTGCCCTTGCGTCGTCCCGTCCGCCAAGGACGGGCTCCATTGCGGCGTGGGTTAGCGGGCATGCCCGTACTCCACCCGAGGGGCGTCGTCCCGTCCGCCAAGGACGGGCTCCATTGCGGCTGATCCCCGAGGCTGGTATGGCCCTTCTGCCCTTGCCAGTCGTCCCGTCCGCCAAGGACGGGCTCCATTGCGGCTACGCAGGGCTGGGCACGGCACGGCACGGCACGGCAAGTCGTCCCGTCCGCCAAGGACGGGCTCCATTGCGGCTGTTCGGCTGGAAGACCATCACCGACGAGGCGACCGAGTCGTCCCGTCCGCCAAGGACGGGCTCCATTGCGGCTACTCCACCACGCCCGGCCAGCTCGGCACCCTTATCGTCGTCCCGTCCGCCAAGGACGGGCTCCATTGCGGCCTGGACCCACTCGACGGTGCCGGGCAGGTTGATGCCGGTCGTCCCGTCCGCCAAGGACGGGCTCCATTGCGGCCATGTCCTGCTTCAGGGCCCACCAGGATGCGGCAAAGTCGTCCCGTCCGCCAAGGACGGGCTCCATTGCGGCGCCGCGGATCCGCGGCCGCGGCTACCCGGACTGGACGATGTCGTCCCGTCCGCCAAGGACGGGCTCCATTGCGGCGCCGCGGATCCGCGGCCGCGGCTACCCGGACTGGACGATGTCGTCCCGTCCGCCAAGGACGGGCTCCATTGCGGCAAATCGACAGTCGCGTCACCTGGTTTTCCGACAGTGACGTCGTCCCGTCCGCCAAGGACGGGCTCCATTGCGGCCCGACGCCGTGGCCGCTGAGGTCACGGCGCGGCTGGGTCGTCCCGTCCGCCAAGGACGGGCTCCATTGCGGCTTCCCCAGGGCGATGGCCTGGTTCGAGGACGTGGCGTGTCGTCCCGTCCGCCAAGGACGGGCTCCATTGCGGCACCAACTTTGCCCACTGCGCCGTGCTCCGTGCGGGGTCGTCCCGTCCGCCAAGGACGGGCTCCATTGCGGCACGCGGGCAAACCACATGCCCAGCATCAGGATCGCATGTCGTCCCGTCCGCCAAGGACGGGCTCCATTGCGGCGCGGCACGGTTCCCGCAGGCCCCCGCTTCCCCGGCCAGTCGTCCCGTCCGCCAAGGACGGGCTCCATTGCGGCTGGGCCGAGCCCAGGGGCCTCGGAGAGGCGGCGGAGAAGTCGTCCCGTCCGCCAAGGACGGGCTCCATTGCGGCGGATTCGGGCCCGGGGCCGCCCCGCCCGCCGGAGGCAAGTCGTCCCGTCCGCCAAGGACGGGCTCCATTGCGGCATTAATTCATGCGCCCGGCGAAGGAAAGGCACCCTAGTCGTCCCGTCCGCCAAGGACGGGCTCCATTGCGGCGCAGCCCCGCGAGCACGGCCAGCCGGGCCGCGTCATCCGGTCGTCCCGTCCGCCAAGGACGGGCTCCATTGCGGCGCAGCCCCGCGAGCACGGCCAGCCGGGCCGCGTCATCCGGTCGTCCCGTCCGCCAAGGACGGGCTCCATTGCGGCCTCTAGATCGATTCAGTCATTTCCCAATTCACCTGTCGTCCCGTCCGCCAAGGACGGGCTCCATTGCGGCCGAGTTCCCACCAGTAGACGATGTCAGTCTTCTGGAGTCGTCCCGTCCGCCAAGGACGGGCTCCATTGCGGCTCCACGGTCCCGTCGACCAGCGTGGCCCGGCCGACGGTCGTCCCGTCCGCCAAGGACGGGCTCCATTGCGGCCCTTTCGTGAGTGGCGATGTGCTTGCCACGCGGCGGTCGTCCCGTCCGCCAAGGACGGGCTCCATTGCGGCCTAACCTGGCTAGAGGTAAATGGCGAGCAGGTAAGCAAGTCGTCCCGTCCGCCAAGGACGGGCTCCATTGCGGCGATATTCGAGCCGCGTTGTCCGCGACACGCCGGGTTAGGTCGTCCCGTCCGCCAAGGACGGGCTCCATTGCGGCGCTGTATTCCGGAGGTTCCTGGCGGCACGGGACGCAGTCGTCCCGTCCGCCAAGGACGGGCTCCATTGCGGCTCGTACGCCGAGACCGGCTGCCCCATCTCGTCGCTGGTCGTCCCGTCCGCCAAGGACGGGCTCCATTGCGGCCACGCGAAGCTGAGGGTGCCTTCCTCGCGCTTGCACTGTCGTCCCGTCCGCCAAGGACGGGCTCCATTGCGGCTTACACCGTGGCGGCGAGCAGCTGCCGCCGCCGGCTAGTCGTCCCGTCCGCCAAGGACGGGCTCCATTGCGGCTTACACCGTGGCGGCGAGCAGCTGCCGCCGCCGGCTAGTCGTCCCGTCCGCCAAGGACGGGCTCCATTGCGGCATGTTCGATGTGGACTAGGAGTCGGGATGAGCATGCCAGTCGTCCCGTCCGCCAAGGACGGGCTCCATTGCGGCATTGCTGCCGCGCGTGAGCTAACCCCGGACGAAGCGGCGTCGTCCCGTCCGCCAAGGACGGGCTCCATTGCGGCCTTCCAGGTCGTCTCCGAGAGCCCGGCGGCATCGCAGTCGTCCCGTCCGCCAAGGACGGGCTCCATTGCGGCGGGCCCGGCCGCCCGTCAGCCCTCTTGAACGCCCAGGTCGTCCCGTCCGCCAAGGACGGGCTCCATTGCGGCACCCGCAAAGGCGGCGACACACAAGGCCACGTCGACGCGTCGTCCCGTCCGCCAAGGACGGGCTCCATTGCGGCTCGTCCTCGCACGTCGGGCACCAGTTCCCGAGGCCGGTCGTCCCGTCCGCCAAGGACGGGCTCCATTGCGGCGCCTGATCGCTGGTGAATGACCCGCGCGTGGCGATAGGTCGTCCCGTCCGCCAAGGACGGGCTCCATTGCGGCCGGGATCGCTGGGCCATCAGCCATGCGGCGGTCAGCGTCGTCCCGTCCGCCAAGGACGGGCTCCATTGCGGCCTGATCCCGCCGAGCGCCCGCGCCCAGTCGTACCGAGTCGTCCCGTCCGCCAAGGACGGGCTCCATTGCGGCAGCTCGCGGCAGACGCGGAACGCTTCGGCGGCAGCAAGTCGTCCCGTCCGCCAAGGACGGGCTCCATTGCGGCTCAGGCGGCGCCTGGACTATCTGCTGGATGACGGCCAGTCGTCCCGTCCGCCAAGGACGGGCTCCATTGCGGCCGGGAGATGGCCCAGCGCGGCGACCTGTCGGACCGTCGTCCCGTCCGCCAAGGACGGGCTCCATTGCGGCGGGCAGGCGGCGAACCTGCCGCTGGGCTGGATCGCGAGTCGTCCCGTCCGCCAAGGACGGGCTCCATTGCGGCAAGGCCGGCTGTGCGCCTCGGTGGGAGGACCGGCTGGTCGTCCCGTCCGCCAAGGACGGGCTCCATTGCGGCATCCTGCGCGCGTGCGAGCGGTTCGGGTGCCTGCCCTCGTCGTCCCGTCCGCCAAGGACGGGCTCCATTGCGGCGGTCTATCCAGCCGAACATGTTACAGTCCGGCTACCGTCGTCCCGTCCGCCAAGGACGGGCTCCATTGCGGCGTCTGGTATGTGGGCTGCACTCCGGCTGCCGTGGACCGGTCGTCCCGTCCGCCAAGGACGGGCTCCATTGCGGCCCGCCTATCAGCAGCGTGTGCCCAGCCTTCTGATCCCGTCGTCCCGTCCGCCAAGGACGGGCTCCATTGCGGCGGCTGCGGCGACGGCGGACATGAGGGGGGCGAGGCTGGTCGTCCCGTCCGCCAAGGACGGGCTCCATTGCGGCTAGACCCGGGAGCCGGGTGTGGCCTGGATCAGCTCGGTCGTCCCGTCCGCCAAGGACGGGCTCCATTGCGGCCTCGACGAGGACCACCAGCAGATCCACGAGTTCGCCGTCGTCCCGTCCGCCAAGGACGGGCTCCATTGCGGCCAGAACGTGTTATTGGAGATCGCCGCGCCGCCGGAGGGTCGTCCCGTCCGCCAAGGACGGGCTCCATTGCGGCTGCGACGCGGTGGGCATGGCCGCGGTCGAGCTCACGGTCGTCCCGTCCGCCAAGGACGGGCTCCATTGCGGCCCCGACGCGATCGCCGACGGGAGGCTGACGATGGCCGTCGTCCCGTCCGCCAAGGACGGGCTCCATTGCGGCCGGGAGGGCCGGGTCGGGCCATGAGCGAGCCTGACGGGTCGTCCCGTCCGCCAAGGACGGGCTCCATTGCGGCTACCGCTCGGGCCACGATGTGCTGCAGACCCAGGGTCGTCCCGTCCGCCAAGGACGGGCTCCATTGCGGCATGTCGGCCCGGGTCTCGGTGTCGAGCACGAAGGGGTCGTCCCGTCCGCCAAGGACGGGCTCCATTGCGGCCGGACGCGCGGCGTGTCGAAGGTTGGCGGTACGGCGGTCGTCCCGTCCGCCAAGGACGGGCTCCATTGCGGCCCGACCGCCCAGACCACGCCCGCCACCGCGCCCGCCGCGTCGTCCCGTCCGCCAAGGACGGGCTCCATTGCGGCTGCCACATCGTGCTCGACGGCATCGATGAGGTGCTGCTCGTCGTCCCGTCCGCCAAGGACGGGCTCCATTGCGGCGGTGCGGGCCTGCTTATCCCGACCACGACCGCGACCCGTCGTCCCGTCCGCCAAGGACGGGCTCCATTGCGGCCGGGTACGACGAAAACGGTTCGCCACTGCACGCCAGAGTCGTCCCGTCCGCCAAGGACGGGCTCCATTGCGGCCCTGTCACTCCTGATCCACAACCTGAAGCGGGTAGCGCGTCGTCCCGTCCGCCAAGGACGGGCTCCATTGCGGCCGCATCCTGGGATGAACGGCGGAGAGCGTCGCCCCGAGTCGTCCCGTCCGCCAAGGACGGGCTCCATTGCGGCAGGATTCGCTGCACGTCGAGGCGCAGGCCCACGCCGAGTCGTCCCGTCCGCCAAGGACGGGCTCCATTGCGGCGCAGCGTCCGCCTGCGCGTTTGACGGCGGTGGTGCGTGCGGGTCGTCCCGTCCGCCAAGGACGGGCTCCATTGCGGCACATTTCGCCGCTTCACAACATGGATACAGGTGAGACGTCGTCCCGTCCGCCAAGGACGGGCTCCATTGCGGCAAGTCTGCCTTTGAGAGATGATTTGCGAGGTAGCTTGGTCGTCCCGTCCGCCAAGGACGGGCTCCATTGCGGCCGCGCGGACGGCGACGGGGCCCTGGTCTATGAGACCGGTCGTCCCGTCCGCCAAGGACGGGCTCCATTGCGGCAAAGCCAGCAGCAACACCAAGGAGGCGAGCTGCCGGGTCGTCCCGTCCGCCAAGGACGGGCTCCATTGCGGCGGGTGCCATCTATACGGGCACCTACCGGGCGGTACCGGTCGTCCCGTCCGCCAAGGACGGGCTCCATTGCGGCAGCGCGATCACCATCACGTCCTCGTCCACTCCGGCGGTCGTCCCGTCCGCCAAGGACGGGCTCCATTGCGGCAACAACCCGGCAGGCGGCCTGGCGGGGCCGGTGTCCGGTCGTCCCGTCCGCCAAGGACGGGCTCCATTGCGGCGCTGACCAGCTCAACACGCTGGTGGCCGAGGCCGAGGTCGTCCCGTCCGCCAAGGACGGGCTCCATTGCGGCATGGCCTTGCGCAGCCACGTCGCCAGTTCAGCCACATCGTCGTCCCGTCCGCCAAGGACGGGCTCCATTGCGGCGCGTCATGCCACACCGACACGAAGAACCGGCCGACGTGTCGTCCCGTCCGCCAAGGACGGGCTCCATTGCGGCGCTAGGGCTGCAGTTGGGCGCTACTCGCTGGTCAAGTCGTCCCGTCCGCCAAGGACGGGCTCCATTGCGGCCATGGACTTCGGGCTGTGGGGATGCAACACCAAGCCGGTCGTCCCGTCCGCCAAGGACGGGCTCCATTGCGGCTCCGCAGCCGCTATGTGGGGCGCAAAATAGATGCCACGTCGTCCCGTCCGCCAAGGACGGGCTCCATTGCGGCGCCTCTATGGTGCGCGGCCAGGTCAGGCAGATAATGAGGTCGTCCCGTCCGCCAAGGACGGGCTCCATTGCGGCGAACTCAGGGGATTCGTGCGGCAGTTCGGGATGGGAGTGTCGTCCCGTCCGCCAAGGACGGGCTCCATTGCGGCCGGCCCGGCTTCCTGGGGCCCGGAGTCAGGATCGGGGGCGTCGTCCCGTCCGCCAAGGACGGGCTCCATTGCGGCCTCTGCTTCGCCAGCGGGTGGTTCGCGGAGGTGGCGCGGTCGTCCCGTCCGCCAAGGACGGGCTCCATTGCGGCCCGCCGGGCAGCTCCGGGTCGCTGTTCGCCAACGCCAGGTCGTCCCGTCCGCCAAGGACGGGCTCCATTGCGGCTATGCAGCCGACGCCTTCGTCCAGGCGGCCGAGGTGCGTCGTCCCGTCCGCCAAGGACGGGCTCCATTGCGGCAGTACGGCGCCGGCTATCAGTCGCCGCCGGTGCTCTGTCGTCCCGTCCGCCAAGGACGGGCTCCATTGCGGCAGGAACTCGGCTTCGAGGTCGGGGCAGGCGTGGAGTCGTCCCGTCCGCCAAGGACGGGCTCCATTGCGGCTGTGGGGCGCGATGCTGATCGGCGCGTATCTGGTGCTGTCGTCCCGTCCGCCAAGGACGGGCTCCATTGCGGCCAACCGACGAACCTTCTATCTTCGTAAAGTGGCGACGTCGTCCCGTCCGCCAAGGACGGGCTCCATTGCGGCGCCATGTCCGTGAGGGTCCGGTGCCTGACCCGCAGGGTCGTCCCGTCCGCCAAGGACGGGCTCCATTGCGGCGCCGGATCCGCGAGGCGATGGCTGGGCAGCGCATCAGGTCGTCCCGTCCGCCAAGGACGGGCTCCATTGCGGCAGCACCGACCCCGGCTACTACGGCGTCGCGGCCTGGGTCGTCCCGTCCGCCAAGGACGGGCTCCATTGCGGCTCCAATCCTTCGGATTCGGGCCCGGGCGGCTCTTGCCGTCGTCCCGTCCGCCAAGGACGGGCTCCATTGCGGCGTGGCCGTCCAGAACGGGTTGACCCCGGCACCCTGGGTCGTCCCGTCCGCCAAGGACGGGCTCCATTGCGGCGGCAGGATCTCCTTCAGCTGCTCCTGCGCCGCGCCCAGTCGTCCCGTCCGCCAAGGACGGGCTCCATTGCGGCTCATCGTCGTGCTCCCGTCAGGATCGGCAGGTGGCCGGTCGTCCCGTCCGCCAAGGACGGGCTCCATTGCGGCACCGTGCACGCCTGCGTCTGGATGATCGTGGTGACCTCGTCGTCCCGTCCGCCAAGGACGGGCTCCATTGCGGCTGAAGGGCATGCGCGTGCTAGACCGCGAACTGCGGACCCGATACCAGATCACCGTCCAGGCCATCGCCATCGACGCAGAAGATGCTCAGGAAACGTGATCGATCATCTGTGCAAAAACCCGGATACCTGCGCGTAGTAATTCCCCGCAGCGCCTCGACTCAGCGTCGTACGGACGGCATACGGCCGACAGCCTGTCTTGCGCCCCGCCAGTCACGCCTGTACAGCGCACCGTATCCCAGGACCGACGCAATACAACCCAAACGACAGCGAGACCTGTCCGTGGACCTACCACGCCAGGCATGCCTGCACCGCGAGCGGTCATTCACCAGAAACAGCGCTGCTCACGTTATCTGGCGCTTGCCTGGCACTTGCGCCATACCGGCTGAGAACTGCAGATAGGCACTGACGCTGTCCTCGGCCCGGGCTGTAGTGTGTGCGTTGTCGTGGGCCGTCTGCTGCCGTTATTCCCGCTGGGCAAGGTGCTGTTCCCTGGTCAGCCAGTGCCGGTCTTCGCTTCCAAGGAGCGGGACCGGCAGCTGGTGCGCGAGGCGAGGGGTCTGCCCGGGACGGCCTGGTTCGGGGTGATCGCGATCCGCGAGGGCCGTCAAGCCTGCCAGGACGGTGTCCGCGCCCTGCACGAGATAGGGTGCGTCGCCCAGGTGAGCCGGGCCGCCGAGCTTGAGGACGGCCGGTTCGTCCTGGTGACCAAGGGGACGCGACGGTTCCGGCTGGTCCGCCTGGACCGTTCCCGGCCCTACCTGCAAGGCGAAATCGACCTGCTGGCCGAGGACACCGGGGATGAGGCCGCCGCGCGGCTGGCGGCCCAGGTGGTACGGCAAACGTTCAGTGCATACCTGGGCGGCCCGGAACCTGCCCCAGGGCCGGACGATCTGCTCGGTCTGCCTGAAGATCCGATTGAGCTGTCTTACCTGGTCGCCGACTTCATGACTGCCAACCTTCCCGCCAAGCAGTCGCTGCTCGCCGAACCCGACGCGCTGAGCCGGCTGACCGCCGAACGCCAGATGCTGTCCGTCGAGGCTGCGATCCG
>Ga0310039_10003076_pt1 | contig 10766 bp, 8 predicted proteins | sample Sb_taG_4_FD_200460 | JGI IMG/M metagenome (GOLD analysis project Ga0310039, IMG submission 200460) | Peat soil microbial communities from Weissenstadt, Germany - Sb_50d_6_BS metaG (v2) (version 2) | ecosystem: Environmental > Terrestrial > Soil > Wetlands > Peat | place: Germany: Weissenstadt... | reverse complement strand
GACGCCTTCGGCTTCCAATAGCTCGGTGACGAAATCCTCGTCGGTGGCGAGCTTTTTGCCGGTCGGCGCGGTTTTGCCCATGGTGCCGGCGCAGGACGGATAGACGTAGAACGCGTCTTCCGGCTTCGGGCATTGGATGCCCTGCGCCACCACCTGTGGTAGAATGTTCCGCGGGAGAGGTGGCATGGCGGGAGACGGCGAGGCCAAAGAGACGAGCAAGCGCGCGAAGGGGCGAACGCTCGCCGAGTTCGGCACGCTTCGCCCGGCCGAAAAGATGTTGCTCGAAGCGTGCCAAACCGGCGAATTCGCCTCGATTGCGGACGAACGTCCGAAAGAGAAGTCGAATGACAACAGCATCCGGCCGACCTTCCTGCGCTTCCTCACGCTGGGCGGCGACGACGAGGCCCCCGTACACGAAAAAGGTGTGCAGCTTAACGGCGCCTGGATCGACGGCGACATTGATCTCGAATCCTGCCGGATAAGCGCGCCGCTTTATCTCTGGAATTGCACCATCGTCGGGCAACTCATCGTCCTGTTCGCCGATGTCCACACTCTTTCGCTCGAAGGCAGCAAGATGCAGGGCATCGAGGGCAGCGGGCTTCGATGCCGCGGCTTCCTATTTTTCCGAAACTGCTTCCATGCCACCGGCGAGGTCAGATTAATAGGAGCCCACATCAGCGGCAATCTTGAATGCGACAAAAACAGGTTCGATGGGGCGGACGGAAAAGCGCTCGTTTGCGACGGGATTGAAACCGGCGGCGACGTTTTTCTTCGCAATGGATTCCGAGCCACTGGCGAGGTTCGACTGCTCGGCGCGCGCATCGGCGGCGATCTTGTTTGCGAGGGCGGACGATTCGAAGCAGCAGGCGAGCGCTCACTTAACTGCAATCGCGCCAAAATCGACGGAGCCTTGGATTTCCGCGCGATTGTAAAACCCGATGACGGCAAGGCCGGTGTGGTCGCTTTCCTCGGTGCTCACGCGTCAACCCTCACTGATGATGCAGCAAGCTGGCAAACCGCTTCAGCACTCGTCCTCGACGGCTTCACCTACGACCGCATTGCGGGTGTGCCACGTACCGACCAGCCTGGTGGCACGACCTCCGGCGACGCGCCGCCTCGGGATGCTAAGACCCGGATCGCTTGGCTCGACCGGCAACTGCCGCGTCATCTCACACAGGATTTCCGTCCACAACCCTGGCAGCAACTCGCGCGCGTGCTCATGGAGATGGGCAATGAGGACGACGCAAGGACCGTGCTCATCGAGATGCGCAAGCGTCAACGCGAGACTCGCTGGAAACATCGCAATGCGTCGTGGTGGAAACGGGCATGGTGGTTCGTGCTCACGCGTTTCGACTGGGTGCTCGGCGTGCTGGTTGCCTATGGCCACCGGCCTCAGCGCGCCATGTGGTCGCTGCTCGGCCTGTGGCTCGCGGGAAGCCTGATATACTGGGGTGTTGCGTCGGCCGGAATCATGGCACCCACCGATGCGCGACTCTATCTCGACAATCAGATCCCGCCCGAATGCAAGGTCGATTGGATCGGTTACGCCGGACCTCAGCTTCCGTCCAGCGCCGAGATCGCCGACGCGCCCAGTGATGCGCGCGCGATGCTACAAAAGCAGATTTCCGACGACGCCGACCACCGCCGGGACGAAGCAACGCGCGTCGGACTCGACCAGGCGCAAGAATGGACCTGGAAGGGAATCTGCGACCGCGCGGTGCCATCGGAATATTCAGTGTTTCAGCCCTTCGTCTACTCGATCGGCATCATGCTGCCGTTTCTCGAATTGCGACAGGAGCGCGATTTTGCGCCGCGCATCCTTGATGACAAAGGGAAGGTAATCTGTCCACTGTTTACGTTGCCAAGCTGGCTGCCGCTTATCGACGGTACCTGGGGACTTGGTTATCTGGTACGAGTCTGGGAGTGGTTCGAAATTTTCCTCGGCTGGACGTTGACGATCCTGATCGCCGCCTCAGTATCGGGCATTATCAAGAAGGACTAAAAGGCCTAGTGAAGCCCGCGATTAGCGGGCTTCACGCTCGGCTGTCCGCCCTACTGCAAATTCCCGCAAAAGCGCTGGATGCGGGTGCAGGCTTCCTCAAGCGCACTGGTCGCCGTGGCGTAGGAGATGCGGAATGCAGGTCCGACGCCGAACGGCGTGCCTTGCACCACCGCGACGCCTTCGGCTTCCAAAAGCTCGGTGACGAAATCCTCGTCGGTTGCGAGCTTTTTGCCGGTCGGCGCGGTTTTGCCCATGGTATCGGCACAGGACGGGTAGACGTAGAACGCGCCTTCCGGCTTCGGGCATTGCAGGCCGCGCGCCTGGTTCAGCATGGAGACGCACAGGTCGCGCCGCTCCTTGAAGATCTTGTTGTGCTTGGCGATGAAATCCTGCGGCCCGTTGAGCGCCTCGACCGCGGCCCACTGGGCAACGGCCGTGGGGTTCGACGTCGACTGCGACTGGATCATCGCCATGGTCTTGATCAAAAGCTCCGGCCCGCCGGCATAGCCGATGCGCCAGCCGGTCATGCAATAGGCTTTCGAACAGCCGTTCACCGTGAGCGTGCGCTCGTAGAGCCGCGGCTCGAGCTGCGCCGGCGAGTAGAACACGAAGTCGTCGTAGACCAGGTGCTCGTACATGTCGTCGGCCATGACGTGGACGTGCGGATAGCGCACCAGCACATCGGTCACGGCTTTGAGCTCGGCGCGGTTATAGGCGGCGCCGGTCGGGTTCGACGGCGAGTTGAAGATGATCCACTTGGTCTTCGGCGTGATCGCCCGCTCCAAATCCTCGGGCTTCATCTTGTAGCCGGACGCCATGGTGGTGACGACCTCGACCGGGGTGCCGCCGGCGAGCAGCACCATGTCGGGATAGCTCACCCAATAGGGCGCCGGGATGATCACCTCGTCGCCGGGATTGAGCGTCGCCACCAAAGCGTTGTACAGCACCTGCTTGCCGCCGGTGCCGATGATGATTTGCGACGGCTTGTAGTCGAGCTGGTTCTCGCGCTTGAACTTGCTCGCGACCGCGGCCTTCAGTTCCGCGATGCCGTCGACAGCGGTGTATTTCGACGACTTGCCGTCGCGGATCGCCTTGATCGCCGCCTCTTTGATGTTCTCGGGCGTGTCGAAATCGGGCTCGCCCGCGCCCAGCCCGATGACGTCGCGGCCGGCCAGTTTCAGCGCACGCGCTTTATCCGTGACGGCGATGGTCGCCGACGGCTTGATGCGCATGATCTGGTCCGCGATGAAGGCCATTTCTGATTCTCCAAGCTCTCCAAGTGGCTTTAGGGCGGGTGCTTCCTAAAGCCCCCATTAAGCACAGGCAAGCGCCAAATCCCGGAACGTCCTCAAATCTGCGGCATCCGGACAAAGGCCGTCGCCCGGGCAACGCTCCATTAAGGCTCGATAGGCCAAATGCCCGTAGGCACAAGCGAAAAAGCGGACAAGCGGCCATGGACCGGGGGCGGCAGGCGATGCGGAGCGGCGCGTGGCTCACCCGCGAGCGCATCCGGATGGTGGCGGTCGCGGTCCTCCTCGCCTCGGCGGCGGGCTTCCTCTATCTGGTGGTGACCGCCACGGGCGGCGTCGACCTGCAAGGCCGGCCGATCGGAACCGACTTCTCCAACGTCTATGCGGCGGGCACTTATGCGCTCGAGGGCAACCCGGTCGCGCCGTTCGATTCGGTGCGGCAATACGCTCGCGAGCAAGCCATCTTCGGCGCGGCGACGCCATTCTACGGCTGGCACTATCCGCCGTATTTTCTCTTCGTCGCCGCCGCTTTGGCGTGGATGCCCTATGGCCTGGCGCTGTTCGTCTGGCAGGCGATCACGCTCGGCCTTTATTTGTTGGCGATCCGCGCCATCCTGAATGCCTTCGCCCCGCAAGGAAGGGCAGCAGCAAGTGCCGACCCGCTTTGGCTCGTGCTCGCGCTTGCCTTCCCGGCGGTGCTGATCAATGTCGGACACGGCCATAACGGCTTCCTCACCGCTGCGCTGTTGGGCGGCGGACTGGTCAGCCTCGAACGCCGGCCGCTCATTGCCGGCATTCTGTTCGGGCTGATGGCTTACAAGCCGCAATTCGGGCTGATGATTCCCATTGCGCTGGCCGCCGGCGGCTATTGGCGCAGCTTCGCCGCCGCCGCAGTCACCGCCGTGTTGCTGACGCTGACGACCACTTTGGTCTTCGGCGTCCAGGTCTGGCACGCGTTTTTTGTCGGCGCCGAGTTCACCCGGACCGTGGTGCTCGAACAGGGCGATACCGGCTGGCACAAGATTCAAAGCATCTTCTCCTGGGCGCGCATGTGGGGCGCGCCGATTCCGCTGGCTTATGCGATCCAGGGCGCGGCCACGCTCGTGTTCGCCATGGCGTCAGCCTGGCTGTGGCACGGCAAGGCGCCCTATCCGCTCAAGGCCGCGGGGCTTTGCCTCGCCGCGATCCTGGCCACGCCTTACACGCTGGACTACGATATGATGGTGCTGGCGCCGGCCATCGCCTTCCTGGCTGCCGACGGCATGGCGCGCGGTTTCGGCCCCTGGGAAAAAACCGCGCTGGCCGCGCTCTGGCTGGTGCCGCTCGTCGCCCGCACTGTTCCGCAAGTGACCCTGATCCCGCTCGGGGTGCCGGTGATGCTGACGATGTTTGTTTTGCTGCTGCGACGGGCAGAATTGGCTCTTGCACTGCCGGTGGCCTTCTCTACCGCTTCCATTAAACAATCTCTTCGCGAATGATTTGAAACAGTCGCGTTGATCGGGTTTACCTGATCTTTAGGCGCATGTGGCCATCATTCCAGGTTGAAATTCGACTCTGCTGGAATTTATGGGTGCGGAGCCTCCGGGTAGAGCCGATGTCCAAGAAAGGACATCATGAACGCTGGCGATTCACTGATTTCCGAGCTTGAGGACGCGATCCAAAGCGGCTCCAAGGACAAACGCGTCGATTCGCTGCGCCGGATTACCGACCTTTTTGTTGCCGATGCTGATCGGCTCAACGATCAGCAAATCGATGTGTTCGATGACGTCCTGTGCCACCTTATCAAGCGGATAGAGGGAAAAGCGCTCGAGGAGCTTAGCCGGCGCCTTGCACCGATCAATCATGCGCCAAGCGACGTCGTTCGCCGGCTCGCGCGAAACGACGATATCGCGGTGGCGGCACCGATCCTCACGCAGTCAGCACGTCTCAACGATAGCGACCTCATCGAAATCGCCAGCACCAAGCCTCAAACTCATCTCCTGGCAATATCCGGCCGCGCGCAAATCGGCGCGACGGTGACCGATGTCCTGCTGCATCGCGGCGATCGCGATGTGTTTCACAAACTCGCCGGAAATTCCGGCGCGCGCTTTTCCGAGAACGGCTTCGCAACCCTGGTGAAACACTCGGAACGCGACGAGCAACTGGCCGAGAAGGTCGGACTTCGGCTCGACGTGCCGTTACGGCTGTTCAGGGAACTGTTGCTGCGCGCCACCGAGGCGGTGCGTTCCCGGCTGATGGCATTGGCCGGGCCGGAAAGTCGCGAACAAATCCAACGAGTCCTCGCCGCCATCGCGGAAGATGCCCAGCACGAAGCGGGATTCCAGAATCAACACGACTACACGGAGGCGCAGACGCACGCGCTGGCGATGCGGGCCGCGGGAGAGCTCAACGAAGCGGCGATTTTCGAGTTCGCGAAGGCGGGCCGCTACATGGAATTGGTGGCGGCGCTTGCGCTGCTCTGCGGGTCGCCGTTGCCGTTGGTCGAGCGCCTGTTGCAGAACGGGAGCCGCGAGGCAATTCTCGTACCCTGCAAGGCCGCCGGGCTGCAATGGCCAACCGTTCGCATGATCATGAGTTGCCGGTCAGTCGGCGGCGCGACCTCCGAGCATGACCTTGAATCGGCGCGAACCGACTATTTCAAGCTGTCGCAAGCCAATGCTCAGCGGGTTCTTCGATTTTGGCAGGTCCGGCAGACGGCCGCTGATAGCGCATCCACGCCGGTCGTTGCCTCGCCCAGTCTAACGCCCGGTTTGAAGGGAACATCTCAAGCCCGGGGTTGAATTCCCCTCGTGAGACGCACGAGCCACATCCACTGTGATCGAGACGGCTGATGAGCCCGGAATTCCGCAAGAGCAAGCGTCGGTACGTCCGCCATGGCGCAAGGATGATTAGCGCCAACGGCTCGGTCCTGGGCACATGCGTCATGGCTGATCTATCCGCCACCGGCGCGCGTCTCCAAGTAAAGCAACCCGCCGACCTGCCCGATGAATTTTTCCTTCTGCTCTCGCACACCGGACAACTGCACCGAAAGTGTTCGGTGACATGGCGCGCCGACACCGAGGTCGGCGTCAAGTTCATTGCCGACAGACCGCCTAAGTGAAAAGGCTACCGAGGCCGCTGGGTTCGAAATACTTACGTTAGAATAGGTCCGGGCCGGGTTGGTGTCCTCATAGCGATAAGCGGCGGTTCTTCGCTGTGCTGCATCTGCCGCCGGTTGTGTCGCCAGCGGAGGCCGTGCGGGCGGCAACTGTCGCGGAGGAACGGGCAAAATGGGCGAGCGATATGGCCTGTATAACGATGTTGATGAGGCAATTCGGCATTGGGCTAGGCAATATAATGATGAACTCCTGGTCCGAATGAAAGGTGACGACGCCATTGCATATCGACTTCGGATCGAACTTCGGGAACGAATTTTGGAGGTCATCGACGCCGCTTCCAAGTCAAAGAAGTCAAATTAGATTTAGTCGCTCTTGGAGCACGTCACTTCGCCGCCATCATTTGCCGTACTGTGAAAGGATCATTTGCCTTCTCAGACATCGCGACACCGCACTGCAAACGTTGTGGCGTCTTTCCACGGTCAAACCGAGGACTCGGCTGAGACCTCATCCACTCCCCACGGCCTGGCACAGAAGTGGAAAATCTCAATAGTATTTTAACCAATACTTTGTTTGCTTTATAGCTAAGTGTCTTAGCCTTGGAGGACGATCCATGCTCCGTCGAAGATTGGAACCTCGTGTTGGATGCTCGAAAATAGCAAAGATCTTCCTCGATAACGGCACAAATATTGAATGCGTAATCCAAAATCGCTCGACCATTGGCGTTTGTATAGAAGCAGAAAGCCCCACCCGGATTCCAGACTCGTTTATGCTCGCAATGAGAGCTGATGGCATAAAGCGCGCTTGCCGCGTTGTATGGAGATTTGGGAAAAGGATCGGTTTGGCCTTTGAATGATTTGGTGTTTGTAAACTGCTGGATTGCTCGTACACTTCCAAAGCTCTGCGATAATTTTCTAGGAAGAAATGTGATTTATGCTGGGTCATCATCTAAGCCCGGCGAACCACTCCCCGGAGCTTCTTTCCCTGTGTAGGGGCGCACATGGACGATCCGCTACGCTGTCGCAAATGCGGGCAGCCGATGAAGCGCATGGCTTCTCTCCCCGCCGGAGGTGGTTTCCCCGCCATCGAAAGTTTTAGGTGCGACGAGTGTGACGAGGAAATCACAAAGGAAGTCGAATAAGACTTAATTAATGACCCATTTCGGACCTGGCTCGTGATGTCCATGCAATAATGAACCTTGAAGTCTTGGAGGGGCAGCCCCCGACGGGCTCGGGGTCTGGCGCCGCTAGTAATAGATAGACCTACTGTCTTGAGGGCAGGCTGGTCCCAAGCGGTCGTTCGCAACCGGTACTGCCGACTTTTCGGCGACTTGCGCGAACGCTCGCACGAGAGCGCCCTCCAGTTTGCCTTCCATTTCTTGAAGGATTTTGAACGCCGCCGCCGGTTCCATAGCCTGCCTATATGACCGGCGTTCGATCAGCGCCGCATAGATATCGCAAATCGTCACGAGGCGCACCAGATCGTTGATTTGCGGGCCGATGAGACCGTCCGGATAACCGCTCCCATCGAGCAGCTCGTGATGCCGGAGCACGACTTCGAGTAGCTCGGGCTCGGAATCGCCTTGTTCGAACAGCAGTTCATAGCCAATTCTGGCATGGGTGCGCATGATTCCAACTTCTTCGCTCGTCAGGGCTCCGGACTTGTTCAAGATGGCGAGCGGGATTTTCGCCTTGCCGAGATCGTGGAGCAGTGCTGCTCTTGTGACGTGCTTCTGATCGTTCCTCGTGAACTGCAGCCTGGCGGCGAACTCCGCGGCGAGGCCGGTGACCAGCAGGCAGTGCTGGTAGGTGGCCTCGTCATAGGTCCAAACAACGTCGAGCCATTGTCGGATGCCGCCTTCGGCTATCGCGGCCATGACGGACGCTGTCGCGTCGTCGACACTCGTCCTGCGGACATGTTCGCCGCGCGCGGCTGCATTAAAGATGGTTCCAAATTGGAGCCGGGCCTGCTCGATGTTCTGCCCAGGCGCTAAGCTTGTGGCTGGTTCGACCCAAGAGATCGTCGATCGAATAATCGGCGCAAGCGCGGCGGAAATATCGGAAACGGATGCATTAGCGGGGAACAGGAAGGTTGCGCCAACGGCAACCGCTTGAACACGTTCCAGGTGACTGTTGTCCCGCAAGATGGCGAGGATTGGCACCGCCAATCCTCGCGGTTGCGACAAGACGTGACGCAGCCGCTCAATGTCGGCGGGATGACGAAAGCCGACGTCAGTGACGACCGCAGCCACGGGCTGTGCGGTCGCCTGCTGTTCGTACAGACCGATCGTATAACATGCGCAAAGGTCGCAAAGCCGGTGAGCTAAGTCCCGGCTTCGGTCTGGGCGATCCGAAATCAGAAGGATCGCGCGGTCGCTGGACATATACGGCATCGGACTTACCGATGGCTTTCAGGTCAAGCACGGGACCAAATTCCATAATAGCCGAGAACTTACAAATATTTGGTAAGGACTGATTGTAGCCGCGTCAGGCCTCGCGACAAGCGGGCATAATCTGCACGGCGTTTGAAACTATGGTGGCGATGACAGCAACGCCATCATTTAACAAATTGTTTATGTGATTGCTCGAAAATAGCATACGACCGAGAGAATTAGATAGATGTTAATAACTGATCGAAGAAAGGGCAAACGTCGCTACGTAGCCCATGGCGCAAGGATAGTTTGCGATGGCGGCACCGGTCTGCAAAACTGTCGGATGCTCGACGTTTCGGCCTTTGGGGCGCAGCTGGAATTGGAAAACGCTTTAACGCTACCAGACAAATTCGTTCTGTTGCTTTCGCATGATGGAAGGTTGCGCCGTCAATGCTTAGTAGTTTGGCGAACGCAAAATACAGTCGGCATTGAATTCAATCCACCATTTACAACAAAGCTAAATCTGCGCCGAGAGGCCATTTAGCGACGAGGCTAATTGATCGAGGTGGCTTACAAGCTAGAGCGGTGACGATGCACAGGCTCGACGATAACCCGCTACAAGAGGAAGGCGACACCATCTTCGTTGAATGTCGCGACATCGAACGCGCCATTGTCGGCATGCAGGGACTATATCATTTGGAGAGCTGGCGCGACGCGAACGGCGGTCATCGCGAGTTTTCGTGCCGTGTGCTGAAAATGTCATCAGGGGTTATGAAGATCACTGGGCCTGTGACCGGCTCGGTCGGAGAATGGGTCGCTGTGCATTTAGACAGATTTGGGCTGTTTGAAGGCCCAATCATTCGCCAGGGCGAGCGCGTCCTGGTCATGCGGATCGTGGCCACCAACGACGAACGCAACAAGATTGCACGCAAAATCGAATGGGTCGAAAACAAGAAAAACCGCGATAGAAGGCAGCACGACCGGTTCGTACCGCGCGATCCGCATTCGACATTATACCTACCAGACGGCGGTATCATGCCGTGTCAGATCATTGATTATTCAATATCCGGCGCTGCAGTCTCTGCTGACATCATCCCAGAGCTTAGCGCAGTGATAATTGTGGGAAAGATTGTTGGTCGGGTCGCGCGCCAAATCCCTGAAGGGTTTGTGGCTGAGTTTCTAATGATTCAAGATTTTCAGACGATAGCTGATCTCTTTATAAAGCCAGAAGATAAATCCTGAATCATCGTCGCCCATCGCTTGCATGTTTTCCGCTTCTGGCCCGGCGCGACACTTCACGATCGTCAATTATTGCATTGCAATGCTGCTGCTGTTCTCGCCGACGATCGGCGCGGCCATCTTCGGCATGGTCTAGGTGGCCTTCCACGCCTCCAACATGCCCACAATATCACCAATTTCCCAAAGCCTGGGGTAGTGTCCTGGGACACTACCCCAGGACGGCGGACTTTATCTCGCCCGTGGCTTTCTCGCACGGCTTCACTACAATGCCAGCAGGCTCCGGCGGAACTTCGCGCGGCCGGGATTTTATATCGCCATGACATCGCCGCGTTGAAGTCGTATCAGCGCAACACTCGCGCGATACTGCCGCACGGGTTTTGGGAAGCGGCGATGTTTACGCTCTATTCGATGCAGCGTTCCGGCAACAGCTACAAGGCGCGGCTCGCCTTGGCGCAGCTGCGCGTGCCCTACCGGCTGGTCGAGATCGACATCCTCAAGGGCGACAGCCACACGCCGGAATTTCTGGCCAAGAATCCGAACGGCCAGGTGCCGCTGCTCGAAGTCGCGCCGGGCCGCTATCTCGCCGAGTCCAATGCCATCCTGTGGTACATCGCCGGCGGCTCGGCGCTGGCGCCCGAGGATCGCATCGACCGCGCCGAGGCGATGCAGTGGATGTTCTTCGAGCAGCATAGTCTCGAGCCGAATATCGGCGCGGCCTATTTCTGGCTCACTTTGATCAAGGGCGGCCGCGACCTGCAGCAGCACGCTTTCGAGGACTGGATGGAAGAAGGCCATCGCGCGCTCGGCGT
>Ga0310039_10003066_pt1 | contig 10791 bp, 8 predicted proteins | sample Sb_taG_4_FD_200460 | JGI IMG/M metagenome (GOLD analysis project Ga0310039, IMG submission 200460) | Peat soil microbial communities from Weissenstadt, Germany - Sb_50d_6_BS metaG (v2) (version 2) | ecosystem: Environmental > Terrestrial > Soil > Wetlands > Peat | place: Germany: Weissenstadt... | reverse complement strand
GGCGTGCTCGAGGCAGGCCTGGCGGACCGGGCATACGGCGCAGATCACCTTGGCCTCCTCGGCGTCCTCGTCGGACACCGGGTAGAAGACCTCAGGGTCGATGCCCTGACAAGCGGCTCGCTTGCGCCAGCTGGCGACGGAGGGGGCGGTCATTGGAGTCACTTCCTCAAGCACTCTGTGTGTTTATATTTTCTCTCATTGTGAGATTTTCCGCCAACGAACCGATGACCAGGGACAATGGTCCCCTCAAAGGAGAATCAGCGGAAGAATAAGTATGGCGCACGCTCGCGACCGTGTAAAGAACACCGTGGTCGGGGACCTGACCCGGGAGCGGTCGGAAGCTCTCCGGGGACCGGCACCCGACGGTGCCCTGCCGGCATACACGCAGGTGGCGGCAGGTTTCTCGTTGGCAAAGACCGCTCAGGGACGCAGGTCGGTCAGCAGCTCCGCCCGGACCTCGCCGGACAATGCGCATTCGGCCCGGTACTCGGGGTGGTCGACGGCCAGGGTCACCGGGCCGGCCGCGAACCGCTCCACCTGGGCGGGGTCGAGGCCGAACCGGACGTAGTGCACCGACGCCGTGATCTCGGGCCGGGTGAGGGCCTCCTCGTGGGCGGCCTCGGGCTCGGCCCGCACGATCTCCTCCCCGGCGCGGCCTTCCTCCACCCCACCCGTGTCCCGGGCCGGAGCCTCCCCGGCCAGCCGCAGGACGACCGAGTGCTCGATCCCCACCAGCCGGGGCAGCCAGTCGCGCAGGGCGTCCTCCCCTGTCAGCTCGATGAACAGCGTCGCCCACAGCTCACCGGGCTCGGGGATGAGGGGGTTGTAGATGTCGAGCTCCTTTTGGATCTGCTCGTCGGAGACCATGCGTTCGGCGCGCGCCATCTCCTGGATCTGGGAGCGCATCGTCTCGCGGTTCTCGAACAGCAGCGACACGATGGACCCCACCTGCACGCGCCGGCGCCGCTTGAGCTCGATGACCTTGCGGCGGTACTCGTCGCGGTCGCGCTCATAGGCGCGCAGGTCGGCGATGTCGTCGAGCGTGAGCATCCTGGTGCGGGTGTTCATGACCTGGCACTCCTGTCTACAGATGCGCCGGGCCGGCCCGGCGGAGAACCGGACCGGCCCGCGCACTGACACGTCACCGACGCACGCGCCGGTCGGGCGCCGGCCACCTGCGCGGCTCGAGGTGGCTCAGGTGAGTGACTTGAGCCCTTCGGTGAAGCGACCGGCGTGGCTCTTCTCGGCGCGGGCCAGGGTCTCGAGCCAGTCGGCGATGTCCTCGAACCCTTCGTCGCGCGCGGTGCGGGCGAACCCCGGGTACATCTCGGTGTACTCGTAGGTCTCTCCCTCGACCGCCGACTTGAGGTTGTCGGCGGTGGGGCCGACGGGGACGCCGGTCACCGGGTCCCCGACTTCACGCAGGAAGTCGAAGTGGCCGAAGGCGTGGCCGGTCTCGCCCTCGGCGACGGAACGGAACAGGGCGGCGACGTCGGGGTAACCCTCCACGTCGGCTTTCTGGGCGAAGTAGAGGTAGCGCCGGTTGGCCTGGCTCTCGCCGGCGAACGCCTCCTTCAGGTTCGTCTCGGTCTTGGATCCCTTCAGTTTGGGCACGGTGTTCCCTTTCTCCTTCATCGGTCTCGTCGGTCGGGTTGTCTGGGGTTGCGGTCGGTCCCGGGCCCTCAGGCCCCGGTGGTCGCCGTCACACGCCCACGGTCACGTCGGGGGATGCCGATCGCCGCCCCGGCCGGGCGGGCCGGCAGTCGCGGCAGCGGCCGCGGAACACGACCTCGGCATCGCCCACGTCGAAGCCCTCGTCGGCGCCCTCGGGCACGGTGACGCTGCTGAAGTCGGCGTGGAGGTCGCGCACCTTGCCGCATCCGCGGCACACGAGATGGTGGTGCACCCCGTCCACATTGGGGTCGAAACGGGTCATGCCCACGCCGAGGTCGAGGGCGGCGATCTCCCCCATGTCGGCGAGCTCGTGCAGGGTCTGGTAGACGGTCTTGAGCGAGATGGTCTCCATCTGGGCCCTGGCGGCGGCATGGATGGACTCGGCCGTGGGGTGGCTCACGTCGCCGTACAGCACGCGGAAGATGCACTGGCGCTGGGCGGTGATCTTGCGTCCCTGGGCGCGGAACAACGCGCTGAGCTCCTCGGGCGATCGCATGGCAGCCAGCAGGATATCACCAACGATTGTTTCTTGACAACCGTTGTCGAAATCGTGCCCGAGCACGGCCCGGGCCCGGCCTGAGGGACCTTCCCGGCGCACTGCGCTCGCGCCCGGCTGTGGCAGGCTGGCCCGGTGCCGCCGGCCCGCGCCTCAGTCCCCCCGGCGCGCGGCAGCTTCAACCGGTCCGAGGCCCTGAGCCGGCTCGGGGAGGAGACCTTCGACGTCCTGGTCGTCGGGGGTGGCATCACCGGTGCCGGGGTGGCGCTCGACGCCGCCTCGCGCGGGCTTCGCACCGCCCTCGTGGAGCGCGACGACTTCGCCTCGGGGACCTCGTCGAAGTCGTCGAAGATGGTGCACGGAGGCTTGCGCTACCTCCAGCAGCGCGACTTCCGCCTGGTGTACGAGGCGTTGCACGAGCGCCAGCGCCTGCTCGAGAACGCGCCCCACCTCGTCGCCCCGCTTCCGTTCCTCATCCCCCTGTTCGGAAGGGACGGGGTGGTGAACAAGGGCATGGCGCGCGCCTATGCCACCGCCCTCACCCTCTACGACATCACAGGGGGGCTCCGCATCGGCCGTCGCCACCGGCGGATCACCCGGGCCGAGGCGCTCGCGCACCTCCCGACGCTGCGCACGGACCGGCTCGTGGCGGGCTTCATCTACTACGACGCCCGGGCCGACGACGCCCGGCTCACCCTGACGATCGCCCGCACCGCCGCCCTCGACCACGGGGCGGTGATGGCCAACTACGTCGAGGTGACGGGACTTCTCACCGACGCCTCTGGTGACGTGCGCGGCGCCCGGGTGCGGCCCGCGCTGCCCGGTGGCGAGCCGTCGGCGGAGCTCGAGGTGCGGGCCCATGTCGTCGTGAACGCCACGGGCGTGTGGGCCGACGAGGTGCGCGCCCTCGAGGAGCCGTCGCATCCGCACTCGATCCGGCCCGCCAAGGGAATCCACGTCACCGTGCGCCGGTCCAAGCTGCCCGCCGACATCGCAGCCGTCATCCCCGTCCCCAAGGACCGGCGTTCGATCTTCGTGGTGCCCTGGCCCGACGGCGACGACGTCTACCTCGGCACCACCGACACCGACTGGGACGGGCCCCTCGACGACCCCGCCTGCCTGCCCGCCGACGTCGACTACGTCCTGGACGCGGCCAACGGTGCTGTCACCGAACCGCTCACCCGTCACGACGTGACCGGGGTGTGGGCGGGGCTGCGGCCCCTTCTCGCCCCTGCCCAGGGCCATCACGTGAGCGCCCGCACCGCCGACCTCTCGCGCCGCCACACCGTGCGGGTCTCGCCCCACGGCATGGTCACGGTGACCGGGGGCAAGCTCACCACGTACCGGCGCATGGCCGAGGACACCGTCGACGCCGTGGTGAAAGGCCTCGGCTCCCGCGTGCCCGAGGGAGCGCGCCGCTGCCAGACCAAGCGACTCGCCGTCCGTGGTGCGTCGGGGCTCGAGCCCTTGCGCCTCCCCGGCGCGGCGTCGGGCTTCGGAGTCGACGAAGACGTCTTCGCCGCGCTGGTCGGGCGCCACGGCGGCGAGACCCCCGCCGTGCTCGACCTGGCCACGGGCCGGCCCGAACTTCTCGAGCCCCTGGTCCCGGGGCTCCCCCACCTCCGGGCCGAGGCACTGTGGGCGGTGCGCCACGAAATGGCGATGACCGTCGACGACGTCCTGGAACGCCGAACCCGAAGCCTGCTGCGTCGTGCCCTCGCCGCGGCCGAGGCGGCGCCCGCCGTCGCCCAGTTGCTGGCCGGGGAGTGGGGGCGCGACGCGGCGAGCGTCGCCCGTGACGCGGCCGCGTTCGCCGACCGGGCGCGCCACGACCTCGCCCGCGCCGGGCTCGACCCCGTGAGCTCGACCCCGTGAGCACGACCCCCACGCCGGTCACCCCCATCGACGCACCGGCGGCCGACGTGACCGAGCGGATCGCGGCACCGCGCGTCCCGGTCGGCGAACACCTCCTCGAGCGGTTGCGGGCAGTGTGCGCGCAGGTCACGGTGGACGACGGGGAACGGGCCGAGGCCGGGCGCGACTGGTGGCCCCTGGCCATCCGCTGGGCCACGCGCGGCGCCGTCCCGGCCCGTCCGGCCGTGGTGGCACGCCCCGGCGACGCCGACCAGGTGGCGGCCGTGCTGGCCGCGTGTCACGACGCCCGGGTACCGGTCACGCCCGTCGCCGGTCGCTCCGGGGTGTGCGGGGCCAGCGTCCCGGTGTTCGGCGGCGTGTCGCTCGACCTGTGCGGCTTGTCGGGCATCGTCGACGTCGACACCACGTCCCTGGTGGCCGAGGTGCTGCCGGGGACCTTCGGTCCCGACCTGGAGGCCGAGCTGCGGGCGCGGGGCACCACCCTCGGTCACTGGCCGCAGTCGATGGACCTGTCGACCGTCGGCGGCTGGCTGGCGTGCCGCGGGGCGGGCCAGTACTCCACCCGTTACGGCAAGATCGAGGACATGGTCACCGGCCTCGAGGTGGCGCTGGCCGACGGCCGCGTCATCAGGACCGGGGGCACGGGGCCGCGCGCCGCGCTGGGACCGGACCTCACCCAATTGTTCGTCGGGTCCGAAGGGGTCCTGGGTGTGATCACCGAGGCGCAGCTGCGCCTCCACCCACTGCCTCCCGCCGAGGGGCGCCGGGCCTACGCCTTCAGGGGATTCGCCGAAGGGCTCGAGGTGTGCCGGCGCGTCCTGCAGCGCGGCGCCACCCCGGCCGTGCTCCGGCTCTACGACCACTCCGAGTCGGCGCGGAACTTCGAGCACGAAGAACAGAGCGCGCTCGTCGTCCTCGACGAGGCCGACGGGGCGATCCTGGATGCCACGCTGCGGATCGTCGACGACGAGTGCGCGGCGGCGGGGGCCGTGGCTCTGGACGAGAACGTCGTGGAGCGATGGCTGGGGCACAGGAACGACGTCTCGGCCCTGGCGCCACTGTATCGCGCCGGGATCGTGGTCGACACCATCGAGATCGCAGCGCGTTGGTCGACACTGCCCACGCTCTACGACACCTGCGTGTCGTCGCTCCTCGAGCTCGAAGGCACCCTGGCGGCGTCGGCCCACCAGAGCCATGCCTATGTCGACGGCGCCTGTCTCTACTTCACCTTCGCCGGTCGCATGCCCGAGGAGGCGTCGAGCGCGCCGGGACCGGCAGATCCGGCGGTGGGAGCGGGGGACACCGGGGCCGACGCCAAAGCCGACGCATGGGCCGAGCGGTACTACACCTCCGCGTGGCGAGTGGTGATGGACGCGGTGCGCGCCCGTGGGGGGGCCATCAGCCACCACCACGGAGTCGGCATCAACCGGGGCCGCTTCATGGCCGAGGCCCTCGGCGGCGGCTTCGACGTCCTCGTCGGCCTGAAGGACAGCCTCGACCCCCGGGGGATCCTCAACCCGGGAAAGCTCGGCCTCCCTTCGCCCTTCGGTGAGGTCCTCTGGCCGTGACCGCCATCCTCGTGGTCGACGTGGGGACCTCGGGCGTGCGGGCCGGCGTGGTCGGCGCGGACGGAACCATCGACCACGTCCACTATGTCGAGGTGCTGCCGTCTTCCCCGGCGCCGGGGTTCGTCGAATTCGACGCGGGCACCATGGCGTCGGCCGTGCTCGAAGTGGCCGGAGCCACCCTGTCGGCGAGCGGGCCCGTCGGGGGCGTGGGGATCGCCAACCAGCGAGGATCGACCGTGGTGTGGGACCGCCGGACGGGAGAGCCCGTCGGGCCAGGCATCGGCTGGCAGGACCTCCGCACGGTGGGCACCTGCCTGGTGCTCCGGGACCAGGGCATCCGGGTGGCGCCCAACGAGTCGGCCACGAAGGCCTCCATGCTCCTCGACCTGGCCGATCCCGACCGGACCGGCGACCTGTGCTTCGGCACCGTGGACACCTGGGTGGCCTGGACCCTCTCGGGTGGCACGCTCCACGTGACCGACGCCACCAACGCCGGCATCACCGGATTGCTGGCCGCCGACGGAGCCGACTGGGACGACACGATGCTCGAGGCCCTTCGCATCCCCCGCGGCGTGCTGCCCACCATCGTGGACTCGTCGGGCGCGGTCGGAGAGGCGGCGGCACTGCCGGGCGCTCCGGTGATCTGCGGCATCGCCGGCGACCAGCAGGCGTCACTCGTCGGGCAGGGCTGCACACGCCCGGGCCTGGCGAAGGCCACGTTCGGGACGGGGGGCATGCTCGACCTGTGCGTGGGTGCGCTGCGCCCCGGATTCGCCCGACGCGGCGGTGCCGGCACCTTCCCGATCGTGGCGTGGCAACGCGCCGGCCACAAGACCTGGGGCGTGGAGGCCGTCATGCTCTCGGCCGGCATGTGCGTGGAGTGGCTGCGCGACGACCTCGGCATCATCGACACGGCCGCGGACTCGCATCGTGTCGCCGCCGCCTGCGCCGACACCGGCGACGTGTGGTTCGTCCCGGCGCTGCTGGGGCTCGGCGCCCCGGTGTGGGACTTCGGGGCGCGCGGGACCTTCGTGGGGATCACGCGCGGCACGGGGCGACCCGAAATGGTGCGCGCCGTGCTCGAGGGCGTGGCCCACCGCGGCGCGGACCTGTTGGAGTCGGCCGAGGCCGACACGGCCATGACCGTCGAGACCCTGCGCGTCGACGGCGGCATGTCCGCCAACCCCACCTTCGTGGGCGCCTTGGCCGACGCGCTGGGCCGGCCGGTCGAGATCTCGCCCGTCACCGAGGCCACCACCCTCGGTGCCGCCTACCTGGCCGGCATCGCCCTCGGGGTGTGGGCCGACGAGGAGGACGTCGCCGCAGCGTGGAGCCCCTCGGCCGTCGTGGAGCCCGGCGTGACCGACCTCAAGCGTGCCACCACCCGTTCCCGCTGGCTGGCGGCACGCGAACGGGCCCGGGCCACGGTGCCCGAGCTGACGGCGCTCGAGTTCTGAACCCCGGCATCGTCCCTGGTAACGCGTTCAGTTCGGCCGCGAACGTGCCGATAACGTGGACCTGATGGAGCCCGCCCACTCCGGGGAGCGCGAGGCGCCCACCGACCGCGTCGTGAGCGTGGCGGGGAGCCTGCGCGCGGAGCTCGTGCCCGACATCGACATCCTCGACGGCCACCCGGGGCCAGACGGCGGTCCTCGTTCGGCGGCTCCCGGTCCGGCCGGTCGTCACCGTTCGGCCGACTCGCCCGGCTCCACCGCCTCGGCCGTCCCCATAGACGAGGCCATCGCCCTGGGACGGTCCCTCGTCGACAACCTGAGCCGGGTCCTGCTCGGCACTCCGGAGGCGCTGACGGCCGCAGCCATGGCGGCGCTGTCAGGAGGGCACCTCCTCATCGAGGACGTCCCGGGGGTGGGCAAGACCGTGCTGGCGCGCGCCCTGGCCTCGTCACTGGGCGCAGAGCTGTCGCGGGTCCAGGGCCATCCCGACCTGCTGCCCTCCGACGTGACCGGCGTGTCGGTGTTCGCGCCCGACACCAGCACGTGGGAGTTCCGGCCCGGCCCCGTGTTCGCACACGTCGTGCTCGTCGACGAGCTCAACCGCACCCCGCCCCGGACCCAGGCCGCCCTGCTCGAGACCATGGAGGAGCAGCAGGTGAGCGTGGACGGCGAGTCGTGGCCGCTTCCCCGTCCGCATCTCGTCATCGCCACCCAGAACCCCTTCTCCCAGCTCGGGACGTACCCTCTCGTCGAGAGCCAGCTCGACCGGTTCGCCCTGGCGACGGCCATCGGCTACCCCGACTCCGACACCGAGGAACGGCTCGTCCAGCACGGTGGGGGCAAGTTCGCCCTCGGCGAGCTGCGACCGGTGTGCACGACCCAGGAGTGGCTCGAGGCACAACGCGCCACCGAGTCGGTCGAACTGGCGCCCAGCGTGGCCGCCTACGCGGTGGCGCTGTGCCGCGCCAGCCGCAACGCGGCGGGCGTCCGGCTGGGTGCGAGCCCGCGCGCCGCCATCTGGCTCATCCGGTCCGCCCAGGCGCACGCGGTGCTGTCGGCGCGATCGTTCGTCACCCCCGACGACGTCAAGGCGGTCGCCGTGGCGTGCCTCGCGCACCGGCTCCTCACCGACGAAGGTGTCGAACAGGGCGTCGCCGTGGTCCGGGGCCTGCTCGAGGTCACGCCTACGCCCCGTCCATGACCGCTCGGGCCGGTCGGGAAACCCCGACCGGCGATCCCCTCCGCCGGCGCCGCTTCATCCGTCCCGTCCACTTTCTGGTCCCGTTGGCCAGTTGCGCGGGCGTGCTCCTGGCGTGGGGGCTCGTCGCCCACAACAGCGGGGCCGGATGGGTGCAAGCCGTGGGCGACATCCTCGCCGGCATCCTCGCCGTCGGCCTGTTCGCTCCGGCCGTGGCGGCCGCCCGGGCCCGGGTGGCGATCGCAGAGTCCCCCGCCGACGGGACCGCCGGCCTGCCGGTGGAGCTGGCGGCCACGTCCAACAGCCGGCTGCGCGTCCGGCCCCTGGACCCTCCCGGGCCCGAGGCGTTCGTCGGGCCGTACCGAACACCCGGCGCCGGGACGCTCCGGGGGACCGGGGACCGACACCGAACCAGCACGGGCTACGGCACGGCACAGCCGCTCACCCTCATCCCCAACTGCCGCGGCCTGCACGACCACGTCCTCCTCGAGGTGGCGACGGCCGCACCCTTCGGCTTGCTGTGGTGGCGCAAGACCGTCGTGGTCGAGCTGCCCCGGGTGCTCCACATCGGGCCGAGGCTGGGCCGCCCGCTGCCGCTACCCGGAGGACGGGAGGACACGGCGGGGGGCGGGGTGCTGCACTCCTCGGTCCAGATCGGCGAGCCCCGCGGCGTCCGCCCCTACCGTCCGGGGGACCACCGACGCTGGGTGCACTGGCCCGCCACCGCCCACAGCGGGGAGCTGATGGTGCGCGAGATGGAGGGGCCGGCCGCCGAGCCCGTCACATTGGAGATCCGACTGCCCGCCGACCGCGACGCCGCCGAGCGGATGGCCGAGCGGGCCATGGCGACGGTGGTGGCGCTCGTCGACCGGGGAGCCTCCGTCCTCCTCGTCACCACCGAGCACGGTGGGCTCAAGAAGGGAGCCGTCGGTGACCGGCGGGCCGCGGGCCGTCGGCTGGCCCGCGCCGTCGCCGAGCCCGGCGCCGGACCCGTCGCCGAGCCCGGCGGGCACGCGGTGCGGCCGTGAACGTGTTCGAAGCGATCAAGCGCGCCAACCGGCCCGGGCCCCCCGAACACTCGATCACCTTGCGCGTGGCGTGCGCGGGCGCGGTGATCACGGGAATCGCCGCGTGCCGGGCGGAAGGCGAGCTGTCGTGGGCCGTCGCAGGCGGGTCGATCATCCTCGTGACCCTGGGCATGATCCTCGCCTACCTGACCCGGGCCCGACCGCTGCCCTGGATCAAGCCCATCCTGGCCGTGAGCGCGGTGGCGGCGTTCGTGTGGTTCTTCGGTCAGTTGACCGGCCAACCTGTCTACGACGTCAGCACCGTGGAGAACCCCCTCGCCGTGCTGTTCGTGTGGGTGCAGGTGGCACACTCCTTCGACGTCCCGGCGCGGCGCGACCTCGCCTTCTCGTTGGCCGGCTCGGCGAGCCTCATGGCCGTGGCGGCGGCCCAGGCCATCGACATCGGCTTCGGGGTCTACGTCCTGGTGTGGTTGGCCTTCGGGCTGGCGGCACTGCTCGCCATGTGGAGCTCGGCCAGCCAGGGGGGCCGCCTGCGCCTGCGCGGCGTGCTCGCCTCCCTGGTGGCCGTCGCCGTCACCGCCGGCGTCGTGCTGGTCATCCTGCCCGCTCCCCATGTGGCGGGAAGGATCGACTTCCCCGCCAATGCCGGGTCCGGGAGCACCCTGCCGGTCCCGGGCGCTCTGGCCGGAGACGCCAAGGTGGCACAGCTCGCCAAACCGGGAAGCCCCGCCGGCGCCACCCGGGTGGGTGGCTATCTGGGATTCGCCAATCATCTCGACACGGCGCTGCGCGGTGGACTGAGCGACACCGTGGTCATGCGGGTCCGGACCGACCGTCCGTCGTACTGGATCGGGGAGACCTTCGACACTTGGGACGGCGCCAATTGGAACGTGCCCTCGAAACGACGCGGCTCGCAGCGACTGGTCGAGAATTCACCGTTCGTCATCCCCGCACCGACGCCGGGCCCGGCGACGGCACAGGCCGACCTGCAGACCTTCTACATCGTCCAGCCGTCGCCGAACCTCGTCTTCCACGCCGACACGGCGCACGAGGTGTGGTTCCCGGCCGGCGAACTGTTCGTCTCCAACAGCGACTCGATCGTCTCCCCCATCGGGCTCGGTCCTGGTGCCATCTACACGGTGCAGTCGTACGTGGACACGCCCTCGCCCGACCAGCTACGCGCCGCGGCGGGCCCCGACGGCGATCCGGCATCTGTCCAGAGGCTGGACGTGCAGCTCCCCCATCCCTATCCACGGGCCCAAGCACTGGCCGAGTCCGTCACGGCCCGGGCTCCCACCACCTACGACAAGGTGCAGAGCCTGATCACCTGGATCGGCAAGCACACGCACTACTCCACCGACATCCCTCCGCTCGCGCCCGGACAGGACACCGTCGACGAGTTCCTCTTCGGGAACCGCACCGGCTTCTGCGAGCAGATCTCCACCGCACTGGCCGTGATGCTCCGGTCCGTCGGCATCCCGGCCCGAGAGGCCGTGGG
>Ga0310039_10003045_pt1 | contig 10846 bp, 8 predicted proteins | sample Sb_taG_4_FD_200460 | JGI IMG/M metagenome (GOLD analysis project Ga0310039, IMG submission 200460) | Peat soil microbial communities from Weissenstadt, Germany - Sb_50d_6_BS metaG (v2) (version 2) | ecosystem: Environmental > Terrestrial > Soil > Wetlands > Peat | place: Germany: Weissenstadt... | reverse complement strand
TCTCGGCGACCGGGTTGCCTTCGTTGCAGTAAAAGAAGATCAGGGACTTGGCAACCTCGAACTTGCTCCAGAAGTGTTTGAGCAAGTTGAGTTGTCGATCTGCCTCGTAGATCCAGCCCCTCTCTCTTTCCGGGTTCGTGGGTCCCCGCAGGTCGAGGTCCTCGGCCTCGCAGATGGCCTGGAAATACTCCTCCCGGAGCCATCGGTAGGGTGAGGGACAGACCGAATAGGGAGGGAGTTGCTCGGAGACCGAAGGCAATTGGCGATCGTTGACGGGATCATGATGCGTGATAGTGTATCCACGAGGCGCAAACGCCATCGGGTCACGGCAGCAGGGAGGCTGCCAACCCGGCAGGTCGGCGAGGTGCTGACCTGACACTTTGTCCTCGTAGTCGTCATCCCGTGCCTCACGGATGAACTGCTGCACGGTACAGAAGGCATTCTTGCTGGGATTGTCGCAGACGTGACCGTCCCAAGCTCGGTCATGCCAGACCAGTCGGCAGGAAAGATGAAGAGCCATGGGTTATTCTCCACTACCCTCGCCTTTATCGATCACCAGCCGGACCCTCGGAAGCTCCTTGCCCTTGGTGATCTTCTGCAAGAACGCCTCGAACCGGGACTTGAACTCCTCCACCGTGCAGGGAGCATTGCCGCCGCTTAGGTCGCTAAGCAGTTCGGAGACCCGCACTGGGATGGCGGTCAGACCGGAGACTGCGGCCTGAATACCCTGGATCAGATCGGCGTCGATCTTCTCGGGGAACTGCTTGGACTTCAAGAACCCCTCAACGGCAGCCTTCTGCTTGGATAACAGCAGGCTGATGCTCTTCTTCATAGTTGGGTCCGAGAGATTGTCGTGCAGTGTCTTGCGCCAGTTCTCCAGCATCGTGTCGAGCTGGTCGTCGATCTGTTGGAGGACCGCCAGCCCACTGGCTCCGAGCGTCTCCTCCTGGGGCCGGAAGTTGCAGTGCGGGCAAATCGGCGAAGCGTCCAGGTCATCCTTGACCAGCGTGAAGCACGGAGTGAGCTTCGACAGACGGGTCTGAAGCTCGGTCAAGGAGGCGTGAGGCAGAAGGGAAATCCCAGCCGCCAGCTTCTTGAGCTGGTCGAGCCGGGGGTCTTTGAGCAGCTCCTTCTTCTTCTCATCCTCGTTGATCCCGAGGCGGGCTTTCTTGTGCAGGTTGAGGTAGGTCGTCTTGTAGTCGTCCTTCGCCTTCTGGAGCGCCCGGTTGATGATCTGACGGAAATCGGGTCTGCCTCGGAGTGCAGGGTCGAGCAGTTTCGCCCGCCAGGAGCCACGGGTGGTTTCCATCTGGTCTCGCCACAAGTCTTGCGGCGGCAGGACGGCGGTGGCGGTCGCAAGGTAGCCCGTCATCGGCGTGAGTTCTTGAACCAGGTCATTGAGTTCCTCGACTTGCTTCACTAGGTCGAGGTTCGCCTTCTGGGCCTGGATCTCCGTGATGCTCCGGGAGAAGTTCTTGAGCTTGCCCGGTGCGTTGAAGGCTTGGAGGCTTTCCAGGAAGCCTTTCAGTTCATCGAGCTTCTGTCGCTGGTCCTCCCGGTCCTGCCCCGAGATCAACTCGCTCCCCCAACAGGGTAGACCGGTCTGGACCTGCTGGGTGGTTGTGACGACCTCCTCCATCAGTTCATTGGCTCTCGCCCGGAGCTGAATGACCGCCTGCTCGTGTGCGTTGGCGTCCCGGATGAGCCCTTCGGACAGCCCGACCAGCTCAAAGAGGGCGACCAATTCGGCAAGGGGTACGCCCTTGGGCTTCTCGATGTGCTTGAACTGGAGAAGCGTATCGACCGAGATTTTGGACGCTTCGTTGATGTTGGCGGCGTCGAGCTTCTTGCCCGTCAGACTCAGCGAGATGTTGCCATTCTGGACCAATGCCAGCAACACGACCAGCAGGAGTTCCGGCTCGATCTGGTACTGGCTCTCGATCTCCACGTCGTTCTTGACCGAGATCAGTTCCTTCCGATTGACGACCTGACCGGGAGGCTTCCCGTCGAGCTTCGCCAGTACCGCCTTGGCGTACCGGGAGTTCTGGGGTCTCAGTTTGTCGCTGTCGAGCAGCTCCAAGCCGTCCAGGACAGCGGTGGCAAGTTGGTTCTTGACCCCTCCTGCCAGCCTGCGGATCACGTCCTCGGTGGGTTGCTTGAGGTTGCTCACGGTGAGCTTCACGGTGAAGGTCGGGTAGTCCCGATAGCGGTCCTCAAAGCAGGAGCCGAGGCAGAGTGAGCCGGTCAGTTCCAGAAGATCCCGTACCGTGGCGTTACCCGTCCGGTGCCCCTTGAGCCACTCGATCATCTTCTTCGGGACACCTTGGTGGACGACCTCGAACAAGGTGAGCATGTTCTGACGCAGCCAGGCAACCAACGTCTTGAGAAAGCCGTCTGCCTTGTCCTCGTAGACCTTCTTGGTGCCACTGCTTGCGGAGAGAGCCATCTCCCTTGCTCCGGCATAGAGCCGCAGGCTATCGAGAAAGGTCTTGTCCTTCTGGGTCAACCTGAAGAAGACCTCATCGGCGAGCTTCTGATCCTCGTAATGGGGAGGCTCGAAAGGTTGCAGGAAGTAGAGATAGAAGTCCCGAGGCGGTTGTGCGGTGGACCGCTCGTTCGGGGCACCGAAGAAGAGATAGCCCCTCCGGGTGACCTTGTGTTCCCGCCACTCGATCTCATGCTCCCAGATCTGATAGCCCCGGACGTAGGTCTGGTCGGCACACTCCAGGGCACGGGTCAGAGCGTCGAAGTAATAGCGGTCAAGCTGGGAGTCGGAGAGCGTGTCGGCCTTGTCCTGGATCTTGGCGTCGTGGTCGATGGTCTTCTGAAGATCGAGGTAGTACTGGTCGTTGTCCGTGTTGTGCGAGATGAATTGACCAGCCATAGTCTTCGTGATTTCCTTCACGCAGGACTCGACGGTGGTCCGCAGGAAATCACTGGTCCTTTCGGGAAGCATCGTGCTGAACAGGAATAAGCCGTCTCTCAACTCTTCCGCCGTTGGCCCGATCTTGGCATGGGTGTCGTCGGTCGTGAGGCGATGGACGGACAGACCGTGGATGATCCTCAAAGCCATCGGCTTCAGCGCTGGGCGTGTGTATGCCTGCTGAATTCGGTTCTCGACCACCTTGCTCACGTCGATTACTTCCCGGATCTCGGGAATGGAGCGGAGGGCGGCGTTGGCCTGCAACACGTTCCAGTAGGAATCGTAACTAATCAGCCCCGGTTCATCGGAAGGGACATCCTTGTCGAGCAACCGCCTCATCTCGCTGCTCAGCGTCTTCAACACTTCCCGTTTCTCGGCGATCGAAATCGCCTCGAACACCTCCAGATATCTGGGATGGACGGGGAAAAGACGAACGAACTCTTCGAGCTGCTCGGCCATCGAGCCGTAGAGTGGCGTGAACTTCTGAAGATGCTCCCGGATCTTGGTCTTCTGCTCGTTGGTCTTCCTCAGCAACCGCTCCGAGACGACATAGGCTACGTCCTGACGGACGATCCGAGCTTGCTCGAACCTGTCCTTGACCCGCATCAGGCTGGTGGCGACGAACTGGAACTTCGGGTTGTCGAACAGGCTCTCTTGCAGACCGGCGATGAACCGGAACCGGATCAGCTTGCAGACCTCGCCGATCTCCCGGAGGAAGCCGAGGTCAAGGATCAGGTCACGCTCCTTGCGGGTTTTTAGATAGTCGAGCAGCTCGTCCACGACGAGAAGGAGGCCCTGATCGGGGTACTTCTCGCCGAAGAGCGCCATCATGGCGGACAGATCGTCTTTGTTGCTCGTTACCTGGGTGAAGGGTGGGAAGCTGAATGAGATTCCCTCATCGCTGAGGAAATCCTCAATCCTGCCGCAGATAATGTCCCGCAGGTTTTTCAGGGTTGCGGGAATCTCGATGCGGATCACCTTGAACTTCCCTGCGATCGACTTCGACCCGTCTGCCACAGCCTTGTTCTTGACGACTTTCACCAGGTCAGGCTGCTCGGTGATGCCCGAGATCAGCGAAAGCAGGTGGCTCTTGCCGGTGCCGTAGTTGCCGACAACGAGGATGCCCTTGTTATCCGAAGGTTTCAGAAACTGAAGATTCGGGAAGACGAGATTGGTCAGTTGGTCGGCCATCCCGTCCGAGATGACGAACGTCTGAACGAGCTGACGTGCTTTCTCGGGCGACTCTGCCTCTTGGAGCTGGATGACGGTCTCGATAGGCTCGAATTCGACGAGTTCCCGATACTTCATGGCGAGTCTCACTCAATCGGCATGTCCGTCATGATCAACGGGGATAACCAGGGCTTCCACCTGCTTGTATTGAACGAACTCGGGATGGCCCGGCTCAGCGTAGGTCAGGGTTCCGTCCTTGTACGTCCCGTTCCAGGATGCCACAAGGGTCTGATTCCTGCTGGCAGCCAGAAGGAGCCGGAGCGGCACGACTTCCAGGCTGGGATCGAACAGGACCTCCAAGTTGTCGAGTAGCACGACATCGCCGGGCACAGAGCCGACCACGGCTTTGAACAGGCGTTCGACCTGCCTCGTCCGCTGGTTCCGGGTCAGTTCGAGCATTCCCTTACAGAGCTGATAATTCACGTTGATGACAGGGTACTGGTTCTCCTTAGCGAGCGCCTGGAGGACCGCAGTCTTCCCCGTACCCTGGGGACCGGCAAGCAGCACGAGGCGATAATAGAGATCACCCGCCTGGCGAATCGCCTGCTTCAAGTTATCGGCCGAAAGCGCCATTCATCGATCGATCCTCGAATCCGCCATCTTCGGCGTCCCCATCAGGATCGCTCCGTTGCGCCGTCAATCTGTAATATCAACTAGCCGCACGGAAGGTCGTTCGTTGACTCCCTTCTGCAACCATCATACGATGCTAGAAACGCCTAAGCAAGCAAGTTGCGTCCAGCGAGGGGCGAGAATGATTTTTGGTGAGCGAATCCGAGAACTCCGAAGAAGGAAGGACCTGACTCTGCGGGGTCTTGCGGCGAAGGTAGGGGTTGGTTTTACGTACATATCGAAGATTGAGAACGGCAAGCTAGATTTCGGAGACTGCCCCAGCGAGTCACTGACCCGCAGGTTGGCCAAAGCCCTCGAGGCCGAGGAGAACGAATTATTGTTCCTTGCCAAGAAGATTCCCGAGGCGGTCAAGAAGCGGGTCATCCAACGGCCGGATGTCTTCGGCATGTTGGCCAGCCTTGATAATGCCGCCCTGGACAGACTCATGAAGTACATTGCTCGGTTGGAGCGGAAGGTGAACTGAGTTCGTTCACCAGACCAGAAGGGGTTTTCTTCAGAGTATGAAGATTCGCCGAGACAAACAGAGCGGCTTTGTCAATCTCCTTAAAGGTCTCTGCGGCACGACCTGCAACCCCCAGGGGCGAGCGAGACATGGACGAGCAAGACGATCTCGACATCCTGACCATGATCTCGCTGGTTCAGCGAAATCTAGACGGAAAGGTTCGGTTCTCTCGGTAAGTCGGATACTCAGGGCTAAGTTCTAGAAGATTGCAGTTGACAGAACGCAAGCATACTGGCATTTTGCTCAGGAGACAGCCGTGAACTACTTCAAGACTATCAAGGCTGCGCTCGATGCGTCATTCTCTGGAATCTGTCGTCATCAGGGGGTCGCTGAAACTGAAGCCTATCGCCTTATCCGTCAGCACTTGGCAGCAATGAGCAAGGAGTGGTTCAGCGGCGACTCTCCTAGCATCGAGTACGAGAACCCGCTTTGCCGTTTTGCCTATCTATATTGCCATACAGCCGTGAATGCAAACTTGTGCGAGTATGCAATTCGTTCATCAGAGGTTGACGATTTCATTGAGTCCAAGCTCATCGATGAGGAGGAACTTAGAATCTGTGCGTTCGGAGGCGGACCGGGGACAGAATTGCTCGCAGTATCCAAGCATCTGCTTCGTGAGCAGCGGTCGGGGCACGCCAGGTTGTCATTCACTCTATTCGATGCGGTCGTCGAGTGGTCAGAAACGTGGAATGTTTTGGAGGCTCAGATCAACGCAGAGCTGAGAGCAAAATACGGACGGTTTCGCAACCAGCCCTTTTCCATCTGCAAATCGTTTATTACCCACGACATGACAACAGCGTACGCATACTCAAATCATGCTAGCTTGTTCAATCAGGATTTGTTTATTATGAACTACGTTGTCTCGGAGTTGGTGGGAGACGAGGACAAGTTCCTCAAATTGGTGAGCCTCGCATCAACCTCAGCACCTTCGGGGAGCAAGTTCTTGGTTGTAGACCGGGATCAGAACAGAATTGCAGAGACTGTGCCCGAGATGCTGAGTTCGGCCGGGCTTTCTTGTAGTCAAGTTAAGAAATCGAGGTCCAACATGGATCTTGATGAGCGGAAAGACGATCTTGAACCCTACACGACAAAGATCGGTCGATATCCTCGATGCCAGTGGGGTATGGACTCCGGTCGTGGCGCTTTCTTCGTCGTAGGCACAAAACCCTGATGATCATCTCAGCCAGCTACAAGACGGACATCCCGACCTTCTACGGCGAGTGGTTCATGAACCGCTTGCGCCATGGCTACTGCAAGGTCGTCAACGCCTACAACAAGAAGATCTCTCGTGTTCCTCTCGACCGTGAGTCTGTCGATGCGATCGTCTTCTGGACCAAGAACATCGGCCCGTTTCTCAAGCAACTTCCCGAAATTCGCTCCCTCGGTTACCCCTTCGTGGTCCAGCACACAATCAACAATTACCCCCGTGCCCTAGAGACTTCAGTCGTCGATGCTGATCGTGCGGTCACGCACGTCCAGTCGATCAGCCATGAATACGGGGTGAGCGTATGTGTCTGGAGGTACGACACAATCGTCTTCTCGTCGCTCACGCCGTTCGACTATCATCTGGCGAACTTCGCTGATCTGGCGACAAAGCTCTCGGGTTATGTGGACGAAGTGGTGATATCCATCGCTCATGTTTATAAAAAGACAAAGCGTAATCTCGATTCTGCCGCAAGAGAGCTTGGGTTCTCTTGGGCAGATCCAGACATGAAAGTGAAAAAGAAGCTCGTGTCGGCACTTGCCGACATCGCTGATTCCCAGAAGATCCAACTAACCATCTGCTCCCAGCCCGAGTTGATCGTGGCCGGTGCGAGTGTTGCCCGCTGCGTCGATGTCGATCGCATATCCAGGGTGACTAGCCGGGATGTCAGCGCCAGGCTCAAGGGCAATCGTAAGGAGTGCGGCTGCTATCATTCGATCGACATCGGGGAGTACGACACGTGCCCCCACGGGTGCGTCTACTGTTACGCCGTCCAGAACCCTGAATTAGTTCTAGAACGCTACAAGCGGCACGACCCGACATCAGAGTTCCTTTTTCCACCTCCTCCGAGCATTTTGGCGAGAGACGAGGGCACCCAGGGAGATCAACTGACTCTGTTCCCGATCATTGATTGACCACCTAGTGTTCATGTGGCGGGTGGGCTCTGAGGGCTTAGACCAAGCGATCGGTCGCACGGTTGCGACCTTGCCCATCCGCCCATGCCCCGTCTCTCGACGACACGTGGAGCATCGGGTGCCCCCGTACCCATGCACCCGTCGTAATTCCTCGCCCCAGCAGGTCGTCTTGTCGGATGTGTCTCGCCCAAGTTTCTTCGCCAATTGAAAGAAACCCGGACCCGGCTGCATGTCACCGTCTATGTGGACCGAGGAAGACCCCGACGTCGCTGTCATGCTCCTCGTCGGGGCAGTCGGGCCAGAGGGAATGCCTCATGCGGAGCCATTCCTCTCGGTTCTCGGCTTTCGGGGCACGGACTTGGGTCATGGGGACAGGCCGTACTCGGCGACATCGCTGTCATCAAGGCCGTAGAAGACCACCCAGGCGATGACATGCAACAGATTCCCTGAAGCTTTATTCGGTATCGGACGAATACGAGGCTCTTTGTCTATCACTTTCGGCCTTCGAGTCGAGACAGTAGTTGATCAAGTCTTTCAGAATGATGACCTGAAATGCAGCGTTACCTCCAACGGCGTGAGAAAACGAATGCGTGTAGCCGTGGAATTGGCGATGATGAACATTCTCATCATCTAGATAGGATAGAACTGTGAAATTGCCTTTCCACTTTTCTCCCATCTCCCAGGCTACTGCCAGTGCGATTTCATCAGGGTTCTTCTCGCCAATCGTAAACTCCTCGATCAGAGAATCGAGGTCGAACTTATATTCCAGAACTTGAACCGGAGACTCGATGGGGTCCGTGACTCCAACGAACATTTCGGCGTCCACACCAAGCGGATTTTCATCCGATCGGATGTATTTATCAAAGGGCGGTTCCATATGGAGGCGGAAGAGTCCATCGTACTGATTGTATTGGCTGGACGAGAGTAGCTGGATTCCCCGGATGAGCCCCGACGAGAGCATCTGGTTGAATAATGCGACGACATCCTGTTCTCGTAGCGGTTGCGACCGAATCGGCAACTCCTCAGTCGGTGCGAAGAGTCCCTTGCCTGTGATTACAAGGGGGTGGCGCTTTTCATATTCCCGCTGCTGGTCAATCCAGGTTGCAAGTTGCATCGCCTTCATCAGAGCAGGGGCACCCGTCTTGCCTCTTAAGAGTTGGGCGTAGTACTTCTTGAAAGTGGTGACGGACGAACTTGAGATTCGCTCCGCCAACTTCGTATGCTCCGGCTGGAATCCTTTTCTTCCCAGATCAGGTTCGGCTTTTTCAAAATGAACGACCACATGTGTAAGCGTTTGAAATCCAATGCTTTCCGTGAGAGGAATTGTGATTGTGTGCCCTTGGGGCATATGCCTAGTGGCCTGCTGAAGCCCTCCTCGCAGGAGGCGTGATCCTTTCCGAAGTTTGAGAACCTTGTCGTTGTAGTCGTCCCAGAGGTCGGTCGAGAACCCCATGTAAACGTACATCCGCAGTCCCAACTCCTTCAGTGCTTCTTTGTCTACCTCGTCGAGTCGTGGTTTGATCGGGCTCTCGCCAGCCAAGATCTGTTCCCCCGTCCATTCACCCCAGATGCCATTCTGCTTGGTGAATTTCGCCGGGATTTTCGACAAGTCTTGGTGCTTTTTTGCTCTGTCCTCTTGGTCCTTCAGGTATTCACGAAGGTCCACGGATTTTCCAAGCACCAAATGGGGATAGAGGTACTCGGGCCTCTCAAGCTCGACGAACGAGGCTACATGTTCGTCTTTGGCGATCACCTCCAAGCGGACCCGTACACCTGATGCTTTTTCGCCACAGAGATAAATGCCTCCGAGGGCAGTGTGGACACGAAGAATTGCCATCCACTGCTCGGCCGTAGTGGCTCCGTAGTAGCCAAGATTCCTTGGTCGAATGTTGTCCCCAGAGAGTGTCACGGTCATCAACGTGCCGCAGTCGATCCCGTTGAAGGCTTTATCCACCTCGCTGGCCGCAGTTACCTTCGGACGGTTCACGATCTGTGCCGTGTCGTCCAGCCACCGTCTACCGTTGAGCAGCAGGCCGCTCTGTGGTGAATTTCCCGGCTGCTTCGTTGCAACGACAAGGTGATTGAACCCGTAGGCAAGGTAGGTCGCACCTACGCCCTTGCTGCCACGTGTTGATACTCCGTCCTTAAAGGAGAAGTTCGGCCGGAGGAACGTCCGAAACTCGGACTGGTTCATGCCGCAGCCGTTGTCAATCACAGTGACCGACTCAGCGTTCAAGTCAATTTTGACGACGATTCTGGGGGCGAACTTGTCGCCCTCTGCCTTCATTCTCTTCTCAACGGCATCCAAGGCGTTTTGGATGAGTTCTGCGAAGAGGTCATAATATCCGGTATAACTCTTGAGGATATTCTGAATTTCTCGTTTTTTGGCACGAGCAACAATGTCTGGGTCGCCCTCCCCCTCCAACAAGGGGTCCCACTCTTTCATCACGCTTGAAGGACCGGCAACTGCATCGGATTCATCATATTTGCTAGCCATAGCACACTCTCTTGGTTGAAGCAGTGACCTTTCCTTGACACCAGAGCCACGTTCCTCCGCAACGCTTCTCCGGCGGAACGGCGAACTTGCGAAGGATGAACCCGCACTCGAAACACGTCAGGTATTCAGCCTCCTTGCTGAAGTTCGGGTGGATGCGGATTCGATGCAAACGCACGGGGCCACGAGCGATGTCCAGGACAGCCATGTTCTTGATGGATGCATCCTGGCTGACCGGAACCGGGCATCCCGTCAGGGCTTCTACTTCTTCGATCGTTCGCTTGACGCAGCTTCGTGAATCCATCTCGCCATTATCCTCGGAGCAGAGGCTTTTTCCCAGTCTGGGCTATGGGGGTGACTCTACACGGTGATGGGTGGATCGTCGCCCGTCTCTCAATTGCTTACGCCGAAGCGGTCGAGGAGAAACTGAGCAAGGACATCAAGTCGCTCAGTCTCTTCAACAGGATATTGACGCCCCCTCGCTCTTCAACTTCTTGCCTGGCTCACCCCTCGCTCTCATCGAAGAAGTCGTTGGAAACCTCCCTTATCTCGTAGGTCTTGGTCGTCGTAACCCCGAGCCCGTGGTCGATCATCAGATCCGCAAGCTGGTCACCGTTGATGAGAACGACCTTCTTGCCCTCAATCCTTTCAACGAAATCCACGGCGTCCTTCGTAAACGTCGAGGTACTTAGGATGACCCCCTTCCTGGCTCGGATGTAATCCATACTCCAAGCGAAGCCCTGGATGATGGGTCTGCCCACAGGGCCGTCCCACCGCTTCGCTTGAATGCAAACCACGTCCAGCCCGAGCTTGTCCTGCTTTATCACCCCGTCGATGCCGCCGTCACCCAACTTGCCCGTGACCGTTCTCTGACCGGCTACCCCTCCGTAGCCCATCGCCATGAGCAGCCGAACAACCACCGACTCGAAGAACGGCGGGGAGCAGGCTT
>Ga0310039_10003043_pt1 | contig 10848 bp, 9 predicted proteins | sample Sb_taG_4_FD_200460 | JGI IMG/M metagenome (GOLD analysis project Ga0310039, IMG submission 200460) | Peat soil microbial communities from Weissenstadt, Germany - Sb_50d_6_BS metaG (v2) (version 2) | ecosystem: Environmental > Terrestrial > Soil > Wetlands > Peat | place: Germany: Weissenstadt... | reverse complement strand
CGGACCAGCGTCAATTGCCACGGCGTCGGCTTGCCCTGCAAGGCCCGGCCGTTATAGTGCCGCGTCCCAGCGCGAGATTTCTCATGGTTTCAGCCCGTTACGACGTTCTCGGCATCGGCAATGCGATCGTCGACGTGATCGCCCGCACCGAGGAAGATTTTCTGCTCAAACAGGGCATGAACAAAGGCGCCATGGCGCTGATCGACGAGGCGCGCGCCGAGCGGATTTACGACGCGATGGGTCCGGCGGTCGAAATTTCCGGCGGTTCGGCGGCCAATACCATCGTCGGGCTTTCGAGCCTTGGCGGGCGCGGCGCTTTCGTCGGCAAGGTCAAGGACGACGAGCTCGGCCGCACCTTCAGCCACGATATCCGCGCCGCCGGCGTGACCTTTGCGACGCCGCCGGCGTCCGACGGCGCGTCGACCGGGCGCTGCTACGTGCTGGTGACGCCCGACGGCGAGCGCACCATGAACACGTTTCTCGGCGCCGCCCAGGATCTGCATCCCGCCGACATCGACGCCGACATGATCGCGGCGAGCCGCATCATCTATCTCGAAGGCTATCTGTGGGATCCGAAGAACGCCAAGGATGCGTTTCTCAAGGCGGCGAAAATCGCGCACCAGGCGGGGCGTACCGTGGCGCTGTCGCTGTCGGACGCGTTTTGCGTCGACCGTTGGCGCGACGAGTTTTTGGCGTTGATGCGCTCGCGCACCGTCGATCTCATTTTCGCCAATGAGGCCGAGCTGGCGAGCCTTTATCAGACCGCGGATTTCGATACCGCGGTCAAGGCGCTGCGCGCCGATATCGATACCGCAGTCGTCACGCGCAGTGAGAAGGGTTGTCTGGTGATCGGTCCCGACGGCATCGAGGCGGTGCCGGCTTTTCCGGTCGAGCGTGTCGTCGATACCACAGGGGCCGGCGATCTGTTCGCCGCCGGCTTCCTCTCCGGGCTCGCCCGCGGCGCCGACGATCGCACCTGCGGCCGCCTCGGCGCGCTCGCTGCCGGCGAAGTGATCCAGCACATAGGCGCGCGTCCGGAAACCTCGCTCAAGGACCTCGCCGGCGACAACGGCCTGGCAAGTTGAAGACCGTTCATCGCGGCGCGCAGGGCGCTACGGTAACCAATTGCTAACCATAATTCGTTAACGACGGATCAACCGCCAGGCGGAGGATCCGGACCATGGGCAAGCGCGCGGAAAAACCCGAAAACAACGAACAACCGTCGAACCTGCCCGCCGGCGAGCCCTCCAGCAGTCCGGGCGAAGAGTCGCAAGCCGCCGCGGGCGGTTCTACTGAGCACAAATTGCCCGTCGTGTGGTCGCCAAAACTCGATGCCGGCGGCGGCATCGAGGACGAGTTTTTTGATGCCGACCCCGCACCGCCGCCGCCGGACGACGAGGCGGCGTACGGCGAAGCCGCAAAGGAAGAGCCGAGTGCGGCCGCCGCCCCCGCCGCGCAACCGCGCTCCTGGCGGTTTGCACTGCTCGCGGCAACGATCGCAATCGCCGCGGCCATCGGCTCGTTCGTCGGATCGTTGACTGGCGCCGGAGTCGGACGGCTGATGCCAGACGCGGCCCCGAGCGCGAATACGGCGGATGCGAGCAGCGTATTGCGCGCGCTGAAATCGCAAGTCGCCGAACTTTCCGCGATGAAATCCAATCTCGACGGCTCGATACGCAACGCCAATACCCAATTCGTCGCCATCACCGAGCGGCTCGATCGGGTCGAGCGCGCGGCGACCAATCCAGCGGCGCAGCTTGCCCACATCGCCGACGCCGTCGATCGGCTCAACAAGATCAACACCACGCCCGAGACCACGGGCTCGATTGCGCCCATGACGACGGCGCCCATGACCACGCCGCCGGCCGATCCGAAGATCGTCGACCGCATCGTCGAAGACTGGGTCGTGCAGGACGTCCATGGCGACCGCGCGCTGGTCGAAGGCCGCAACGGCAGCCTGTTCGAAGTCGGCGCCGGCAGCATCCTGCCGGGTGTCGGCAGGGTCGAAGCCGTGAAGCGGCAGGACGGCCAATGGGTCGTCGTCACCGCGCGGGGCGTGATCACGTCGGGCCGTTGATCGCTGGCTTGCCTGCCGGCCGTCATAGTTTGACGCCATATTCCGTGGCAAATTCTCCCTGCTGACGGCGCACGATCGCGCCGTAGATGGGAGCAGTTGCAGTGACGCGGTTGAGTATTTTTGCCGGCATCCGGGGCGTCGTTGTCGCGGCGCTCGTTGCTTTTTTTGCATTTCCCGCTATCGCTTTCGCCCAGGAGGCGGAGCAGCCGGCGCCGAAACCGGCGCCGCCGCCCGACCTGGAGCAGAATTGTCCCGGCCTGGTCGCGGAGAATCGGCCGCGCGTCATACCCGCCGCATTCGATCTCGCCGCGCTCAATGCCGACCAGGTGCGGCTCACTTTCATCGGCCACGCCACATTCCTGATCGAGAGCCCGCAACGGGTGCGGATTGCCACCGACTACAATGACTATGTGCGGCCGCCGGTGCTGCCCGACATCGTCACCATGAACCACGCCCACGACACCCACTTCACCGATCATCCCGATCCGGCGATCAAATACGTGCTGCGCGGCTGGGGGCCGAGCGAGAACGAGCCGGCGGTCTGGGACCTGAAATATCGCGACGTGCGCGTGCGCAACGTGCCGACCAATATCCGCAGTTTTGGCGGCGGCACCGAACGGTACGGCAATTCGATCTTCGTCTTCGAGATCGCCAATCTGTGCATCGCTCATCTCGGCCATCTGCACCACACGCTGACGCAAGCGCAGCTCAACGAGATCGGCCGCATTGACGTGGTGATGGCGCCGGTCGACGGCGGCTATACGCTCGATCTCGACGGCATGATGGAGGTGCTGACCGCGCTGAAAGCGCAAATCATCATTCCGATGCATTTTTTCAGTCCATTCACGCTGGCACGCTTCCTCGACCGGGCGCGCCAGCTTTGGCCGATCGAGCAGGCGGACGTCCCCTCCGTCGTGGTGTCGAAAACGACGCTACCGGAGAGCCCGAAGGTCTTGGTGCTGCCGGGGCATTGAAGCTAGGATTGGCGAAGCAACGAGGACATCGTCGATGCTGAGCGCGGAACAGAACGATCTCGTCACCCGCACCGCGTCCGGTACCGCCGCCGGCGATCTGATGCGCCGTTATTGGCAACCCGCCGCGCTGGTCGATGAGCTCGCCGGCAACCGGCCGGTAAAACCGGTGCGGCTCCTCGGCGAGGATTTGGTTGCCTTCAAGGACGACGAGGGCCGCTACGGCCTGATCGGCCGGCATTGCCCGCATCGCGGCACCGATCTGGCCTATGGCCGTCTCGAAGACGGCGGCTTGCGCTGCGCCTTCCACGGCTGGCTGTTCGACGTCAACGGCAAGTGCTTGCAGACGCCGGCGGAGCCGGACAACAGCAATCTGTGCGCCAATATCAAGCAGAAGTCCTATCCGGTCGTGGAGAAGAGCGGCATCCTGTGGGCCTATCTCGGCCCCGGCGAGCCGCCGGCGTTTCCGCGCTTCGACTGCTTCGTCGCGCCGTCGACGCACACTTTCGCCTTCAAGGGCATGATCGATTGCAATTGGCTGCAATCGCTCGAAGTCGGCATCGATCCGGTGCACACCTCGTTCCTGCACCGCTTCTTCGAGGATGAGGACCCTGACAAGGGCTACGGCCGCATGTTCCGCGACACCTCCAAAGACTCCGACATGCCGATGACCAAAATCATGCGCGAATTTCCGCGGCCGCGCATCGAGATCGAGCCGACCGATTACGGTTTTCGGCTGATCACGCTGCGCCAGATCTCGGATGCCAACGCCCATGTGCGCGTGACCAATCTGATTTTTCCCAATGCCTTCATCATCCCGATGAGCCGCGAGATGACGATCTCGCAGTGGCATGTGCCGATCGACGACGCGAAACATTATTGGTACGCGATCTTCACCTCGTTCGGCGCTCCGGTGAACAAGGACGAGATGCGGCGCCAGCGCCTCGAGCTCTACGAATTGCCGGATTACGTGCCGCGCAAGAACAAGAGCAACGATTACGGTTTTGACGCCCACGAGCAGGAGCACGCGACCTATACCGGCATGGGCGCCGACATCAACGTGCACGACCAATGGGCCTGCGAGTCGATGGGCGCGATCCAGGACCGCACCGCGGAGCATCTCGGCACCTCCGACAAGGCGATCAGCGCCTATCGGCGCCTCTTGCGCCAGGCACTCGATCAATCCGGCAACGGTGGCAAGCCGATGATGGTGCTCGATGCCGCGGCGGCGAAAAAAATCACCGGCCCGGCCTGCGTCGATGGCATCGGCCCGGCCGGCGATTGGCAGGGCTATTGGCGGCGCACCGATCAGGCCCGCCAGCAGACCAAAAGCTGGGCTAACGGGCACTGAATGGCCGGACGTCGCGCGGCGAAGAGTTTTGTCGAGCGGCACGGCCTGTGGACCGGCGAACAAGCGCGCGCCGCCAAGGCGGCGGCGCAAGCGATCAAGAAACACAAGCTCGAACTGGTGCGCTTCTCCTTTGCCGATCAGCACGGCGTGCTGCGCGGCAAGACGGCGCTGGCCGACGACGCGCCGGGCCTGATGCAAGCCGGCGTCACCATGACCACGACGCTCTTGGCCAAGGACACCGCGCACAAGACCGCTTTTCCGGTGTTCACGCCGGGCGGCGGCTTCGACATGGCGGAGATGCAGGGCGCCGGCGATTTTGTCATGGTGCCCGATCCGGCGACGTTCCAGATTTTGCCGTGGACGTCGAACCATGGAGCGCCGAATACCGGCTGGTTTTTGTGCGATATGTTTTTCCCAAACGGCAAGCCGGTGCCGTTCTCGACGCGGCAGATTCTTCGCGACGCGCTAGCGCGACTGGCGACCGCCGGCTTCGATTACCTCGCCGGCCTCGAAGTCGAATTCCATCTGTTCAAGCTGGAGAACCCGCGGCTCACGCCCGAGGATGCCACTTGGCCGCCGCGGGCGCCCGAGGTTAGCCTGCTCAACCAGGGCTACCAATATCTCACCGAGAGTCGCTTCGATCAGATCGACGCGGCGCTGGAGCCGATCCGCCGCGGCATCACAGCCCTCGGCATGCCGCTGCGTTCGGTGGAAGTCGAGCTCGGGCCCAGCCAGTGCGAATTCACCTTCCGCCCGCAGGCGGGCCTCGACGCCGCCGACACCATGATCCTGTTCCGCGCCGCCACCAAACAGATCGCGCGGCGCCACGGCCTTCTGGCGAGCTTCATGTGCCGGCCGGCGCAGCCGAATCTTTTCTCCTCGGGTTGGCATCTGCACCAGTCGCTGATCGAGCGCAAACGCGGGACCAATGCGTTTACCGGCAACGCCCGCGAAGGGCTCTCCGCAACGGGCCTGCATTTCCTCGCTGGCCTGTTGACCCACGCCCACGCCGCCGCGGCGTTCTCGACGCCGACCATCAACGGCTACAAGCGCTACCGCGCCTATACGCTCGCCCCCGACCGCGCCATTTGGGCGCGCGACAATCGCGGCGTCATGGTGCGCGTGCTCGGCCAACCCGGCGATCCGGCAACGCATCTGGAAAACCGCATCGGCGAGCCGGCGGCGAACCCCTATCTCTACATGGCCTCGCAGATTTACGCCGGCCTCGACGGCATGGCGCACAAGCGCGATCCCGGGCCTTCGGCGGATACGCCCTACGAGACCAAGGCGCCGCTGTTGCCGAAGGATCTTGGCGAGGCGCTGGCGGCGTTACGGGCGAGCGAAGTATTTCGAAACGCGTTCGGTGAAAGCTTCGTCGACTATTACGCCCACATCAAAGAGGCCGAGTTGACGCGCTTCAAGGCCGAGGCCAGCGGCGGCAGCGAAGTGACCGCGTGGGAGCAGAACGAGTATTTCGATTTGTTTTGATGTTCGTCATTCCGGGGCGCGCGAAGCGCGAGCCCGGAATCCATAACCACGGTATTGCAGAAGAAGCGCTGAGACAATTCTGGGCCGTCAGCGAATATGGATTCCGGACTTGCCGCTGCGCGGCAATCCGGAATGACGGCCATGGCCATCACACATCCACGCTCGCCACGAGCGCATTGGCCTCGATAAACACCCGCCGCGGCTCGACCTTGTCGCCCATCAGCTCGTCGAAGATGGTGTTGGCCTCGTCGATCTCCTTGACGTTGACCTGCAGCATGGTACGGGCGTTGGTGTCGAGCGTGGTTTCCCACAATTGCTGCGGATTCATCTCGCCCAGGCCTTTGTAGCGCTGCAGCGAAATGCCTTTGCGGCCGGCTGCCATCACCGCCTCGAACAGGCCGACCGGGCCGTGGATGGCGGTTTCCTCGTCCTTCCTGCGCAGCATCAAAGGCGGCGTCGGCCGCGGATAAGTCTGCTGCAAGGAGGGGGCATGTTCGTCGAGCTTGCGCGCATCGGCCGAGCCGAGCAGCGCGGAATCGATGACCGCGATTTCCTTGACGCCGCGCACGGTGCGCTCGAACTGAAAACCTTGGCCTTCGGTGAATTGGCCGTGCCAGCCGCGCTCGGTCTCGTCGGCGAGCGCATCGAGGCGCCGCGCGATATAGCCGGCCGCCGCCGCGGCGCTCGCCGGATCGCTGGTGACCCGCGGATGCAGCACGCCGGCGATGGCCGCTTGCTCGATCACCTTGCGGTTATAGCGGCTGTGCAGATTGTTCAGGAGATTGCGGATCGCGCGCGCCTCCTCGACCAGCTTGCGCAGGTCGTTGCCGGCGCGTTCTTCGCCCGACGACAATCGCAGCACCGCTTCGTCGAGCCCGGTGTCGATCAGATAATCCTCGAGCGCGCGCTCGTCCTTCAAATATTGCTCGGACTTGCCGCGCGAGACTTTGTAGAGCGGCGGCTGGGCGATGTAGAGATGGCCGCGGTCGATGATGTCGCGCATCTGCCGGTAGAAGAACGTCAGCAGCAAGGTGCGGATATGGGCGCCGTCGACGTCGGCGTCGGTCATGATGATGATCTTGTGGTAGCGCAGCTTGTCGGCGTTGAATTCGTCGGCGCCGATGCCGGTGCCGAGCGCGGTGATCAGGGTGCCGATCTGCTCGGACGACAGCATCTTGTCCATGCGCGCCCGCTCGACGTTCAAAATCTTGCCGCGCAGCGGCAAGACGGCCTGGAATTCACGGTTGCGGCCCTGCTTGGCGCTGCCGCCGGCGGAATCACCCTCGACGATGAACAGCTCGGACTTGGCCGGATCGCGCTCCTGGCAATCGGCGAGTTTTCCCGGGAGCGAGGTAATGCCGAGTGCGCTTTTGCGCGTCATCTCGCGCGCTTTTCGCGCGGCTTCGCGGGCGGCGGCGGCTTGGATCACCTTGCCGACGATGATCTTGGCCTCGCTCGGATGCTCTTCCAGCCAGGCCTTGAGCATGTCGTTGACGATGCCCTCGACCGCCGGCCGCACTTCGGAGGAGACCAACTTGTCCTTGGTCTGCGACGAGAATTTGGGGTCTGCGACCTTCACCGAAAGCACCGCCGTCAAGCCTTCCCGGCAATCGTCGCCGGTCAGCGCGACTTTTTCTTTGCGCGCGGCGCCGCCGGATTCGGCATAGCCGGTGATCTGGCGCGTCAGCGCGCCGCGGAAGCCGGCCAGATGCGTGCCGCCGTCGCGCTGCGGAATGTTGTTGGTGAAGCAGAGCACGCTCTCGTGGTAGCCGTCGTTCCACCACATCGCGCAATCGACGCTGACGCCCTCGCGCTCGGCCTTGATGACGATCGGCTGCGGCACCAGCGGTGTCTTGTTGCGGTCGAGATATTTGACGAAGGCCTCGACGCCGCCCTCGTAGCGCAGCTCCTCGCGCTTCTCGACGGCGTGGCGCATGTCGGACAGCACGATGGTGACGCCGGAATTGAGGAAGGCGAGCTCGCGCAGCCGGTGCTCCAGCGTGGCGAAGTCGAACTCCGTCATGGTGAAGGTCTTTTTCGACGGCAGAAACGTCACTTCGGTGCCGCGCTTGTCCTGGGCGGCGCCGACCACGGCGAGCGGTGCGACCGCGTCGCCGTCGCGGAACTCCATGAAATGCGCCTTGCCGTCGCGCCAGATGGTGAGCTTGAGCCAGGCCGACAGCGCGTTGACCACCGAAACGCCGACGCCGTGCAGGCCGCCGGAAACTTTGTACGAGTTCTGGTCGAATTTTCCGCCGGCGTGCAGCTGGGTCATGATGACCTCGGCGGCGGAAATGCCTTCACCCTTGTGGATGTCGACCGGGATGCCGCGGCCATCGTCGCGCACGGTGCAGGAGCCGTCGGGATTGAGCGTGACCACGACCTCCTTGGCAAAGCCGGCCAGCGCCTCGTCGATGGCGTTGTCGACGACCTCGTAGACCATGTGGTGCAGGCCGGAGCCGTCGTCGGTATCGCCGATATACATGCCCGGCCGCTTGCGCACGGCATCGAGCCCCTTGAGCACCTTGATCGATTCGGCGTCGTAATCGGAGGGCGCAGAAGCGGTTTTGCGGGCGGGTTCGGCCATGCCTAAAGGGCTTTCAGATGAGCTTTCGGAACGCTTGCGAAAAGCACGAAAGAATCGCTTTTCGTTGTACACGAAAACGGGGCTGGATACAGCACAAAGTGACTGTCGGTAAGATATTGTCAAATCGCCGTTTTTCAAGGATTCCGCGTGGCGATTTTGGGGCCTGAATCGGGGCCCGAAAATAGCCGTTGTGGGTGCGGTAAAATGACGGTGTCGGGGTGCTTTTTGGCAGCGATAAATCTGCGCGCCGAAACTATTTTCAATTTCCGATTACGCGGGCGCTTCCCGGCGTTGCGGCCGAGTGGGCAAAAGATAACGCTCGCCCGGTTGATAATCGGGAACCGGGCGCTGGAAACAGTTCAGCGCTTCGGTCCAAAGTTCCACGCGATCCAAATCCTCGTGCAGGCGCTCAAGCGCTTCGGCGAGATTGCGAACGATCTGGTCTTCCGCCGGTTCCGGCATGTTATGGGCCTTACGCGCAATCGACACGTTTTTGCTCCCAGGAGTTAAAGAGGCTTCTCGCACTCTGGTTCCCGTGCTGCCGATGATCCATGGCAGATTGAAGAACAAATCTTCGTGGGAACCGCGCGCCTGAATTTTCGGGTCCCAGCTTTAGGTGTTCGGCTGCCTCGGCTCCAACCGGCCTGACGCCACCTCGACGATCATCGCGTCGTTCCCGACCTCGGCAAACAGCGCCGGATCGGCGCCCGTCATCCAAACCTGGCCGCCAAGTTGCGCCAGCTCGACATGCAGCGCGGCGCGCCGGGCGGGATCCAGATGGGCGACGATTTCGTCGAGCAGCAGGATCGGCGCGAATCCCGTCATCTCGGCGATCAAGCGCCCATGGGCGAGGACGAGGCCGATGAGCAGAGCTTTCTGCTCGCCAGTGGAAGCGTCCGCGGCGGCGATGCCCTTGTCCGCATAGGTCACTTTGAGATCGGTCAGATGCGGGCCGTCGCTGGTGCGTCCCGCGGCGGCGTCGCGGGCGCGGTTATCGCGCAGCACGGCGCGATAGCGCTCTTCGATCTCGATGGCCGGGTGCTCCGGGACCAGCTTTTCCATCCAGCCGTCAAGCGCGATCTCCGCCGGTGGAAATGCGGAAGCCCGGCGGCTCGCCAGCACGCCGTCGAGCCGGCGCACGGTCTCGACACGCTGTCCGGCGACCGCGACGGCGAGTTCCGCGGTCTCGTGCTCGACGGCGTCCAGCCAATGGGTATCGGGCCGCGCCTCCTCGAGCAGCCGGTTGCGCGAGCGCAACGAGCGTTCCAGCGCGTTGACCCTGCTGCCGTGCTCGGCATCGACCGCAAGCGCGAGCCGGTCGAGAAAGCGCCGGCGCTCGGACGGGCCGCCGACGAATAGCGTGTCCATGGCCGGCACCAGCCACACCACGCGCAGATGATCGGCGAAGGCCGCGGCCGAGCCGACCGGCTCGCGGTCGATGCGGCATTTGCGCAAGATCGCCGCGCCGTCTTCGAGCGGCCGCTCGATGCCGGTGCCCAGCGTGGCCAGGCCCAGCGCCCCTTCGATCTCAGCCGCGGCAGCCCACGAGCCGTCGCCCTCGCTGAACGCTACTTCGTCGAGATTGGCCCGGCGCAGGCCGCGGCCCGGCGCGAAGAAGGAGATGGCTTCGATCAAATTGGTCTTGCCGGCGCCGTTCGCCCCGACCAGCACGATGGTCTTCGCGCCGGTTTCCAGCGAAGCCGCGTGATAGTTGCGGAAATTGTTGAGCGTGAGACGGCGAACAGGCATCAGGGATCAGCAATCAGGGATCAAGACAGCGTTTGATACCCGACGATTGATACCCGATCCCTGTCAAACTCGCATCGGCATCAGCACGTACAGGGCGCCGTGGGGGTCCTTGTCCTGGATCAAGGTCGGCGACCCGGGATCGGCGAGCTTGAGGACGGCGGCCTCGCTCTCGATCTGCGCGGCAATGTCGAGCAGGTAGCGCGAGTTGAAGCCGATATCGATCGGGTCGGAGGCGTATTCGACCTCGAGCTCCTCGTTGGCGCTGCCGGAATCCGGGTTGGTCACGGACAGCATGAGCTTGCCGCCGGTGATCGACAGTTTGACGGCGCGGCCGCGCTCGCTCGACACCGTGGAGACGCGATCGACCGCCGCCTCGAATTCCTTTTTGTCGACCACCAGCTCCTTGTCGTTGGCCAGCGGGATGACGCGGGCATAGTCGGGGAACGTGCCGTCGATCAGCTTCGAGGTCAGGACGGTGTCGCCGATGGTGAATCGTATCTTGCCCGACGACAATTCGATCGCCACCTCGGCTTCATTGTCCTCCATCAGGCGCTGCACTTCGCTCACCGTCTTGCGCGGCACGATGATGCCGGGCATGCCGGCGGCGCCCTTCGGCAAGTCGAGC
>Ga0310039_10003039_pt1 | contig 10867 bp, 9 predicted proteins | sample Sb_taG_4_FD_200460 | JGI IMG/M metagenome (GOLD analysis project Ga0310039, IMG submission 200460) | Peat soil microbial communities from Weissenstadt, Germany - Sb_50d_6_BS metaG (v2) (version 2) | ecosystem: Environmental > Terrestrial > Soil > Wetlands > Peat | place: Germany: Weissenstadt... | reverse complement strand
ACGCGATTGATGCCGTTTTACACTCGCGTCGCGCGCGCCATCCGGCAGGTGGATTCGCGCCACATCCTGTTTTTGGAACCGGCGGTTCCGTGCGCCCACGGTGTCCGCACCGCAATTACGCCCGTCACCGATGCCAAGGGAAAGCGCGACCCCCTGCAGGCTTTCTCGCCACACGCCTACGACATCACGACCGATAACGCAGGGGTGGCATCGTCGAGCAACGCGAGGGTGGAACTGATCATGGCGACGCACGTCGAGGAGGCACGACGCCTCAACATGCCGATGTGGGTGGGTGAGTGGGGGGCTTTCTACAACGACGCCGGCGCTGCCGCCATGACGCGCTTCACCGTCGGCCTCTACGACCGGTACGGCTGCGGCGACGCTTACTGGAGCTACGGACGGAGGCTGGCCGCGAGCCCGATTCTGCCGGCGCTGGCGAGGCCCGCCCGGAATTGAATCCGCCCGAATCGCCAAAGGGGCCCTGCGGCAGTGGGCATCGTAGCTCGCCCATGCGGAAGCAATCCGCATCAGCGTATCGTCAACTCGGATGTGGCCTTCGCGGCGACGGTCCCGGGGCGGCCGGCGCAATCCGCAGACTGCCGGACCCACAGCCCTGACACGGATCAAAACGGATCCCCCGGATCGGCGGCAACATGGTAAACGGGTGAATTGAAGCGGGCAGTGCCCGGATCACGCGCCACTCTTCCATTGGTAGCTCTGCCGATGTGGCGCCCACAGCTTCATCCGAGTGGCCGACCATACGCCCTGAGATGCAGTAAATGCCACAGCCCCAGGTTCGTCTCTTCGACATGAGTGGGCGGCATCAAGGGATCAGTGGTCCAGAAACGCCTCGCGGCCCGTTCGTTTGAGAGATGATTCTCACTCCTCCTCCGCCAGCAACTTTTGCCCCGCCAGCGCAGTGAAGAAGGCCCATGCGCCCACCGCCAGCACGACGGCCGCGGCTGCGTCATCGCGGTAAGGGCGAGCGCGGCGCCGGCCGATGGAAGTCTTCTCATTTGCACTCCTACTTGCATGCGCGCGCAGGCAGGTATACGATTAATCCATGGTTCGCAAGTGCGCGAGCTTCGCGTTCGGCTTGGCGCTCATCGTGGTGTTCGGCTTCGCGATGGCGCATGCGCACGCGCTGAAAATCCCTGGCGCTTCCACTGGTTTTTCCACCCCGTGCGAGCCTGCGTCGCCCGCATTCAAAGCCGCGGGCGAATCGAAGGCGGTTTCGACGATCGACTCGACCTACGCCGCCGAAAACGCCGAAGGCCCAGCCGGCGTCGTGCGGAGATACTGCGTCGAAACGGTCGCGCGGGCGACTAGGCCCCCGGCGCCCTGGGCCTTTCCTCCCCTGTTCCATCGGCCTCCGCCGGCAAACTCCTGATCCGACATCGCAAGGATTCGCGCTCCCGACGCGTTCGTGAGCGCCCCCGTCCACCGGTGCTATATATCTGGAGTTTGATTCCATGAAGAAGATGATGTTGATCGTCGCGCTGGCAGGCAGCGCTTTGACGGCCCAGAATGGACCCCTCGCCAACGGCGTTTACGCCGTCGAGGAAGGCAACGCGAAGGCGAAGAATCTTGTCATCCGTCAGTACGAAGGCAAGGACGTTGTGCTCGACACGGCGAACTTCGCGCCGCTCGTAGTCGACGGCAAACCGGAGATTAACCGGGACCCGCGCGGTAGCTGGCTGATGATCCAGCTCGCGCCTGAGGCGGCTAAGCGTCTTGAGGATCTTACGAGGTCGCATATGAACCGGCGTGTCGCGGTCGTCGTCAGCGACAAGATTCTTTCCGCGCCGACGGTTCGAAGCGTGATCCAGGACGGCAAGGCCCGGGTCACGCCGTGCGAAGACGAATCGTGCGATACGCTCCTGCGCCAACTAAGCAAGTAGCGCAGCCAGCCTAGACCGTGAGGAATGCCGATCCGACGCTTCCTCACGGGTCTCTGTCCCGACGCACAGCTCGCGCACAGGGGCGCCAAGCTCACCACCAGCCAGATGCGGCGGCATTTCACGGATTGCCCGCGGCGGCCCACAGTTCGAGAAACGATGTGGAAGCGGCTTGCAAAACCTGCCCAAGGTGCAGGAATCGGGTTCGCGTAGCATGGCCGTGTTTAAGCGGGGAAAGGTCTGGTGGTACGAATTCGTCTTCGCAGGCCGGCGGGTCCGGGAATCGGTGAAGACTCATTCAAAGACCGTGGCGAAACTGGCGGAACAGAAGCGGCGGCGGGAACTCGAAGAGGGCTTCAACGGACTCGAAGACACCCGCGATGAACGCATCAAGAGCATGAAGGAACTGGCGGCGGCATACCTGGAAGAATACAAGTTGCGCCATCGGTCCGCCACGTTTGCTGAGTATGCGGTGGGGAACGTCACCCGGCACTTGGGGGGAACTCATGGCGGTTGACGGACGGACAAGACCGTGAAGAACTACCAGACGGCGCGGCATAAAGAGAAGGCGGCGCCGAAGACCATCAATGAAGAAGTGGGTTTCCTGTTGCGGCTGTTGGGCGAAGCGGGCGAACCTATCCGCGCGCGGTTGCGGCGGCAAAAGGCGCTGAAGCTGGCGATTCGGGAACAGGTAGGCAAGGCGTACACCCCTGAAGAGAAGACCGCGCTACTGGCGGCGGCGCGCGCGGCGCGGTCCCCTGCGATTTACCCGGCGCTGATGCTGGCACTCAACGCGGGGATGCGGGATGCGGAGATTCGCGGTCTTCAGTGGGGCCGGATGGATCTGTTCAAGGCGTATCTGACCGTGGGGGACAGCAAGACCGAAGCCGGCGAAGGCCGGACCATTCCCCTGAACTCCGATTCGCTCGAAGCGATGGTGGAGTACTCGAAGTGGTACACCAAGCGATTCCACAAAATGAAACCGGAATGGTACGTCTTCCCGGCGCGGATCGGCACACCGGCAACGGGACAGAAGAGGCTGCTTGATCCTACGAAGCCGATGGTTACTCTCAAGACCTCATGGAACAACGTGAAGACGAAAGCGAAAGTCACGGGGCGGTGGCACGATAACCGGCACACCCTGATAACCGACCTGGCCGAAAGCGGCGCGGGTGACGAAACCATCCGGGACATTGCCGGACACGTCTCGAAGCAGATGTTGAAGCACTACTCTGCTTGCGTTTGAATGACTCCGCAGATCCGGACGGCAGGCAACGTTCGCCTGATCGCTGCCAGGGTGGTCCCGTCGTAGCAGGAATCAGGTAGTCTTTTCGGGCATGGATCCGGAGACGGGAGGGGAGGCTACACATAAGGAGGGCAATGATAATTGGAGTGGAGCGGCCGGCGGGTGATCATTACGGACACACGGGTTCTCTCGCGGATCGATCCCCGGGGAGCATATCTACGGGACGGGCTTTCTCGTCCACTTGACGGGGACAGGACTTTACGGGAGTAATCCTGCCGCACGTCCTCGATCGCCGTTGCGGAGGCCAACTTCCGGATGGCCGACGATACGCTCGCAAGGTGAACACAGGGCCAAGAGTTCACCATGGCCATACGATAGGTCGCGTTCTGGTTGCGGGTGAAAGCGCCCTTTTTCCCACGATGGTCGAAGAGAGTTTTCACGGTCCCAGAAAGGGCTCCAGCTAACGCCCGCGGCGGTGCCGCGTCTTAAGGAACAAGCTTATCCGGCCGCGATTGCGGGATTGTACGATGCGACAGATGGTACAGGACATCATTTTCTCATTGCGAGAGCTGCGAAAGCACCCGGGCCTGGCAGTGACGGCTATCCTTTCGCTGACCCTCGGGATTGGCGCCACGACCGCGGTTTTCAGCGTGATTTATGCGTTGCTGGTGAATCCTTACCCCTACCTGGGGGCGGATCGCATGGTCTACCTGAATATCCTCAACGAGAGGGGCGACAATCGCGGTGTAGGCGTGACCGGCGACCAGTACAAAGCGCTGCGCCAGGCGAAGTGCATTGAAAGCCTCGCGGCGAGCTGGGGGACCTGGAATCTCACCACTACGGATGAGGATTTGCCTGAGGGTGTCCCCTCCGTTCAGCTTTCGGGCAGCGCAATTGGCTGCAGATCATCGGGATCGCCGCCGACGCTCGCGACGACGGTTTGCGAAATCCGGTGAAGCCGGCGATCTTCGTGCCGTACTCGATGCGCATGTGGATGTTCACGCAAGTGCTGGTGCGCACGCGGACGGCGCCGTTGACGAATCTCGATCGCATTCGCGCTGCCGTGCAGGCCGTGGATCTCGAACAGCAGGTGTTCGGCCGGACCCAGGATCTGGACCAATGGATTCAGGCCAGGACGCATATTCGTTCGGACGGCTGGTGGCCGCGCTGTTCACGGGTTTCGCGGCGCTGGCCGCGATCGGCCTGTTTAGCGTGATGTCCTACGGCGTCGCGCAGAGGACCAATGAATTCGGGCTCCGCATGGCGCTGGGCGCCACCCCGGCCGGGGTGGTCCGCCTGGTGTTCGCGTCGACGGCTTGGGAAATGGCGGGCGGGCTGGCGTGCGGCGCTTTGCTGAGTCTGCTGCTAAACGGCGCGCTCAAGAAGTGGGCGGAGGGCAGTTCGCAGAATCCGCTGCTGGTTGCCGGGGCGATCCTGCTTCTGGTGACGACTTCCGTTGTGGCGGCCGTAATTCCAGCGCGCCGAGCGTCACTGCTCGATCCGATGACAGCGCTGCGGTACGACTGATCGCTCCCATATTCCGGCTCTGGCCGGTTTACGTTAGTACTCTATCGGAAACGCCCGGACGGGAAACTCCGGACCTTGTCGATCAATTAAGCGTTTTCGATAGAGCCGTTTGAAGGGAGCCGCTGTCGCTTGCGGCGGACGCGGCACGTATGGGAATTGAATGGTGTTTTGGTGCCTTCGTACCATACAAAGCGGGGTTTTCGGGGAGCAGCGGGCTGGAGTGATCTGCGGTCCACGGAACGATACTACACCGACGCCTTCCGCGAAACAAGAAGGTTGAGGTAACAATGGAGGCCCACCTTTTGCCCACGCGTAGCGTCCGCCGCGATAGCGGCTACGTTGTGTGCTGGGCATGCTCAGCAGCTTGGGGGTGAAAGTCCCCCGCCCAACCTGATGGAGGTGAAGGGCTAGTGAGAACGCAAGGGCTATCGCCGCGAGGCGGGGTCGGAAAGAAGCGTAGTGCAAACATGCGGGTCGATGGACAAAAACCGGATATGAGGCGCCAGTACCGGACGAGCGGGCAACGTACCGCGAAGTCCGTATCCATCAAAGGTGCGAAGCGTAGATCCGGCGGCTGTGCATGGAAGGCGGCTGAGCTTACCCCAGGAGATCTGCCCTGTGTCCGTAAAGGACTGAGGCTGTCGGGAGGCAGCCTGACCGCAGGGCAGAAGTCAGCAGAGGGCGTATTAGGCCATGTCGTCGGCAAGGCTAGTGAGGCACTCCGCAACCGAAAGGGGAGTCAACGGATAGGCTGAGCCGGGAACGGTGGTTGAAGGCCCGAACGAGAGGAGAGGTGAGTAGGACATGAATCTCAGGAACGACATACGGCAGAACATCCAGGGAGAACTGGACTTCTCGTCCTCGCCAGCGGGTGAAGCCCGCGAAGCGGGAAGGGAAGAGACCGAGTCGTTTCCGGCGGTGAATGGACCCGAAAACCCAGCCAGCACGAATCGATGGATGGAGGCAGTATGTGAGCGAGAAAACCTGAAGGCAGCATTGCGGCAGGTGAAGGCCAATAAAGGTAGTCCGGGCGTTGATGGGATGACCGTCGGCGGGATCAAGGATTACCTGAAGGAGCACTGGCTGGCCATCCGGGAACAACTGCTGAACGGGACCTATGAACCGAAGCCGGTGAGGCGGGTGGAAATCCCCAAGCCGGACGGAGGGGTGCGCAAGCTTGGCATCCCGACGGTGTTGGATCGATTCATCCAGCAGGCGGTGATGCAGGTTCTGCAGAGGCAGTGGGACCGGACGTTTTCCGATCACAGCTATGGGTTCCGGCCGGGACGGTCGGCTCATCAAGCGGTGGCACAGGCGCAGCAATACATCGTCGAAGGCCACGGCTGGTGCGTGGATCTCGACTTGGAGAAATTTTTCGATCGAGTCCATCACGACAAACTGATGGGTCAGATCGCCAAACGGGTCGAGGACAAGCGGCTGCTGAAACTCATCCGGGCATTCTTGAATGCCGGGGTGATGGAGAACGGGTTGGTCAGCCCGAGCGTGGAAGGGACTCCGCAAGGGGGACCACTTTCGCCACTGCTGAGCAACCTCGTGCTCGACGAACTCGACCGGGAGTTGGAGCGCCGGGGCCATCGCTACGTTCGATACGCGGACGACTGTAATATCTACGTTCGCAGCGAGCGTGCGGGGCAACGGGTGATGGAGAGCATCACGCGATTCATCACGCAAAAGCTCAAGCTCAAGGTAAACGAGGCGAAGAGTGCGGTGGCGCGACCGCAGGAGCGGAAGTTTCTCGGGTTCAGCTTTACGGCTGGTCCAGAGGTCAAGCGCGGGATTGCGCCCAAGGCCTTGGATCGGTTTAAGCAGCGCATCCGGGAGATCACCCGCCGGGCAAAAGGCGTCAGCATGGAGACGACGATGGAGGAACTGGCCCCGTATATGCGGGGCTGGCGCAGCTATTTCGGATTCTGCGAAACGCCCGAGGTGCTGATCGGCTTAACCCGCTGGGTCCGATTGCGACTCAGGGCGGCTTTGTGGCGGCAGTGGAAGACACCGCGCCGTCGCCGAGCAGCTCTGTTGGAACTCGGGGTGCGTCCGCGGCTGGCAAGCAACACCGCCGGCAGCGGGCTTGGCCCGTGGTACCTCGCGAAGGCCAAGGCTCTCTCTGTGGGGCTTCCGAATGCGTACTTCAAATCGCTCGGACTGCCGTCGTTGTTCGAGGAGTGCTGACGTAACCAATCGAACCGCCGTGTACGGACCCGTACGCACGGTGGTGTGGCAGGGGTCGGCGGGTGACCGCCGCCCCTATGCCGATCAAACGGCGTATCCGGAAATTGGGGGAACGATCAAAACGCAGTTCCGCCCGACATGTGGGGATATCGTCCATTGACCTCAACGATTGCGGACCCCATCGGTCCGCTTTGCCGCCCGGAATGCCAAAGGAATTGAAGCCCGTTTGAGATTCCTGGGCAGCGGCCTTGGGCCCCCGCAATTCACTTCCCCGGCCCCACCACCACATCCGCCGCCACATACAGCACCAGCGTAATCCTGCCCGACCCCTCCAACTGCCGGTACACCAACACCCCGTCCCCGCCCTTTGCCTGATTGCTCCTCAGCGGGACGTCCACATTGCCCACCTTCAGGTGCACGTGTTCCAGCCGCCACCGAACCGGCTCGCCCGCGCCGCTCATCCCGCCCGCGTAGCTTACCTGCCCCACCGCGATCGCCCCCACCTTCGCCACTGTCGCGCCGCCCGCCTCAAGGTCGCTCGCCAGCACGAACGTCATCGGCCCCGCGCTCAAGTCCCCCTCCGACACCAGCGGCGCCGGCGTCCCCTCCGCCAGCACCTTGCGGAACATCCCCGCCAGTTTCCGCGTGTGCGTCGTAAACCTGCGCACCACGAACTGTTCCAGCAGATGGTCTTCCGCCCTGCCGCCGAAACCCTCCAGCACGTTATGAAACAGCCGCAGCCACGGCCGCGACGTGTAGGGATAGTACAGCCTCGATACCTGGCTCGCCGCCGCGCCGCCGATCACGTCGGAATAGTCCGGCTGCCAGCGCCCGTTATCGCCCTTGCACACGAACGCCGTCCAGATCGAGTACCACACCCGCGACCTGAAGCTCCCCGTGTTCTTGTAAAAATACCGCGGGTCCTGGTGAAAGACCGCCTGCAGGATCACATGGTGAATCATCACGCCGCTGAGGTGGCTGGTATATCGCGCCCCGAACCGCTTCGCGTAGCCTTCCACTCCCTGCCCGAACTCCGGGTATTTGTTCTGCGCCTGCTGGATTCCCGCGTCGATCCCCGTGCCCAGCAGCGTCACCGGATCCACCAGGGTCTTGAACCCGAGGTGAAACTTCTGCCCCGCCGTCAGCGGCGCAGCGTTCGGGTCGTAGGTCACCAGAAAGTGCGGAAACACGCCCAGCACCCGTTGCTTCTCTTCCGACTTCAGTTGCTCCGCCGCCAGCTCCTTCGGCGGCGGCGTCACCTCGATCGTCGACGTCACCGACGCCACTTGCAGCACCGCCGCCACCGGCGCCTGATTCAATACTCCCGCCGTCACGTTCGCCGTCCACAGCGCGAACCCGCCCGCCGCGACCGTGACGTTATAACTCCCCGCCGCCACGTCGCCGAAGTGGAAAGCCCCCGCTTGGTCCGTTGCCGTCGTGCGCTGCCCCGCGCCGGCCGCCGTTTCGAGCGTGACGATCGCCCCCGCCACCGCCAGCCCCGCGCCGTCCTTCACCGTCCCGTCGACGGCCACCGCCGCCGCCGTCTGCGCCGGAGCCCATCCCGCCACCAGCGCCGTCAAAACCGCAACCCAGACAAGTAAGCGCATCGTCACCGCCCCATTATCCGCGATCAGGTTGTATTTTAAACCCTTTCACGAAGGTTTGCGACCGACCCTTGCGGTCTTGAAGTGGGGTTACCGTCCATTGGGACCGGGACCGAGCCGCCGGAACGAATGTTTCTCCTCGCCAATTCGCCCCCGGATCGTGCCGCTCCCATTGGCCTTCATGGCCGTACCGGTCTATGCTGAAGCGGATGCGGATCGACCCGAAAAGCGACGATTTCCGGCTGGCCCACCCTCACCCTGCGGGAGGCCCTGCGACGCTTGCGTGGTCGAATATCGTGGAGTTTGCCGGATCTGGAGGCCGCAGCAGAGTTGCCCGCCGGCAAGGGCCGGGCTCTGGCTCAAGTTCTCCGGGCCGAGGGTCTCGTTGAGCGGAGCGGACGCGGAGTCTGGACCCTGACGCAGGAGGGCGTAACGTTTTCGGCTGCAACTGCGGCCAAGCCGGTCACTCGAGCGACTGCGGAAAGAGCACTGGCGCAGTTGCTTGATCGCGTAAGACGGGTGGATCAGGACCCCTATTTTCTGGCCAAGGTAACCAGGCTCGTACTCTTCGGAAGCATGCTGAAGCCCGAGGTGCAGCGGCTGAGTGACGTTGATTTGGCGGTCGAGTTGGCGCCGAAAGAGGCGGACTACGAACATGCACAGGTACTGAACCGGCAGCGGGCCGAAGAGTTGGCCAGCCGAGGCCACCAGTTCCGGAGCTTTCTGGAGGTGGAGCACTGTTGGCATAGGGAGACGTTCCAGTTCCTGAAAGGCCGAAGTCGTGTGATCGCTTTGGCCGACTACGCCGCGGAGAAGTCCTTCGTCCTGGCAGTTCCGCACCGAGTGCTCATCGGCACACCGGAACAGATTCCGGCCGAGAAACCGGCGACGCCGGTGCCATGGCTGCGAAGGCGGCGCCCCCGTAGAGTACCCTTCTGACAGGCACGCGCGGCGCGTGTCCAGAGGTGGCGGTCAAAGTCCGGTAACCCCACGTCCACAAGCCCCCCGATCCAGTCTCTGAGCACGTCGGAAAAGAGATTGTTTTCGAAACAGAAGGTAGCGTATGATGATTCTCAACCGCCGCTACTCAGTTCCAACTAGACTTGGGGGGCGCCTTCTCTCGAGCGGGTTCTCCTGACGTGGAGCTTGCCGTGACAAGGCGCATACGATGAATCGACTCCGCATTGCTTGCCTGCTGACCCTGGCCGCCGCCCTGCCGGGCATCGCAGCGGCGCAATCGCTTGCCCTGTCTATGTCGCCGGCCAGCCCTATAACCTATGGGACACCGATTACTCTGACCGCAACCATCACCGCGAACAACTGCGACAACACCTTTGTAACCTTTGAAGCCATCAGCGACAACGTTTACGTCCTCGGCGTCGCAACTGCATACGCGTTTGGTCCCTTGCGCCTGCAATGCAGCGCCACTTTGAGTAACGCCGCCACATCGGGCCTCGGAGTCGGGACATACGGTATCACAACTGAACCGTTCCTGCCAGCCGAACGCCTGACCCTGGTGGTCAACCCCGCGCCCACCACGATCACGCTTGCGACGTCACCCAATCCTTCCACCGTAGGCCAGACGGTAACGCTGACCGCGACCGTGTCCCCCGCCAGCGCGACCGGGTCGGTCAGCTTCTGGAATGTCACAACCGTGCCGCCAATACCCCTCGGCAGCGCGAGCCTGGTCAATGGATCCGCGAGTGTGACGGCCACCTTACTGCACGTCGGTACGCACAATTTGCAGGCCAATTACGTCGGCGACAACGATTACCAAGGATACAATTCGAGATCAGTCACCCAGACCGTCAATCAGGTTGTGACCACCACAACTCTACAGGCCACTCCGACGTCGACCACCCCGGGTCAAGCCGTGTCGTTGACGGCCACGGTCTCGCCCTCCACGGCGACGGGCACAATCACTTTTTTGGACGGTCCCACGAACATTGGCACCGCGCCGCTGATCGCGGGGACGGCGAACGTCTCGACCTTCACGCTGTCCATCGGCAGTCACTCGCTGACCGCTTCCTACGGCGGCGATACCAACGACACATCGAGTGCTTCGGCGGCGGTCACGGTGTCGGTTGGCCTACAGCCCACTACCACCACTCTGGCCGCGGCGCCCAACCCTGCCGCTGCCGGCCAGGGCGTCACTCTCACGGCCACGGTGACGCCCGGCAATCCGACCGGGACCGTCTCTTTTTTCGATGGCGCGAACCTGCTGGGTACTCCTGCCGTGAGTAATGGCGTCGCGACCTTTCACACCTCTACGCTCTCCACCGGCAGCCACTCGCTCACGGCTTCCTATGGCGGCGATACGAACAACGCCCCGAGCACATCCGCAGCCGTAAATGAGTCGGTGACCGGCGTTACCGGGAGCACAACGCCCAATCCGGTGT
>Ga0310039_10003020_pt1 | contig 10902 bp, 6 predicted proteins | sample Sb_taG_4_FD_200460 | JGI IMG/M metagenome (GOLD analysis project Ga0310039, IMG submission 200460) | Peat soil microbial communities from Weissenstadt, Germany - Sb_50d_6_BS metaG (v2) (version 2) | ecosystem: Environmental > Terrestrial > Soil > Wetlands > Peat | place: Germany: Weissenstadt... | reverse complement strand
CCGTGCGGGTTGGGCCGCAGCCGAGGTTCGAGCCAATTTCTGGCACTGAATTCACGATGGAAGCGGATCTCGTGCTGATCGCGATGGGCTTTGTGGGACCGGTTCGGAATGGAATGATCGACCGCTTGGGAGTGCAACTCGATCCGCGCGGCAACGTGGCCACGGACCAGAACAACATGTCGTCGCTGCCAGGAGTTTTCGCGGCGGGCGATATGCGGCGGGGCCAGTCGTTGGTAGTGTGGGCGATTGCCGAAGGCCGAAAAGCAGCCGCGAGTGTAGATGAATACTTGAGAACGAAAGCGATGCCCTTGACGACTCCAGCGGTTTCCGACTCCAAGGGACAACCGATCGCTTCATGATCTTGATCCAGACCAGCCGTCCGCCTAGCGCCCGCCTTCCAACTGCTGGGGCGCCGACTCGTCCTCCAGCACTTCGCGACTCTCATGATTTCCCGCCCCGCTTCCGCACGCCTCTTCTGTTCAATCCTCACGCGCCACGAACTGTTTTCACTCCATGTCCCTGTACCGGACCGATCAGGGAGTCGATGAGGCTGGTGGCGGGTTCTGCTGGGGTTCGGCCGCAGTAGTCGCTGAAAACTGGGCCTGTCGCGAAATGATCTGCTGCGGAGTAGGAAGCGTCGAGGCGTCCCAGCCTCCCCCGAGTGCCTCAACCAATTGCACGCTGTCCACGATTTGCTGGATCCGCAGGTTCACGGCTGTCTGCTGATTGCTAAAGAGTGTGGTCTCGGCCGTAATGACGTTGAGGTAGGGGTCGATGCCGAGGCGGTAGCGGTCGGTGGCCAGCTTCAGGCTGCGCTGGGCGGACTGGATCGCGACGTCTTGTTCCTGAATTTCCTGGGAAAGAATGCGCAGGCCGGAAAGATTATCCTCGACTTGTTGAAACGCGGTCAGGACCGTGTTGCGATAGTTGGCGACCGTCTGATCATATTGCGCGCGATATTGTTCGACGGTGGCCCGACGCAGGCCGCCGTCGTAAATGGTCTCGGAAATGGACGAACCGACGGACCAGAACCGACTTGGCCAGGTAAACCAACTGGAGGCCTTCGAGTTTTCAAACCCGGCAGAAGCGCTAAGAGTCACCGCTGGAAAATAGGCGGCTCTTGCGACGCCGATTTGCGCATTGGCCTGAGCCATCAGGCGCTCGTTTGCGGCAACGTCTGGACGGCGCTCCAGAAGTTGCGAAGGAACGCCAAACGGAATGGCTGGCGGGGGAGTTTTCAAGGGCTCGATCGCAATCGAGAAGGAAGAGGCAGGTTTACCGACCAGGAGCGCAATCGCATGTTCGTACTGAGCCCGCAAAATGCCGAGATTGGTGTCGAGCGCCTGAGTGGCTTCCAGTTGAGTTTCGGCTTGCGCGACGGCTTCGTCGGAGTCGATGCCGGTTTCATACAAAGCCTTGGTCAGTTTCAGGGACTCCGCGTAAGCCACCACGGTAGCGTCCAACAGTTGTTTGAGAGCGTCCTGTCCGCGGAGTTGGAAATAATCGGCTGCCAGTTCCGCTTGAGCGGTCAGGCGGGTATTCTCGAGGTCGGCAGCGCTGGCTTGCGCGTTCGCGGCGGCGGCGCGAACCAGGTTGCGCACGCGGCCAAACAAGTCGGGCGTCCAGGAAGCGTCGAAGGGTAGAGAGAAGTCGTTGAAGGTCGCGGCGGCGGGCTGGCCATTCGCTCCGGTAGTGGCCGCACGCTGGCGAGTGGCGCTGGCGCCGACTGTAAGCGTCGGGAAGTATTGCGCGCGAGCCTCTCGCACCAGAGCACGCGCCGCCATGAAATTGGCGAAGGCAGAGGCGACGTTCTGATTGGAAATACTGACTTGCTCTTCGAGCGCGTTCAGTTGGGGATCGCCGAAAATCTCCCACCACTTGCCATGCAGAGCGCTGTCCTGTGGTTGTGCGACTTTCCAGCCGTCCATCTTCTTGAGATCCTCGGGAGTGACCTCTTTAAAGGTCCCCGGTGTTTCGACCGATGGGCGATGGTATTTCGGACCGACAACGCAGCCTGGTAAGAGGAGGAAGAGTGAGCTGCAGAGAAGCGCGGTCGCAGCGCGCATTTTGTTCGTTGCCTTCATCGGTGTCTCGGACTCCTTGCGGGGTTGACCCTTTCTGATCGCGAGTTCGCGTGGCGCACAAAAATCTCTGGTGAAACTCGAATTTCAAAATCCAGCGTCTTAAGGCGCGTTCATACTGATGCACTTGCGACACGCCTGAAGGCATGCCCTGATACGAATCTCACTCGCACCACTGAAGAACTTGTCATCCGAAGGACTCGATATGTCTTTGCCCTTCGAGCTTTCCGTGAGCGCGCAGCCATCTGACTCGCAAACGGTCGAGCGAGAGATAAACGACCGGCGTAGTGTAGAGCGTGAGCATCTGGCTCAGAATCAGTCCGCCGATAATGGTGATGCCGAGAGGATTGCGGAGTTCCGAACCCGTGCCTCGGCCGAGAGCCAACGGCAAAGCGCCAAAGAGGGCGGCCATGGTGGTCATTAGAATTGGACGAAAGCGCAGGATGCAAGCCTGAAAAATGGCATCCCGAGGGCTTTTGCCATCGATGCGTTCGGCGGCCAGCGCAAAGTCGATCATCAGAATGGCGTTCTTCTTGACGATACCGATCAACAGAATAACGCCGATCACGGCGATGATGCTAAGGTCCTTGTGAAAGATCATGAGTGCAAGGAAGGCGCCGACTCCAGCGGAGGGAAGGGTGGAAATAATCGTGAGGGGATGGATGTAACTCTCGTAGAGAATGCCGAGGACGATATAGACGGCCATGAGAGCGGTGATAATGAGAAAAGGTTCCGTCGCCAAGGAAGACTGAAAGGCCTGAAGCGTGCCGGAGAACATGCCGGTAATGGTACTGGGCATGCCGATTTTCTGTTCCATAGTGAGGATGGCCCTGGAAGCGTCGCTGAGAGCCACACCCGGGGCAAGGTTGAAGGAAATGGTGACCGAGGGATATTGACCCTGGTGATTCACAGCCAGCGGAGCAGTGGATGGCTCGTAATGGGCAATGGCGCTGAGAGGCACGACTTTTCCTTGCGCAGCCCGGATATACACGTCGTTCAAGTTCACCGGCGACTGCCAGTACTTCGGTTCGACTTCCAGCACCACGTGGTATTGGTTGATGGCGGTATACATGGTGGAAACCTGGGCTTGGCCGAAGGCTTCGTAGAGAGAGTTGTCGAGCATCTGCGGGGTAATGCCGAGGCGCGAAGCGGTGGCACGGTCATAGGTAAGCATGGCCTGAAGACCGCTGTTCTGCTGGTCGGTATTGACGTCGGTGAGGAGCCGCAATTTCCGCATCTGTTGGAGAAGCACGGGACCCCACTGCACCAGGTCCTGTAAATTGTCGCTCTGAATAGTGTATTGATATTGCGCGCTGCTTTGTTTTCCGCCGATGCGGAGATCCTGTCCGGCTTGCATAAAGGTGTTGGCGCCCGAGACAGAAAGGAGTTTAGGACGCAGACGGTCAATTATCTGGCTGGAGGTTGCGTTGCGTTGGTCAAAGGGTTTCAGACCCATGAAGATGAAGCCGCTGTTGGTGGCCCCGCCGCCGCCCGTAAACGCCATCGCGTTGGCGACGGCTGGATCTGTTTTGACGATATCGACGATGCGCGCCGTGGCTTTTTGCATGGCCTGGAAGGAAGTGTCCTGCGAGCCCTGTATGCCGCCGAAGGCCACGCCGTTATCCTGCTGGGGAAAGAAGCCTTTGGGGACGATCCAAAAGAGGTAGAAGTTGAGAGCGATGGTGATGCCAAGAACGACTAGCGTCAGGGTGGAGTGTTCCAGGACCCAACCCAAGCTGCGCTCGTAGACGCCGAGTACCGAATTGAAGGCGCGCTCGCTGGCGCGGTACGCGGTGCCGTGCTTCTCATCGCGAAGATTCTTCAGCAGGCGAGAACACATCATCGGTGTCGTGGTTAGAGAAATGGCCAGGGAAACCAGGATGGCAACCGAGAGGGTCACGGCGAACTCACGGAACAGTCGGCCCACGATACCGCCCATCATCAGAATGGGGATGAACACGGCGACCAGCGAGATACTGATGGACAGCACGGTAAATCCAATTTCGCTGGCGCCCTTGAGCGCCGCTTGCATGGGCGCCATGCCCTGCTCGAGATAGCGGGTGATATTTTCGATGACCACAATCGCATCGTCCACCACGAAGCCCGTCGAAATGGTGAGCGCCATGAGCGAAAGATTGTCGATGCTGTAGTGGCACAGGTACATCACGCCAAACGTCCCAATCAAGGAGACGGGGACGGCCACACTGGGAATCAAGGTGGCGCGAACGCTTCGCAGGAAGACGAAAACCACCAAAATAACCAGGGTAATCGAGATCATGAGGCTGCGCTCGACGTCGCGAACGGAAGCGCGAATGGTTTGGGTACGGTCGAGCACAATGTCCGTGTCGATGGCGGAGGGGATGGAGGCCTTCAGTGACGGAAGCGCGGCGCGGATGCGGTCCACGGTATCGATGATGTTGGCGCCGGGCTGGCGGAAAATGATGATGAGGACGGAGGGCTTGCCGTTGACAAAGCCGGCCGCGCGTATGTTCTCCGTGGAGTCCTGGACGTTCGCGACATCGGACAACTTGACGGCGGCGCCATTGTGGTAGCCGACCACCAGCGGCATGTAGTCCACCGCTTTCAGCAGTTGGTCGTTGGTCGTGATGTCGGCGGTGACTGTGCTATCTGTGAATTGGCCTTTGGGGCTGTTGGCATTCTGCCGGCTCAGCATCGATGAAACGTCTTGCAAGCCGAGACCAAAGTTGTTGAGTTGGGTCGGATTCACGTCCACGCGCACTCCAGGCAGCGAACTACCGCCCACACTCACTTGCCCGACGCCCCGAATCTGAGAAAGACGCTGCTGCATGATGGTGGAGGCCGCGTCGTACAGCTTGCCGCGGTCGTACACGTTTGACGTTAGCGCCACAATCATGATGGGAGCATCGGCCGGGTTAACCTTGCGATACGTGGGATTGCCTGGGAGATTCGTGGGTAAGTAACTGCGCGCGGCATTGATCGCGGCTTGGACGTCGCGAGCGGCTCCATCAATGTTGCGGTTCAAATCAAACTGAAGCGTGACGCTGGTGGTGCCGAGAAAACTGGACGACGTCATCTCCGTGATGCCGGCAATTCTCCCGAACTGGCGCTCCAAGGGAGTCGCGACGGAGGAGGCCATGATCTCTGGACTGGCTCCCGGCAAACTGGCGCCAATCGAAATCGTGGGGAAATCGATCTGCGGAAGCGCCGAGACCGGCAACTCCCGAAAGGCCACAGCGCCTGCCAGTGCAATGGCCGCCGTCAGGAGGGTAGTGGCGACGGGCCGCCGAATAAATGGAGAAGAGAGACTCATAAGTATCAATCCGCATTAATCCGCTGGGACAGCCTCTGGTCCGGCATCCGGCGCGCGGCGCGAAGAATAACGATGCGCGAGCCGGTCGAAGAAGATGTAAATGACCGGAGTCGTGTACAGGGTAAGAACCTGACTCAAGAGTAAGCCGCCCACCATGGAGATGCCCAAGGGCCGACGGAGTTCCGAACCAATTCCGGTGCCGAGGGCGAGTGGCAAGCCGGCTAGCAACGCCGCCATAGTGGTCATCATGATGGGACGGAAACGCAAGAGGCACGCTTCATAAATAGCGTCTTCCGGTCTCTTGTGCTCTTTGCGCTCCGCCTCCAAAGCGAAGTCGATCATCATGATTCCGTTCTTTTTGACGATACCGATCAGCAGGATGATTCCGATGAGCGCGACGACACTGAGTTCCTGGCCGCAAAGCAACAAGGCCAGAATCGCGCCCACCCCGGCGGAGGGCAGAGTCGACAGAATTGTGATGGGGTGGATATAGCTCTCGTAGAGAACACCGAGCACGATATAAACCGTGATCAGGGCCGCGAGAATCAATAGCGGCTCGTTCGACAAGGAAGCTTGAAACGAAGCGGCGGTGCCCTGAAAGGCCCCCTGTATGCTGAGCGGCATGCCAATTTCCCGCTGGGCCTTTTCGAACGCCTTGGTGGCTTCGCCAAGCGACGCATTGGGTGCCAGGTTGAAAGAGATGGTGACCACGGGAAATTGCCCCTGGTGATTGACGGACAGGGGGCTGCTCTTCATTTCGAACCGAGTGATGGCGCTGAGGGGAATGGCTGCGCCATTCACCGTCGTTACCGCGCCAGGATTGGCAGAACCCGAACTGGCAGAGGTGTTCGGGGAAGCAGTAGGGCTCGGCGAAGCGGTGGAGGCAGAATTGCCGGAAGCCGTGGTCGCGGTAATCGTCTGGGTGCTGGAAGAACCGGTAGTGAGTGCCGTAGGAGCCAAAGCAGAACGAACGTAGATGTCCTGCAATTTCGAGGGATTCTGCCGAAATTCGGGTTGAGTTTCAAGCACGATGTGGTACTGGTTCAACTGCGTGTACAGGGTTGAAATTTGCCGCTGCCCAAAAGCATCGTAGAGCATCTGGTCGATCGCCTGCGGCGTGATGCCCATGCGTGACGCGGTGACGCGGTCGATGACGAGCGAGGCGGCGAGGCCAGAAGTTTGCTGGTCGGTGGCCAGGTCGCGCAGCTCCGGAATCGCTTGCAGTTTGGCCATGAGCTTGGCCGTCCAGAAACTCAATTCGCGCTGATCCGGATCTTCGAGGGTATATTGATATTGCGTGCGGCTCACGCGATCTTCGACGGTGAGGTCCTGCACCGGTTGCATGTACAGCGTGATGCCATCGATCTTTTCCAGATTTGGCTGGAGTCGCCGGATGACATCCGAAGCGCTGATTTTGCGCTCTTCCAGTGGCTTCAAATTGATTTGGATACGCCCGCTGTTCAATGTTGTGTTGGTACCGTCGACGCCGATGAAAGAAGAAAGACTCTCTACCGCAGGATCCTGTAAGAGCAAATGGGTGAGTTGCTGCTGCTTTTCCGCCATGGCGGGGAAGGAAATGGACTGCCCGGCTTCCGAAATGCCCTGAATGATTCCTGTGTCTTGAACCGGGAAGAAGCCCTTCGGGACGATGATGTAGAGAACGATCGTGAGCACCAGCGTGCCAGCGGCCACAAGAAGAGTAGCAGTTTGGCGTTTCAATACCCACTGTAAAGTTTTCCCATAGAAGGCGATGATGCTTTCGAAGGCGCGCTCTGAAGCCACGTAGAAACGGCTCTGCTTTCGCCCGTGCGTACTTTTCAACAGCCGCGAACACATCATGGGCGTTAGCGTCAGCGAAACCACCGCCGAGACGAGGATGGTCACGCTCAAGGTGATGGCAAACTCGCGGAAAAGCCGGCCGACGATGTCGCCCATGAAGAGCAGAGGAATCAATACGGCAATCAGCGAGATGGTGAGCGATACGATGGTGAAACCGATCTGCTCCGAGCCTTTGAGGGCCGCTTCGAGCGGCGGATCTCCTTCTTCGATGAACCGGATGATGTTCTCGATCATGACGATGGCGTCATCGACGACGAAGCCTGTCGAAATCGTAAGCGCCATCAGCGTGAGGTTGTTTAAGCTGAAGCCGGCGAGATACATCACGCCGAACGTGCCCACGATGGAGAGCGGGACGGCAACGCTAGGGATGGTGGTAGCGGAAAGATTGCGCAAGAACAGAAAAATGACCATGACGACCAGCGCCACCGTGAGCATGAGTTCAAACTCAACGTCCTTGACGGAAGCCCTGATAGTAGTGGTGCGGTCCGTTAGTTCATCCACTTGAACGGCGGCGGGGAGATTGCTCTTGAGCAGGGGAAGCAGTTTCTTAATGCGGTCGACCACCTGAATGATGTTCGCGCCGGGCTGGCGTTGAATGTTGACGATGACCGCGGGAGTTTCGTTCATCCACGCCGCTTGGCGATTGTTTTCCACGTCATTTTCGACCGTAGCCACGTCGGAGAGTTTTACGGGCGACCCGTTGTGGTAGGCAATGATGACTTGCGCGAAATCGGAGGCGCTGAGCAGTTGGTCGTTCGATTGAATCTGGTAGTCCTGTTGCGGGCCGTCGAAGTTGCCCTTCGCCTGATCGAGGCTGGTTTGCTGTAAGGCCGTGCGCACATCCTCGAGGTTGATGCCGTACGAGGACAGCGCGGTCGGATTTACTCGCACGCGTACGGCCGGCTTTTGGCCGCCACTGATGCTGACTAGTCCCACGCCGGGGAGCTGAGAGATTTTTTGCGCGAAGCGGGTATCGGCGAGATCTTCAACCTCCGATAGGGGAATCGATTTGGAAGAAAGTGCCAAGGTGAGAATCGGCGTGTCCGCCGGATTCGTTTTGCTATAGATCGGCGGAACCGGCAGATCGGAAGGCAGATAGGTTTGGGCTGCGTTGATGGCAGCTTGTACTTCCTGTTCCGCCACGTCGATGTTCAAGTCGAGTGAGAACTGCAAAACAATGATGGAACTCCCGTCGGAACTCGTGGAAGTCATCTGATTGAGGCCCGGGACCTGACCGAACTGCCGCTCCAGAGGAGCGGTTACAGCCGAGGCCATCACGTCAGGACTAGCGCCTGGATAAAACGTAACCACCTGAATGGTAGGGTAGTCGACCTCTGGCAGCGCGGAAACGGGCAGTTGGAGATAGGCGACGAAACCAGCGAGTAAGATGGCCGCCATCAATAGCGACGTCGCCACCGGTCGTAAGATAAATGGACGCGAGGGACTCACTGCGACGAGGCTCCGTTTTTGCTTCCAGACGCGCCTCCAGTGCGGTTTCCAGATGGAGCGGATTGGTTGTCCTGGCTCGTTTGGGGCTGCTGGCCGGAGGCTCCGCCGCTACCTTTCGCAGGCGTGCGAATGGTAACTTTCGCGCCATCAAGAAGCTTATCGAATCCATTCACAGCAACCACCTCCTGCGGCTCAACTCCCTGCACGGCGGTCACCGACCCATCCGTAGTGCCGGGTGTAATCGTCCTCATGGAGGCGGTTTGGTCGCTCTTAATCGCGTAGACATAAGCGCCTTGGGCGTTGCGCTGAATCGCCGGAGTAGGAATCAAAGTCACATTGTGTTCCGTGTCGACGAGCAGTTTGACGTTCACGAATTGGCTCGCGAAAAGAGCGTTGTCTTTGTTGTCAAAGATGGCTTTGAGTTTCAAGGTCCCCGTGGTTGGGTCGATGACATTATCGAGAGTCAGCAGTGTGCCGGATGCCAGTTTCTTGCTTCCTTCACGGTCAAAAGCATCCACCGTCAGTTTCTTTCCCTTGAGCAATTGCTGTTGAATTTGGGAGAGATGATCTTCAGCGATGCTGAAGATAACCGTGATGGGCTGAAGCTGCGTGATCACCACCAGGCTAGTGGTGCTATTGGCCTGAATGATATTTCCGGGATCGATCAGCCGCAGTCCAACGCGCCCGGCTATGGGTGAGGTGATATGCGTGTACACCAGATTGACCTTGGCATTCGCCAACTGACCCTCGTCGTTTTTCACCGTGCCTTGATCTTGCAGCACCACTTGCTCTTGATCGTCATATAGCTGCTTGGCGATGGCGTTGCGATCCAAGGCTTGTTTGTAGCGTTCCAAATCGATCTTGGCTTCCGTCAAAACCGCCTGATCGTGTGCCAGTTGTCCCTCGACTTGGGTCAATGCCGCCTGATAAGGGCGCGGGTCGATTTCGATGAGCGGGTCGCCCTTCCGAACCATTTGCCCTTCGTGATAGTAGACCTGTGTGATCTCACCTTGTACCCGGCTGGTCACGGTTACGGTATAAACGGGCGTCACCGTGCCCAATGCGTTCAAGTAAATCCCGATATCGCCTTGGTGCGCCGTCGCCGTAGATACCAAAACGGGCCGGGCGGCCGCGTCACCGCTGGCTTTCGCGTCGGAGGAACCGCCGCGCCGTTCCCAGATCGCCACAATGACAAGGATCACAACAACAACGATCAGCCAGATCCACCAGCGGCTCTTATGAGTGGTTGAATTCTCGGTTGGGTCCTGCTCGGATTTCTTCGAAACACCTGCGCCTGTTACTGGTTCCGTCACTTACACTCCTCAAATACGACGAGGGAAAGCCCGCAGAAGGAAGCTGAATCTGCGCACCCTCTATGGCGAAGCTGAAACACACATTCCGAGGAACGGTGCAGGTACAGTTCTCCCCCGGCCCTTCTGGTGCATCTTATCATTTCTTTCCCTACCATTTTGACGTGTCGAAGAGCAAAGCGGGGACGAGTTTTTGTGAAGAATTGTCAACGCTCCGGTCCCCGGGCCGGTTCGCCGCCGCGTATAATCCAGGCCGTGACTGCAGTCCAAGCCAACAAAACCAGCCCCTGGCTCCGGCGAATCGCTCTGAGATTGTTAGTGGCTGTGGTGGGCCTGCTGGGAATCGCCTATGGTGCGGACTATTGCGTGTTTCGATATCGTCTGGCAACGAAGCGTCAGCCCTTCGGCAGCGTAACCGTCGAACACTACTACGAAGTGGCGCACAAAGACGGGAAGGCCGAGATTATTTTTGATCCACCGGTGAAAAAGGTCTGCGTGTACAGCCTTTTCCCACACTCCGGCGATCCTCCCTGCTGGTTTCTCATCCGGCATGCTGAGCAGAGGACCGACATCTAACTAGCACACGCAGAGTCGCGGGCCTTAGGCTCTGCTCACCGGGGAGAACCGCTGCAACGCAGCCAAAGTCACGCACACCGCGGCGGCTTTTGTCGCAGGATGCCGGGCACTTGATCGGAGCTTCCGATTCGCCTGAGCCGTTCTGTGGGAGCCTGACTTCCTCCCCCGGTTGCCCGGGTATGGTCTACTAAACCAATAGACACTACCGTGATCCGCGTCAACAGATCTGGTGATCTGGCTGGGTGGAATCACCTTGCGTTGGAGGAGGAAAACCCGGTAGAAATTGACGAGATCATGCACATTCCTGATGGTTACCTCAGCCCGTCGACCTGTGCGACCCTCTATCTATTCGCAG
>Ga0310039_10002999_pt1 | contig 10958 bp, 9 predicted proteins | sample Sb_taG_4_FD_200460 | JGI IMG/M metagenome (GOLD analysis project Ga0310039, IMG submission 200460) | Peat soil microbial communities from Weissenstadt, Germany - Sb_50d_6_BS metaG (v2) (version 2) | ecosystem: Environmental > Terrestrial > Soil > Wetlands > Peat | place: Germany: Weissenstadt... | reverse complement strand
CCATCTCGGTGGCCAGGGTCGGCTGATATCCCACGTTCGAGGGCATCCGGCCCAGCAGGGCCGAGACCTCGGAGCCGGCCTGGCTGAACCGGAAGATGTTGTCGATGAAGAGCAAGGTATCGGCCCCGGTCGCGTCGCGGAACCACTCGGCCATCGTCAGCGCCGAGAGGGCCACGCGGAGCCTGGCTCCCGGAGGCTCGTTCATCTGGCCGAAGCACATCACGGTGCTGTCGATGACCGACTTGCCGGTGCTCCCGATCTTGGCCTCTTGCATTTCCAGCCAGAGGTCGTTGCCTTCGCGGGTCCGCTCGCCCACGCCGGCGAAGACCGAGTAGCCGCTGTGCACCGAGGCGATGCGGGCGATGAGCTCGGTCAAGATCACCGTCTTGCCCAGACCCGCGCCACCAAAGAGGCCGATCTTGCCACCGCGGACGAACGGGGTCAGCAGGTCGATGACCTTGATCCCCGTTTCGAACTGCTCGGTCTTGGGAGACAGATCGTCGAAGCTCGGCGGATCACGGTGAATCGGCCACCGCTCAGCGGTTGTGATCGGTCCGCGGCCGTCGATCGGCTCCCCGAGCAAGTTGAACACCCGCCCCAGGGCTTCCTTGCCGACCGGAACGCTGACCGGACCGCCTTTATCGACGACCGTCATGCCCCGGACCAGGCCGTCGGTCGACCCCAGGGCCACGCACCGGACCCGGTTGCCGCCTAAGTGCTGCTGGACCTCGCCGGTCAGGTGAATCTTGAAGGCCTTTTGCTCGGCGTCAATCGAGATGGCATTGTAAATACTGGGCAGGTGGCCCTCGTCGAACTCGGCGTCGAAGGTCGAGCCGATCACCTGGGCGATTCGTCCGGTCTTGGTTGCGCTGGCCATGTTGCGAGAATCCCTCGTGGTGGGGTGCCTGGGTCGCACCGGTTGAACGCGAAACGGCGGTGGCCGAAAACGGCGGGCTGAAGCTCACGAGAGAGCGGCGGCCGCGCCGACGATGTCGGCCAGCTCACGGGTAATCTGGGACTGCCTGGCCCGGTTATACTGCCGGGTCAACGACTTGATGAGGTCGTCGGCATTCTGGGTCGCTCCCCGCATGGCCACCATCCGGGCAATCTGCTCGCTGACGGCCGCGTCCAGGAAGCACTTGAACAACCGCACCTTGAACGAGACCGGGACGACCTCCTCGAGAATCCCTTGGGCGTCGGGCAGGAACTCGTAGGGAACTCGCACCGCCTCGGGCTTCCAGGAAGCCTCCGCACCTCGTTGACTCTGGAGGGCCTTGGCCTGGCGCACCGACGGCCCGACGGCGGCGATGTCGGCGGTCACAATCGGCAAGAGCGTCGAGACGGTGGCCACCTGGCGCGCCGAGCTGGCGAACTGGGTGTAGGTCACGTCGAGACGGTCGATCTCTCCCTTCACGTACATCGCGATGTACCGGTCGGCAAGCTTCTCGACCTCGTGAAACTGTGGGCGATCCTCGAATTGCGTGTGGGTGGTGTCCATCGGCACCTTGCGATACCGCATGTAATTGATTCCGCGCTTGCCGGAGACTTCGATGCTGACCGGAATCCCCTCGGTCTGCAAGTCCTGGTAGCTGCGGAACGCCAGCCGCAGGACATTGCCGTTGTAACCTCCGGCCAGCCCGCGATTGCTCGTGAGCATCAGCAGCAAGGCACGCTTGACCGGGTCGCGCCGCTCGAGCAGGGGATGTGTGACCGTGCTCGAGGTTTCGCCCAGGTCGGCGACCAGCTCGGCGATTTTGCGCGTGAATGCTTCGGCCTCGGTGGCCCGATCGAGCGCCTTGCGGAACTTGGCGGTGGCGATCAACTCCATCGTGCGCGTGATCTTGCGAATGTTCTGGATCGCCTGGCGGCGCTTGATGATCGATCGGGCCTTGGCCATCGGTGGTTCTCTTCCGCTCGGTCGCTGAAATTCGTGGGTCGATTTCCGGAGTCGCCGCGACGCCCGTGGGCGACGATCAATGAGTGGCCGCCAGCGCCGCCGCGGTGCCGGCCGAGGCTGCATGGTAGTGCCTGGTCTTGAATTCGCTGAGCGCGCCCTTGAGGTCGGCCGCGATCTGGTCGGTCAGTTTCTTCTGGCGATCGAGCGCCGCCCGGATCTCCGGCTTCTGGTCGCGGATGAAGCTCACGAAAGCCTTCTCGAACTTCGGGACCTCCCTGACCGGTAGATCGTCGAGGAAGCCTTCCGAACCCGCGAAGATGCTCATGACCTGGTCGATGGCCTGCATCGGCTGGTACTGGGGTTGCTTGAGCAGCTCGACCATGCGGTTGCCGCGGTCGAGTTGCATCTGGGTGGCCTTGTCGAGCTCGGTTCCAAGCTGGGAGAACGCTTCCAGCTCACGGAAGGCCGCCAGGTCGAGCCGCAGTCCGCCGGCCACCTTCTTCATCGCCGGGATCTGGGCCTTGCCGCCCACGCGGGAAACGCTGATGCCCACGTCGATCGCCGGCCGGACACCCGCGAAGAAAAGGTCGGGCTGAAGGTAAATCTGACCGTCCGTGATCGAGATCACGTTGGTCGGGATGTATGCCGAGACCTCGCCTTCCAGGGTCTCGACGATGGGCAAGGCCGTGAGCGACCCGCCCGAAAGCGTCGTCTTCACCACCTTGTGACCCTGGGGGAAGCTGTGCTTGAGCTCGTGATTGGCTTCCTCCAGGCCGGGAACGCCGATATAGACCTTCTTGTTGACCCCCATCTCCTCCGTGATGTGATCTTCAGACGCCGAGTCGGGGAGGATCACGTAGCGGTTGGCCAGTTTCGCCGACCGCTCCAGCAGGCGGGAGTGCGCATAGAAGATGTCGCCCGGGAAGGCCTCTCGACCGGGCGGGCGACGGAGCAAGAGTGAGACCTCGCGATAAGCAACGGCCTGCTTCGAGAGGTCGTCGTAGATGCAGAGAGTGGGCTTACCCTGCTCGTACATGAAATACTCGGCCATCGCGCAACCGGCATAAGGTGCGATGTACTGCATGGGGGCCGGATCGCTGGCGCCGGCGGCCACCACGATCGTGTAATCCATGGCGCCGTGGCGGCGGAGGATATCGACCAGCCCCGCGGTCGTCGATTCCTTCTGGGCGATTGCCACGTAGACGCAGATGACGCCCGTCCCCTTCTGGTTGAGGATGGTGTCGATGGCAATGGCGGTCTTGCCGGTCTTGCGGTCGCCGATGATCAGCTCGCGCTGGCCGCGGCCGATGGGGATCATGGTGTCGATGGCCTTGATACCGGTCTGCAGCGGCTCGTCCACGGGCTGCCGCCCGGCAATGCCGGGAGCCGTCGACTCGAGGGCCCGGGTCAGGCTGGTGAGGATCGGCCCTTGCTCGTCGATCGGCTCGCCCAGCGGGTTGACAACCCGGCCGACCAGGGCGTCGCCGACAGGCACTCGCAAGAGTTCGCCGGTCGCGGTGACCGTGTCGCCCTCCTCGATCTGGGTGTAGTCGCCCAGCACGATCACGCCCACGGACGACTCTTCCAGGTTCAGCGCGATACCCTTGATGCCGTTCTTGAAGGCGACCATTTCGCCGGCCATGACCCCGGAGAGCCCGTAAATCCGCGCGATGCCGTCGCCGACCTCGAGCACGAACCCCACCTCGGTGCGCGTGATCTCGGGCGTGAACTGCGCGATCTCACGCTGGATTACTGAACTGATCTCGTCGGCTCTGAATTTCATGCGTCTTTCCTTCGATCAGTCTCTGGCGTAGCTTCTCGAGACGGTTTTGTACGGAGGCGTCACAAACCTGGTCGCCGAACTGGACGATCAGGCCGCCAATCAACGAGGGGTCGGTGGTGATCTGCATGATCGGAGTCGCCGCGATCATCCCTGCCACCCGCTCGCGCAGGGCCTGTTCCTGGCCTTGGTCAAGCGGCACGGCCGTGCGCACGAAGACCGGCACCCGCTTGTGCCGCCGGTCCCAGATCTGGCGGGCCTCGCGGGGCAGGGAGGAGAGCAGGCCCAGCCGGCCGTGCCGGTTCAGTACTCGGAGAAACCGCAAGACCACGCTGGAAACGCGGTCGCCGAAGACGTCGACCAGGATCCGGTCCTTCTCGGTTCCGGAAACTTGCGAGGTTCCGAGTATTTGCCTGAACTTGGGATACTCTCGCAACACCTCGCGGTCGATGGCCTCGAGGTCCTCGAGTGCGGCTTCGGCCTGGTTCTCGGCGACCGCCGCATCCACGAGGGCCTCGGCGTAATGGCGGACCACGACCGCATCGTCGCCGGAGAGCAAGGAGCGGTCGGCACTGTCGATCGGAGCCACCGCGGCAGGCGCTGTCATGCGTGCGAACCTCCGTGGCCGTTGGTCGAGACGGGCGCGGCGGGTAATTCTTTGATGGCGAGGTCGAGCAACCGGCGATGCTCGTCGTCACCGAGTTGCCTGGAGAGCACGCGGCCGGCGACCGAGACCGCGATATTGGCAGTCTGGCTCCAGATCTCGGCCAGGGCCTGGTCGCGAGCCGTCGCGATTTCGCGCTGGGCCCGGTCACGGGCGGCCTCGGCCTCGGCCCGGGCTGACTTGATGATCTCCTCGCCGCTGGCCTGGGCCTCCTTCTGGGCCTTATCGAAGATGGACTTGACCCGTTCGTCGGCCTGGGCCATCAACCGGCGATGCTCGGCGAGGAGTTGCTCGCTCTCGTTGCGAACCTTCTCGGTCTGCAGCAGCGTGTGTTCGAGATGCTCCTCGCGCTGATGCAGGGCCTCGGCAAGCGGCTTCCAGGCATACCGCCGCAGCACCCAAAAGAGGCCGAGAAAGACCACTACCGTCCAGATGGCCAGGGAGGGCTGAGGTTCCATCGGATTGGACTTGCCTCCACCCTCGGCGGCATGGCTCGCAACAGCAGCCTCATGGCCAAGTTCCGCCTCGGCCTTGAGCTGGTTCTCATGCGCGGTTGCCTCCGCCGGCCCTTGGGCATGGCCAGGCGACGACGCAAGTGACAGCATGAGTGCCGCGAACAGGAACCCGATGCCCAAAATCAAGATCGAACGCCGCAGCATGAGTTGATTCTCGCCGAGGTTAGCGGATTGAAGAATGTCACGAGCCGGAGCTCACTCGCCCGGCCCGGCTCCACGCGAACGTCGAACCGGGACCGTGGTTACGAGACGACGGCCCGGGCGATCAAGGTCCGCTCTGCGGGACCAGGGCGCCGTTGCGGCCGTCAGCCAGCGAAGAGAACCTGTAGCAAGATGATGATCAGCGCGAAGAACGTCACACCTTCGATGAGCGCGGCAGCGATGATCATTGCCGTCTGGATGTTGCCGGCGATCTCCGGCTGGCGGGCCATGCTGTCGACCGCGGCCTTGGCCAGGTTGCCGATCCCCAGGGCAGCGCCCACGATCACCAGGCCGGCGCCGATCGCCTTGAGATCGGAGAACGGCTCGTGCTTCACCGCCGGGGCTTGGGCCGGGGCTTGGGCCGGAGTTTGGGCGTAAGTCGCACCATGAGCGAAGAGCAGCATCCCGAACGCCAGGGCGGCAGACTTAAAGACTTTCATCGGAACCTTGACTCCTAGTTGGAACGCAAAAGAGTGAACATCCGGGGCTTCACGACGCCCCGCAGCAGAAGACGCAAACCCCCGTGGCCTCGCCTCGGACGTTGTTCGACCTGCCCGAGCGGTCGTCTGGCGAGCGCTCTGTACGACGGACACGAACCTCAAGAGCAGCCTCGATCGGTCACTCCCCTCACGCCGCTACGCTCAGTGCGGATGAACCGCGGCACCGATGAAAAGCGCCGAGAGGAAAGTGAAAATATACGCCTGTAAAAATGCAACAAAGAGCTCGAGCAGACTGAGGCAGATCACGCCGACGATACTCGCGGGCATGACCAGTCCGAATATCCACAAGTTGCTGTAGGCCATCAGAATGAAGCCGAGGATCACGGCCAGCACCACGTGGCCGGCGAACATGTTGGCGAAGAGCCGGACCGCGAGCACGATGTGCCGGATCAAGAGCCCCGCCACTTCGATGAAGAACATCAGCCCCCAGAGGAAGGGCTTCAGCAGTGCGGGCACATCCAGATGCGGGACAATCCCCACCCAGTAGCCCACGAAGCCCAGTTCCCTGACACCCGCCATGAGCACGGTGGCCAGAGTCATCAATGCCAGCGCCGCAGTGACGTTGATGTTGCCGGTGGCCGACGCTCCCCCGGGAATCATTCCCAGCAGGTTGTTAAACAATACGAAGAAAAAGACCGTCCAAAGAAACGGCAGGAACCGGTCGGCGCCATGCCCGCCGATCGCCGGCCGGGCCACGTCGTCGCGAATGAACAGGAGCATTGCTTCGATCATGTTGGCGAACCGGCCGCGGCTGACATAATTGCGGGAAATGTGCCGGACTACCGGGACAATCACTGCGATCACCAGAGCCGCGGCAATCAATTCCATGACCATGAAACGGGTAATCTGCACCCCCAAGATCTGAGGCAGATGTACCTTGTACTCGAACGTGGGCGGGGTCACCCAGGGGATCTCGAGTTCGCGGTGATCGAGCACGTGTTCCAGGGGGTTCGCGCCATGCCCAGGCATGTCTGCTCACATCTTGCAAAAGGAGACCGGGTCACCGAGTCATGACGCCATGGGATAGGCTACGAGCCAATGCGTCCGATGGCCTGGATGCTGAATCACGCGGTAGGCTTGCCGTCACCGGAGGAGCCCGGTCGAGTACTTTGTCTTTTTTCGGTGGAAGCCGACAGTTCCGAGGCCAGCCGAATCACATGCACCATTCCCATCCCCACTCCTAGTAAAGCGCCGAGGATGGTCATCCAGGGAGCCGTGCCCCACCAGCGGTCGAGGCCGAAACCGAGGCACGCCGGGAGGGCGAACTCAAGCCCGATGGCCGTGACTCGAGTGCCCCAGTCCATCCCGATAGAGAGAGCCGACCGGCCGTCGGGTTTCTGACTCACAGACGTCTCCGAGTTTTCCCACGCTCGCCATCGAATCGGGAAGAGTCGTCACGACTCGCTAGGCAGCGACCGCTCACCGTGGCCGTCGCCAGGCAGGAAAACCGTGGAAACGAAGAAACTACTCGAGGCGGGAACCTCCGCACGTTGAATCTTTTATACAGGCCCAATCCCGGCTGTCAACCACCCACCAACCCGCTTCGAGAAATTTTTCACAAAGTCCCCAGGGCCGTGATGCACGCCATCGGCCACTTCTCGGCAGCCAAGGCGAAGCCCGACTTGTGATCGCACTTTTTGCCCGGCGAGTGCACCCAGCATGCTCCCCATTTCCAGCATGCCGATGTCTCGCGGCTTGGCCCGATCGACCGTATCCGAACCTTCGTTCGTTGCAGAGGATCGCACGAGAACTTGCATCCGGAGGCGACCCGGAGCAAGGCCGTATCGAAGCGGAACCAAGTCGCGAACCGGAATGTCCGTTTTCGAACACGCGAGGTGACTAGATCATTGACAATCGTCATGTCATTGTGGTATGTGCTAGTCTACGATCGAGTTAACGGACGGTGATCACGCAATCCGCTATCCGTAACTTCCGGTTCGACCCGTGTGGGGACTCGCCATGTTGTCACCCAGGCTCGGAGAGTCCGACGCGAGCGAATCCACCCGACGGCCTCAGCCCCCCCTGAATACGGGCTGATGGCCGTTTTTTTTTGGTCTAGCACCCTCCTGTGGGTTTCTCTCGTGGCTGGGCACCTGAGATCTTGAGAGCTTGACAGGGTGTCGTGCCCCTTTGTCCGGGATACAGGGAGTTTTCCGGATCGGCCCACTCACGGATGAATCATGCACCTTCTCATCCATCGCATGCGTCCGCTGTTGCCGCGCGTGCGTTACCTTGGAGTGGCTCCGTATGACTGCCGATACGCTCAAGGACTATAATAAGCAGAATCTCGCCCAGATGGCAAAGGAGCAGGGGATCTCGGGGTGGCACGCCATGCGTAAGGATCAGTTGATCCGGGCCCTGACGGTGACCCGCTCATCGCCATCGTCCCGCTCCAAGAAACTGACTCGATCCGCGAAGAAACTGCCCGCGGCGCGAACCAAGGCGCTCGCACCCAGGAAGCAATCGGCCAGTGCCGCCGAGACGGCCGTCGCAGCCCGCCGTCCACGCCCGTCGGCCGCCAGCGCTGGTGCGGCGCTGGCTTTACCCCACACCCTGGATCATGCGTGTCAGAAAGACCGGATCATCGTTCTGGCCCGCGACCCCTACTGGCTGCATGCATACTGGGAGTTGAGCCGGACCACGCTGGCGCGTGCCCAGGCCGCTTTAGGCCAGGAATGGCACAGCGCCCAACCGATCTTGCGGGTCATGGACGTGACGAGCGACGATACGACGACGTCGGCAGAGCGGCAGGTCCGCGACATCCCCATCCACGGTGGCGTCAACAACTGGTACATCGATGTTCTGGAGCCGCCCCGGGCGTTTCGCATCGACATCGGCTACCTGTCGCGCCGTAGTAAGTTCTATGTCCTGGCGCGGTCGAACATCGTCTCCACTCCCAAGGCGGGAGTTACCGACGCACTCGACGAGAACTGGTCCGATGTCCAGCAGCAGTTCGAGCGGGTCCAGAATCCCTCTTCCATCGGCTGTACCCGGGTCAACTCCGTGCTCGATTTGCGCGACCTGTTCGAGGAACGGCTCCGTCGCCCGCTCTCGAGCGCTTCGATGCAGAACCTGTCGGTTGGCGGGCTGCCCAGCCTGGGCCGGGATTTCCACTTCGAGATCGATGCCGAGCTGATCGTTTACGGCACCACCGAACCGAATGCCCATGTGACCTTGCAGGGCGAACCGGTTCATCTCCGCTCCGACGGAACGTTCACGGTCCGTTTCAGCTTGCCCGATTCCCGGCAGATTATCCCCGCGGTCGCGTCGAGTTGCGATGGCACCGAGGAACGGACAATCGTGCTGGCCGTCGAACGCAACACCAAGGAACTCGAGCCGATGATCCACGATAACAACGAGCTCTGAGGGCCACCCGAATCGCAGCGAGGTTTTTCCATCGCTCGTCGCCCGAGCGAGGTCAAGGCCAAGAGCCAGACAGCGACCAGGCCGCTCCATGAAAACGCCGCGTTGAGGTTTTTTCCCGACCTTCGCGCGGCGTTTTCCTGTTGCATGTTGCCAGGGTTTCGCCCTCAGCTTAGACTGAGATACGTCGATTCAGGCGGCGAGCAGACTCGGTCACGAGGTCTCGTTCAGAATGCCGTCCGGATGTCGGGAGAGATCGCGTGAGTAAGGACATCACCAACATTCTTGCGGGCTGGGACTTCAATCCCGACGAACTTCAGGTTCGCATTATCCCTGGTGATGACGGCAGAGAACGGATCCAGATGAGGCTCGACCTGGGTGTCCTTCAGATGGAGCTGGCCGGACGGCCGGACGGCCAGAAACCGCACGGGTTTGAATCTCTCCTCGAGTTCTACGAGGCTCGCGAGAAAAGTGCGGTGGCCGCGGGCAAGGAGTTCGCTCTCGATCAACGCGCCTGCGGCAACCTGATGCGCGAGGGACTTCAGTACTATCACCGCTACCTCTCCGCCTTCCACCTCCAGAAGTATGATCTGGTGTCGCGAGACACCGAGCGCAACCTGCGGTTGTTTGCGTTCGTCGTTCAACACGCGTCTCGCCAGCGCGACAAGATCGAATTTGACCAGTACCGACCCTACGTGCACATGATGCGGGCGAGGGCGACAGCCCTCGAGGCACTGGCCGGGGGAGATTTCACCCGGGCCCTCTGGGAGATCGACGAGGGAATCAGCCGCATTCGCGCGTTCCTCCGCGAGTACCACCAGGAGGACCACGAGACCGATTGCGCGGAACTCTCCTTCCTGGTCCGCTGGCGGCGCGAGGTCGTGCAGGAGCGACCCACCGGCCGGGTCGAGCGGATCCAGCAGCAGCTCGAGCTGGCTGTCTCCCTCGAGGATTACGAAGAGGCCGCCCGCCTGCGCGACCAGATCAAGCAGCTCAAGGGATCGACGATCGAAGAGAGCCGCCGTTCCTGACCGACAGGTCGTCGCGGCGGATGCACGGAAGCAGATATCCAGGCTCGTGGAATCATGAGGTCTCATCCGGAGGTCATGGGCCGCCACGTCGAGCCGGCCGATGACGGCTATTGCCTGCTCGAGGGGATCTGTCAGTCGCTCTTTTCGCAATCCATCCCCTTGCCAGAACTCGGAGAGAAAGCTACGATAAAGTTGTTCGGTTTAGGCCGATCTAGCCTCTGCCATGTTCGACAGGGAGCTGTCCTTTTGGCGAACCAACATGCGACCCGTAGGGACCCGACATCGGCCTCTTGAAGCTCCGGTTTCTCGCAGGTCTGAGGCTCCCACCTGAACTGCGGGTTCTCAAAAGCGCTCCAACGGCATTGCGGTGGAGGTGAATGGCCCGTGCCAGCTCTCTTGCGAGGGATGACACGGGTTTGTTTTTGGATGCACATCCTCTTTTCCCTCTGTTTCGTGTCCCTGGAACCTCTCCATGGAGCGGGACCGCCAGATACGGCACCTCAAGAAAGCGCTGCGGCGATCGATCAAGGAGTCGATCCTGGGGCTTGATCCCGGCGTTCGGGCCGCCGCGGAAGCTGAGCTGATCGCGCAGTTTCCCGCGCTTCCGGGCTATGCCGCCGCAAGTACCGTCTTGCTTTACGTCAGTGCCTTCGCGGAAGAAATAAACACGCGCTCATTCTTTCTGCATGCCTTGGCGGCAGGCAAGCGGGTTCTCTGCCCCCGAGTCCAGCGCGAAGAGAACCGCATGCGGCTGTTCCAGATCACGTCGCTGAGCGCGAACCTGGAGCCAGGTTTCCTGGGAATTCCAGAGCCACGCGACGGTTGCGCCCTTGTCGAAGCCGCGGAAGTGGACTGGGCGTTGATCCCCGGCCTCGCGTTCGACTGCCGGTGTTATCGCCTGGGACGCGGCGGCGGCCACTACGACCGGCTTTTGCCCGGGATGCGGCCGGACGCGTCGTGCTGGGCCCTGGGCTTTGACTGCCAGATCGCCCCGGAACTTCCGATCG
>Ga0310039_10002985_pt1 | contig 10991 bp, 10 predicted proteins | sample Sb_taG_4_FD_200460 | JGI IMG/M metagenome (GOLD analysis project Ga0310039, IMG submission 200460) | Peat soil microbial communities from Weissenstadt, Germany - Sb_50d_6_BS metaG (v2) (version 2) | ecosystem: Environmental > Terrestrial > Soil > Wetlands > Peat | place: Germany: Weissenstadt... | reverse complement strand
TGGCTGGCGGGCGGCGCGCCTGGGGTCGCTCCATCGTGCTGGCGGGGGTGGCGGTGGCGGCGTTGCTGACGGCGATTCAGACGTATCTCCAGCAGAGGGATGCCGAGCAGATCCGACAGATCTACAACTGGATCCTCGGCAGCTTCTCCGTGGCATCGTGGTCCGACGTCACGCTGATCCTGCCCTATGTCGTGGTGAGCGCGGCGGTGCTCCTTGCTCACCGGCGCATGCTCGATGTGTTGCGGGTGGGGGAGGAGGAGGCCGGCACGCTCGGCATCCATGCCGCCCGAACCCGGCTGATCGTGGTGGCGGCTGCAACGCTCGGCACCGCGGCGGCGGTGTCGGTCAGCGGCCTCATCGGTTTCGTCGGGATCATCGTGGCCCACACGGTGCGGTTGACGGCGGGGGCGAGCTACCGGATCATCGTGCCGGTCTCCATGATCGCCGGCGCGGCCTTCCTGATCGGCGCCGACCTGATCGCGCGCACGGTCGAGGCGCCGGCCGAGGTCCCGATCGGTGTCGTGACGGCCTGCATCGGGGCGCCGTTCTTCCTCTTCGTGCTCGTGTCGCGGCGCGCCGCGCGCGGCGTCGGGGTCGGGGACACCTGATGGCGCGTCTCGGGACGGTCATCCGCCTGGCGGAGCGGCGGGGGCGGCGAGGCGCCGGCCCACCCGGGGACGGTGCCATGGTCGAGCTGGGTGCGGTGACGGTGCGCTTCGACGGCCGGGCGGTCGTCGATGCGGTCACGGCGTCCGTGGGGCGGGGGGAGTGGGTCGGGCTCATCGGGGCCAACGGCGCCGGGAAGACGACGCTGATCAAGGCCGTAGCCGGCCTGGTGGACCACGACGGGGAGGTGCACGTCGGGGGGAAGTCGTCGGTGGCCATGGGACGTCGGGAGCGGGCTCGGTCGGTGGCGTACGTGCCCCAGTCGCCTGAGCTGCCGGCCGACATGTCGGTGTTCGACTACACGCTGCTGGGTCGGACGCCGCACATCGCGTACCTCGCGGTGGAGTCGAGGTCCGACCTTTCGCACTGCGCCGACCTTCTGGAGCGCCTGGGCCTGGCACCGCTGGCGGCGCGGCCGCTGTCGACGCTCTCGGGGGGTGAGCGCCAGCGGGTCGTGTTGGCACGGGCTCTGGCCCAGGAGGCCCCGGTGCTCCTGATGGACGAGCCGACGAGCGCGCTGGACCTGTCCCACCGGATGGAGGCCCTCGAGACCGTCGACGAACTCCGGCGGGAGTGGGGTCTGACGGTGGTGAGCGCTTTACACGACCTGACGCTGGCGGGGCAGTTTGCAGACCGGCTGCTCCTGCTGTCGGGTGGCTCGGTGGCCGCGTTCGGGTCGCCGGCCGAGGTGCTCGACGAATCGGTGTTGGGTGAGGCGTTCGACTGCGCGGTGCGCATCATCCGGACCGACGACGGCGAGCTCGTGATCGTGCCCCGGCGCACCTCGCCGCGCAAGGATGGACCGGCGCACGCCGGCGACGTGGGGGACAAGGAGGCGCAATGAGCGGAGATGCTCCGACCCAGCGGGTGCCACTGCCCGTGCCCGACACGCCGCCGGCGCGTCAGCGCGTCGACTCCGTGGTCGTCGTCAACACCGGTGACGGGAAGGGAAAGTCGACGGCCGCCTTCGGCGTGATGGGGCGGGCCTGGGCGAGAGGCTGGCGGGTCGGCGTCGTGCAGTTCATGAAGAGCGGGGACTGGAAGGTCGGCGAGCAGAAGCTGGCCCGGCATCTCGGTGTGGACTGGTGGACCCTGGGGGACGGCTTCACCTGGGAGTCCACGGACCTGGACGAATCGGCCGCCAAGAACATCCATGCCTGGGGTGTGGCCCGGGCCAAGCTGGCCTCGGGCGACTACGAGCTCGTGGTTCTCGACGAGCTGACCTATGTCGTCAACTACGGCTGGGTCTCGGTGGCCGAGGTGGTCGAGGGGATCCTCGGTCGGGCGCCCAAGACGAACGTCGTCGTCACCGGGCGGGACGCCCCACCCGAGCTGGTCGAGATCGCGGACACCGTCACCGAGATGAAGATGGTGAAGCACGCGTACGATCGGGGCATCCGCGCCATGAAGGGCATTGAGTATTGAGCGCGTCGGAGTTGCACACATTCGGTGGGGTGCCGGCGCTTGCCACCCTGGCGTGGCGTCTCGATGCGCCGCTCTTGTCGGCCTCGACTGCGCCCGTGGGTGGGGGCATCGGCCTCCGCGAGTGGGTTGTCAACGCGCAGGTCCCGGCGGACTACGGCCGTCGGGACGTGATTGCCCACGTCGCCGAGGTGGCCGACGCGCTCGGTCTCGCTGGCCCGGGCGTGGGGATGCTCACTGCCGCTGAGGTGGACGCGGCGGTGGTGGCGGAGGACGCCGGTGTCAGGGTCGAGGCGACGGTCGGCCTCTGCCGGCCGGTCTGGGCGGCGGCGCCGGCGGAGGAGTGCGAGGTGACGGTCGTGCCGGGCACGGTCAACGTGGTCGCGTTCCTGCCGGTCCGGCACACCGACGCCGCCCTGGCCAACCTCCTGTGCACGGTGACGGAGGCCAAGGTGCAGGCGCTCCTCGACGGTGGCGTGGCCGGGACTGGCACCGCGTCGGACGCCGTGACCATCCTTTGCCCGCCGTCGGGTCCGGCGGAGCCGTTCGGCGGCCCGCGCTCGCAGTACGGGGGCCGGGTGGCCCGCGCCACCTACGCCGCGCTTCGGTCGGGGATGGCGGTGGGATGATCACGCTCGTCCTTGGGGGGACACGCTCGGGGAAGTCGGCGGTGGCCGAGGATCTCGCGGTACGCCACGACCCGCCCGTGACCTACGTCGCCACCATGGTGCCCACGGGTGACCCCGACCTGGAGGCGCGCATCGCCGCGCACCGTGGGCGGCGCGACGCGGCATGGGAGACCGTGGACGCGGGCGACGACCTGCCCGGCCTGTTGTCGATGCTGCGGGGGACCGTGTTGGTCGACTCGCTCGGCCCCTGGGTGGCCGCCGCCCTCGCCGCCCCAGGCGCGGAAGTCGACGGCGGGTCCCTGTGCACCGCCCTCTGCGATCGGTCGGGTGACACGGTCGTGGTCTCCGACGAGGTCGGGATGGCGGTGCACCCGTCCACCGAGATGGGGCGGCGATTCCAGGATGCGCTCGGCTCGGTCAACCATGCGGTCTCCGCAGTGGCCGACCGCGTCTTCCTCGTGGTGGCCGGCCGCCCTCTGGAGCTCCCGCCGGGCGGAGATCTCCCGTGAAGCGGGCGTTGTCGTTCCTCACCGTGCTCGGCCGGGCAGCCGAACCCAACGAGCGCACGCTCTCGTGGTTCCCTCTCGTCGGAATCGCCGTGGGTGCGGTCGTCGGCGCGGCCTGGTGGGTTGCGGGGCGGATATGGCCGGCCGCCGTCGCCGCTGTCGTCGCCGTCGTGGTGGATGCGGCGCTGACGGGCTGCCTGCATCTGGACGGACTGGCCGACGCGGCCGACGGCCTGCTTCCCGCCGTCGGCCGGGCGCGGCGGCTCGAGATCATGGCCGACCCCCGGGTCGGGGCCTTCGGCGCCGTCGCACTGGTCCTGGTGCTGTCCCTTCGGACGACTGCGCTGGCTGTGACGTTCGCCCGCCCACTGGTGATCGTCGGCCTGTGGTGCGGGTCCCGCACCATGATGGGCGTGGTGGCGCGCACGCTGCCCTACGCGCACGCCGGCGGGGGCACCGCGTCGGCCTTTGTCGGCGGGGACCACTCTGCCGCAGCGCGCTATGGGGTCGCCGCCTACGGCATGGGCTTGGCGTTTGCCCTCGCCGCGCTGGGAGCCGGCGGCCGCGGCCTGGTGGTCATGGGCGCGGAGGTGGTGGCGATGGCCGGTGTCGTCTTTTTCGCGGTCCGGCGGATCGGCGGCTACACGGGTGACGTGCTGGGCGCAATGGGGGTCATCGGTGAAACGGTCGGCCTGCTCGCACTGGCGGCGCGATGAGGCACCGGCGCGGCCTGCCGCGGCCACTCGGAGCGGCGGCCGGCCTCGCGCTCGACCGCCTGTTGCCCGAGCTGCCGGGAGCCGTCCACCCCGTCGTGCTCTTCGGAGCCGTCATGACCGGGCTGGAACGCCGAATCCATCGCGACGCCAAGGCCCCCGGGCTCCTGCATGCGCTGGTCGGTGTCTCCCTGGGCCTGGGGGTGGGCGCCGTGGTGCGCTCGACTGTTTTGGCGACATCGTCGGCCGTGGCCGGGCGTGCCCTTGTCGCGACGGCGGGCGACGTCGGGCGCTCACTCCAGGCGGACGACGTGGAACGGGCGCGGGAGTTGCTGCCGTCGCTGGTCGGGCGGGACCCGAGCGGGCTGGGCAGGAACGAGATCGCCCGGGCCGTGGTGGAGTCCGTGGCGGAGAACACGGTGGACGCGGTCGTGGCGCCGGCCTTCTGGGGTTCGGTGGCCGGCGCTCCGGGCGCGCTCGGCTATCGGTCCGTCAACACCCTCGATTCCATGGTGGGCCACCGCTCCCCGCGCTATGCCAACTACGGGTGGGCGAGCGCGCGCCTCGACGATGCGCTCGCGTGGGTACCCGCCCGCCTGACCGCGCTGCTCGTCGCCGCGGTACGGCCGCGCACGGCGAGGGCGGTGTGGGTGGCGGTGCGGGACCAGGCGCCCGCTCACCCCTCGCCGAACGCGGGAGTGGCCGAAGCGGCCTTCGCTGCCGCGCTCGGGCTGTGTCTCGGGGGTACCAACCGCTACGGTGACCGGGTCGAGGAGCGGGTGGCGCTGGGAACTGGACGGCCGGCAGAGGTGACGGACATCGGTGCCGCCATCCGCCTCTCGAACGACGTCAGCTCCGCCCTCGCTGTCGGCCTGGCGCTGATCGGGTGTGCTCAATGGTGGGTGGCGCGGTGACGATGCCGCCGGCCGGCTCCCACGGCGGCGACGGCCGGGCCATCGCCGCCGCGCTCGGGCTGGACCCCGGCTCGGTGCTCGATCTGTCCATGTCGCTGAACCCGCTCGCCCCGGACCCGGTCCCTGTCGTGGCGCGCCACCTAGACGCCGTGCGCGTCTACCCGGACCCCGGCGGGGCGGCAGAGGCGCTGGCCGGGGTGATGGGTGTCGCGCGAGAACGTCTCTTGTTGACCAACGGAGGCGCCGAGGCCATCGTGCTCGTCGCCGCCGAGATCGGGGGCCGCGTCGATGAGCCCGATTTCGGGTTGCACCCCCGTGGTGGTGGCCCGCTGTGGCGCTCCAACCCGCACAGCCCGAGCGGGCTCCTGGCCCGATCCGACCAGATCGCCGACGTCTGGGACGAGGCGTTCTACCCCCTGGCGACCGGGCACTGGACGAGGGGTGACGGTTCCGTGGTGGTTGGGTCACTCACGAAGCTGCTGGCGTGCCCCGGCCTGCGCCTCGGCTACGTGCTGGGCGATCCGGACCTGATTGCTCGCTGCCGCGCCCGCCAGCCGGGGTGGTCGGTGGGCGCCGTCGCGGCGGCTGCGCTGCCCGACCTGCTCGGGGCGGTCGACCTGCCGGCCTGGTGTGCCGGCGTCGCCGAGCTGCGGGGGGCGCTCACGGACCTGCTGGCGTCGCACGGGCTGCCCGTCCGCCCCTCCGATGCCAACTGGGTCCTCGTCGACCGGGCCGGGCTACGGGAGGCGCTGGCGCCGCACGGCATCGTGGTCCGCGACTGTGCCAGCTTCGGGCTGCCCGGGGTGACACGCGTCGCCGTGCCGTCGGAGCAGGGTCTGGACCGTCTGGCCGGGGCACTGGTCGGGGCGGCGTTGCCCCGTGTCGGCGTGCCTACGCACCCGGAGCCTGTCGCATGAGCTGGCAGCGGCCGGTCCCGGTCGTCGGCGACGCCTCCTCAGCGCGTGCGCGCCGGGAGGCGCCGCGTGCGTGGGCCTTCGGCGAGCAGGAGAGGGATGCCTTCTACGCCGCCGTGCTCGGCCGTCGCGACATTCGGCGCTTCCGGCCGGATGACCTCGAGGCGGACGTGTTGGAGCGGATCCTGTCCTCCGCCCATGCCGCACCGTCGGTGGGCCACTCACAGCCGTGGCGGTTCGTTGTCATCCGCGAGGCCGCCACCCGCGACCGGGCCGCGTTGATGGCCGACCGGGAATGGCACCGGCAGGCTGCGACCTTCGCCGACCGTTCCGGGCGCCAGATGCTCGACCTGCAGCTGCACGGCATCCGCGACGCACCGGTCGGCGTCGTGGTGTGCTGCGACAGGAGGACGGCTGCACAAGGTGTGCTGGGCCGCGCCACCTATGTCGACGCAGACATGTGGTCCTGCGCGTGTGCCATCGAGAACCTTTGGCTGGCGGCCCGGGTCGAGGGTGTCGGCACGGGATGGGTCACGCTGTTCCAGCCCGCCGAGCTGGCTGCGCTGATCGGCCTGCCACCGGGGGTGGAGACACTCGGGTGGTTGTGCCTGGGCTGGCCGGACGAGCGGCCTCCCGAGCCGGGGCTCGAGCGAGCCGGCTGGTCCGCCCGCCAACCACTCTCCGACGTCGTGTTGTGGGAACGCTGGCAGGAGGACGAGGAGGCCCCGCTCCCGCCGCCGTCACACCTCCATGCGCCCGAGCCGGCGTCAGTCGTCGGCGCCCGGGATGCGGCGGACGTACTGCTCACGCCTCCCGGGTCGCTCGGCACCCTCGACCGTGCCGTGGACCGCATGGTGGCGCTAGGCCTGGGGTCCGACGCACCCGTGACCGCCGTTATCGCGGCGGCGGGGCATCCCGTGACGGGCCATGGCGTGTCGACCTACGACGATTCGGTGACCGGCGAGGTGCTCGAGGCGACGGTCGCGGGGGAGTCTCTCGGCGCCGTGGCAGCCCGGCTGGTCGGCGCGGAGGTGGTCGCCGTCGATGCCGGCGTACCAGGCGATCCGATTGCCGGAGCGGTCCTCTGTCGTCCCGCGGGAACACGGGGCGACCTGGTGTCGTGCGACGCCATGTCGGCGGCCGACGCCGCGAGGACACTCGGCTCGGGCCGTGAGCTCGGCAGCAGCCTCGGCGGTCGGCTCGTCGTGCTCGGTGAGGTGGGCATCGGCAACACGACGGTCGCCGCGGCGCTGGTCGCGGCCCGGCTGGGGCTTGCGGCAGGGGACACCGTTGGACTCGGCGCCGGGGGAGACTCCGCGACGCTCGAGCGTAAGCGCACCGCCGTCGACGCGGCGCTGAAGCGGGCGGCGTCGGCGCACACCGATCTCGGGGAACCGATGGTCACGCTCGCCGCGTTGGGTGGGCCCGAGATCGCCTATCTCGCCGGGGTGACCCTTGGCGCGGCCGAGGCCGGTTCGCTCGTCGTGCTCGACGGACTGGTCACCTCAGCAGCTGCACTGATCGCGGTGGCGATGGAGCCTGCGGTGGCGGCCCATCTCGTGGCGGGCCAGGAGAGCCGCGAACAGGCGCACCGGGTGGTCAACGCGCAGCTGGGTCTGGAGCCGCTCCTGTCGCTCCGTCTGCGCTCGGGCGAGGGGGTGGGGGCTCTATTGGCGGTCCAGCTGCTGCGGACGGCTGCCGCACTTCGGAGCCAGGCGGGTCGCGTGACGGAGAAGTAGCGGTACCCTCCACTCGGTCCCTGCTCGGCACGACGCCGATGTGCCAAGACGGTCCTGCCCGCCCTCCGCGGTGATGCCCTGTGATGCGTAGAGCTGGTAGTTCTGCAGCTGATCTTGCAGGTTGGAGTGTTGATTCTCCGGGTCGACCTGCTGCGTCACGTCCGCCCCGGCCGCAGCCCGCCGGCTGCACCACCCGGCGGGCGGCCAGTTGGTCCGTACCGCTCCCGTCGACCACGACGGGCGGCGGGACGACGACAAGGTCACCGCATCCCGATCGTGCATCCATCACGTCGGGCGGCAGTCGTGCCGACCATGATCTAGGTCCAAGGGACCATGATCTAGGTCCAAGGGAGAGCACATCCGATGACAAGCGTGTTGGTGACCGGCGCCGGTGGCTTCATCGGCGGGCACCTGGTGGCACGGCTGCGCGAACAGGGCGTCGGGCACGTCCGTGGCGTGGACCGGGTCCCGCTCGAAGAGTGGCACCAGCTCTTCGACGACGTCGACAGCCGGAGTGCGGACCTCCGGGACCTGGCGGCGTGTCAGAGCGCCTGCGAGGGCATCGACACCGTCTACAACCTCGCCGCCGACATGGGTGGCATGGGCTTCATAGAGAACAACAAGGCCCTGTGCATGCTCTCGGTGCTGATCTCGACCCACATGCTCGAGGCGGCCCGCCAGGCGGACGTGCAGCGGTTCTTCTACTCGTCCTCGGCCTGCGTCTACGCCGCGGGGAAGCAGGAGTCGCCCGAGGTGGAGCCGCTGCGGGAGGCCGATGCCTATCCCGCCATGCCCGAGGACGGCTACGGGTGGGAGAAGTTGTTCAGCGAGCGCATGGCCCGCCACTTCTACGAGGACTTCGGGCTCGAGACCCGCGTCGCCCGGTACCACAACGTCTACGGCCCGCACGGAACGTACGACGGCGGCCGGGAGAAGGCGCCCGCCGCAATCTGCCGGAAGGTCGCCGCCGCCGTCTTGAGCGGCCGCAGCGAGATAGAGATCTGGGGCGACGGCAAGCAGACACGCAGCTTCACCTACATAGATGACTGTGTGGAAGGTACGCTGCGGCTCACGGCAAGCGACGTCCGTGAGCCGCTCAACATCGGCTCCGAGCAGCTGGTGACGATCAACGAGCTGGTCGACATCGTCGAGGACATCGCCGGTGTGACCCTGGTGCGCTGCTACAACCCGACGGCGCCCAAGGGCGTCCGAGGGCGCAACAGCGACAACACGCTGATCGGCGAACGGCTGGGCTGGGTCCCGTCCATCACCCTCGAGGACGGGCTGCAGAACACCTACAAGTGGATCTTCGACCAGATGAGCGAAGGGGCGGCGCCCATCACCCGCTGACGGTGACGATGGTGGATCGATCCTGGTCGGGAGGGGTCCGGAGCCCGTCCGCCGGCCGATCCGACAACCCGGCCCTCCGGCAGCCAGGGGCGCCCACCGTGGCCCCGCCTGCCGGTCCGCCGCGGTTCCCTGACGCCGGTGTCAGGGAACCGGTAGCCTGGAGGTCATGGCACTGCCCAGGATCATCAGCGTTGACGACCATGTCGTCGAGCCACCTCACGTGTGGCAGACGTGGCTCCCCGAGAAGTGGCGGGCACGGGGCCCGCGGGTCGAGCGCAAGAGGTGGGGCTCCTTCAAGCACCTCTCCGGGGCCAAGTACGACATGGTCGAGGACCCCGACGGTGAGTGGGGCGACGCCTGGTACTACGACGACGAGCTCATCTACGTCCAGAAGAAATTCGTCGCCATCCCCAGGGCAGCGGTGACCCAGGACGAGAAGGGCGACCTCGTCTTCGACCGCACCCAGATGACCATGACCGCCACCACGTACGACGAGATGCGCAAGGGCTGCTGGGACCGCGACGAGCGCGTCAAGGACATGGCCCTCAACTACACGGATGGCTCACTGCCCTTCCCGACGTTCCCCCGCTTCTGCGGCCAGACCTTCTATGAGGGAAAGGACAAGGAGCTCGGTCTCGCCTGCGTCAAGGCGAACAACGACTGGATGGTCGAGGAGTGGTGCGCCCCCTCGGGCGGTTACAACATCCCGCTGTGCATCATCCCCCTGTGGGACGTCGAGCTCGCCGCGGCCGAGACCAAGCGCAACGCCGAGCGGGGCGTCCGCGCCATCGCGTTCAGCGAGATCCCGACCCGCCTCAAGCTCCCGAGCATCAACAGCGGGTACTGGGACCCGCTGTGGCAGGTCTGCAACGACTACGGCGTGACCGTCTGCATGCACGTCGGCTCGTCGTCGACCAACCCGGTGGCCTCCCCGGACTCGCACCCGGCTGTCGGAGTGACCCTGGGCTTCAACAACGCCATCGCGTCCCTGGCGGACTGGCTCTTCTCGGGCAACCTCATCCGCTTCCCAAAGCTCAAGCTCGCCTACTCGGAGGGCCAGATCGGCTGGATCCCCTACGTCCTCGAGCGCGCCGACACCGTCTGGCAGATGCACGACTCGTGGACGGGCGCCAAGGACCGCATCCCGGTCCCGCCCTCGACCCAGTACTACGGCCGCGTCTTCGGCTGCTTCACGGCCGACCGCCACGGCCTGCGCTCCCTCGAGGAGGTGGGCGAGGACAACATCTGCTTCGAGACCGACTACCCGCACACCGACACGACGTGGCCCTACTCGGAGGCCTACATCGAGAAGCTCTGCGTCGGCCTCACCGACGAGCAGGCCTACAAGATCCTCCGTGGCAACGCCATCAAGATGTTGGAGCTCGACCGGGTCTAGCGCCTGGGGCCGGCTTCGCCCGCCGCCCGTCTCGCCGCCGGACCTGTCACGGCGGTCCACAGCGGCGACGGCCGCGACGTCATGACCCGACGGGTCGGCCCCACGAACGTCAGCTCGGCATTGGCGTTCCCCGACATCGTCCATCCACCGCTATGGACGCGCCGATGGTGGTGCAGGCACAACAGCGCGAGGTTGTCGAGATCCGTCGGTCCGTCCGGCTTCCAGGGCACGATGTGATGCGTATTGGTGAACGTCACGTTCGTACAACCCGGGAAGCGGCAGTGCCGGTCCCGCCGCATGATCTCCCGGCGTTGTGCGTCGGTCGGGTCGCGCCGGGCCCGGCCCTCGAACATCGTGCGGCCCACGTCGTCGTCGATGGCGATCGCCATGGTGGCGTCGCAGGCGATGCGCCGGACGGTCTCGCAGCTGATCAGCCCGTCCCGCTCGAGCTCACCGGCCAGGCCGGAGGCGTCGCCCGACTCGTCGACGAGCGCGCCGAGCGGTACGTGCACCACCACGAGATGTGATCCGACCCTTCCCCCGGCCGGTGATCGGATCGTCATGAGAAAGGCATCGCACAACCGCTGGTCCCACCGGGTCTCGCCGTCGGAGGGGACCTCACGGGCCCGGGCCTCGAGGCAGGCCCTCGTCTCGGCGTACGACTCGGGCGGCAGCTGGACGGTCATGGTGCGGATGTGGTCGTTGAAACGGAGCGACCGCCTCTGGTACGACGCGTCGGCCT
>Ga0310039_10002984_pt1 | contig 10993 bp, 12 predicted proteins | sample Sb_taG_4_FD_200460 | JGI IMG/M metagenome (GOLD analysis project Ga0310039, IMG submission 200460) | Peat soil microbial communities from Weissenstadt, Germany - Sb_50d_6_BS metaG (v2) (version 2) | ecosystem: Environmental > Terrestrial > Soil > Wetlands > Peat | place: Germany: Weissenstadt... | reverse complement strand
AAATGCTGCCGCCGCAGGCGGCCGCTGTTGGTCAGCTTCTGTGGTATTCGATCCCCCGCATGGTAACATTTCCTGGTGAGGCAACACGGGCGGGAACTAGAGTTGTCGTTCATCACTCGGCTACGACCTGCGACAGCACGTTCCCAAAGGGCTGTTGGACGTACCTGATGTCGAATACGACGTGGCCGTGACGATGTGCGACACTGGTTGCCCCGGCCTCAAGGCCAAGCGCCGCGAGGAATGGAACATCCCCGTGCCGAAGTGGATGCCGCCTGACCAGTTCCGGGCTGTGCGTGACCAGATCGGCGAGAAGGTGAAGGAACTGCTGGCAAGGGTGAGGAGCGACTCCTTCGCCGCTGGGCGCTGACCCGCCCAAGCTCTGAAAAGCGAGCAAGGACAGCCGCCTTGTTGCGGGCGGCTGTCCCATCTATGCTGACCTCGGACACTTTTTGAAAAGGAGGTAGCATGGACAACTTCATGCAAAGCCTCGTCCGTCAAACCGGCACGAAGAGTGCTGAAGAGGCGGCGATGGTACTGCTGCTCCTCGCGGGCATCATCCCTCGGGTCGTGCAGGAGCACTACTTATGAGCGGCGGACGAGCCCACGGTCCTACGGAAAGGAGCCTGACAACCCCGGAGGTCTCGACCACAAGGGGCGAGTAGGGTATGCCTAACCTCAAGTGCCGGATGAGGGCGGGCCGCTCACCCTTCTTATAGTAGTCGTTCGTTCAGAAAGGCGCAAGAAGATTTAAGGAGAGCCTTGCCTTCTCCAGCGACTTCCTGACAAGGATTCGCTCGACGGCGGAAGCGTGCTGCCCGGGTTCACGATGCCCGTGAAAGACCTCTTCGCGCGCCTGCCCAAGGATTTCGGATGTCGTCCGGGGAGGAAAGGGAAGAAGAAAGCGTGACCCCCGAGACAACTGCCTCGTGGCCGGGGCGTGGAAGACAAACAGGATCTTTTTTGGGTTGTTGAAGTCCGCTGCCGTGCGGCAGAGAGGTACACGATGCAAATACGGGCGCTGCTGGGATTGGCGTTGCTGCTGGGAGCGGCCGTCTATAGCAGTTCGTCGGCTTGCTTCCAGGCCGTCTCCGACCCGCCCGACCCGCAAGTGGCGGCGGACAAGGAGTACTACGACCGGGAGCGCTTCGCGTCGGTGAAGCCCTTCTTGCCGCGGTCGGGCGTGATCGGCTACCGCGAGGACTCCCCGCCGCGCTCGGACAACTGGGACGGGCTTCCGTTCGCCCAGTACGCCGTCGTCCCGATCGTGCTCAGCGAGGACGCCAACGGCCCCTGGATCCTGGTCAACGGCCGCCCGGAGGCGCGGCCGGTGCCGGTGGGCGGCGAACGGCCGCTGACCCTGCTCCACGACGCCGGCAACGGCGTGTACCTGTTCGGGCCCCCGGCGCCGTGATGGTGGCGGTGTTGCTGGCGCTGTTGCCGCCCTTGCTGGTCGGTTCCCTGGCGGTGTGGTCCTGCTGGCCGCGAGTCGGTCCCGCGGCGTGGCGCGCGGTCCTGGCCGGGGCGCTGGGCATCGGCCTGGCCCTCGGCGCGACCTCGTGGACCTACTTCGCCTGGGTGGTCTGCGCGGGCCCTTCCCGCCCTGGCTTCCTCCTCGTCGAGACGCTCTTCTTCGCCCTGCTGGCCGCGGCGCTCGTCGTCGCCGTCCGGCGCTTCCCGGCACCGGACGGGGGCGATCTCCCGCGACCGCCGCACACGCGCTGGACGTGGGCGATTTGGGCCGCTTTCGGCCTGGTCCTCCTCGCCGCGCTGGCCACCCTGGGGTTGGCCCTGGCGCGCACCCCGCACGGCGAGATCGACGCCTGGCAAATCTGGAACCTGCACGCCCGCTTGCTGACCCGCGGGGGTGACGAGTGGCGGGAGCCGTTCGCGCGACTGTCGGCGTTGTACCACCCGGATTATCCGTTATTGGTGCCGGCGGCGGTGGCGCGGGGCTGGACGTGCGCCGGCGAGGAGAGCACCCTGGTCCCGCGCCTGGTGGCGTTCCTGTTCGCCGCGGCCACGGTCGGCCTGCTCGTGGCGGGGCTGACCCTCCTGCGCACGCCAGCGCAGGGGTGCCTGGCGGGCCTTGTCCTCCTGGCGACGCCGCCCTACCTGCGCTACACCGCGGCCCAGTACGGCGACGTGCCGCTGGGCCTGTACTTCCTGGCGGGCGTGCTCCTGTTCGAGGTGCGGGACCGGTTGCGGTCGGGCTCGGAGCGCTTGCCGGTCCTGGCCGGCGTCGTGGCCGGGATGGCGGCCTGGACCAAGAACGAGGGCCAACTCTTCGTGATCGCCACGCTGCTGGCCCGCCTGGTGGTGGCCTGGGCCGGCGGACGCGCGTCCCGCCCAGCGCCGCGGGCCCTGGTCGCCTTCGCCGCCGGGCTGCTCCCCTTCGCGGCCGCGCTGGCGTATTTCAAGTTGGGGGTGGCGCCGACCAACGACCTCGTGGCCGGCCAGGAGGGCGGGGCGACCCTGCCGCGGCTGCTGGACGGCGAACGCCTCTGGGAGGTGGTTTCCGGGATGGTCGAGGCCCTGGTGACGGTAGTCGGCGGGGCCGTGCTGGTGCTGGCCCTCTACGCCGCCCTGCTCGGTCGCGCCCGCGGAGACGGCGGCCGGGGCCTGCACACCCTGACCGTCCTCGCGATCCTTCTGGCCGGCTACGCCCTGGTCTACCTGACGACCCCGCTCCCCCTGTCGCTGCACATCTTCCTGTCGGCGGATCGGCTATGGCTGCAACTCTGGCCCTGCGCGCTGCTGCTTTTCTTCCTGAACGTGGCGGCCCCCGAGGAGCGGCTCGCGGCCGACCCGGCCGGCCCCAGGCGGTGACGGCCGTGCCCGCCAGTTGACGCGCCGACGGCCGCCGCGGACAATTGGGGCTGTGTCTGCCACGATTCTTTATCATCCGTAATCGCAGGGGAACGAAGATGACAAAGTTGGTCAAGCCGCTGGCCCTGATTCTCGGCCTGGGGCTCGTGGGGGGCCTGGTCGGGACCGGGGCCGCCTGGCTGATGCGGACCGAGAAGCCGGCCGCCGAGCCGGTGCGCTCCGGCCCGCAGGTCGAGGAAGACGTCCCCGGGCCGTTCGAGCCCCTGACCCTCAACGGGCGCCTGCCCGGACAAAAGGACTGCCAATTCTGCTTGAACGGCCGCAACCCGGTCGCCATGATCTTCGCGCGCTCACTTACCGGCCCGGTGACGACCCTGATCAAGAAGCTCGACGCGGAAACCGCCGCCCACGCCGACGCGCACATGGGAAGCTGCGTCATCTTCCTCAGCAACGACAAGTCCCTGCCCGACAAGCTCAAGGATCTGGCCGGCAAGGAGAAGATCGAGCACACCGTCCTGGGGATCTACGCCCGGGACGGACCGCATGAGTACAAGATCAGCAAGGACGCGGAGGTGACCGTGCTCCTCTACCGGGAGGTGGTCGTCAAGGCGAACCACGCCTTCGGGAAGGGCCAGCTGAGCGACAGCGCCATCGACGAGGTCATCGCTGATTTGCCGAAGATCCTCGCCAAGGGGTGAGCGAGCCATCCCAAGGGCAGCGCCGCCTCAGAACAGGCCGAGCACCGGCCCACCGTGCTCCACCAGCCGCCGCGGCCGATTCAGCGTGTCGCGGTACTCCGTCGCCGGGTCGATCCCCAGGGCGTGGTAAAGCGTCGCGATCAGGTCGTAGGGGTGGACCGGCTGCTTCTGCGGGTACGCTCCGTGCCGGTCCGAGGCGCCGTAGACCTGTCCGCCGCGGACGCCGCCGCCGGCGATCAGGCAGGTGTAGCACGACGGCCAATGGTCGCGCCCGCCCGGGCCGACGTTGTTCGTCGTCGGCGAGCCGATCTTCGGCGAGCGGCCGAATTCGCCGACGGCCACCACCAGCGTCGTCTCCAGTAGGCCGCGCGCCGTCAGGTCGTCCAGCAGTGCCGCCGCCGCCCGGTCGAAGACGGGGCAGCGGTGGTCGCGCAGCATCGGGAAGTTGTTGCGGTGCGTGTCCCACGACCCGTCCGGACCCGGTACCGGCTCGGTGTCCGAGCCCGCCGGCCAGTTGACCTGCACGAAGCGCGTGCCCGCCTCGATCAGGCGCCGGGCCAGCAGGCAGCCCTGGCCGAAGCGCGTCAGGCCGTAGCGCTCGCGGGCGGGCGCCGGCTCCTCCTCCAGCCGGAAGGCGCGCACCGCCTTTGTCGAGGCGATCAGGGAGAATGCCTGACCGTAATACCCGTCAAAATCCGCCTGCCCCAGCCGACTCCGCCCCGCCAGCGCGGTACGGAGGTCGATGCGCCCCTGGAGCCGGCCGAGCGTCACGTCCGGCGGCAGGGCGAAGCTCTCGACGCGCAGCGGCTGCGTCGGGTCGTCGTACATGGGGAACGGGTCGTAGGCGGCGCCGAGGAGGCCGGCCGACTGGCCGACGCCTGTCACCGACCCTTCCTTGACGGCGCCGCAGAGGGTGACGTAGCCCAGCGCCCCGCGCTCGCCTGGCCGGTAGCGCGTGGCCACGGCGCCGACGGAAGGCAGGTCCTCGCGCGACGGCGGCACCGCCAGCCCGGTCGGCGAGAAGTTGCTGGGGTCGTAGCCGGTCATCAGCATGTAGATGGACGCCCCGTGGTTGGGCAGCCCCTTCGGCTTGACGCCCAGCGAGCGGACCAGGGCGAACTTGTCCGCCTGTCCGGCGAGGCGCGGCAGGACTTCGCCCAGCAGGAGGCCAGGCACCCGGGTGGCGATCGGCTTGAATTCGCCGCGGATCTCGACGGGGGCGTCCGGCTTGGGATCCCACAGGTCGATGTGACTCGGGGAGCCCTGCAGGTAGAGGAGGATCACCGACTGCGCGCGTCCGAAACCGTCGTCGGCCTTCCCCGCCGCTCGCGCCTGGCGGGAGAGGAACTCCGGCAGGCCGAGCCCGATCAGGGAAAGCGAGCCGACGGTGAGCAACTCCCGCCGGGAAGGGCCGTCGCACAGCCGGCCTTGCGGGCCCAGGATCGACAGCATGGTGGATGACCCTCCGCACCTGGTGATTGGGCGCCCCCATCGCCGCAATGGTAACCCAAAAACCGGCGACCGACTACAGGAGCCCGTACTCCGGCGGGGTCTTGGGCACCCGAGCACCACCGGAGCCAAAGTTTACTCGAAGAGTGCGGGGACTGTCACGTCGTTCGCAAGGGGAATAAGATCGTCACGGCTGTCGGCGGATGGGTGTTGCGTGTGTGGCTGGATCGAGACGAGGCGTCATCTCCGATGAGGAGGGCGGGACTGCCTCGGGTGCTGTGCTGCCAGGAGGGGGCCGCGATGGATATCTCATTCATCACCCTGAATCGCATCGTGGAAGAACGCGCGGCGGTTGACGAGCATGTCCGGCAGGCCCTGGAGAAAACTGGCCGGGTCTTGCTCTCGCACGGGCGAGCGATGTCCGACGAGGCCCTCCTGGCAAAGCTCCGCCTGTTGAACCTCTCCCTGGACAAGAGCCAGTTCCTCGCCCGGTCGCAGCGCTTCTTCTCGGCCCAGGAGATGGCCCAGGCCGTTTACAAGGAACGGGGCTCGGCGCTCAAGGGGTCGGACGAAGATTGGATCTGGATCGCCTTCACGTGCCTGTGGGAACGGTGGCAACCGGATCGGCTCAGCCTGGAGATGATCGACGACCGGATGCAGGAGGGGTACAAGGCCCAGAAGCGCCGCGACTTCGCGGGGGCGTGCCGTCTCTGGCTCGAGGTCTGGAACGGCATCTGGAAGCTGATCGAGGCGCTGCAGCTCCGCTCCGTGAAAGAGTTCGACGATCGCTTCCCCCTGACCAACTGCCTGTTCAACTGGGTGCAGGACTTCCTCGACGAGCTGCACAACGCCGGGCTGGACGATTTGTCATTCCTGAAGACGCGGCTCGCGGTCATCAAAACGCTCCTGACCCGGCTTGAACCGGACCCCTCGCTCCTGTCCCACTTCAGGAGCGACCTGGCGGAGACGTCGTTCGCGCTGGGAGACCCCGAGAAAGGGGACCAGATGTATCGTGAGTGGCTGCATGAGGAGCCGCAGTGGGGGTGGGGCTGGATTCGCTGGTCCGACTGCTACTACCACTTCGCCGCGGACGAGAGGAAAGACCCGGCCAGGGCGGAACAGATCCTGAAGGAAGGACTGGCCGTGGACGGGGTGCAGGACAGGGCCTACCTGCTGGACCGGCTGGCCGATCTGTATTCGGAGACGGGCCGCGAGGAAGAAGCGGGTGCGCTGCGGGCGGAAATCGAGGAGTTGAAGAAGCCCACCGTCCCGGTGAGGGCGAAACCGGCGGGAGAGCATTTGCCGATTAAGCAGACCGTTTCCTTTGGGGAGCCAGGATTGCCCCTGCGGGAGCTGGGGAGGCTCCGAGAATCTCTGCGCGGGACAATGCCGAGCCCGGCGACCGGGAAGGGGAAGGTCGGCCGCAACGACCCCTGTCCGTGCGGCAGCGGCAAGAAGTTCAAACGGTGCTGCGGCAAGAACACCGCCTGACACCGCAGGACTGCGGCGTGAGGGACACGTTCGTTACCGGCCCAGCAGCCGCAGCAGCTCGCGCATCTCGTCATCGACGTCGGCCTCCGAGCCGACCTGCTCGCGCACCTCGGCGCGCAGCAGTCGCTCCCAGCGCTTGCGCACCTTGTCGAGGATGTCGCGCACCTGATCGCGCGACAGGCCGAGCTGCTCGGCCAGCGCCTCCTGGCTAGGGCGCTTGCCCTCGGGGGCACTGTAGGCGATGAAGAGGTCGTACCAGACCGAACGCCCCTCCTGGGCGTAGCGCTCGCGCAGCTGCCGGCGGACGGTTTCCCAGACGCCGGCCGCCCACTGCCGGTCGAAGACGGCGTCCGGCGTCTCATCCGCTGCCGGCTCGTAGGCCCGCTCCTCGTCGCCTACCAGCTCCGAAACGCGGACGAAGCCCCGCTCGAACACCACCGGCCGCGGGGCGCGCTGCGGTCCGCGGTCCGACAGGAAGTGCTTGAGGACGCCGAGCAGGAAGCTGCGGAAGCGCCCGCGCCCCTCGACGGCTCGGCCCAGGGCGTCCGGTCCCAGGAAGCGGATGAGGAACTCCTGCGTGGCGTCCTGGGCGTCGTGGAAGGGGAGCCGATGGGCCCGGAGGAAGTAGAAGACCGGCTTCCAGTAGAGGGTGACGAAGCGGTTGGCCGCGTCCCGGTGCTCGGGATGGTCGCGATCCTGCACCACGCGGATGAACCTCCAGGAGGTGGTTGGGAAACGGCCGTCCCCGGCGGGGAGAGAGTCGGCGTGCGACATGGAAGAACGCTCCTGCCACGGCGTGGATGATAGCCGTGAGCATAAGCGGGGATGGCGGCGCGGACAAGGGCCGCGGCCTATCCGGCCCACAGGGGAGACGATCCTCACGCCGCGGTGCTGGCGAAGTCCGCCAGCGCCCGGGACATCGAGAACTTCAAGACGGAAGCGGAGCAGTGGGTCGATAAGATCGGCCCGCACCCGAACATCGTCGCCTGCCATTACCTTCATGTCTTCGCTCATTTGATGCTTACAACACCTGCAACATAATCCCCGCGAATGCTATTGAAGCCTGCAAGCAAGCGTTCGGTGTGGACAGCCCAATGATGCTCGAGCGCGTCCTTTACACCCTGGCCGGCCAGGTGAGCGGCATTCTTTCTCCCCAGGCGATCTGCCAGAGCCTGGGCGGGCAGTGAACTCTCCCGGCAGAAGAGAGGGCACAAGGGTTCTTGATCCTTTTGTCTCCTCCTTTCATCCTTTGTAGCCTCGGCGGAAAAGATCCGCGGACCCTTTGTTCGCAACCGGTTGGAGGGGAGCGTCGATCTCGTCGGCGAGCGGGAGACGATGTTCAGCCCGGAGAAAGGGACGCATGTGCTGGCCGGACGGGCGCTGCGGCCAGACCTGGCGCCCGATTCGGACCGGCCGGCCGGCCGACACGCGGCTGTCGGCGGCGCTGCAAGCGATCAGCGGCGGGACGTGCGGCGGTTGCGTGTACGACGCGGAGGCGATTGTCGGTCGTTGGAACGGTGGCGCGGGGTGACGACCGACGAGGAGGAGTGCGGATTACTTCGACTTCTTGCGTCCGGGGCGGGGCGGGTGGAGGCCAAGGAGCGCGCGGGCCGCTGTCCGAGCCCGCTCTTCCCAGCGCAGGGCGGCTTCTGCCTGGCGCTTTTTGGCGTCTTTGCCGGGATATCGGATGCCGACGGCGAAACCGTTCAGGAACGCCATGCCCCGGCCGAGTGACCGTAGCGGTGCGTGATGGGGGAGGAGAGTGTTGACCAGGATCGCGAGGTCGTGGGTCTTGGGGATAGCGAGCCCGAGTTCCTCCATCAGGGCTTTGAGGTACTTTTCGGCGCCCTGCTGACAGTGGAAGCAAACCGCGTCATGCATGGGGGGATGATTTCGATGCAGGCACGTTGCGGCGCGGTGATCGACCTCGGCTTTTTTGACCCACTCCGCGGTGGCCTTTTTCATACAGGACCTTGCCCTTCGACGTAATTTCGGTCGTGAATGACTCGCCCTCTTCGAGGCGCCAGGCCATTTCCTTCGGGGTCCGGACGAGCAGGTCCATCGGGAACGGTGCGGCGAGAGCCAGCCGAATTTTCACCCCCATGTCGAGTTGGTTGCGGCAGGGCATGATAACGAGGAGGTCGATGTCGCTGTCCTCGTGCGGCGTCCCGTAGGCGTAGGAGCCGAACAGGATGATCTTGTCCGGCTGGAAGCGCTCCGCGATGGCGCGCGCGTACCGGCGGATCACCCGCATCGGGATGTCGGCCCCGGTGTAGAGGCGCTTCGGCGGGAACGGGAACTCGGATTCGCGGGTGGCGGCCATGTTCTGATTCTACCCAGAAGACGGTCGCCGCCGCCAGGGAGTAGGTGGCCTGAAGTGCGCTCCAGCCGCTGCCGCACGGGTGCCATCGGGGCAGCGAGCAGCGGGTTCGGGACGGCGCCGGTGGCGTGCAGGACGACGCCCGAAGCACCAACTGCGCCACTTCCCACCGCCGCGGTCGGTGTTTCCTGGTCGCCCCCGGCCTCGTGCCGACGCGGCCGTCGGACAACCCGGAGGGGATCGGGACGCTGCCGCTCGACTTGCTGCTGCTGGCTCTCAGTACACAGGCTGCCCGGGAACTGGCTACTCGCCTGGCAGCATGAGTGCGGAGCCGGTGCGGCGGCCTTGACGGGAAGGGAGGACTTCTTGCCCGGCGTCTTCTTCCTGGACGTGGCGTTCTCCGCTAAACAGACGTGCCACAGTCTACACCTTGCGAGGGACGCCGGTCAACGACATCCGCCGACTTGCTGCTGCTGTGTCAAAATCTTGCCCCACTTTTCCCGAGATCCCCGAAGGTAGAAGTGAGCGAGAGGAATTGCCCAGCAGCGGCCCGACGACGGTCGCCGCTGGACGGGGACACGCCGGCGCGCGATGATGGGCGCTCACGACGCACTCCCGCGGGGAACATCTGGGGCTCACGGACGGAGGCTGCCATGCCGAAGCTCGCTGTCACCTGTCCGCACTGCCAGGGTCGCAACGAGGTCGATGAATCCCTGCGCGGCAAGAACGGGCGCTGCCACCAGTGCAACAACACGTTCTTGATGGACCGGCCGCGCGGCGAGGACGGCATTCTCCGCGACTGGGAGCCGGGCGACATCATCCTCGACCTGTACGAGGTCGTGCAACTTCCCGGGACGAAAGACGGCTACGCCGAGGGCGGCATGGGCCGCGTGAACCTCGTCCGGCACCGCGAGTGGAGCAAGGATCTTGCCGTGAAGTCCGTCCTGCCGGCGAAGTCCGCCAGCGCCCGGGACATCGAGCACTTCAAGACGGAGGCGGAGCAGTGGGTCGATAAGATCGGCCTGCACCCGAACATCGTCGCTTGCCACTACGTCCGCGTGCTGGGCGGGGTGCCGCGCGTCTTCATCGAGTACGTCGATTCTGGCACGCTCCAGGAGTGGATCACCTCGAAGCGGCTCTACGAGGGCGGGCCGGAGGCGGCGCTGGAACGCATCCTGGACGTGGCCATCCAGACGGCGTGGGGGCTGCACTACGTCCACGAGTTGGGCCTCATCCACCAGGATGTCAAGCCACTCAACGTGATGATGACGGCGGACGGCGTCGCCAAAGTCACCGACTTCGGGTTGGCCGGCGCCCGGTCGGTTGCTTTCGAGGAGGACGAGCAACGGCCGCCGCGGGGAACGATTTTGGCGACCTGGGGAGGGATGACGCCGGCGTACTGCTCGCCGGAGCAAGCGGAGAGTGCCGCCAAGAAGAAGGCGGGGATGCCACGTGAGCAATGGCCGAAGCTGACGCGGCGAACGGATACGTGGTCCTGGGCCGTCAGCGTGCTGGAGATGTTTCTTGGTCGGGACGAGGACGGTGATTTGTATTGGCAAAGCGGTAGTGTGGCTTATGCCCAACTGAACCGGACACCGGAGAACCCGCGCCTCCCGAAGATGCCGCCTGCCGTGCGCGACCTGCTCCGCCACTGCTTCCAAATTCGGCCGGAGGATCGCCCGCACGACCTGATGCAGGTGGCCAAGGCGCTGGTGACCATCTACCAGCAGGTGACGGGAAAGCCCTATCCGCGCGAGCAGCCGAAGCCGGACGACCTGCTAGCGGACAGCTTCAATAACCGAGCCGTGTCGCTCTTCGACCTGGGCAAGGAGACGGAGGCGGAACAGAAGTGGCAAGAGGCCCTGCGCGTGGATCTGCACCATCCCGAAGCGACATACAATTGGGGCCTCATCCAGTGGCGTTCAGGTCGGATGACGGACGAGAAGCTGCTGGAGAAGTTGCGGGAAGTGCGCGCCTCGTCGGCCGATGCCGCGCGCGTGGATTACCTGATGGGGCTGGTTCACCTGGAGCGCGCCGATGGGCAAGCAGCGACTCAGGTGCTGAGCCAGGCTGCCGAGGTGGACAGGGGACGGGTTGAAATCACCTCCGCGCTGGCCCTGGCGCAATCCATAACTGACCCATCCGAGCAACTTCCCCGCACCCTCGAGGGGCACACGGACAAGGTGACCACGGTGTCGTGGAGCCCTGA
>Ga0310039_10002975_pt1 | contig 11016 bp, 9 predicted proteins | sample Sb_taG_4_FD_200460 | JGI IMG/M metagenome (GOLD analysis project Ga0310039, IMG submission 200460) | Peat soil microbial communities from Weissenstadt, Germany - Sb_50d_6_BS metaG (v2) (version 2) | ecosystem: Environmental > Terrestrial > Soil > Wetlands > Peat | place: Germany: Weissenstadt... | reverse complement strand
GTAAAGCTCTCTACGCGGCGCGCAAGCACATCGTCGAGCCGGTATTCGGCATGATCAAGTCCGCGCGAGGGATCCGCAAGTTTCTGTTGCGAGGCCTGGAGAAAGTGTCGGCCGAGTGGCAACTGATATGCTTGACCCACAATCTTTTGAAGATCTGGCGCCGCTCCTGCAGCGTCGGGGTAGATTGAGGGGGATAGTGCGCGCACAGGGTTGGGCCGAGGCCGAAAAGGCCAAAGCCCAGCGAAAGCCAGCGGCCATGCGAGAGCACGAGCAAATATTCGGACAGGCTCCTAGGAAACGAGGTGCACTCCTGCGCGCATGCAGCCGCAACCGATGTCGAGCAGCTTGTGGTCAGGCTTCAAGCCCTGATTGGCAACGAAATCGAACTGCAGTCTTCCCATCTCTTCCCAGAGCCCGCCGACTGCTTCCCGATGCCACACTTGGTTCATGTCCGTGCCTCCTGTTTCACGTTTTCTGCTGCGGTGTTGCCTGGATACCTGCTATCAGCGCAACTGTCCAGCCCTTTTCCGCTGGCGACGAGGGTCAGGCGCCATGGCCCCACGTCCAAGCCTGTTTTCGTATTATCCCTTATCAGAATTAGACTTTTTCGCCGGTATTTCCCGCAGCCGTCGGGCAGGAATTCTTATTTCTGCTAAAGTCTGATGCGTCAATTTCCGATTCGATGTACCAGACGTCCAATCTCAGTCTTTCCAGCTGATCAAGAACTTCTGTCGGAGGCCGAGCTCATGGTCTTTTATACTCCCCACTTCTGATCCTCGTGAGAGCGGCCGACCGCTTGGCAGATCTTGGTGGGCCCGGACTGGGTCGACTCGCACTGACGCTGGACCAGTTTCGACCAGGAACAAGAACATTCCCCCTTTCGTGAACAGGGGGAATTGATAGGAGTCCGGACCATGGAGATCACCGGCTACCTTCACGCCGGCTATCCGGCCTCGCTCGGGGAATTCGGGCGTCCAGTGCGGCTCTCAGGCTCGGGCGGTTGGTTGCTCGAGCGGGTGATCCAGGGGACGGCCCATCAGGACGCGGTCGGGGCGTATCCGCTTTTCTGTTGCCCCCGCTGGTCGGAGCTGGGGATGGACCTGGCCGTTCTGGGTGATCGGCTGGTCAGCGTCGTGCTGGTGACTGACCCGTTCGGACCGAGCGACCCCGATGTCATTGCGAGCGCCTTCAGCCACGGATTGGTGCGATACAAAGACCACCATGTCATCGACCTGGAGGTTCCGCTGTTGCAGTCGGCCTGTCTCCACCACCGCCGGAACGCTCGCAAGGCGCTCAGCCGGTTGACGGTCGAGGAGTTGGCCGACCCGATGTCTTACCTCGACACCTGGTGCGAGCTATACGCCGAGCTCATCGCCCGGCATCGGCTCACGGGCATCAGTTGCTTTTCGAGAAGAGCGTTCGCCGCCCAGTTCGCGGTTCCCGGACTCGTGGCTTTCCGCGCGGTCGACCACGATGGTGGCACGGTGGGCATGGTCCTGTGGTACTGCCAGGGTCAAGTCGGATACTACCACTTGGCCGCGTACTCTCCCCGGGGTTACCTTGAAAAGGCGTCGTACGCCTTGTTCTGGACCGCGGCCGAGCGTTTCCGGGGCCGGTTGCGGTGGCTGAGTCTGGGGGCCGGGGCGGGCGCAACAGGCGACGCATCCGATGGATTGACTCGGTTCAAGAGGGGCTGGTCGCCGCTGTGTCGGCCGGTCTCCCTGGGCCGACACGTGGCTTGCCCGGCGCGGTACCAGGAACTCTGCCGCGGGCGCGCGGACACCGGGTTCTTTCCCGCTTACCGATCAGCCGTCGTGACGGCCGCTTGAAGGGAAGCAAGCAATGACAGAGACCGCCCCCCCTCACCGCCAGATCGTTGCCCACTACGAGCGCTGCCTGGCGCTTCACGGCGACAACCATCGCGGGGTCGACTGGCCGCGGGCCGAGGATGCCGAGCTGCGCTATGCCGTGATGCTGGGCGTGATCGCCAGCACCGAGCCGCGGCCGATCCGGCTCCTGGACTTCGGCTGCGGCGCCGGTCACCTGCTGGAATACATTCGCCGGCTCAAGCTCCCGGGCATCTCCTATCACGGCCTGGATCTATCGGAGCGGTTTCTGTCGGTCTGCCGGAGCAAGTTCCCGGACGTCCCCTTCACTTGTACGGACGTGCTGGAAGCGGAATTAGAGGTGACGGACTTCGACTACATCTTGATGAACGGCGTCTTCACCGAGAAACGAGAGCTCTCATCCGAATGCATGTGGCAGTACCTGCGGGCCGTGCTCCGTCGGCTCTGGCCGCATGCCCGGCGGGGGATGGCCTTCAACGTGATGTCGAAGCAGGTGGACTGGGAGCGAGACGATCTGTTCCACCTCTCCACCGATCTCCTCATGGCCTTCTTGAAGACGGAGCTGTCGCGCCACTGTCTGATCCGCCATGACTACGGGCTCTACGAATACACCGTGTACGTCTACAGGGAGCCGAACCGATGGCCCGCGTGATCATCTTCGGGCTCGAGGACTTCGCCTCCCTCGCCCACTACTACCTGCGAAACGACAGTGACCACGAGGTCGCGGCGTTCACCGTGACGCGTGATTACATGCCTGAAGTGCCCCTGTTCGAGGGCAAGCCCGTGGTCTCGTTCGAGGAGCTCAAGCACCATTACTCGCCGGACGACTTCCGGCTTTTCGCTCCCCTGTCGCCGCGGCGGATGAATCGGGTTCGGGAAGACATTTACCGGCGGGTGAAGGAGGCGGGCTACCGTTTCATCAGCTATCTGAGCAGCCGGGCCACCGTTTTCCCGGAGACGCCGATCGGCGAGAACTGCTTCATTCTCGAGGACAACACGATCCAGCCCTACACGAAAATTGGCGATGACGTGATCCTCTGGAGCGGCAATCATATCGGTCATCACAGCAGCATCGGCGATCATGTCATGTTCACCTCCCACGTGGTGCTGAGCGGGCACTGCACGGTGGGAGATTACTGCTACCTGGGGGTCAATGCGACGGTCCGCGACGGCCTGCGACTGGGCGAGGGGACGCTGGTGGCGATGGGGGCCTGCGTGGGCCGCGACACCGAGCCCTGGAGCGTCTACCAGGGGAATCCCGCCCGGAAGCGGGAAGTCGCCAGCACGGACGTGGAGACCTGAGATGATGCGGTGGGAGAAGCGAGGACGGATCTTCGTTCCCGACGGCACGAGACCCTGGATGCGGACTCATGCGGCGCTGCCGGTCGTCGACCAGCTCGACGCGGCGACGCTGCGGGTTTTCTTCGCCTGCCGGGACGATGAGAATCGCTCGCGAATCGCCAGCATCGACCTCGCCGCAAGTGATCCGCTAAGGGTCTTGCGAACAGCTCCCGAGCCCCTGCTCCCGCTGGGGCAGCGGGGGACCTTCGATGACAACGGCATGACGCCGAGTTGCATCGTTGCCGACGGACAACTCCGGTATCTCTACTACATCGGATGGAATCCACAGGTGACGGTGTCGTATCGGCTGGCCATCGGCCTGGCAGTCAGTGAGGACGGGGGGCACACCTACCGCCGGTGCTCGTCCGGCCCGCTGCTGGACCGGGATCGCGATGAGCCGTTCTTCAACACCGCTCCCTGCGTGGTGCGGGAGCGGGAGCGCTGGCGGATGTGGTACAGCTCCTGTACCGGATGGACTGAAATTCAAGGCCGCGCGGAGCCTGTTTATCACGTCAAGTACGCCGAGTCCGATGATGGCCTTTCGTGGCGGAGGACGGGGGTCGTGTGCATCGACCATGATCCAGGAATCCAGGCCATCGGCCGACCCTGGGTTGTGCGCCTCGGGGATTGCTATGGCATGTGGTTCTCGTACCGGGGGCTCGTCGACTATCGCACCGATCCGCGGACCAGCTATCGGATCGGCTATGCCGAATCTCGAGACGGTTTGCACTGGGACCGGAAACCCGACCCGACCGGACTCGAGCGGTCCGCGGAGGGATGGGACTCGGTCATGATGGCCTATACGCACATCCTTCGCGTCCAGGACTCGTGGCTCTGCTTCTACAACGGTAATGGTTTCGGCCAGTCGGGGTTCGGCTACGCCGTCGGAGAGGATGAGAGACCCACGATCAGGAGGGTTAGCGCATGAGCGGGTTCACGTGGCGACAGTGGCTGACGCGCACCGTGCGCCGTCCGTCACTGGAAGTGCACGTGCCGATCGCCCCGACACCCTCGTTTCTTCGGCAACTTCAGTGCTTGACCCACTCCTTGAGACGGTTCGGAGGCGTCCACTCCGGCGCACCAGTAATCGCAACTGTGGGAGGAGACCAGGTCGACACGGGACTGGCCCAGCGAATGCCCTGGCTTGCCGCCAATGGCATCGAGTTACGCTGGGTGCCCCACGACTACTACCAGAGTCTCGGCATGTTTGCGACCGGGGCGACCCGTCTGAATCATTGTTTCCAGTCCGACGTGGTGCTGCTCCTGGATGCCGACACGTTAATCCGTCGTCCCCTCGACGGATTGGTCGAGCTCGTCTACCGAAAGCAGTTGGTCGCCGGAACCATCGCTCACACCAGCCCCTTGCTGGACAGCAAGCTCGATCCCCCGGATTGGACGCGGCTTTTCGCGCTCTTCGGCCTGGGGGAACCGCGACTTGCCTTCGAGCACACGGGCTGGGGGTACTACTTCGCCGACCCTCGCCTGCGCTATTGTCCCGCCTATTTCAACTACGGTGTCGTCGCAGGCCCAGCCCAGATGGTCACCGAGATCGGCCGGGTCTCCGAAGCCTTCCTCCTTCAACTCCGCGCGATCATGGGGAGCTGCTTCGATGCCCAGCTTGCCCTGACGATGGCGATCGCGAAGCTTTCGACACCCGTCTTCGCATTGCCCCTGAGGTACAACATGCCGAATCATCCTTATCTCGAAGCGCTGCATGCCACGGAGGTCGAGCCAGCGGTGATTCTCCACCTCCTCGCGGATCTCCACTTTCGCCGCGACGAGACTTTCGCCTCGCTGACGGGTCTGAAGGCCTTCTTGGCTCGCACCGATCTGAGGCTGGTGAGCGCACACGCACAAGAAGTCATACGAACGATCTTCCCTTCCCTCTCCGCCGAGGAGAGCCTCGCCGCGACAGCGGCCTGACAGATACAAAGGAGAAGCTGGCATGACTGTGACGCCTTGCCGCCTCGTTCCGACCACCCGTCCCCACTTGCCGGCGCGGGAGGAGTTCACCGCGATCGTCGAGGAGCTGTTCAATACCCGGATGCTGTCGAACTTCAGCAAGTACAGCCGGTTGCTCGAAGAACGGGCCGTCGTGGCTCTCGATCATCCCGCACCGCTGTGCGTCTCGAGTTGCGACATCGGCCTGACCCTAGCCTGGAAAGCGCTGCAGTGCCCGCCGGGTGAGGTGATCGTCCCCAGCTTCACGTTCTGTTCCACGGTCAACGCCCTCCACTGGAACGGTCTGATTCCGGTTTTCGCCGACGTCGATCCGGAGACCTATTGCGTCGATGTGGACGATGTCCGCCGGCTGATCACGCCGCGCACCGTGGGGATCGCCGCAGTCCACGTCTTTGGACTGCCTGCAGACATCGAGTCGCTTCAGGACTTGGCGGCTGAGCACGGACTCAGTCTGGTCTTCGACGCGGCCCACGGGCTAGGCGGCCGCTATGACGGCAAAGCGCTGGGAGCTTTTGGCGATGCGAGCGTTTTCAGCCTGAGCGGCACCAAGCTGGTGACCGGCGGCGAGGGGGGGCTGGCCACTTTCCGCGACCCGGAGGCCGCGGAACGGTTCAGCTACCTGCGTGCCTATGGGTTCAAGGCAGACTACAACTGTCGCCACATCGGTCTCAACGGGAAGCTTTCGGAATTGAACGCCGCCCTGGGGTGGTTGTCGCTGGACCTGCTCGAGGAAGCGGTGACCCGCCGGCAGGCCCAGGTCCGGCGGTACCGCCAGGCCTTGGAGTCCTGTGTGGGTCTCGTCTGGCAAAAAGTGCTGCCGGGCTGCGTTCACGGATACAAGGACCTTGCTGTGAAATTCCCCGCCGCCAAACACCGCAGTGCCGCCGAGACCGCTCTCGCTGCGGCCGGGGTCATGACGAAGCGTTACTTCTTCCCCGTCCACCGGATGGAGGCTTACCGAGGGCACACGCTCCGCCGGCTTCCGGTGACCAACGACCTGTACGACCGCTTGCTGTGCATCCCGATTTATTTCGACCTCGAGGATCAGCAGATCGACGAGATCGCCAAACACCTGATGGAAGGAGTACGCAAGGCTGCCAGGGACCGCTCCGCCGCGTGATCGGTTCCAGGACGAGCTGCCACCCCTCGAGCAGCGAATCGCACGACACGACTTGACCGTAGCCGAGCATGTGCTCGAATCAACCCAAATCGATTGCCTTGATCCCGTGGCCAGGAAGCAAGGAGTGCGTGTAAGGTCCCCGGACCGCAGCCATCCCGGTAATGAGCCGCGATGAGTCACCACGCGATGTCTCTTCGTCACCTCAGCCAGATCGCCGAGAGAATCCGCGTTTTCCGGCTAGTGGTCGATGACGATGATGTGCGCCAGGGACAGGCCGACCGTCTGTTCCAGGCTCGCGACGCAGGTTCTGAGGAAGTCGGACCGATTCCTCGTGGGGATCAAGATCGCCACTCGGGCGCGCGTCTCGTGCTGGAACCTCTCCCCTTGCGGACAACCGCCTCGCTCCTCGGACCAGCCCCGCGCTGAGGGGTCCCAGGAGCGGGACCGGTTTGATCAGCGCCCTGAGCGTGGAGTAAAGCGCCCCGGGCGACTTCAGGCGGCGGCAGAGATTGCCGGACTTGACGGCAGCGGAGTGAACGCCCCCGTAAGCTGGGCCGAGAACGTACTGGAAAACCTCGACGACCTTGTCGGCGAGCCGGTACCGGAGCGGCAGTCGAAGAGGCGAGTGCGCAGCCAGAGACAGGGAGGCATGGAGCGCCGGCAATGCCGCAGATTTGCCGATCTCTGCCGAAGGTTCGGGCGAATCGATTAACGGCAGCACCAGGAGAGGCCAGGCGTGGCGAGGGGCTCGATTCAGGTGTCTGAGGCGCCAGGAGGCAATCACCTGTCCGTGACGCTCGTGAAGCCTCGTGAGCTCGAATTCCTCATCCGCGGCGCCGCGCGAGATGGACTCGTGGTGAATGCCTTCGAGGCTGCCGAAGTAGTAATTTCTGTATCCGGCATCCAGCGCACGCAAACAAATGTCAGCGTCGCCGAAGCCGTTCGGGAAGAACACCTCTTCAAGTCCGCCCAGTCTCTCGAAAGTCTCACGACGTGTCATGGCGCAGGCGAAGGTCACGCACTGGCTGACGCGTTCCACATCGACGAACTCGGCATGTGATTTCGCGTGCGCAAGCTGGTGATAGCCAGACCCGTGGACGTGCTCGAGAAGCCGGACGCCGCCATGCTGGATCTCATTGCCTCCCGGGTAATAAAGCTTGATTCCGACAAAGCCGGTCCCCCGGTCCGCGAGGAGCTGCATCGCCATCACCTGCAGCGTCTGCGGCGTTGACAGCTCGACGTCGTTATTCAGGAAGAGGAACAGGTCCCGATCGTGACCGAACCGGGCAATCGCCGTGTTATTGAGCCTGGCGAAATTGAATGCGCCATCGTGATCCAGGAGCTCGTACCTCACCGTACGGGGGCTAGCCATCCAGTCCCGCAACTGGGGCTGGGTCGTGGGCTTCGTCGAGCGGTTGTTAACCAGCACGACCAGCACGTCCAGCCCATGCTCTTGCCGCTCGATCGACTCCAGGCACTTGATCGTCGTCTCGACCTGATCCTTGAACGGAACGACCACGAGTAGCCGGGGCGCCGGCTGGCCGGGAAGGTCGGTAATCCAGACGCTCGAGCTGCCGAGAGGGTCTCGATCCTGGGGCACCTTCGCGGTCCAGACCGCTCCAGGGTAGGCTCGCGGCACATGCTCGGCGAGCAGGCGACGGCGTTTCTCTACGGTCTCGGACGGATTCAAAGAGGCGAAGGACGGGGAGCCGGCCCGACGATAGTACGCGAAGAGCGGAGCATGCCGGGAGACCACACTGCCCGTCAACGCGAGGCGAAGCCACAGGTCGTGCTCCTCAATTCCCTCGTACTCGGGGCGAAAAATCGGCCCGCCCTCGGTGCAATCCTCCAGCAGACATCGTCTCACGGCAAGGAGTCTGCCGAGGTAGGGCACCCGCAGCAGCGTGAATGGATCGAAGGGGGGCTTGAGGAGAAAGTTGGCTAGACGTGTCGAGTTCCAGTCGATCTCCGCCTCGTTCGAGAAGACGAGGTTGACGTTCGGGTTGTCGTTGATGTGGCGGACAAAGACCCCCAAAGCCATGGGATTAAGCACACCATCGTCGTCGGTGACCACGAGGTAATCGCCGGTCGATTCCTCGGCCGCAAGGTTTCTCGCCCGACTTGGTCCCAGGGGGCTTTCAAGACATTTGAGAGAGATCCGCCGGTCCCGGTCCGTCCAGCATTGAGCTATCTCTAGATGCTTGCGAGACTTGCTTCCGTCATCGACCAGGAGTAGCTCCCAGTTCTGGTAGGACTGGCAACGCAAAGACAGGATCAGATGATTCAGATGCTGTGGCCTCGTGTCGCGGAGCACGGTCAGCAACGAAAACCTTGGCTGATGCGGGAGCTCCTTGAATCTGCTGGATTCATGGCGCAGCGTGCTGGTCAATGAGTCGGGGTTTTGAGGATGGGCATCGAGAATCCAGGGAGTTGATCTGAGAAACCTCTTTTCTTCCGTGTCGTCGGTGAGCATGGCCGTGTAATCACCGATCGAGTCTTTCTCACTGGGCATAGCAGACTCCCTTGCGCCATCCCTGGCGACCGCATGATACAACCTGGACGCGGGCGTGGCGGACGGTGCGTGCGAGGTCCCAACGGACGCCCCAGACGCTTCGCCTGCGATCTGGTCAACTATGGCATGACTGCCGTCTTCTTACCTGAAGTCGCCGTGGGCACATGTAAGGGTTCCGGTTTCTCGAACGCCGACAACTCGAATAGGCGAGCCGACTGAAGCCGATATGCCGAGCAGGCTAAGCCAGCCGCTCTGCCGCGGTGCATCATCGATGACAGGGCAGAGTATGCGATAATCCTTGACTCGTCTTCAGGGATAGGACTTCTGAGGCCAGTCCGTTTGTGGATAAAGGAGGATCGGTCGCCCGATCCCCCCGCTGAAGACGTCCATTTTCCCATGGGGCTCTCCGGGTGGTGGCTCACCGTCCCTTGAATCGACGGAACGAACAATCGGTTCGTTGGAGTGACAGCCCCCGGATCGAGGAAGACCCACAGCTCCCCCGCCTGTCCTGGCCCATGATGAGAATGCATGGGTCAAGCCGCGGGCTTCTTGCAGACCAGTATGTCCTGGTAGTCCAGGACGTGTGGACGTCCGCACCATGTGCCATAGTACTTGTGCGTTAGAGTGAGGCCCCGTTGGGCTATCCACCCGAGCAGGAGCTTTTCTTTGAAGCCGATCGCGGCCTCGGGAACCTCCGGGTTGATGGACAAACAGTCATCACACGGGTGCACGAGATTTTGCGTGCTCTTACCTTTCCGAATCAGACTCTCGGATTCCTCGTCGAGCAGGAAGCAGGTGGTCAGACATTTCCCTCCAGGGCGCAAGACACGGCGGATCTCATCGAGGTAGTGACGGACCTCCGCCCCCTGCATGTGCGTGAAAACCGAGGTGAGGAAGATCAGGTCGAAGCTCTCTTCCTCGTAGGGAAAGCGGAAGTCGACCGCCTTGAAGGCGCCGTTGGGATTGTAACATTTGTTGAAGATATCAGCTTTCCGGAACGTGAAGTTCGGGAATTTTGTGGAGATCGACTGCTGGGCCCATTCGATCAACTGACCCATGATGTCGAACCCTTCATATCGAGCCGAAGGCGCAAGATAGTGGGCGAGCGTGTAGGCCATTCGGCCAAACCCGCAGCCCACATCCAAAACGTGCGCATCGGGCTTCAGGTCGGCCAACTGGATGAAGTGGCCAAGGAATGAGTTCGAGATGCCAAGGAGATCGCCGCCACCCACAGCACGGATGTCTTCTTCTCTGGGGAGAGGGAGAACCGGCTCGATGAGGTGGATCATGATGCCTCCTTCCTCGTGTCGGGCCAGCGGAGTGAGCGAGATGACCGATGAACGCGCCTGCGCCGGCTTCACGCCGTTCAGGTCCGCCCGCACCCGAAAACGGCAACTGTCAGCTCCGTCGAGATAGGGATAGCTCGCCATGATATCCGGGCTGGGGAGCCCCATTGCGACCTCAAGGTTCGTAAGCTCCTTACCAGCGCAGGTCACCCTGAAGCTCTCGACGCTCCCTGCACCGACAGTCGCAGCCCATCCCTCGAGCGTCAATGTACCGTCGTCAATCGTTACCTTGTCCATGTATCCTCTCGTCTCAACCATGGTTCCTCCTGGAATTGGCTGTCCTCGGTTCGTCTCAATACCCTCCGAGAAGAAGGGAGGGGTGGTGATCGTGGTCAAAACTCCGATTCTTGGCAATCTCGACCTGCGAGCGCATGGAGTCGTGGAGCGACGGAAGACTGAATACCGCCTGTTGAGCGACAAGTCAACAGCGATAGCCCACCCGCTTCCCCGTGCTGGCCGAGATCCCTCGACCAGTTGCGTCGGACCCATCCATCAACTCGGCAAAAAAGAGCCTTTCCAGAAGGCTGAATTCCGAAGCAACTTCTGTCGATACTCCAGCATGTCCCTCCCGGCGCCGAATGTCGGTTCACCTGCAGGGTCTGCCGCGAGCAACTGAAGTCGATCCGCTGTGGAGCGTCTTCGGTCACCACCGGGAGACTTGACATGGTCGTCGAGAACCGTCGCCGACAGACTTGCGAGAATCGCTTATGTTCCTCCGATGGGTGTGATCGCGCCGGTGCCAGGGATTATGCGGCTTTTCTTGGCTTTTTCTTCCTCGAACCCTCCTGAGTCCCCATCTCAGGAAGATTCTTCGCTTGCAAATATGCTTGATACACTTGAGGCCAGATGCCGCTCAGATGGACCACCCGCAGGTCCACGATCCATTGA
>Ga0310039_10002969_pt1 | contig 11027 bp, 7 predicted proteins | sample Sb_taG_4_FD_200460 | JGI IMG/M metagenome (GOLD analysis project Ga0310039, IMG submission 200460) | Peat soil microbial communities from Weissenstadt, Germany - Sb_50d_6_BS metaG (v2) (version 2) | ecosystem: Environmental > Terrestrial > Soil > Wetlands > Peat | place: Germany: Weissenstadt... | reverse complement strand
AAATGCTGTTCCAATTGGCCTGAATGTCGCCGGTCGTGCGCCACAAACTCGCGTCCACTGAAGGTCCCCACTCCCACACTGCGTCCCATCCATACTGGCAGAGCGAGTAAACGATGGGCCTTCCGGTCGCCTTCAGCGCTTTGTCCATCTTTGCGTAAGCGGCGATCATCAGGCGCATTTGCTCGGCTTTGTCGTTCGGCGCCTGGGCCGTCATCACCGCCGACCGAAAGCTGCACAGATCGTATTTCAGATAATCGATACCCCATGATGCGTAAAGCTGCGCGTCCTGCACTTCGTGGTCAAGCGAGGCTGCGTAGCCCGCGCAAGTCTTGGGCCCTGGCCCCGAGTAGATTCCCAGCTTGAGTCCTTTCGAGTGCACATAGTCGGCAAGCGCCTTCATGTCGGGGAACTTCGAATTCGTGTGCAGCACGCCGTCGGCGTCGCGATCGCCCTCCCATGTGTCATCGATGTTCACGTAGACATAACCCGCATCTCTCATCCCCGTGGACACAAGCGCGTCAGCGGCGCTGCGCACGTCCTTGTCGGTCACGTCGCGGTGAAAGAAATTCCAGCTATTCCAGCCCATGGGCGGGGTCGGTGCCACCTGCGATGAGGCAGGGTGTTGCGCGACCGCAGCCAGCGGGCTCAAGGCAAGAGCAGCAACAACGATAACCGCGAAACGGTTCATGGTAAAACCCTCCTGAAAACCTTTTCAGTGGAATCCTAGCTTGTGACTCCATGATCACGCAAACGGCTTGCGCCAGACGGCGGCCATTCCGGCAGGAGATACTTGAACTAATGCCGTTCACGCTGTCTCACGCTGCCGCCGCATGGCCTCTTCGACGAACGTGTCTTGATTTCTCTGCGCTGATCATGGGATGTTTCGTGCCCGATTTTCCATACTTCCTACTCCTTTGGTCGCACGGATTTGGAGGCCATACGCTGCTCGGCATGTTCTATTTCGATTTACCGGTCGGCCTGGTTTCGCTATGGCTGTTTCACCGCTACATCAAGCAACCGTCCCTGATCTTTCTGCCCGACGGCTTTCGCCGCAGACTCAAGGCCGGCGCATTTTCCTTTCTGCCGCCCGCTCGCCTCGCGTTGATCGCGATCTCAATTCTGATTGGATCGGCCACGCACATTCTGTGGGATGGATTTACGCATCGGACTTATTGGCCTTATGGGCATTGGAGCTTCCTTAGGCTGCCCGTCGAATTACCGATTCTGGGGCAGTCCGTAATGTACAAATTGCTCCAGTATATTAGCTCGGTGGCCGGACTTGTGCTCGTTGCAATCTGGATTTGGTACTGGTATCGCACGACGGAACCGGCGGAGCATCCGGTCGCGCAGCCGTATACCACAGCGCAACGATTCGCAATGGTTGTGATTCTTCTGCTCATTGCGATTTGCAGCGGGATTCTCCGCGCCCACGAAGCGATCAGGACGCTGCATGGCATAAGACCGATCGCGAACTTCACGGCCGACGCGGTGATCACCGCGATCTCGATCCTCGTACTGGGATTGCTGGCGTGCGGGGTGTTTCTTCGCGGGCGCAGGGCTGCAGACTACCGCAATTCCTGAGTCACAGTAACCCGAAGACGCTGCACTCAAGTCGACGCGATCCCGGGGTGGGACCCCCAGGGAGCAGCGACCTTGCTCAAAACTCTTCAACATCATCGCAACTCAGGAATTGCCGTAGGTCAGTTAGGCAGCTCTCGATGCCGCGTGAGCAGGAAATAGACCATGGGCGTGATGATGAGTGAAAGGACCATGGAGACGGTGAGGCCGCCGATCACGGCGATGGCCAGGGGCTGGAGCATCTCGGAGCCCGCCCCGATAGCGAAGGCCAGCGGCAGCATGCCGCAGACGGCGGCGATGGCGGTCATGACGATGGGCCGCAGGCGGCGCTGGGCGGCGTGCAGCATGGCGTCATGAGGCGCGGCGCCTTCGGCGCGGTATCGTTCATCGGCATCGAGCAGCAGGATGCCGTTTTTGGCTACGATGCCGATGACCATGATCAGGCCCATGAACGATGCCACGTTGAACGTGATTCCGGTGATCAACAGGGCGAGGATGACGCCGGAGATGGAGAGAACCGACGAAGCGAGAATGGCGATGGGGGCGGGGAAGTTGCGGAACTCGGCAAGCAGCACGCCGAAGACCAGTGCCAGGGCCAGCAAGAGCACGCGCAACAGGTCGTGGAAGGATTGCTGCTGCTGCTCGTAAGTGCCGCCATACTCAACACGCACCGAGGGCGGCAGATGCAAAGCCTGAACCGCCTGCTCAACCTTGGTCATCACGCCGCCCAGGTTCGATCCTTCGAGGTCGGCCGTCACTTCGACGAGCTGCTGCAGGTTTTCACGCGCGATCTCGTTTTGCGGCGGCATTTGCTGAACGTCGGCGAGCGACCCCAGTGTCGCCGTGTGGCCTGAGGCGCTGTTAAAGACGGTGTTCTCGATGGCGTCGAGCGAACTGCGATGCTCATCGCCGAGGCGCACGCGGACGGGGTACACGCGGCCGTTGGCGATAAGCGGGTTCGTGGTAATGCCGTCAAGGATGGCCGTCGCGTCATTGGACACCTCGGCGGGAGTAAAGCCCAGCCGCGAGGCAACGGTGGGATCAACCTGGAAATTGGTGGCCGGCCCGCTGATGGTGTTGTCGACCCCGTTCTCGACATCGACCACACCGTCGATCTTCGAGATCGCATCGGCCACGCGGGGCCCGAGCAGGTTGAGCAGCGACGCATCGTCCGCGAAGATCTTTACCTGGATGGGCTCCGGGGTGTTCGAGAGATCGTTGATGTTGTCTTGCAGCACCTGGGTCAGCTCGATATCGAGCTCTGGATGGGCAGCTTTCACGCGGCTGCGCACCTCGTCCATTACGTCCCACACGGTACGGCTGCGCTTCTGCTTGAGCTTCACCGTGAAGTCGCCGGTGTTGGCCTCGGTGACGGTTGCCAGCCCGAGTTGCAGGCCGGTGCGCCGCGAGGTGTTTTCGACTTCCGGAATCGACTGCAGGATGCGGGTGACGTCCTGAAGCACGCGGTCGGTCTCGTTGAGCGAACTGCCGGCGGGCATGACGTAGTCGAGGATGAAGCCGCCCTCGTCCATATCGGGCAACTGGTTGGTGCCGAGCAACTGGTAGCCGCCCCATGTGCCGAGGACGAGCAGCAGGCAGATGCCGCCGGCCCACAGAGGCTTGTCCAGCGCCCACTCGAGAGCCCGGGCGTGCACCTTGAGCACTCGCGTGAGCAGCGGCCCGGGGCCGGCGTGGCGAGCGGCGCGCTTCGGATCCTCCGATCCCGGCGATGAAGAGCTTTCTCCCGAGGTCCCACCCTCATGCAGCAGCACGTAACTCAGGCCTGGCGTCCATGTGAGCGCCAGGGCGAGCGAAGTGATCAGGGCCGCGGTCATGGTGATGGCCAGCGCGCGGAAGAAGACGCCGGTGACGCCTCCGAAAACGAACAGCGGTAAAAAGACAACGACAGGCGTGAGCGTTGATCCGACGAGCGGGACGGTGAGTTCCTTGAGCGCCTTGTGCACGGCTTCGGCGCGCGGCTCGCCGGAATCGCGATGCATCACCACGTTCTCGACCACCACGATGGCGTCGTCGATCACTAGGCCGATGGCCGCTGCCAGACCGCCCAGCGTCATCAGGTTGAAGCTCTCGCCGATCACCCACAGCACTCCGATGGTGATGGCGATCGTGACCGGGATGACCAGCCCGGCGATCAGCGACGAGGTCCAGTCGCGCAGGAAGAGGAACAGGATTACGCAGGCCAGCGCCAGCCCGATGCAGATGGCGTCGCGCACGCTCGAGATCGAGTCGCGCACCAGTTGCGACTGGTCGTAGAAGAGCTCGAGCTTCACCCCCTTGGGCAGCTTCTGCTCGAGGTCAGTCACTTGACTCGCCACCGCGTCGGCCACAGCCACGGTGTTCGATGAGGGCTGGCGGTTGACCATCAACAGCACCGCTTTCTTGCCGTTTGCGGTAACGGTCGTATAGACGGGCATCGTCGACGCCTCAATCGTGGCCACGTCGGATAGGTGCACCGGCGCGCCGCCCGGAGTCGTCTTGACCACGAGCCGCCGCAGTCCATCGAGATCGTGAACCTGCGCGCCCACCAGCCCAAGGATCAACTCGTGGTTGGCCGAGTAAAGCCCGGGCGATTGCACGATGTTCGACGCGTTGATGGCGCTGACCAGGTCGGTGATGGTGACGCCGGTAGCCTGAAGCAGCGCCGGGTTGGGCACCACGTGATATTCCGGCACCTGGCTGCCCTGCACCACCACGGAGCTCACGCCATCGACGCGATTCAGCGGCGGCTTCAGGTCGTAGGTGGCGACCTCCCAGAGCTGCGTCAGTGGAACGCTGTCGGAAGTGAGGCTGTAACCCAAAACCGGGAAGCTCGCGAAGGTAAGCCGGTTGGTGGTGATGCGCGCCGTCGAGGGGAGAGTCTGCTCCACCTGCGACAGCGCCGCGTCCACCAACTGCAGCGACTGCACCATGTCCACGTTCCAGTTGAAGAACAGGTCCACCTCGGCCGAGCCACGGCTGGTAGTCGAGCGCACGCTGGTCAGGCCGGGAACCGAGTTGACGGCGTTCTCGATCGGTTGCGTGATGGTCACTTCCATCTGCTCGACCGGCATCACGCCGTTATCCACGCCGATGACGACACGCGGGAAGTTGGTCTCGGGAAGGACCGAGATGGGCACCTGGAAGGCGAGATAGATTCCGGCCACGGTGAGCATGCCGGCGAAAAAGAAGATGGTGCGCGTGGACCGGGCAAGCCAGAACGGCTTCTCGCCACGCAGGTGCCCAGAACCGAGCGTAGGGGAACCCGGTTGCTTCTGGCCGTCGCCCGCAGCTTCCGCGGGCATCAGTCGTTCCCTCCGCCGCCGGAGCCTTCGCCGCTTGCCGCGCCGATCTTCACCTTGGTTCCTTCATCCAGACCGTACGATCCGCTGGTGATCACCATGTCCGCAGACGTCAGCCCGCTGGTCACCTGCACATCGGTGCCGTTGTCGATACCCAGCGTGACCGGCTTCTTGTGCGCCGCCCCGTCGGAGCCCATCACCGACTTGGTTCCGTCATCGGCTGTCAGGATCGCCGAATCCGCGACCTGCAACGCCTGCGCCACGGTCCGGCCCGTGATGAGGGCCTTGACCGGCGTTCCCACCTTGAGCCGGCCCGCCTTGTTCTCAACCCTGAGCCACACTTCAACGGTCGTCGATCCCGGATCGAGAGCCGGACTCACCATCGAGACCTTGGCAGGAACCGGATCCGAAAAGCCCGGCACGCGGACCGAGGCCTCGTTGCCAACTTTCAATTGCACGGCCAGGCTCTCGGCAATATGTGTTTTGGCGATCAGCGCCGTGGTGTCCATCACCGTGATCAGCGGTGATCCGGCTGCGGCAGTCTCGCCGGCAAAAAGCGGCCGATCAGTGACCACGCCGTCGATGGGGCTGCGGATCTCTGAGGAATCCACCTGCGCCTGCGCGCCCTTGTACTTGCCTTCGGCCGAAGTCAACTGGCCCTGCGCCGATTTCAATTCTGCCTCGCGGCTCACGCTCTTCACTGCGTCCAAATGCTGCTTGGCCGCATCGTATGCTGCCTGCGCTTGCACCAGCGCCGCCTGCGAGGTATCCAGATCGCGGCCCGGAATCGCGCCTTCTTTGAACAGCTCGTTGCGGCTCTTCACAATGTCCTGGTTCAGCTCCAGGTTCGCCTTGGCCAGCGCAAAGTCCGACTCTGCTTTCATCGTGTTTTCGGGCACCTGCGCCTTGGTGGCCGTGGCATAAGCCGCCTGCGCCGATTCGAGCGAGCCCCGCGTGTCCATTGCCGCCGCCGCGAGGTCCTCGTTTTGGAGCGTCACCAGCAGTTCGCCCGCGTGCACCCGCTGCCCGCGCTCAACATAAAACTTCTTCACCGGCGCCGTGATGCGGGGAACGATAGCCGCCTGCGCCAGGGGTTGCAGGATGGCGTCGACAGTCACTTGCTCTGAGATTGCACCCTGCGCCGGATGCGCAGCCTGCACTGTCACTTCCGGCGCAGGTGCCGCTTCCTTCTTGCACCCCGGCAAAATGGCCAGCAGCATCGTCGCCCCAGCCAACATGATCGCCCGCGCTGTTCCAGTTGTGTTCTCGTTGCTCATTTTGTTCTTCTTGATATTCTGCGTTCTCTCTCTGATCCCTGACCCCTGACCACTGACCACTTTTCTTTACATCGTTCCCGTAATCGTCTCCAGCTCCGCGCGCGCCGTCTCGTAGCGCACGCGCCCATCCGCGCGCGCATTTTCCGCGGTCACGTAGGCGTTCTCCGCATCCACCACTTCCAGCACTGTGCCCTCTCCGCCCTGGTAGGCCAGCCTGGTCAGCCGCAGGCTCTCGGCCGCAGTGGCCACGCTCTGGTCGAGCGATTGAAGCTGGTCGCGCGCCGCGCGGGCCTCCCCGTACGCCTCGTCCAGTTGCGCGATCATTCGCCGCTGCGCGTTGGTCAGCGCCACTTGCGCTGCATCGCGCCGGATCTCGCTCTGCTTCACCTTGTGCTCACTGGCCAGCCAGTCCCACACCGGCAGGTTCACGGTAAAGGTCGTGGAGTACCCGAGGTTACGCGGCTGGAATGGCTGCGAGCCGACAGTGGTGAGCGGAGCATTGACAGAAAATTGGTTGGCGTCGATCCCGTAGTTCAAACTCAAACCGACACTGGGCAGCAGCGTTCCCCACGCCGCCTCCACATCGGCCTGGCTCATGGTCAGGCTGGCCAGCGCGCTCTTCAGCTCCGGATTGTTCTTCGCCGCAACCTGCTCCACCTCTTCCTGCGTGGGCAGCGGTGCTGCCTGCTCGTCCGCCCTCAGTGTGTACGGCGTTCGCGGATCCTGAAACAACAGTACTCCCAGTTCCAGGCGCGCCTTCTCCGCCGCCAGTTGTGCGTCTTCCTGATCGCGATCGCGCAGCTCCTCCTGCAATTCTGCTTTCACCACGTCGGCGTGCGCCGCCTCCCGCGCCTTCTCACGTTCCGTGGTCATCTTGGTAAAGTCCTCTGTCTCCCGGCGCGCCTGCTCCGCCACCACCAGCTTGCGGCCCGCCGCCAGTGACGTATAAAACAGCCCTGTCACCGCAGCCACCAGGCCCCGACGCGCGATCTCCTGCTCGGCCGCGGCCATCGCCGCCGCCGCGTTAGCACGACGCACACCCGCCGGTCCCGCCAGGCTGAATGTTTCCTCGACAATCCCCTGTGCAATGTACTCCCAGGGTCTCGAATCATTGGCGACAAATCGGGGCAAAGGCGCCGCTGGCTCACCTGCATCGCCTTCGCTGGTTATTCCATTCGGTTGCGTGTAGATATCCTGACTATAAGCGCGCGCAGTGGGCAAAAGTCCTGCCACGGCAATCGACTTGTCCAGTCCCGCGCTGCGCCCCGCAGCCTTCGCTGCCGCATACCCCGGCTCGCTCGCCTCCGCCCGCCGAATCGCCTCCGCCAGCGTGATCTCCACTGGCGCGGAACTGCCCACCGCCTGGGGTTCCGGAGGAGCAGGATTTTCTTGCGTTTGCGCGGCTGCACACACAGCGGCAGCCGCCAGCAGCAAACACGCAAAGATTTGACTCAGGGAGCGAGCAAGCCCCCGACCAATGGCCCTCCTGAGGTCCTTATAAATATGCACACTCAGAAGCATACAACTGCGCCTGCATTCTGCCTGATCCTGGACTTGTAGATCGCTGTGCCGGGATACCCTAACTTCGTCGAGAAACCATCCGCCTTGGAAACCCGTGCGACATCGCGCCCCAGCTCCATTCGACTCGGCCGGTTTCAGCAAATCGCCTCCCATCATCGGCCCCTCTCTGCGATACTTGTTTGTTATGCCGATTGAAGATTTGCAGCAGGCCGCCGGGAAGATTGCCTCATTCCTCAACACCCTTAATAAGCTGGGCGGAATGCGCCTGAAATACCGAATCACGGCAGGCGATGGGGCGCGTGATCCTCAGGGAGTCGAAGCGCGCCAGATTTATGTCGAGCTGGCCGGGCCAGACGTGCCGCTGGTCATCCAGCACAACGGTGAGCTGCTGCGCGCGCTCGAGACGCTTGCCGTCCAGATGCTCCGCCTGGATCACCACGAGCACGATCTGATCAGCTTTGATGCCGGAAACTTCAAGGCCCTCCGCGCCGAGGAGCTGCGCATGGCTGCGGAAACTGCGGCGGAGAAGGTCCGGCAGACGGGCGTTCCCTACAGTTTTCCGCCCATGAACAGCCGCGAACGGCGCATGTTGCATCTGGCGTGCCGCGAGCTTGAGGGTATTGAGACCGCCAGTGTCGGCGAAGGCCAGGACCGCTTTCTTGTCGTTTATCCCGAAGGCCAAACCAACATTCCTGTGAAAGCACAATCCCGGCCAAGAGGGTTTGGCCGCAGATAAAGCAGTGGCCAGTGATCAGTTGTCAGTGGTCAGGGCGGAGAGATGATCCCGGACGCCAGTTTCGGCGCCCATGCCCATTTATCCGATCCGCGCGCGTATGCCACAATACCCATCTATGAGAAAAGTGTTCGCGACGTTGCTGCTGGCGGCGTGCGCCCTATTGCTTCCGGCGCAAAAGCGTCTCGTACTCATCGATCAGGATGGTGCAGGCCCCGGCGGCACTGATCAGATGGCGATGCTCGCGCTTCTGCAATCGCCCGACGTGCAGGTGCTCGGCATCACCATGGTCACCGGCGATGCCTGGCGCGACGAAGAGGCCCTGCACACGCTGCGCATGCTGGAGCTGACAGGCCACACCGATGTTCCCGTTGCCAAAGGCGCTGTGTTTCCGCTCGTTCGCACTGAAGACGAAACTCGCCTGGACACGGCGCTCTACGGCAAAATTGCCTGGCTGGGCGCATGGGGCCGCGTTCCGGTCGCCACCGCCGAGCCCGCCAACGGCGCCAGCTCGCCCGCGCCGGCGCGATTTGAATCCCACGGTCCCTACGAGATTCCACCGATGCCCGAGGGCCTGCCCGCCATCAAACCGCTCGATGAGGACGCCGCCCACTTCCTCATCCGTCAAGTGCGCGCGCATCCGCACCATGTGACCATCTATGCGGCGGGACCGCTCACCAATATCGCGCTCGCTATCTCTCTCGACCCGGAGTTCGCCTCGCTCACCAAAGGCATCGTGCTCATGGGCGGCAGCCTCAATCCGCAAACCGCCGATCCCGAGTTCGCCACCGACCCGCGCCATGAGTTCAACTTCTGGTTCGATCCCGAGGCCGCGCACATCGTCCTGCACGCCGATTGGCCGCGAATCGATGCGACCACCGTCGATGTCTCAGTCAAGGCCCCCTTCACGAAGCAGATGATTGACACCATCGCGAAGTCGCAGGCTCCCGCCGCGCGCTACATCGCCGCGTGGAGCCAGGCGCGATCCTACATGTGGGACGAGCTCGAAGCATGCGCCTGGATCGATCCCGCGATCACCACCCGCGAAGCTTTGGTCTATATGGATGTGGACCTGAGTCACGGCCCGAATTACGGCGACACGCTCATCTGGTCCGAGAGGCTGAAGCCGGCCACCGGCGTGCGCCTCGTTCACGCGCAACTCGATCTCGATCTTCCGCGCTTCCAAAAAGAGTTTGTTGACCTGATGACGCGCACGCCTTAGCCATTCGGCGCGAGCTCGCGCCAGGCGCAAATCCTGAGTCCCTGTATCTCGAAGCCGCGACACCCAAGTTGACGCGACCCCCAGGGAGCGGCGACCTTTCACAGAATTCAAGAGGTCACAGCAACTCAGGAATTGCGCCAGGCGCCTTAATTCGACGCTTCGCCGTCGTGGTCGTGGTGCTCGTACTTGCGGATAGTCTCGTTCAGCAGGTCGGGATCGACGCAGACTTGTACCACGTCGAGCTCATGCCCGTTCGCATCAAGCACGAAGAGCGCCATCCGTCTGCCGGCGGGACGCGCGAAAATCAGGGTCTGTTCTCCGCCGTGCCGGCTGGTCTCGCGGATCATACGCTCCCATCCTTGCCCGAGCTTTTCCTCGACCATGCGATTTAGCTCTTCGCCGTCAACGGGCGCTGAGAAGTGCTCGAACTCAGCAACGTGAATGCCGCCCACGCCTCCGTGCGTGGCCCCGCCCGCAATCACGCTCGCCAGGAACATGAACGGGATGCGCGTGGCATGCGCGTGATAGCGGCTCTCGAGAGAGTTCACCACGCCGTCAAAGCCGCCTTCGCCGCCGCCCGCCCGCACAATCCACGGCACCACGATGACCACGCACAGCAGTGCGCATCCCAGAGGAACGAAGAAATGGACCGCCCATCGACTCCTTGTCGTTGGGGTGGAAAAATGTTGGCTCATTGGTCACCACCCTTGTTGGTCTTGTCCTTGTCCTTTTCCTTGTCCTTGCCTTTCGTGTTCTTGTCGATGTCGCCCAGTGCGCCCAGTCCGCCCAGCCCTTTCAACATGCCCAACTGGTCCATGCGGATCGGCCCGAGGATCAGCACGATCGACAGCTCCTTCGGCTCTGCCGACAGAATGAACATGCCGTGCGGCTCACCGTTCACAAGCTTCACCATCACATCGGTCGTCTCATTGCCCTTGCTCTCGCGCGTATGCACAAGGGGCGACCACTCCGGAGTCTCAAAAGCCTGCCGCAGCTTGTCGATCTGGTCCATCGAGTACTCGCCTTCTTTATCGAATTCGTAATCACGGACGTAGATGCCGTCGAGTCCCTCAATCAGCTGCCTCACCGCGGCCTGGTCCTTATCATTCCCGTTCATGAATTTTGCCGCGAAATCGAGCATGTTCTTGCCCAGCGTCACTTCGGTCACGTTCGCGGCCCGCGCCGCAAGATCCTTTTCCACCTGCGCCGGCAACGGCAGCGGTGAAACTGCCTGCGCCGATGCGCTTTGACCATCCGTAACTGCCGTCACTTCCAATTCCGGCAAAGCGGCTGCAGGCATGGCCGCCATCGCAGCTCCCAACACGAAAACGATCATTCGATTCCTCATCGATTTCCTCTCTTTCAACCCGGTTCGCGCTTCCGCGGTCCAAATTCCT
>Ga0310039_10002964_pt1 | contig 11041 bp, 9 predicted proteins | sample Sb_taG_4_FD_200460 | JGI IMG/M metagenome (GOLD analysis project Ga0310039, IMG submission 200460) | Peat soil microbial communities from Weissenstadt, Germany - Sb_50d_6_BS metaG (v2) (version 2) | ecosystem: Environmental > Terrestrial > Soil > Wetlands > Peat | place: Germany: Weissenstadt... | reverse complement strand
GCCGCGTTTCGCCCGGTTCGAGATGCAGCTCGTAGACGGCGGCGCTGGTGGTCAGCCGGTTCGGCGGCGGATCGAAGGTGAGCGCGGTGCGCCGGACCTTGTTGTCGAGGCCGCGATAGATCAGCAGCGCCTGGTCGGCGCCGCGCAGATTGGCCGCCGCAGTGCCGCGGCGTTCGCGGTGCGCGCCGCGGACCTCGAACAGGTCGGCAAAGTCGTTCTCGAACAGGATCGAGACTTGCAAATCGACGGCGCGGTCACCGTAATTGCGCACGCCGAGCCGCTGATAGGCGGTGCCGTGCCACAGGAACATGGTGCGCAGAATGTGCACGGTGTCCTTTTCCAGCACGATGCGCTGGTCGGCCATGAGGTCCGGATTGCTCAGGTCGACCGAGAAGGCGGAATTGTCGTCGCGCAGATTGGAGCCGAGCAGCAGCGGATGCACGGCGTTGACCAGCAATTCGAGCCGCGACAGATAGCGCGTGTCGAGATGGAATAGGCCGGCCGAGCCGCCGGACGTCGCCGAAATGTCGCCGCGGCTGTCGAGCACGATGAAGGTGTCGCCGTATTTGAGCACGCGCGGCGGCCGGGTCGCCGCCTGCTGGGTGGCGGCGATGTAGAACGGCGTTTCCGCCGGTTCCTCTACGGCAAACAGATGTGCGGCGGATTTGAACGGCATTGCGTCTCGCTTGTTAAATCTTCTCGATCCGGTCGACGCTGACGCAATGACGAGATTTCAGACCGGCGCCGCGCTGGGCTTACTGTTTTGCGCCGTTGTGGATGACATCGACGACGCGCATCGCCACCGGATCGACCACCACCACATCGTTCGCCACCATGGCGTATTTGAGGAGAGCCGCCGACGGATCACCCGCCGTCGCCTGGTCCGGAAGGTCGACGAGCTCGATCGTTGGCGGCACCGGCGCCCCGACGGCGACGGATATCTGGTCGGCGTGGGGTTTCACCCGCTGCCGGATGACGATTTCGTAGATCGCGCTCCGCTGCCCGGCGGTGAGCGCCAGGGTCTGCGCCACGGTTCCATCGGGCTGGATCGCCTCGTCCGGCCCCGCAGACTGCGCGAGCGCCGGGGCTATGCCGAAAATCAGCCCGAACAGGGCTAAAGCCGAAAGTCGGAAGATCAGGATACTGCGCATGCCAATGGCTCCTGTGGAACCGAACGCGCCAGTGCCCGGATAGGTCCCTAAAGAAAATATGTTGCACCGCACATCATGCATGCTGGCTGCCGCCGGCACGCATGGGGCGGAATTCCTCCCTTAACACCGCAGGTTGCGGCGATTAGCCACGCGGCGCGAAACATCGCGTCACAATCTCGTAAAATCCGGCCAAATATTTTAAGTTCAAGTCAGAAAAAAATCTCGTTAGAGGGGCGGAAACCATGTCGATCTCAACGGCCAGTGTAAAATCCGAAGCATTCAGTTCGTCGACGGCACGCTGGGGTTATCTGGCGATCTGCGTCATCTGCATGGTGATGATCGCCAACCTGCAATACGGCTGGACGCTGTTCGTCAATCCGATCAACAAGGCGAACGGCTGGTCGATCGCTTCGATCCAATTTGCGTTCGCGATTTTCATTGCGCTGGAGACCTGGCTGACGCCGATCGAAGGCTGGATTGTTGACGTGCTCGGCCCGCAACGCGGCCCCAAGATCATGGTCGGCTTCGGCGGCATTATGGTCGGCATCGGCTGGGTCATCAACGCTTATGCCGGTTCGCTGGCAATGCTCTATCTCGGCGCGGTCATTTCAGGCATCGGCGGCGGCGCCGTCTATGCGACCTGCGTCGGCATGGCGGTGAAGTGGTTCCCCGACCGGCGCGGACTGGCAGTGGGCCTGACCGCGGCCGGCTACGGCGCCGGCGCGGCGCTCACCGTGATCCCGATCCGTTACGTGATCGACAACTACGGTTACAACACCGCTTTTCTCTGGTTCGGCATCGTACAGGGCGCCGTCGTGTTCGTGCTTGCCTTGCTGCTGCGCGGGCCGGAGCCGGGTGAGATGGCCGGCGCTCCGGCGCCGAAGGTGGCGCAGTCGGCGCGGAGTTTCTCGCCGATGGAAGTGCTGAGCTCGCCGGTGTTCTGGCTACTCTACATTATGTTCGTCATGGTGTCGGCGTCGGGCCTGATGGCCACGGCGCAGATCGCGCCGATCGCGGGGGACTTCAAGGTCGGCAACCAGATCGTGTTCTGGGGCGCCACCACGCTGACCGCGGCGCTGATCATCGACAATGTCGCCAACGGCGCGGCGCGCCCGCTGTTCGGATGGATCTCGGACATTATCGGGCGTGAAGCCACCATGGCGATCGCCTTCGGGCTTGGCGGTGTTGCTTATTGGCTCTTGGGAACGCTCGGCACGGCGCCTTGGGCCTTCGTGCTGTTCGCGGCGCTGATCTTCCTGACCTGGGGCGAGATCTTCAGCCTGTTCCCGTCGACCTGCACCGATACGTTCGGGCCGAAATTCGCCACCGTGAACTTGAGCCTGCTCTATACCGCGAAGGGAACGTCGGCGTTCCTGGTGCCGATTGCCAATTTGATCAAGGCCTCGACCGGTTCCTGGCACATGGTGTTTGCGGTGACCGCGATCATGAACTTCGTGGTTGTGGGTCTGGCGCTGTTTGTGCTCAAGCCGATGCGGCGGCGGGCGATGGCCAAAAGCTGAAAGCCGCGCCGGACATTAAATGAACCGGGCGGAATCGCCCGGTTGGATGGCCAGGGTGCTGGCCCGATCGGCCCACCCCAGGGGCCACCCTAGTCGGCGCCACTTATAAGGTATCGATGCTGCGGATCCGGTCGGACCGGGGACCTTTGACGACGCTAGGCTAGCTGGAATATTGTATACCATCGATGAGTTCGAGTTTCCCCATTTTGCGGCGTGTTGAGGTGAGTGCGAGTGCGGCGGAGCTGCCGGCGCCGCGGCTTGCCGTCGATCCGCTCGCCAACCCGGCAAGCTTTAAGCGCCAAGCCTATGCCGCGCTGAAGAACGCCATCGCCTCGATGGACGTTTACGTAAGCCGCGCCGAGATCAGGCTCGACGAGCGCCGCCTGGCGCACCAATTCGGCATCAGCCGCACCCCGGTGCGCGAAGCCATAGCGCAGCTCGAGCGCGAGGGCTTCGTCCGCTCGGTGCCGCGGCGCGGCGTCTATGTGGTGCGCAAGACCAAGCGCGAGGTGATCGAGCTGATCACCGCCTGGGCGGCGCTGGAAAGCATGGCGGCGCGGTTGATCACCGAGAGCGCGAGCGACGAGGACATCGCTTCCTTGCGGAGTATGTTCGCCACCTTCGAGAATGGCGCGGTGCGCGCCCATCTCGACGAATATTCGGAAATCAATATCGGCTTCCACCAGACCATCATCCGCATGAGCGGCAACAGCATGCTGATCAATCTGGCGGAAAACCTGTTCACCCATATGCGCATGATCCGGCGCAAGACCATCGGCGAGAAGGATCGGGCCGACCGCTCGATCCGCGACCACATGCACATCATCGAAGCGCTTGAAGCGCGCGACACGCTGCGCGCCGAGACGCTGGTGCGCGATCACGCGCTCGGCCTCGCCGAGCACGTGGCGAAATACGCCGATTATCTGGACTGATCTGGGGCAACGCACCCCGACGGAGGAAATCATGGCCGACGCAGCAGTCAAAGAGAAGCCCGCCGATACAGCCGAACGCGAGCTGACCGACGGCTTTCATCTCCTCATCGATGCACTCAAGCTCAACGGTCTCACCACGATCTATGGCGTGCCCGGCATCCCGATCACGGATTTCGGCCGCATGGCGCAGGCCTCGGGCATTCGCGTGCTGTCGTTCCGCCACGAGCAGAACGCCGGCTATGCGGCCGCGATCGCCGGCTTCCTCACCAAGAAGCCGGGCGTTTGCCTCACCGTGTCGGCACCAGGCTTCCTCAACGGACTCACGGCGCTGGCGCATGCCACCACCAACTGCTTCCCGATGATCCTGATGTCGGGATCGTCGGAGCGCGAGATCGTCGACTTGCAGCAGGGCGACTACGAGGAGATGGACCAGCTCGCCATCGCCAAGCCGTTGTGCAAGGCGGCGTTCCGCGTGCTGCACGCGCAAGACATCGGCATCGGGCTCGCGCGCGCCATCCGCGCCGCGGTGTCGGGCCGCCCGGGCGGCGTCTATCTCGATCTGCCGGCAAAACTGTTCGGCCAGGTGATGGATGCGGCCGCCGGCCAGAAGTCGCTGGTCAAGGTCATCGATCCGGCGCCGGCACAGATTCCCGCGGCCGACGCGGTCAAGCGCGCGCTCGATGCGCTGAAAAGCGCCAAGCGGCCGCTCATCATCCTCGGCAAAGGCGCGGCCTATGCCCAGGCCGACGACGCGATCAAGAGTTTCGTCGAGAAGAGCGGCGTTCCGTTTCTGCCGATGAGCATGGCGAAGGGGCTGCTGCCCGACACCCACCCGCAATGCGCCGGCGCGGCGCGTTCGACGGTGCTCAAAGACTCCGACGTCGTGATGCTGATCGGCGCGCGGCTGAACTGGCTGTTGTCCCACGGCAAGGGCAAGGCTTGGGGCGACGCGCCAAAGAAGTTCATCCAGATCGACATCGAGCCGAAAGAGATGGACTCCAACGTCGAGATCGTCGCTCCCGTGGTCGGCGACATCGGTTCTTGCGTCGCGGCGCTGCTTGCTGCCATGGGCGGCAACTGGCCGGCACCGCCCGCGGACTGGATTAAGACGGTGACCTCCAAGCGCGACGAGAACGTCGCCAAGATGGCGCCGCGGCTGATGAACAACAATTCGCCGATGGATTATCACGGCGCACTCGGCGTGCTGCGCACCGTCGTCAAGGAGCGGCCTGACGCCATCCTGGTCAACGAGGGCGCCAATACGCTGGATCTCGCCCGCGGCATCATCGACATGTATCAGCCGCGTAAGCGCATTGACGTCGGCACCTGGGGCGTCATGGGCATCGGCATGGGTTACGCCATCGGCGCGGCGATCGAGACCGGCAAGCCGGTGCTCGCGGTCGAAGGCGACTCGGCGTTCGGCTTCTCCGGCATGGAGATCGAGACGATCTGCCGCTACAAGCTGCCGGTCTGTGTCGTCATCTTCAACAACGACGGCATCTATCGCGGCACCGACGTCAATAGCGCCGGCGCGGACCCTGCCACGACAGTCTTCGTCAAGGGTTCGCGCTACGACAAGATGATCGAGGCGTTCGGCGGCACCGGCGTCAACGCGACCTCGCCGGACGAGCTCAAGCGCGCCGTGAACGCGGCAATAGATTCCGGCAAGCCGACGCTGATCAACGCGGTGATCGATCCGGGCGCTGGCAGCGAAAGCGGCCGCATCGGCAACCTCAATCCGCAAAGCGCGCTGCGCAAGAAGTAAGAGTTAGGGAGAGCGACAATGGCGACCAAAAAGAAACCCAAAGCGAAAGCCAAAGCGGCAGTGAAAAAGGCTGCGGTGAAGAAGGCCGCAAAGAAAGTCGTGAAGCTCAAGGCCGGGAAGCCGTTGGCCGCGGCGGCGAGCAATGGCCTGCCGCGGCCGTCGGCAAAACCGTGGGGCGCAGCGGGCAGGGCGCTCGACGGCGTGAAAATCCTCGACTTCACCCATGTGCAGTCGGGGCCGACCTGCACGCAGCTGCTCGCCTATATGGGCGCCGACGTGATGAAGGTGGAACGGCCGGGCGTCGGCGACATCACGCGCGGCCAGTTGCGCGACGTGAAAGGGCAGGACAGCCTCTATTTCACCATGCTCAACGGCTCCAAGCGCTCGATCACCATCGACTCCAAGAATCCCAAGGGCAAGGAAATCCTCGAGCGCCTGGTCAAATATTGCGACGTGCTGGTGGAAAATTTCGCCCCCGGCGCGCTCGACCGCATGGGGCTGACCTGGGACTACATCCACAAGACCAATCCGCGCATGATCGTCGCCTCGGTGAAAGGCTTTGGCCCGGGTCCCTACGAGGACTGCAAGGTCTACGAGAACGTGGCGCAATGCGCCGGCGGATCGGCTTCGACCACCGGCTTCCGCGACGGGCCGCCACTGGTCACCGGCGCGCAGATCGGCGATTCCGGCACCGGCTTGCATCTCGCGCTCGGCATCGTCAGCGCGCTCTATCAGCGCATCCGCACCGGCCGCGGCCAGAAGGTGCTCTGCGCCATGCAGGACGGCGTGCTCAATCTCGCCCGCGTGAAATTGCGCGACCAGCAGCGCCTCGCCCACGGGCCGCTCGCCGAATACAGCCAATTCGGCGAAGGCATTCCGTTCGGCAAGGCGGTGCCGCGCGCCGGCAACGATTCCGGCGGCGGCCAGCCGGGCTGGATCTTGAAATGCAAAGGCTGGGAGAGCGATCCGGACGCCTACATCTATTTCATCACGCAGGCGCCGGTCTGGGGCGCGATCTGCGATCTGATCGGCAAGCCGGAGTGGAAGACCGACGCGGATTACGCCACGCCGCCCGTGCGGCTGCCGCGGCTGCGGCATATCTTCGACACCATCGAGCAGTGGACCATGACCAAGACCAAGTTCGAGGTCATGGAAACCTGCAACAAGCACGACATCCCGGTCGGCCCGATCCTGTCGATGAAGGAGATCGCCGAGGAGCAGTCGCTGCGCGCAACCGGCACCGTGGTCGAGGTCGATCATCCCGGCCGCGGCAAATATCTGACCGTGGGCAACCCGATCAAATTGTCGGATTCGCCCGCCGACGTGCGGCGCTCGCCGCTCCTTGGCGAGCACACCGACGAAATCTTGCGCAAGGTGCTGAAATATTCCGACAAGGAAATCGCCGACATTAAGGTCTCCGGCGCAATCACGCCGCCGGAGAAGCCGGCGAAGGCGGAAGCGGCATAACAATGGCTGTCGTCCCCGCGAAAGCGGGGACCCAGTAATCACCGCATCTGAGGTGTTTACTGGATGCCCGCCTTCGCGGGCATGACAGCAAAGGATTGAGAGAGGAAGACGAATGCGTATCGTCGTTCACGGCCAACAGGCGTTCGGCAAGGCGGTGCTCGAAGCGCTGATCAAGCGCGGCGAGGATGTCGTCGCCGTCTACGTCGCGCCGGAAAAGCCGGGCGCCAAGGCCGATCCGTTGAAGGAAGCGGCGGTGGCGGCAAAGCTGCCGGTCTATCAGCCGGATTCCTACAAGAAGCCGGAAGTCTGGGAAGAATTCAAAGCGCTCAAGCCGGACCTGCAGGTCATGGCCTTCGTCACGTTGTTCGTGCCGGAAGAATTCCTCAACATCCCGACCCACGGCTCGATCCAGTATCACCCGTCGCTGTTGCCGGCCTATCGCGGCGCCAGCGCCATCAACTGGCCGATCATCAAGGGCGAAACGGAAACGGGGCTTTCGATCTTCTGGCCCGACAACGGGCTCGATACCGGCGACGTTCTCCTGCAAAAGAAAACGCCGATCGGCCCCAACGACACGCTCGGCACGGTGTATTTCGACCGCCTGTTCCCGATGGGCGTCGAGGCCATGCTGGAATCGGTCGACCTGGTGAAGGCCGGCAATGCGCCGCGCCTCAAGCAGGATGATTCCAAGGCCACTTACGAAGGCCGCTGCGGCCCCGACAATGCCAGGATCGACTGGGGCAAGCCGTGGGAGCAGATCGACCGCCTCATCCGCGGCTGCAATCCGGCGCCCGGCGCCTGGACCACGCTCGACGGCAAGCAGCTGAAAATCTTCGACGCCAAGCCTTTGCCGGCAAAAGACCCGAAGGGCATCGCCGGCAAGGTCGGTGAAATCGCCGTGGTCGAAGCCGACGGCTTCACCGCGGTCTGCGCCGATGGGCGCTTCAAAGTCACCCGCGTGCAACCCGCCGACGGCAAAAAGATCGAAGCCGGCGAGTGGGCGAAGTCGGTCAATCTCGCCGTCAAAGCGAGGTTCGCGTGAGCTTGCCTGCCGCCATCCAAGCGGCCTGTCGTCCCCGCGAAAGCGGGGACCCAGTACCCACGGAACGATCGGTGTTTACTGGGTGCCCGCCTTCGCGGGCATGACAAGCTAAAAACCAAAACATCACAGCCCTCCCGGGTTTTCTCCCAATCGATGGATCATCAAAACATGCCCGCCTCTCAGCATCAGTCACCGAAGTCCGATATCGAAATTTCGCAAGCCGCAAAGAAGCGGCTGATCCTCGACATCGCCAAGGAAAAGCTCGGCATCGGCCCGGAAAATCTCGAGCCGTACGGCCACTACAAGGCCAAGGTGTCGATGGACTACGTCAAGTCGCTGCAAAGCAAACCGAACGGCAAGCTGATCCTGGTCTCCGCCATCACGCCGACGCCGGCGGGCGAGGGGAAGACCACGACCACGGTCGGCCTGACCGATGCGCTCAATTACATCGGCAAGAAGGCAATGCTGTGCCTGCGCGAGCCGTCGCTCGGACCGTCATTCGGCGTTAAAGGCGGCGCCGCCGGCGGCGGCTATGCGCAGGTGATTCCGATGGAGGACATCAACCTTCACTTCACCGGCGATTTCCATGCCATCACGTCGGCGAATAATCTTTTGGCCGCGCTGCTCGACAACCACATTTATTGGGGCAACGCGCTCGGCATCGATCCGCGCCGCGTTGCCTGGCGCCGCGTCCTCGACATGAACGACCGCGCCCTGCGCTCGGTGGTGTCGTCACTCGGCGGCGTCGCCAACGGTTTTCCGCGGGAGGACGGTTTTGACATCACGGTCGCCTCCGAGGTGATGGCGATCTTCTGCCTCGCCCACAATCTCGACGATCTGAAAAAGCGGCTCGGCAATATCGTCGTCGGCTATACCCGCGACCGCAAGCCGGTACGCGCCGGCGAGCTCAAGGCGCATGGCGCCATGACGGTGCTGCTCAAGGAAGCGCTGGCGCCGAATCTGGTGCAGACGCTCGAAGGTACACCGGCCTTCATCCACGGCGGCCCGTTCGCCAACATCGCCCACGGCTGCAACTCGGTGCTGGCGACGACGACGGCGCTGAAGCTTACCGACTACGTTGTGACCGAAGCCGGTTTTGGCGCCGATCTCGGCGGCGAGAAATTCATGGACATCAAGTGCCGCAAGGCCGGCATCGCGCCCGACTGCGCGGTGCTGGTTGCCACCATTCGCGCGCTGAAAATGCACGGCGGCGTCAAGAAGGAAGATCTCAAACAGGAGAACCTGAAAGCGCTCGAAGCCGGCATGAGCAATCTGCAGCGCCATGTCGAGAACATACAGAAACTCGGCATCGTGCCGGTGGTCTCGATCAACCGTTTCTCGGCCGACAGCGAAGCCGAGATCAATCTGGTCAAGGAGAAATGCAAGGCGCTCGGCGTCGAAGCCTTGATGGCCGATCACTGGGCGATGGGCGGCGAGGGCGCGGCCGACGTGGCGCGCGCCGTGGTCAAGGTTTGCGACAGTGGCAAGAGCAAGCTGAAGTTCCTATATGCCGACGACATGCCGCTTCTGGAAAAAATCCGCACCATCGCCAAGGAGATCTACCGCGCCAAGGACATCGCGGTCGATAAGCCGGTGCGCGACCAGCTCGCCAATTTCGAATCGATGGGTTACGGCAAGTTCCCGATCTGCATGGCCAAGACCCAGTACAGCTTCTCGACCAATCCCGACGCCAAAGGCGCGCCGGTCGATCACATCATTCCCGTGCGCGAGGTGCGGCTCTCGGCGGGAGCGGAATTCGTGGTCGCGATCTGCGGAGAGATCATGACCATGCCCGGCCTGCCCAAGGTGCCGGCGGCGGACTCGATAGATATCGGGCCCGATGGAAAAATCGTTGGGTTGTTCTAACAAGCTTTAAGGAGCGAAAGATGTTGAAATTCTACTATAGCGGTGCGCCGAACCCGACCAAGGTGGCGTTGTTCCTGGAAGAGACCGGGCTGCCTTACGAGGCCATTCCGGTCGATACCCGCAAGGGCGAGCAGCACAAGCCGGAATTCCTGGCGATCAATCCGAACGCCAAGCTGCCGGCCATCGTCGACGGCGACGTCACTGTTTTCGACTCAAGCGCCATCCTGCTCTACCTCGCCGAGAAGACCGGAAAATTCCTGCCGGCCAAGACCGACAAGGCGCGCGGCGAGCTCCTGTCCTGGATGTTCTTCGTATCGTCCGGCGTCGGCCCGTATTTCGGCCAGTCGGTGCACTTCCGCAATTATGCGCCGGAGAAGATTCCCTACGCCATCAACCGCTACACCTTCGAAGCGCAGCGCCATGCCGGCATTCTCGACGCTCGTCTCGCCAAGCACAAATACATGCTCGGCGACACTTATACGATCGTCGACATGAACGTCTGGGGCTGGTCGCGCATGCTGCCGAACGTGGTCGGCGAGGGCGCCTGGGACAAGTACAAGAATCTCAAGCGCCTGGTCGACGAGATCAACGCCCGTCCCGCCGCGCAAAAGGCCTCGGGCTTGAAGGACCGCCACAAGTTCAAGACCGATATGGATGCCGAAGCGCTCAACGCGATGTTCCCGCATCTGGCGCAAAAGGTCGCGTAGTTTTCGACAGCGGATTACGGCGCAAAAGCAAAAACAAAGCGGCGCGGCCTTTAGGGGCCACGCCGTTCGCATTTGCGATGCCGAAGCTGCTATTGGAACAGCTTCATCGCGTTGACCAGGGTCTGCAGCACGCCGAGCGTGAGCGGGATGCCGACGAAACCCCAGGCCAGCACCAGTTGCAGCGTGGTGGTGCCGTTTTGCTGATTTGAATTTGCCATCGCCATTCCTCCTTAAGCGCCGGCCGGTTCGCCAGCCGCGCCGACCTCGATCATGGCCCGCTCGGCTTCGTGGTCGGGCTTCATGTGGAAGCGGTGATGCACCGCCTTGACCAAGAGGTTGCAGATGAAGCCGATCACCAGCAATCCCGCCATGATGTACATGGTCACGTTATAGGCCTGTGCCTTCGGCACGCCGTGGGTGACGTTGTACTCGCGGATGTAGTTCACCAGCACCGGTCCGAAGATGCCAGCCATCGACCAGGCCGTCAGCAGCAGGCCGTGGATGGCGCCGACATAACGCGTGCCGAACATGTCCCGCAGATAAGCCGGCACGGTGGCGAAGCCGCCGCCATACATGCTGATGATCACCAGG
>Ga0310039_10002942_pt1 | contig 11105 bp, 9 predicted proteins | sample Sb_taG_4_FD_200460 | JGI IMG/M metagenome (GOLD analysis project Ga0310039, IMG submission 200460) | Peat soil microbial communities from Weissenstadt, Germany - Sb_50d_6_BS metaG (v2) (version 2) | ecosystem: Environmental > Terrestrial > Soil > Wetlands > Peat | place: Germany: Weissenstadt... | reverse complement strand
AGGCGGGCAAAGTCTATGTCGTCGGAAATGTGAAAAAGCCCGGAGCCTTTCCGGTCCAGGATGGGGCGGAAACGAGCGTTCTCAAAGTTCTCGCGGTGGCCGAAGGGCTGGCTCCATTTGCCGGAAAGCAGGCCTACGTTTACCGGCGCGAGGCATCCGGCTCCAAGAACGAGATCCCGATCGAGTTGAGCCGGATCATGCAGCGGAAGGCGCCAGATGTGCCGCTTCTGGCCAACGATGTACTTTACATACCCGACAACCATGGCAGACGAATAGGCCTGGCCGCTCTGGAGAAGTTGTTGATGTTCGGCTCTACGGCCGGAGCCACGGCTCTGATCTATGGACGGTAAGGATTCAAATGGCTGATCACAATCTCATCCCGACTTTGCCGGCACCCGCCACGGACCTGCCGGCTCGTATTCTACAGGCTCTTCCGGAGCCATACCGAATGCCAGGTCCAGTGCCGGAGGTCGAGGCCGCCGCTTCGTCGGTTCCCTTGTCACACTATCTTTGGATTCTCAAACGCCACTGGTGGAAAATCCTGCTGTTTGTTGGTTGCACGGTGGCAGCGACGCTTGTAATTTCGAGCCGCTTGATTCCGATCTACGAAGCCACGGCAACGGTTGACATCGACCGGCAGATGCCCAGTGGCATCATCGGCCAGGAAGCTACCCGCACCGTGGCCAATGATTCCGAACAGTTCCTGGCCACCCAAGCCAAGATCATCCAATCCGATTCGGTTCTGCGTCCCGTGGCCGAGCAATACCAGCTTCTCAGTATGGAAATCAACGCTCCGGACGCCGCCGCCGCAAAGTTGGCCGAAGACGCGCCGGTGGTTTTGAAGAGCCTGAAGGTCACCCGGCCGCCCAACACCTATCTCCTGCTGATTAGCTACCGTTCGGCCGACCCCAGGCTCGCCGCGAACGTGGCCAATGGAATCGCACGCTCCTACCTCGAGCACACCTACAACATCCGGTTTCGGTCGTCGGCCAGCCTTTCGGCGTTCATGGAAAGGCAACTGGAGGAACTCAAGGCGAAGATGGAGCGGTCCAGCGGAGCGCTGGCGCAGTTCGAACGCGAGCTTAATGTGATCAACCCCGAGGAAAAGACCAGCATCCTTTCGGCGCGGCTCCTCCAGTTGAACACCGAATACACCAATGCTCAGGCCGATCGCGTCCGTAAGGAGGCTGCTTACAAATCGGTGGCAAGCGGGTCGCTCGAGGCCGCCCAGGTTTCGACCCAGGGAGACGCCTTAAAACGTCTGTCGGAGCGGCTCGATGAGGAACAGCAGAAATTCGCCGAGATCAAAGCCCACTATGGTCCCAACCATCCGGAATACCGGAAAGCCTCCCTGCAGTTGGCGGAGTTACAGCGGCAGTTGCAGAGCGGAACGGAGAACATTGCGCACCGCGTGGAGGTTGAATACGGCGAAGCGCTCAACCGCGAATCGATGTTGCGGAAGGCCGTTACCGAGACGAAGGCCGAGTTCGATCACGTGAACGCACGCTCGTTCGAGTACCAGTCTCTGAAGCGCGAGGCCGAAGCGGACAAATCGCTCTATGAGGAGCTGGTGCGAAAGATCAAAGAGGCCACTATCAACTCCGGTTTTCAGAACAGCGCTATCCGTATCGCGGACATGGCGCGGCCGGCGGTCAAGCCTGTTTTTCCGAACATCAAGCTCAACGCGCTGCTGGCATTTCTCTTCTCATCGATGCTGGCGGTGGCCATTGCGGTCCTCAGCGACATGCTGAACAACGCGGTCCGCGATCCGGAGCAGGTGGCGCGGACGCTGTCGACCGAGGTGATTGGCAGCTTGCCGGCCGTGAAGGAATGGCACGGAAGAATGATCGCCGCCAGCGAGCCCAGCACGGCTCTGATTCCCCATGACGCATCGCGGGTGGCCAGCCTCAGCTCCTTTCAGGAGGCCATCCGGACGCTGCGGAACTCGATTCTGTTGACCGATTTTGACCGGCGGATCCGCAGTCTGATGGTGACCAGTTCGGGCCCGTCCGAAGGGAAATCGACCACGGCGGCTCACCTGGCTCTGGCACATGCGCAACAGGGCCGCAAGACCCTGCTGATCGACGGGGATCTGAGGCGGCCCAGTATTCACCGCCGCTTCGACGTCCGCAGCACGCCCGGGCTGTCCAGCGTCCTCACGTCAGGCATCCCATGGCGCAGTGTTCTGGTCCGGCAGGAGTCGCTTCCCGCACTGGACATTCTGCCGGCGGGGCCACCTTCCCGGCGAGCCGCGGACCTGGTCGGCGTGGAACTGACGGCGCTGGTCGAGAACGCCTGTACGGAATATGATCTCGTGGTGCTGGACTCCCCACCCCTGCTCGGATTTCCCGAGCCCCTGCAAATGGCGGTATCGGTTGACGGCGTGCTGATGGTGGCTTTGGCCGGACGCACCAACCGGAAGGCACTCGGCTCGGCTATCAACACTCTGAAACGGCTCCGTGCCAACGTGGTTGGGGTGGTCATGAACGATGTAAGAGCGGACAGCAGCGACAACTATTACTACTACCACTACCATCCGAAATACTACAAGCACTACCGCCAGGTTGCGGTGGAAAAGGAAGGCTGATCCGATGAGCGAGGGAACCCGGAGAAGAGGCACGCGGATATGAACCATCCCGAGTTGCCAGCCTCGAAGGCGAAGCGAAGCCTGACGGTGCTGCCGGCTCTTTCCCGCTGGTTGCCGCCGGTTCGCGGATCCGGCAGCATCGGGCTCGACAGTACTCGGCTTTATCGGAGTAAGGAATCCGATGGATCAACGGCCATCCGCACTCCGCATATCGGGAGGGCGGACTCGGGCGCGGAAGATAGGCAAGCGCTTCGCCGGCTGATCCGGCGCCATGGCTCCCCGGCCGTTCAGGAAGGTGCGAAGGCACTATTCAGGCGAAACGACGGCGGCGGCTGATTCTGACGATGCTGATCGATTACAGGACGGATTCCGGCAGACGCGAGAGCGGCGAGGCGGTTCCAGCTACCGTTGCGCCTGCCGGCTCGGTGAGGAGAAGACTGGCTGTCGGGGTTGGATGGAGCGTCGCCGGCGGCGTGCTCTGGCAGGGATGCGCCCTGTTGAGTTCGATCGTGGCGGCCAGGATGATCGGCAAGCTGGCATATGGGCATCTGGCTACCGTGCAAACCACCGCCATTTCTCTTTCAAACCTCGCCAGCCTCGGTCTGGGAGTTACTGCAACCAAGTATGTTTCGCAGTTCCGCGACTCCGACCCCGCGCGGGCCGGCCGCATTCTCGGATTGAGCTCGATGGTGGCCCTCCTGGCGGCCACCGCCTTCGCGCTGTCGCTGTTGTGGTCCGCGCCATCGGTGTCGCTCGCGAGCTTTCGGACGGCGGCGCTCACCCCAGAACTGCGGGTGGCCGCGGGGTATGTCTTCTTCACCATCTGGAACGGCTACCAGGCCGGCGCGCTTGCCGGCCTGGAATCGTTCCGGCGCCTCGCACAGCTCAGTGCATGGTACGGAGTCACTTCGCTGATCGTCACCATTCTGCTGTCTCATTGGCTGGGTGAGCGCGGAGCGGTCCTCGCCTTCAGTGCCGGCGCTCTGCTCCTATGGTCGTTTCACCAATTCGCGCTGCGCCGGGAACTTCGCCGTTTCAAGATCAAGGTGAGCTGGCGGGGAGCCTGGCAGGAGCGATCGGTCCTGGTCCGTTTTGCGGTGCCGGCGACGTTTTCGGGCGTCATCGGTTCGGTCGCGATCTGGTGGTGCTACTGCTGGCTGGTCCAAAGCCGTGGATTCGCGGAAATGGCCGTGTACACGGCGGCAAATAACCTGCGCGCGGCCGTGTTGTTTGCTCCCAACCTGGTGACTCGCGTCACATTGCCATTGCTCAATAACTTGCAGGCGAACCGATTGGGCAACGCCTATCGCCGCATGTTCTGGTTGAGCCTTTGGGCGAACGGCGGCATCGCGGTCGCGGTGGCCTTCGTGCTGGCGCTGGCAGGCCCCCGGATGCTGAAGTGGTTCGGAAGGGATTTTGCAGCCGGGCCGACGTTGCTGTGGCTGCTCATGGGTTCGGCTGTCCTCGAGGTCGTAGCCTGCAACCTGTATCAGGCGACATTCGCCCGGCAAAGCCTTTTCTGGCAGATCGCCGTGATTTCGCTGTGGGCCGCCGTTCTCGTGGGGGCCACTCGGTTGCTGGTCCGACCCTTGGCCGCGAGCGGGCTGGCGGCCGCCTACGGCATCTCCTGGGCGATCTCGGCGCTGTTTTATCTGAAGCTCTACAGGCCGCCTCAGAGCCTGGCCGACGATGAGGCAGCCGATGCAAAATAGCCCGTATTTCAGCATCGTGATTCCGGTCTACAACCGGGAAAGAGAGGTCGCGCGGGCCCTGGCCAGTTGTTTCCGCCAGAGTTTCCAGAACTTCGAGGTCCTGGTGATTGATGATGCCTCCGCGGACCGCACCCGCGATGTGGTCGAGCGGGTAGGAGGCCGGCGAGCGACCCTCTTACGGCATGAGCGGAACCTGGGGGTCTGCGCGGCGCGCAATACCGGAGTCCGTGCGGCCCGTGGCGAGTGGATTCTTTTTCTGGACAGCGACGACGAGTACACCGAAACGGCTCTCCAGACTATCTTTGATCGCACGCACGATTTCGGAGACGAAGTCGAGCGGATCGGGTTCATGTACCGGCTGGATACCGGCGGCCTGTCCCCATTTCCACGTCCGGAAGGCGAACTCCTGGATTACGAGGGTTACCTCCGCTGGTCGGAGCAGGCAACTCTCTCCGATTTCCATAACTGCATCAGGCGGCGCACGTTTCAGCAGGTCATGCTGCCGGAAGACCGGGTATATGAGGACATCTATCATCTGGACTTCGCGAAGGCTTTCCGCACCCGCCTCCTCGCCGATGTGGTGGCAGTAGTCCACAGCGATGCGTTGAACCGGTGCGCGAATCTCCCGGTGCAGACCCGAGGGGCAAGGGTGCTGGCGGAGGCCGCAGCCGGCGCCAGCGGCATTGACCAGTTACTCGCGGCCCACGGCACGGCGTTGTCGGAGTTTGCGCCGCGGCGCTTCGAGACCTATCGCCGCATGCGTGTTGCCTATCATCTTCTCGCCGGGGAGAAGGGTCGCGGCTTAGGACTGGCTATAAGGCACCTGGCCCGGTTTCCGCGTTCCCATCTTTCCTGGATGATTCCCGCGATCGGCCTCTTCGGCCCCGCCGCTCTGGCGAAGGCCTACGCAAGGAGAAAGCATGCCGTATCTCAAAGAGTTCGTCCCTGAAGGGCTGAAGCAATATTTGCGGCTGCTCCGAGCCAAGCTGCGGCACCCGGACTGCTTCATCGGCTCGCCTTTTGTCGGCAACCGAGTGACGCTCGGAAGGGGTTGTTCCATTTCGAGAGGAACGGAAGTCGCTAATGACGTCCGGATCGGCGATTTCTCCTATCTGAACTGCGGCGCAATCGTAGCTTCCGGGCGAATCGGGAAATTCTGTTCGATCGGCCCCTATGCCCTCATCGGGCTGGCTGACCATCCGGTGGACTATCTCTCCACATCTCCGCTTCTGTACGGCGCTCAAAGCATTTTTCGCAACGGCTCGCGGAAAGACCTTCCCGTACGGGCGGACACTCGTGGGGGCCCAGGAAAGGGTTTGCCGTCCTCAGCGGAGATTTGCGGCGCCCTTCGGTGGAACGATTTTCCGTCTCCGCCGGAGATCGGCAGCGACGTTTGGATCGGCGCCCGAGCTTTTGTCCGGCAAGGGGTGCGAATCGGGGATGGGGCCATCGTCGGGGCGGGTGCGGTCGTGACGCGCGACGTACCTCCGTATGGGATCGTGACGGGAGTTCCCGCCAGGCTCCTCCGGTATCGGTTTGAATCGCCGGTTGTCGAGCAGTTGCTCCGCCTCTGCTGGTGGGAGTTCGACACGGACGAACTGACGCGCTGGCGTGATCGTTTTTCCGCGCCGGTAGATGTGCTGAACATCTTTGCCGGGGAGGAAGCACTGCGGTGAGGGAACAGCCGAAGCGGATTTTGCACGTGGTTCGCGCCATGAATTGTGGCGGCGTGGAGACCTGGCTGATGCACGCGCTGCGCCACATGAATCCGAGCCGGGTCCGAATGGACTTCCTGGTGCATTGCGCCGGCGAGTACGACGAAGAGATCCGCACACTGGGTGGACGGCTGATTCCCTGTTCGCATCCGTTATGGTCTCCGGCCTACCGGCGCTCAGTGGGCGCCGCGGTGCGCCAATTCGGCCCGTACGATGTCTTTCACAGCCACGTCCACCATTTCAGCGGATATCTCCTCCACCTGGCGCGCAGATTCGGAGTACCCGTGCGGATCGCCCACAGTCACAGCGACACCTCTCGCATCGACCGGAGCGCAGGATGGACCAGGAGATGTTATCTCCGCGCGGTGGACAGGGCGATACAGGCCAACGCGACCTGTCTGGCGGCAGTCAGCCGGCCGGCGGCACGAGCTCTTTTTGGAGAGGGGTGGCAGGCGGATTCGCGAAGCCGGCTGGTCTACTGCGGAATCGACCTGGCGCCATTCCGGCCGGCGGTGGACCGGCGGGCGGTGAGGGCCATGTGGCGGATCGGCGAGAGCGAGCTGGTCATCGGACACGTGGGCCGTTTCGTCCCCCAGAAGAACCACAGTCTTCTGATCCAGGTTGCGGCGGAATTGATGGGCCGCCGGCCCGGCACAAGGTTACTGCTGGTAGGCGATGGCCCGCTGCGCGGGCCCATCCAAGAACAAGCGCGCGATCTTGGCATCGCGGATCGGGTTGGGTTTGCCGGCAGCCGGGGCGATGTGCCCCAGTTGCTCGGCGCGATGGACGTGCTGCTGTTTCCGTCCGAGTGCGAGGGATTGCCGCTGGCTGTTCTGGAGGCGCAGGCGGCGGGGCTGCCCTGCGTGATATCGGACGTGATCACCGACGAGGCCGACGTCGTTCCGGAGTTGATCCGCCGCGTTCCGCTCGCGCAGGAAGCCAAGCAATGGGCAGCCGCCGTTCTGGGGGCTGGCGAACGGCCGGTTGTCTCTCCAGGGGAAGCGTTTCGGCGGGTGGAACAGAGCAGCTTCAACATCTCGAACTCGATTGACCAATTATATGCACTCTACGACGCTTGATTTCGCGGGCGGGCACGCGATGCCGGTGAGCGAGGGGATCAGCCGCAGAAACCTCTTACTCATGGTCCATGTCGCGTGGACGGTCGGCTTGATAGCGGTGGGTCTCATCTACCGGTTATTCCAAGTGGAGGCGGATATCCTGGTGTACCCGGCATGCGTAATCCTGGCTCTCAGCTTTGGGTGGATCCTGGCGGGCTGGTTCTCCTTGCGGGGAACTCTGTTTGAGCCGTACGCGCTATTCATGATTGCCGCGGGCCTGTTCAACGGAGGCCAGGCGGTATTGGAATTGTTCGGGCTCAACCCGAACGGCATACTCGACGGCCGTTTTCCGCCTGAAGTATTGATCGAGTCTCTGTTTTTCGTCACCCTCAGCGCTCTGGCAGTTCATACGGGTGCGCTCCTGGCGGTCCGTGAGAAGCCGGCGGATCGTTCCGGCGCGGGCGAAAACGCCCCGTTCCGGGAACGGGCCACGAGGATGGTCGGCTGGTTCCTGCTGGCAATCTCCGCAGTTCCCGTGTCCCTGTTTCTGAAGAACTCCGTGTCGGTGGTGCTCGACTACGGATATATGGCGCTGTTCCAGAGAGAGGATTCCTACTCGTTGACCTGGGCGCTCTCCGGTTTTTTCGTTCCGGGGCTCATTTTCCTATTGGCCGGCTCCAAAAGCAGCAGGCCGGTTCGAGGATTCTGCCTGGCCATCGCCGCACTGTACACGGCGGTCAACCTGTTTCTGGGATCCCGGGGAGCGGCGATGATGAGCGCCGTGGCGGTCGCCTGGATTTACGACCGCATCGGGCGCCGCATCCCGAGAGGCCTGATCGTGGGGCTTTCGGTGGCCGGATTGATCGCCTTCTCCCTGGTTCGCGAGACCCGCGGCACGGATGGCAGGTGGCGCCTGTCACTGGATCAGGAGTTCGAGACGCTGGCCAACCTGCAGAATCCGGTGTCGACGGCCGTCTCGGAGATGGGTTACTCGCTGGTTACGGTAGCCCACACCCTGACGCTCGTTCCTGAGGTGCGCAGTTATGACCTGGGCGTCAGTTATCTCTATGGGGCATCCGCAATCATTCCGAATCTGGGCTGGGAGGTTCACCCGGGTGTGGCCCACGGGCTGTTGTGCGACTGGCTTACCAGGACGGTGGAACCGACCGTCGCGGCCACGGGCGGCGGACTCGGCTTCTCGTTTATCGCCGAAGCCTATTTGAATTTCGGATGGGCCGGCGGCCTGGTGTGGCTGGCGATCGTCGGCTATCTGTGCGTGCGTTTGTTTCTCCAGGCGGACACTCTCGATCCCGCCAGGCAGGCGCTGGTTGCCAGCTTTCTTTCGTTCTTTTTCGTGTTCGCGCGAGGAGAATCGGCGATCGTGGTCCGGGGCCTGGTCTGGTACGCACTTGTGCCGTACCTGCTCGCGGCGGTACTGGCCGCAAGCACCCGAAGAGTGGGAGTCAATCCATGCAATTAGCCGTGACACTCGAGCATCGCTTCGTCGGCACACCGGATGGCGCAATATGGACCTCCGGAATCCATGCGCACCAGTTCTGGACCCGATACCTTTCGGTCTTCGATGGGGTTAAAGTCGTAGCCCGAGTCGAGAATGTCACTTCGCCAGGCGCGAACTTCAAGCTGGCGAATGGTCCCGGCGTAGTCTTCATTCCGATTCCGAACTATCTCGGCCCCCTGCAGTATCTCTCCAAGGCGTTCCAGGTCCGCAGCGCCGTTCGGAATGCCATTGACCGTAGCGACGCGGTCATTATGAGAGTGACTTCCCACCTGGCGGGTTGCCTCGAATCCAAGCTCGTGCGCCTGGGCCACCCTTACGGCCTGGAGATAGTCGGCGACCCATACGACCTGTATGCCGCGGGCGCTGTGCGGCACCCGCTGAGGCCCATTTTTCGCTGGTGGTTCACGCGACAAGTGCGGAGACAATGCAGAGGAGCGGCGGCCGCGGCCTATGTTACCGAGCGGGCCTTACAGGTGCGCTATCCCTGCCCGGCCTACTCGGCCGGCGTGTCGGACGCGGAGATCTCCGAAGCGGCAATCTGGCAGCCTGCCGCGGGCATCACCGACCGGCGGCATGAGGAAGGGCGAAGAGACTTTCGGCTGGTGACGGTAGCCTCGCTCGCCCAAATGTACAAGGCTCCGGACGTGCTGATTCGGGCGGTGGGAGAGTGCGTCGCCAAAGGACTCGATCTGCGCTTGCAGATTGTAGGCGATGGGATGTACCGCCGGGCGCTCGAACGGCTCTGCTGCGACTTGGGACTGGCCGATCGGGTGCGGTTTCCAGGGCAACTGCCCGCGGGGGAGCGAGTGAGGGCGCAACTGGATCGCTCGGACCTGTTTGTGCTGCCTTCGTGGACCGAGGGGCTGCCTCGAGCCATGGTGGAAGCGATGGCCAGAGCCCTCCCGTGCATCGGCTCGGATGTGGGTGGAATCCCCGAACTGCTTGCGGAGGAAGATCTGGTTCCGCCGGGCAACGTCGAGGCCCTGGCGCGCAAAATCCAGGAAGTGCTCTCGTCTCCCCGCCGAATGGCGGAGATGTCGGCACGGAATCTGGCCAAAGCGCGCGAATATCGCGACGAGGTTCTGGCGGAACGCCGGCGGGAGTTCTTCGATCGTGTGCGGCTGGCGACCCTCTCCTGGCTCGAAAGGTGCGGGAGGGCGGAATGCCCGAAGGGAGCGGAGTTCGAACGATGCAGACCATGACGGGGCCTTGGCCGGCCTACGCACCCCGAAGCGCCTGGCGCGCGCTGCTCCACTGGCAAACACGCCTGGCGCGCCGCTTCGACAGGCTCCTTTCGGAGGAGTTCCGAATTGATGGGAACCGCGATTTCATGGACCACCTGGTCCCGGAGTATTTGCGGCCCGGCAAGTTGATCTACGACGTGGGCGGCGGCAAGAACCCGATCCTCAGCGGCGAGCGGAAATCGGAACTGCGGCTCAGAATCATCGGGCTGGATATCGATGCCGAAGAGTTGGCCGCGGCGCCGGAGGGCTGCTACGACGACACTGTCTGCTGCGACATCAGCCGGTTCCGGGGCAAGGGCGAAGCGGACCTGGTGATCTGCCAGTCGCTGCTGGAGCACGTCCTGGACACCAACGGGGCCCTGGCGGCGATTGCCAGTATCCTCAAACCCGGCGGCAGGGCGCTGATCTTCGTCCCTTCCCGCAATGCGGTGTACGCCAGGCTCAACCTGGTCCTGCCCCAGAGGCTCAAACGCAGAATAATGCACGGCATCTTCCCTGAAATGAGCCGCGATCACGGCTTCCCGGCCTACTACAACGGTTGCACGCCCTCCCGGCTGGAGCGCATGGCCCAGGCTCAAGGACTGGTCCGCGAGCGGCGGCGCTTGTACTTTCACAGCACTTACTTCAGTTTTTGTTTTCCGCTGCACGCCCTGTGGCGGCTTTGGCTTTTGTTTTTCCGTTTCCTCGCGGGCGTCGAGGCGGCGGAGACCTTTTCGGTGGTGTTCCGCAAGCCGGTATCGGGGCAATTTTTATGAAGAAGCCCACGATCGTTTTCGGAATGAACAGCATGTTCGCCGTTCAACATCTTTTGCCGGAGATTCTCGGCCTGGTTCGCCAGCAGGGGTTTCAAGTAGCGGTGATCGCTCCGGGGCCAAAGGACGCCAGGGGGCTACAGGACATGTCGGTTGGCGGCTGCGAGGTCGGGTTCTGTCCGGTGCCGATGGAGCGGGAAATCTCGCCGTTGTCGGACCTGCGCGCGCTGTGGCGAATCTTTCGGATCCTCGGAGCGCTCCGGCCCGCCATTACCAACATGAGCACTCCCAAGATGGCATTGCTGGGGGGATTGGCCGCATGGCTGGCCCGGGTTCCGCACCGGATCTACACGCTGCGCGGGCTGCGGTATGAGACCACACGATCGTGGAAGCGGGCCGTGCTGGTCGCTTGCGAGAGAATCGCCTGTTCCTGCGCTCACCAGGTGATCGCGATCAGCAGCAGCGTTCAGGAGGCCGCGTTGCAGGAGCGGCTCACAACCGCGAAGAAGATTACGGTG
>Ga0310039_10002939_pt1 | contig 11109 bp, 14 predicted proteins | sample Sb_taG_4_FD_200460 | JGI IMG/M metagenome (GOLD analysis project Ga0310039, IMG submission 200460) | Peat soil microbial communities from Weissenstadt, Germany - Sb_50d_6_BS metaG (v2) (version 2) | ecosystem: Environmental > Terrestrial > Soil > Wetlands > Peat | place: Germany: Weissenstadt... | reverse complement strand
ACCCGTTTTTCGGGCGCTAACCTGGGCTTCGTCATATTCCGACGGAGACAGCCCCAGATGTCATAGCTATAGATCGTCTTGCGCCATCAGGCCCACACGGCTCGCGCACTTTACGTTTCCCACTTCGGGAAACGTGCTCAGGGTCCATCCACTTTCCCCTTGATCTCATTCCCTCGAACCAGATATCATAGGACGAGACAGGTTATCTACAAGATAATCGCGTTCTTTGACAACCTGACAGGGCGCAGCTCGCGGCCGTCGTGTTCACGCACATGTCAACCGCTGAGTCCGGCCAAGCAGACGAGGGCGACAACTTTCGTCCGTCGCTTTGCCGTTGTCCAGAGCGTAGGCGTAACCAGCTCGACAGATCGTCCTAGGAACGACACGCTAACCCCAATGTTTAGAATATTTTGCCTGTAACTACCTTAAGAACCATAGATCTACAAGGCAGAATTTTTTCCGGTCTTTTGTTTTCTAGATTTTGGACGGAATCGAGTGATTTTTTTGAGAGAAATTCTGCACCAGAATAGGTGCAGTTCTCGAAATCAGTCGTCGAAGGATATGGACGACGCGCGGGGCAACACAAACAATCGGCAACCCGTCGGCGGCGTCAGAACGGTTTTCGGCTCACGACCTGGCTATCGTTGATGAAGAACTGCGCGGGGCACTGACTGGAGCCGCAGATTACCGGCAGCAGTCCGGCGAGTTGCTTGCGCGTGATCAGGCCCAGCGTGCCGCATTCGGGGCAGGACAGCACAGCCCAGTAAGGGTCGTCCTTTTCGCCGACGCGGCCGGCGTTCTCCAGCACGAAGATCGTGCCCGGAAGCATCTGTTCGGGAATCCATTGGCTTAGGACGTCGAGTTCTGCAACCATGTCGCCTCCTTGTCCAGTCAAATCATCTTTGGACAACAATGTTCGGCCAACAATGTGGGGCCACTATGTGGAACCAAACTTCCCTGCTTATGAAGCCTGTCGTACTTTGCGCAATGAACCAGACGTATTCGCGCTGCTGCTTTGCTTGGCGCGCATTTCGGCGCGCACCTGACGAACCGTGTCGCTCAGACAAATCGTGAGCATGGGCTGCCGCGCGTTCTTCAGAATGTCCACAATCTGCCGCGGTGAAGTTTCCAGATACAAAGTCTTGCCGTCGGTGAGCAAGTGGTATTCCGATGCGCCGCTCACCGTTTCTGCCAGGCGCTTGCCAAACTCCCGCTGCAGGAAGCGCATAACCTTGCGCACGCGCTGCAAGGAGAATCCGCGCTGCCGCAGCTCGCAAATCACGGCGACTTCGGCGAGATCTTCCATGGAATACAGCCGCCGGTGGCCCTGCCGCGCAGGGACGACGATGCGACGCTCATCCCACCACTGCAACTGCCGGGGCGTGATCCCGGTCAGCGCGACCACATCCCGGGATGTGAACGGTTGCTGCATACCGAGTCCGAAAATGTTTCAAACAATTACGAAGTCAAATGTTTGGAACATTGTAGGCGTGGGCAGGCAAGTGTCAACTGTGGATTTCTCCAAACAGGGGGTGACTAGACGAGTTCCCTCTGGCGGAGTCGTGGGCTCAGCGGGGAAACAAGCAGTGGTATCAAGTCTTCCCGCCGCCAACGAAATGGACAATCTCCAGGCGATCTCCTTCCGCCAGATTAGTTTTGGCCCATTGATCGCGGGCTACAATGCTGCGGTTCAGTTCGATGGCGACACGATCTGCTTTCATCTCCAGCTGATCCAAAAGGGTCGCGAGGGTAAGCGGAGGATTGAAATCGCGAGCTTCGCCATTGATCTGCAGCTTCATATTCGATGGGATCTTCGCAGTACGAAGGCGCCCACGGCAAGCGAGGCGTCTATCTGCTCAACCGGAGGGGCGAGTCGTCCCACTGCGACATGAGCTCAGGCTTCCACTTTCCGCAACTGGAATTTGCGGGTCGCGGTGCGGCCAGAGTAGTTGGCTTGCACGAGCACCGCGGAATCCGGAAGTGAAGCCTCGTCGGCATCAATCTTGAGTTCGGCGTCACCGTCCGAGCCAGTGACCACCTGAGTGTAGAATGGGGCCGCGTCGGGACGGGCAAAGCGCACCGTGAGCCGCGCTCCCTCGATTCCCGCGCCTCCCTCGGTAACCCGCAGGCGCAGGGTCAGATTGCGATCCGAGTGCACCGAGCCGGCGTTGAGCCACTGCACATCCAGTTCCTTGATCGCAGCCAGCGACTCGGGCGTGAAGCGTTTGTCGAGAACACCATCCAACCGCCCGTCGCGGATAGAGTCGAGCACCAGACGGTGCTGGTCACGCAGAATCTGCTCTTTCTGCTGGTCGGTAAAACCGGATTCGACGGCCTGATCGGCGTACGAGGTTGCGCGCTTGCCAATGCAGCGTCCGCGGACGAAGACCTGAGTCTGCAGAAGTAATTCGTTTTCCCGCGCTTCGCTTTGCACGTGATAAACCGTGCCGTCGTGTTTGATGTCGGTATTGAAGCCAAAAATCATGGAATCCTATTTAGCGAATCCTAGCTTAAGCATCGGCAGAAATCCGCGCGCATGTTAAAAGCTCGTCACAAAACGGCTGAGTCGCTTGACACTCCCATCCCCGAAAACTACTCTAGAATGTTTAGTTAGTGCTTGGCTGCGAATTATATATAGCTCTTTTATGCCGGACAATTACTTCGCTCGCTACCTGCCATTATTGATTCACCTCATCGTAGCAGGTGCTTTGGCTTCTGCCATTGTGCTGCTTTCCTGGTTTGTTGGCTACCGGCGGCCCACGCGCGCAAAACTGTCTCCTTATGAATGCGGAATGACCCCGGTTGGGGACGCACGGGAGCGCTTCTCGGTGAAGTTCTACCTGGTGGCCATGCTGTTTATTCTGTTCGATGTGGAAGCAGTCTTCCTCTATCCCTGGGCGGTCATCCTGCGGCAACTTAAGATGTTTGGTTTCTGGGAGATGCTGGTCTATATCGGCATCGTCCTGGTGGGCTTTTTCTATATCTGGAAAAAGGGTGTGCTGGACTGGGGCACTCCGTCGACGCGTAGAGGCGAGGTCTGATGCCCATAACCCCAGCCGTCACCGATCTTGAGGCACTGAAGGACCACCCTGCGGTGGCAAAGTTGCGCGGGTGGAACTCGGCTGCGGTCGAAGGAGCGAAGTTTGATCGGGATGAAATGACCATCTATATCGAGCGGTCTTCCATCCGCGACGCTTGCGTCATCCTGCGGGACGATCCGGCATGCCCCTTTAATTATCTTTCCGATGTGACTTGCGTGGATTGGTATCCGTCGCAACCGCGGTTCGAGGTGGTGTACCAGTTGCTTTCGATTCCCAAAAAGGAACGGGTGCGACTGAAAGTGCGTTTGGACGGGGAGAGCCCCGCGGTCGAATCAGTAACCTCGGTGTGGTCCGGTGCGAATTACTTCGAGCGCGAGGTTTTCGACCTGTTTGGAATCCGTTTTGCCGGGCATCCTTATTTACGGCGCATTCAGATGCCCGAGGACTGGGAAGGTCATCCGCTACGCAAAGATTATCCGGTGGAGGGCTATCGCTAAACCGTCATGGCTCACATGACATCCACGCCCGTGCTCGAACCCGGTCAGGATCGGACCATGATCCTGAACATGGGTCCGCATCATCCGTCCACGCACGGCGTGCTGCGGTTGATTCTCGAAATCGATGGCGAAACCGTCGTGCGCATGATGCCCGATATTGGGTATCTGCATACCGGGATCGAGAAAACTTGCGAGGCGAAGTTCTACCAGCAGGTAGTGCCGCTCACCGACCGCATCGACTATCTCTGTCCGATGACCAACAATCTTTGTTACGTGCTGGCGGTCGAGAAACTGCTCGGGCTGGAGATCCCTCCAAAGGCGCAATGGCTGCGCGTGATGATGAATGAGTTGACGCGCATTAACTCGCACCTGGTATGGCTGGGAACGCATGCCATGGATATTGGCGCGCTGACTGTTTTTCTTTACTGCTTCCGCGAGCGTGAGGACGTTTTGCGATTGTTCGAGGCAATCAGCGGACAGCGCATGATGACATCTTACTTCCGCATCGGCGGGGTGGCGCTCGAACCGCCGCTCGGATTCTTTGACCGGGTACGTGATTTCGCCAACCGCTTCCCCTCCAAGGTGGATGAGTACGAGAACCTGCTGACGGGAAATCCTATCTGGACGATGCGAACCAAAGGCGTGGCGCGGATCACGGCAGAGGATGCGATTGCTCTGGGCGCCAGCGGACCTACTCTGCGAGGCAGCGGTGTCGATTTCGATCTGCGTCGCGACATGCCTTACTCCGGCTATGAAAACTTCAAGTTCAAAGTGCCGGTGTCGCAGGAAGGCGACGTGTTTGCTCGATACATTTGCCGGGTGCAGGAATTGCGCGAATCGATTGCTATTGTGCAACAGGCGCTCGACGGGATGCCAGAAGGCCCGATCAAGGCAGATGCGCCGAAGGTTGTGTTGCCCGACCGCGAAAAGATGAAGACGCAGATGGAAGCCCTGATCTACCACTTCAAAATTATCACCGAGGGCTTCGCGGTTCCGGCGGGCGAAGTCTATCAGGCGGTGGAATCGCCGCGCGGCGAAATGGGATATTACGTTGTGAGCGACGGAACGGCTAAGCCGTATCGCGTGCACATGCGGGCCGCTTGCCTAGCCAATCTGCAACTGCTGCCGAAGATGTGCGAGGGGCGGTTGCTGGCGGACGTGGTCGCCGCGATTGGCAGCATTGATATTGTGTTGGGAGAAATTGACCGGTAGCGGCTGAGTGCCGATTGCTGCAACGCAATGAGATTTTCTGATCAATTCGAAGCGCGCTTCGCGGAGATGCTGGCGCATTATCCGACGAAACGGTCGGTGCTGGTGCCGACGCTTCTTTATGCGCAGGATGAAGTCGGGTATCTGAACCATGATGTTATTCATGAGATCGCGCAACGGCTGGATTTGACCGACCTCGAAGTGAGCAATGTGATCAGCTACTACTCCATGCTCACGACCAAGCCTCGAGGCAAATTCAATGTCCAGGTTTGCACTAACATTGCGTGCATGCTGCGTGGAGGCGAAGAGCTTCTCGACCACTGCAAAACGAAGTTGGGCATTGGACACAAAGGCACGACGCCGGACGGTATGTTCTCGCTGGAAGAAGTGGAGTGCATCGGGGCTTGCAGTTGGGCTCCGGCGGCGCAGGTAAATTACGACTTCCACGAGAATCTAACCGCGGAGAAGATGGACAAGGTTTTGGACGGATACAGAAAGAATTGAGAAATTGAGTAATCGGGCAATTGCAAAATTACCCGATTACTCAATTACCCAATTCAAAGATGATTTTGGTGTCTCATCCCGACGAGGTAAAAGTCGTCTCCAAACGCTTTGGCAAAGGCGCGACTGATCTCGATCGCTACCTGGAGCTCGACGGCTACAAAGCCGTTCAGAAGGCGCTGGCGATGCAACCGGATGCGATTGTCAATCTGGTGAAAGACTCCGGCTTGCGCGGGCGCGGCGGCGCGGGATTCAACACCGGAATGAAATGGTCCTTCGTTCCCAAGCAGTCTGCGAAACCGAAATACATTCTGTGTAACGGAGATGAGAGCGAGCCGGGCACTTGTAAAGACCGCCTGATTTTCGAACACGATCCGCATGCGGTGATTGAAGGCGTTGTCATTGCCGGAATTGCCACGGGCTCGCATGCCGGATACATCTACATCCGCGGGGAATACCGATATCTGCTCGAAATCATGCAGAAGGCAATCAAAGACGCTTACGCACGTGGATTTCTGGGCAAGAACATTTTCGGCAGCGGCTACGACTTCGAAGTGTACTGGCACGGCGGTGCGGGTGCTTACGAAGTGGGCGAAGAATCGGCACTGATGGAATCGCTCGAGGGCAAGCGCGGCATTCCGCGAATCCGACCTCCCTTCCCGGCTGTAGTCGGCCTATGGGGCGGGCCAACGGTCATTAATAACGCAGAGACGCTGGCCAGCGTGCCCCATATCCTGCTCGGCGGCGCAGAATGGTTTGCCAAGCTGGGGCCGCCCAAGAATGGCGGCACGCGCCTGTTCTGTTTGAGCGGGCATTTGAATCGCCCCGGAGTGTATGAACTGCCGATGGGTTACAACCTCAAGAAGATGATTTACGAGGTGGGCGGCGGCATTTCAAACGGCCGCGCGCTGAAAGCGGTGGTCCCGGGCGGATCGAGCTGTCCAGTTTTGACCGCTGGCGAGATCGACGTCTCCATGGATTTTGATTCGATGATGAAAGCGGGAACGATGCTGGGCTCAGGCGGTGTAGTGGTCGTGGATGACACCACCTGCATGGTGAAATTTGCCTTGCGCATCATGAAGTTTTATCAGCACGAGAGCTGCGGATGGTGCATCCCCTGTCGTGAAGGCACTGACTGGCTAAAGAAGACGCTGACTCGATTCCACGCCGGCGGCGGCGTAAAGAAAGACATCGACAACATCCAGTATCTCTCAGAAAACATGCTGGGACGCACGTTCTGTCCGCTGGGAGACGCAGCGGCCATGCCAACGATTTCCATTGTCAAGAAATTCCGTAAGGAGTTCGAAGATCATTTAGATGGCAAGCCGTGCCCGTTTGAAAAAGCGGGCGTGACCGAACTGGCAGCGGTAATGGCTTAATCACGGTCGTTGGCTAGCCTAGCCGGCACTGGGGGTCTTGCCAACGACCAACGACGATTTATGGCTGACGTAAACATCACGGTAGACGGCAAGAAAGTCACAGCTCCCGCTGGGACGCTCCTAATCGAGGCCTGCAAAAGCGTGGGCATCGAAGTGCCCTCATTTTGCTACTATCCCAATCTCTCGTTGCAGGGCGCTTGCCGAATGTGTTTGGTCAAAGTGGAGAAGATGCCCAAGCTGCAGACGGCGTGCACTACGCTGATTAGCGAGGGCATGATCGTTTCGACCGATACTCCGGAGATTCATCAGGCACGCAAGAGCATGGTGGAGATGCTGCTGGGCAATCATCCGCTCGACTGCCCGGTCTGCGATGCGGGCGGCGAATGCGAACTGCAGGACATGACTTTTTCCTACGGCGCCGCCGAGTCAAAATACATCGACGCCAAGAATCATAAGGAAGAACAGCAGTGGTCGCCGGTGGTTTTCTTCGACCGGCCGCGCTGCATTCTTTGTTATCGCTGCGTTCGCGTCTGCGGCGAGGGCATGGATGTTTGGGCTCTCGGAGTCCAGAACCGCGGCGTCAGTTCCATCATCGCTCCTAATCAGAATGATCACCTGGAATGCGAAGAGTGCGGCATGTGCATCGACATCTGCCCCGTGGGCGCGCTGACTTCCGGCGCGTATCGCTACAAGACGCGCCCCTGGGAGATGAAGCATGTGGGCACAACCTGCACGCACTGTGCCGACGGTTGCAAAACCACGCTGGGCGTGCGCCGCTCCGATACGGGCATGGAGATTGTACGCGGAGACAATCGCGACAAGAGCGGTATCAACGGCGATTTCCTTTGCATCAAGGGACGTTACGCTTTCGATTTCGCGCATCACGAAGATCGCCTGACGCAGCCGTTGATCCGCAAGGACGGGCGACTGACTCCATCGACATGGGAAGAAGCCTTTGACCTGATCGGAAAACGGTTTGCCAAGATTCGCGACAAAGACGGTGGACAGGCGATCGGGATTGTCGGTTCGAACCGGACCACGAACGAAGAGAACTATCTGTTGCAGAAGTTTGCCCGCGTTGTTTTGCAGACTAACAACGTCGACCATCATCGCACAGCCGACTTCCCTTCCCTCACAGCGGCGCTCGCAGGCAAGCCAGAAGCAACCGCCAGCATGCGAGACATCTTCAATGCGCCAGCGACTCTGCTGATCGGCAACGACCCAACGGAGCAGCATCCGCTGCTGGCATGGCAGATTCGGAACAATGTCCGTCTTCATCGCGCACGGCTGTATGTGATCAATTCGCGTCCCATTAAACTGCGTCGGCAAGCGACCAGCTTCATCCAGATCCCAGTCGGATGGGAAGGACAAGTGGCCGCATTTTTAGCAGGTGATGACGCGGCCGTTGACGCAATTGCCAGTCCAGAAACCGGCCGCGATACCTGGATCGCGTTGCGCGACAAACTGCGTGGCGAATCGAATCTTGTAATCATTTTCGGATCGGAGATCCGTGGTAAAGACATCGCTTCGTTGGTGAAATTCGCCTCAACCATGCAAGGCGCAAAGATTGTCTGCCTCGGCGATTACGCCAACTCGCGCGGCGCCGCCGACATGGGACTTTACCCAGACCTGCTACCCGGCTATCAGAGAGTTTCAGATACCGGCAAGTTTCATGAAGAGTGGGGCACCTTACCGGGAACGCAGGGCTTGAGCCTGCCCGAGATGGTTGAGACCGCCAAAGCAGGCAAGCTGAAGGCGTTTTACGTGGTCGGCGCGAATCCCATCGAGCAATTCGACATCGACCCTTTTGTCTTCTCCAACAGCTTTGTGGTAGTGCAGGACATGTTCCTGACCGAAACCGCTGTGATTGCAGATGTGGTGCTGCCGGCTGCCAACGCGTACGAGAAATCCGGAACGTTTACCAATACGTGCGGCGACTTGCAGTTGGTAAAAAAAGCGGGCGAGGTCACCGGCACGAAGTCAGATTTCGAAATGATTGTGCGGATTGCAGGCGCGATAGGCTTCGAGGTTCAGCGCTTGGTCCCGTTTGGCAAAGGAGTCGGCACGGACATGGGGCAATCGCGCGGTGCACAATCCGGCGAGGCCGACCGTCACGGAGTGTGGCTCGAAGCCAACGGACTCGAACCAAAAATGAGCCCCTTCGATCCAATGGCGATTCTCGACGAGATCCAGCGATTGGTGCCCGGCTACGATGTTTCCCGGATGAATCTCTTGTCGGGTAACGATCAGCATACGACTTTGTCTGGAAGCGGGCCCGGGGCTTCGCATGATCCGGAGTTGATCGTGCCCGCGCAGGACAATCTTTTCAGCTCGGGCACCCTGGGACGTTACTCCCGCACTTTGAATTCGGTAATCGAGAACCGTAACAAGCAACCGGCGGAGGCTGAAGTCGCCGCCGATTAGATTCCTTGTGGAACCGCAACCGTCTTGCAAATAGCTTTTCAAGAGAGTCAGGAAGACGACCTCGTTGAGCCTTGGCGAATTTATTCTCGTTTCCATCGTTAAGATCGTGATCGCACTCGGCGTGCTGCTCACGGCGGTGGCGTACACGGTCTGGTTGGAGCGCAAGGTCGTGGGCCACATTCAGAATCGATGGGGACCCACGCGGGTCGGCCCGTTCGGTCTGTTGCAACCCTTGGCGGACGGCGTGAAATTTATTTTCAAAGAGGATCTGATACCGCCACACGTGTACAAGCCTTTGTATATTGCGGCGCCGATGATCGCATTGATTTTCGCGTTAACGTCTATCTCGGTCATTCCCATCGGTAACTGGATTACAGTTTTTGGAATCCGCACGCCGCTCGAGATTGTCGATGTCAACATCGGATTGCTGATCGTGCTCGGCATCACTTCACTTGGAGTTTACGGAGTCGCGCTCGCGGGGTGGTCTTCAAACAGCAAGTATTCGCTGCTCGGCGGTTTGCGCGCCAGCGCGCAAATGGTGAGTTACGAAATCTCGCTGGGTCTTTCCCTGATCGGTGTGCTGATTCTCGCGGGTAGTTTCAGTTTGCGCGACATCGTCGATGCCCAGGGCGGAACGTTCTGGGGATTCATTCCTCGGTGGAATATTTTCCAAGGGCAGTTCGTGGCGTTTTTCATTTATCTGATGGCGGCCTACGCGGAAACCAATCGCATACCCTTTGACTTGCCGGAGGCAGAAACTGAGTTGGTCGCGGGATACCACACCGAATATAGCGCCATGAAGTTCGCCATGTTCTTCATGGCGGAATATGCAAACATGATCACGGTGGCGTGTTTGGCCACGTTGCTGTTCCTCGGCGGGTGGCACGGGCCGCATCGCTTTGGACCGCCTATTGTGCAAGCGATCCTTCCGGTGTTCTGGTTTGTGGCCAAGATATTTGCGTTTTTGTTCCTTTATATATGGGTACGCGGCACGTTGCCGCGTTTTCGCTATGACCAGTTGATGGCATTCGGATGGAAGTTTTTGTTGCCGCTGGCGATTGCGAATCTGGTGATCACGGCGTTGATTGTGGCATTGAGAGCGTAGCGCAAGAACAAGATGCTTCATCTCATCGTATTTTCGGCGTTTGGCCTGATCTGCGTTGCTGGCGCGGTGAATTTGCTGGTGCAACGGCACCCGATCAACAGCGCGCTCTCTCTGGTTGTAGTGATGGGCTCGCTCGCTGTTGAATATCTTCTTTTGGGCGCGGAGTTTGTCGCGGCGGTGCAGGTGATCGTCTATGCCGGCGCAATCATGGTGCTCTTCGTCTTCGTGATCATGTTGTTGAACGCCGGCGAGGAAGAGCGAACCAAAGGCAGTCGGGTGGCGATGCTGTTTGGAATCCCTGGTGTGCTGATCGGCAGCGTGCTGGTGGCCTGGGTTCTGCTCGAACACTCAGTTACGGACAGCGTCGCGGTTGGCGCGCTTCCAGGGCCACCGAAGGTAATTGGATGGCTGCTCTTCCACGATTTCCTGTTGCCCTTTGAAGTGACCTCCGTGCTGGTATTGATCGCGATCATGGGCGCAGTCGTTTTGGCCAGCCATCCTGAGTCGAAACAACCAGACAAGAGGGAGGGCTGATGGTACCGCTTTCCTACTACCTTGTCTTGAGCGGCATTCTGTTTGCCTGCGGCGTGACCGGGTTTCTGATCAAACGAAACATCATCACCATTTTTATGTCGATTGAGCTGATGCTCAACGGAGTGAATTTGTCTTTTGTAGCTTTCGCGGCGCAATGGCACGCGCTGAGCGGACAGGTTTTTGTGTTCTTCGTGATGGTCGTCGCGGCGGCGGAATCAGCTGTGGGATTGGCAATCATCATCGCCATCTACCGCACGCGCGAGACGTTGAACGTAGATCGGGTCAACCTACTCAAACTATGACGCCAAACCTGCACCTCTGGCTCATTCCCGTGCTGCCTCTGATCGGCGCTGCCATCAATGGTCTGTTTGGGAAACGCTTTTCCCGGCAGACTGTATCGGCCGTCGCGCTCGGCTTTA
>Ga0310039_10002937_pt1 | contig 11115 bp, 10 predicted proteins | sample Sb_taG_4_FD_200460 | JGI IMG/M metagenome (GOLD analysis project Ga0310039, IMG submission 200460) | Peat soil microbial communities from Weissenstadt, Germany - Sb_50d_6_BS metaG (v2) (version 2) | ecosystem: Environmental > Terrestrial > Soil > Wetlands > Peat | place: Germany: Weissenstadt... | reverse complement strand
GTGCTCGAGTTGTTGAAAATCGCGCCGAGGACGAACGCGCGCAGGCATGCCTCCAGGATAATCGATCTCGCGCCCTTTGTCACTATATTCTGCGAGATTGTCACTGTATTATGCGAGATTCAGTAAACCTGAATTCACGGATCCAGCTCCAGTCGATCACTCCGCCACGAGTTGTAGGAGCCAGCGAACTTGACCCCAGATCAGACGGTGAGAGCTACCTCCCGTGGTTGCTACGCTAAACAGTCCTGAATGTTCACCAAGGATAGATCGACCAAGACTCAGTCCAGCGTCATCGTTTGTCAGGCCTGTGGATCCAGCATGGTGAAGAGGACTGGTAGGTATGGTTCGTTTTGGGGCTGCGGCCGCTATCCCGGTTGCCACGGGACCCAGCCGTTCAAGATCGATCACGAGGGACAGCCTTGTCGTCACTGTGGGACTCCGGTCGTCCGTCGGGCCCATACCAAGCTGCCAACGCAGAGGCCGGGTGGAAGCTACTTCGCTTGGTGGTTCAAGTGTCCAGCCTGCAAGGCTGTTTACCTGGTTGAAGCAGCCCGGCGGTTCTTTGACGCGGCCGGCAAGGATGAGCCCTTTTCAGCCCTGGCCTCTTCGCCTGATTGGGTCACCAGAGAACGGGCCATCCTGCCCTGTCAATAGCGTGTTCCGATTGTTATAACCGGTTTTGCCGTCGCGCCGAAAGAGATTGGACCGCGCCGGTTCATCAGCCCGGATGCACCGCTCTGCCGGCGCTGCGGCGCCTACACGCTGAAACGCACCAGCAAGTTCGGTCCCTTCTGGGGCTGTAGCCAGTTTCCGCGCTGCGGGGGACGCAGAAAAAAGCCGCAACGGGCTGAGATTGGTCAGCCTCCATGGATGCCGTTTCGCATCAATTTCCTATAATTCCGCTTTTCTGCCCCGTGGCGAGACCGAGTCCGAGAGCCATTCCTGGACGCTGGCCGACCTGTCGGGACTAAGCCCACCAAATTCCTCAACGCCGTTTCGGTCAACTTCCGGATGCCCGACAATCCGACCGGAGCCGGTCAGAAGCTTCCAGCAAAGCCATCTCGGGCCAGTTTCCGATAAGCCGGTTTCACGGCCATTGATGGAGTCCCCGAGTCGCTCGCCGCCCGTTCGGTACGGCTTCTACGGCTTTCCCAGGTCGGTCTGTTGGCCGGAAGTGTTAACATGCCAGAAAGCTAGACACTCATGACCCCGAGGGAGCGTGCCTGCCAGATCCGGGTTGTGAAGTGAAACCGCCTTCTGGAAACCGGACCGGCCGGTTCCGCGCTGGAAATCCCCAATGGAAGAGCAGCCCCACTTCACGGCGAGAATCGACAGAAATGGCGGACAGCGCTGGTTCGCGGGACGCGCTAATCAACGACGACATCGCGATCCAGCCTGGCGCCGGTGGCGCGATAGACGGTGCCCATGCAGCCTTCGCCGATCTTGGCGGTGATGCGGTAATGGGCGATGGCAGCGCCCGGCGTCATTTCCGCAAGCCCTCCTGCCAGTTCAAGACTACGGTGATCGGCGCAGCGGAATTCTCCAATAACTGGGTCACCACGAGAAACTTCGAGCCGTCGGGCGAAATGTCCCAATCCTGGCTGGTGAGAACGGCGCCGGAGCCGAAAAGAGGCGTTTCGAAGAGCGCTTTGGGAGCACCCGCTCGAAACACTCCGGCAGCGGAGACCTCCACCGACATCAGCTTGCGGCTATTGAAGTACAGCAGCTCTTTGCCATTGCGGTTCCAGCGCGGCTGCACGCCGCCGCCGTTCGAGATCATCCACTGCGCCGCGTTGTCCGCGGAGGGCGGAAAGGGCCGGACGTAGACCTCCGGCCGGCCGGAAGCATCCGAGACATAGGCAACCCAGCGGCCGTCGGGCGAGAATTGGCCCTGCGTCTCGCGAAACTCCGTTCGCAGAAAGGGGACGGGCGAGTGCGATCCCGGCTCGCCTGGATTCGGCAAAAGCCAGAGGTCGAAGCTGGTCTTCGGATCGAGGACCTCGTAAAGCAGGTAGCGCCCGTCCGGCGACCATGAGTAAGGCTTCTTCTGAGCGCCCGAGTGGACCAGGAGTTCCTCTTTGCCGGCCATGCTGGAGGACTTGCGGTAAAGGTCTCCCGTGCCGCCCTGATAGGAGTCGAACGCGATCTGACTTCCATCGGGCGACCATACCGGGGACTCCTCCGTCGCCGGACTGAAGGTGAAGCGCGAGGACCCGCCCCGCACCAGGTCGAATATCCAGATGTCCTGGTTGCCGGACGAGGGATCCTGGCGCCGCACGGCGACCCGCGTGCCGTCCGGTGAGATGACGGGCATGCGGTAATGGCCCGTTTCGCCCAGGGGGCCCACCACAGCGCCGTGCCGATCGTACCAGGCGAGATTGCTGGCCGTGCCGGCAGCGCTGCCCCCCTGATAGGCGAGAGCGCCGGTGGCCGAGACCGAAAAAAGTCCTCGGATTACGTACTGTCCGACGTCGTCCGCCACCGGAACGGTTTCCCCGGAGATCTCCAGCCGTGAGGCATCGAACGGCTGCGCCAGGAGCGTCCGGTCCCGCAGGAGGAGAATATAGCCGTGGTCCCTGCTCTCGCCGGGAGCATAGAGTGCGTACTGTGCATCCACCAGCTTGCGGCGGGGCTTTTCTTCGGGCTTTGCATCCACGGTCCCGGCATAGATGCCGCTCTCTGTGGGGTTCTGTGAGTTCCGCGTATACAGGAAGTGCCGGCCGTCGGGAAGGAAGAAGGGATGGCTATGGAACGATTCCCCCGGCTGGATCCGGGTGATCGGAACGGCGGTTCCTCCCGCCGCCGGAACCTTAAAGATGACGCTGTCATTGAAACTGAATACGATTTCGCCAGAGGGACTCCAGGAGCCGCCGACCACCACCTGCGCCACATCGCAGATTACCTGCGCGGGTCCGCCGGCTACATCGACCTTTTTCACTTTACCCTGGGTGGAGAACAGAAGGAACCGGCCGTCCGGCGACCAGACCGGTAGGAACGTGGCCCCCTCGGTCGCCGGCAGCGGTTTGGGCTCCAGTGAGTTCAGGGGCCGCACCCAAAGGAAGCTCCGGCCATTGGCATCGGTGGCGCTGAACGCCAGCATCCGGCCATCGGGAGAGAGAGCGAAAGCCGGTCCGAAGGCGCCTTTCTCGGGCGGCGGCACCTGGAAGCGAATCACTTCTCGGGGCGCGCGCGGCTGGCGGAAATGGACCACTGCCAGAGCGGCGGCCAACGCCAACGCCATGCCCGCGACGGCCCACGGCAGCCAATGGCGGCGGCCCGGGACCACCGCGACGGTTTGCGGAGCTGGAGCCGGAGCCGGCTCTTCCAGCGCGACCCGCACGTCGCCGATGGACTGCCATCGCATGCGCAGGTCCTTGCGGAGGCATCGCTCGATGATTGGCCGGTAAGCCGTGGGCGCGGCGTCGAGGTCGGGCTGGTCCTTGATCACGGCGGCCAGGATCTCCGAAATCCCGTCGCCCGCAAAAGCGGGGCGCCCTGTCAGCATCTCGTAGAGCACGCACCCGTAAGCCCAGATATCGGCGCGGCAGTCTACCGGCTTGCCCTTTGCCTGCTCCGGCGACATGTAGCCAGCCGTTCCGATGATGGTCCCCGCCATGGTGGCGCGCATCGTCAGGGTGGGGGATGCCGCGGGGTCGCCCGCAGGAGGTTCGGCCAGCAGCGCCTTGGCGAGACCGAAATCGAGAACCTTGACGCGTCCTTCGGGAGTGACCTTCACGTTGGCCGGTTTCAGGTCGCGGTGGACGATGCCCTTCTCATGCGCGTACTCCGGGGCTTCAGCGATCTGCCGCGCGATCGGGATGGCTTCGTCAAGGGGAATCAGTCTCTGGGCGATGCGCTCCGCCAGCGTCGGCCCCTCGACCAACTCCATGACGAGCGCCCGCTCTTCGACCCCATGAATGACCGCGATATTCGGATGATTCAGCGAAGCGAGCACCTGAGCCTCGCGTGTGAAGCGCGCCAGCCGGTCGGGATCGTTAGCGAACGTGTCGGGCAGGACTTTGATAGCGACGTCGCGATTGAGCTTTGTGTCGGTGGCGCGATACACGGCGCCCATGCCGCCCTCGCCGAGCTTGGTAGTAATGCGGTAGTGGGCGATGGAGGACTGTGGGTTCATAGTGCCGGGCTTTGTGGAATGGTACCACTTCCGGACCGATCGGGCTGCGCAAGCCGTAGAGCCGTAGGGAAAGGGCGCGAGCCACTTGGAACCCGGGCCACTGGGCGTGAAACCGCGTTATCGTACACTGGCCCCAAAACGGCGTATCGGAAACTGGCCACCGACATTTCGGGGAAGGGTATCCAAAACGTCCAAGCGATACCTGTCACGAAATCCCCTTTGCACCACCAATAACCAGGCAGTTCGCCCCGCAGAAACATTCCGACTGGTGGCTTTCTGCCGACTCCTCCCCCGCATTAACAGTCTGCATTCGGGAACCCCCGCCCAGCTCCCTGAATCCGGCCGGGAGGGCCAGAGGAGGCCGCCAGAAACCAGCCGTGTTCCGGGGGGCTATTCAGACCCTTGGAAACTGTCAGAGCGTCAGGGCGGCCCCTTCTCGTGTCAGAAGACCCATTTCCGCCAGAAGGTGAGCCGGGACTTCCGGCGGCGCGACCGGCATACCTTCCTGACACCTGGGTGAGCCTTCGTTGTGACAGTTGGCGGTTAAAAAGTCTTGGTTTCTATTCTTTTTACTTTTTAACCTCGATCTGTCACAACCGGGCTCGTAGTTGTCACACCGAGCGGTCCAAAAAAGCGCGACGGGCGGCCCACACAAACAACCCCCTTCCAACGTGGCCAGAAAGCTTTTGCGGCGCACGAGGCTATTGCCTGGCTGTGCTTGGAAGCAAGGCCTCGGAGACCAGACGGAGACCTATTCCTGGGCCGGACGAGCCCACTGGGAACCGGTCGTGTTCCGGGAGGCTATTCCGGGCTTCGGAACCTGATCAAAGCTTCAGGGCGGCCTCTTCTCGTGTCAGGAGAACCCATTTCCGTCAACCAGCCCAGTTCGGGAGTTCCCGCAGCGCCGCGGCCTGTGCTGACACTTTGGTGAACAGGGTTTCGTTGTGACAGTTGGCGGTTAAAAAGTCTCTGTTTTCTATTCTTATTGACTTTTAACCTCGATCTGTCACAACCGGGCTGGTTTTGTCACCGAGCGGTCAAAAAGCGTGATGGCGAGCGGCCCACACAGACAACCTGTTCAACGTGCCAAAGAGACTCCCTGCCGCGCACCAGCGGAGACCCGTTCTTGGGTCGGAGAAGGTTCCCGGAAACCGGTCGTGTTCCGGGAAGGTTATTCAGGGCCTCGGAAACTGGCCAGAGCGTCAGGGCGGCCCCTTCTCGTGTCAAGAAAACCCATTTCCGCCAGAAGGTGAGCCGGGACTTCCGGCGGCGCGACCGGCGGACCTTCCTGACACCTGGGTGAGCCTTCGTTGTGACAGCTGGCGGTTAAAAAGTATCGGTTTCTTTTCTTATAGATTTTTAACCTCGATCTGTCACAACCGGGTCTGGTTTTGTCACACCGAGCGGCTCAGAGACCGCGACGGCGGGCCACACAAACAACCCCTTCAACGTGGCCAAGTTACGGCTCGAGGTGTCTCCACCTGTCCCTGGGCCGGAGGAGGGCACCGGAAACCACTCGTGTTCCAGGAGGCTATTCAGGGCTTCGGAAACTGCCCAGAGCGTCAGGACGGCCCCTTCTCGTGTCACGAAAACCCATTCCGTCAGCCAGACGGGAGTTCCGGCAGGGCGGCCTGTCCCGACACTTCGGGTGCACAGGCTTTCGTTGTGACACCGGCCGGTTACAAAGTCCTTGTTTCTATTCTTTTTACTTTTTAACCTCGATCTGTCACAACCGGGCTGGTTTTGTCACACCGAGCGGTCCAAATAGCGCGACGGCGAGCGGCCCACATAAACAACCGCCAACCGGGAAGGTCAGGTGCGACCGGGGGCCAGTTCTGGCGCGTTGCCTGAAAGGCAGGTCTAGCTTCTCCAAGCCTTCCTAAATCTTCACATGGCAAAGCTGGATTGGGTCAAGTTCAGAGACCGTGCTCGCTTGCGCCAAGAACGTGACCAAGCCTGGCAGCATAACAAGCACAAGTTCGTTCGACCGCGCCGGGGCATCAGCCCGGATGCACCGCTCTGCCCACGCTGCGGCGCCTACATGCTGAAGCGGACCAGCAGGTTCGGTCCCTTCTGGGGCTGTAGCCAGTTTCCACGCTGCCGCGGAACGCAGAAGAAAGCCGAATCAGACCCAGCCAGAGGGTAGCTCAAGGTCTTGTGCTTCCAAAGAAATCATAAGCGCCAGAAAACCAATGCGTCCTATTGCAGCGGTCTATGACAACAGCGGTCGGAGGCTGCTGTGTGCATGTGTTTAGCCGCGCTATTGTGATCCATCACGTAGTGTTGCCGTCTCCAACCGGCGATTGGTATCTCTGTCGGATGGTCGGGTCACTTTCGAATGGAGGGACTAACTTGAGCAGTTCCCTTTCCGGAAACCAAGACCCCATTCTCTGACAGCTTCTTCAGCAAACCCGCGCGCTGCTTGTCTGTCCCTTTGTATTCGAGAACCGTATCGCTCAACGGGACCACGTTGTCGCGGGCCGCGCTCATCACCAGCGCCGCTGTTTCGGCGTCCGGGCATCGGATCAGGATCGCGGATTCCAATGATACGGTCCGGCATTGGCCGAACCATCCGTCTATTTCCTGCCGTACGTTGACGGGCAACTCGCGCGCACCGACTCGTTCCAGAATCTCGATCACTTCCTCCGGCTTCATACCGACCTGTGCCGCCCGGAAGATCGACTTCCTGGTGATCTGGAACAGCACACCCGTTTTCTTTCCGCAACGTTCGGCGAAACGTACGATTTCGGTCTCTGTTCCGGGCGCCTCTCCGAGAAACGTCACTTCGAAGTTAGGTTGTACAATTATTTGCGACCTCGGGGACGACCTCGGCCAGTCCTGGGTCTGACCCAGGTAGTAGCGCCCCACCGGCGTGACAGCAATGGAGAGGCCTTCTTTTCCGGTCCCCAGGCGAACCGCCCCCTGGGGAAGCAGGCGCACTCGTATGAACTCCTTGACGACTTTCGCCCACTCAGTGCGCAGTTTCCCTTCATCCGGCCTATCCAGGCGATATCCACCGATTCCAAATTCGGCCTTCGGATCATGTGAAAGGACTTCGATCAGCGGATTATCATTCGCCCGGTATCGGGTGACGAGCTCGGCCACTGGGTAGAATCCATCTCCCGCCAAAGATTGAAACGGGTTGAGCATGGCTGCGGTGACATCCGGAGGCGACATCATCGAGGTTCGAAAGTCCACATGCGGCGCTGCCGCCCCGACGTGCGCTCCCGCGAAGTCCTCAAACCCGGCGATGACCTGGCGCCGGTCCAATACCCCGTCCACCAACACCCGAAGGCGGTCGGAAGCGCCGAGATCCAGCCACTGTCTCCCACGGTTGGAGATCTGCAAGGCTGGGGCGCCGCCCTTCCGTTCCACCAACTGGAAGGTCTGCAGATAGGATACCGTGGTGTGGGCGCGCATCTCGCCGTTGTATTCAAAGCCATCCTCCACCCATTTCGGCTGACGGCCTAAACTCTGCGCCAGATCTCTTCCGACCTTAGCGATCAGAGCGCCGCTAGCGGCGTTTATGCGGATAGGCTTGGCCGCACAGGTCATCAGAAGCGCCGTCATGTCTTCCATCAAGAATGCGGCGTCATAGGTCTGCGGGGGTGCTACAGCCTGTGGTGAAGACGCGGACTCCCCAAGTCGCCGTTCTACTTTGGGCCACAAGGTGATGATCGGGTCGTGCACCGACGGTTTCAGTCCCGCAAACACTAATGCATACCGGAAGCAGGCGAGCAGGGCTGCGACCAGCAGGTCCGAATTCGACCACAACCGGGGAAGCTCTCGCATCGCCACCGGGCCTGCCCGATTCAGCAGCAGTCGAATGACTTCTTGCACGGTCTTGAAAACTTCGGGGTCCGACAGTGCGGTCGGCAAATCCGGTTTCAGAAAGGGCTTCTCCCAATCCCCACTATCGGCCTTCAGGAGGCGTTCGACCCAACCTGGCGAAGTGACCTCGCGGAACAAGGAGCGGTTCGGCCCTCCGCTCCGCACTCCGTCCAACAACGCCTGCCGTTCTGCCGCGGACAGATACTTCTCCAGGATCCGGGAAAGTCCATCGGCGTCACACATGTAGAAAAGGTCCGACCCGTCGAGCAGGTGTAGAACGCGGACGAAAGCCTCGCCCTCCGGCGCAACCGTGTACCGCCCCTTCTCCCCGGCCGGCAACAGAAAGCCCGCGTCCGTCAGAGCCTTGGCATGACCGTGCATTTGATGTGCCGCGCTGGTATTAGGGCGGCGATTCCACGATATCAGCTCATATCGCGCGCCATCGGGCAGCGAATCGTATTCCGGCAGCCTTGTGAGAAAGGTGCGCAGGTCGTGAGCGGTGAGCTTCATGAGTCGAATCGTAACCTACCATCATGCGCCGCGCATCAACGCGGCGCCAGGACCTTTCCTCGGTCCAGATGCATCCATTCTCTTTGGTCCGGATGAATGCTTCCTTGGTCCGGCTCAACCAACGCCTCAAACCGCCTCTAGGTAAGGCCAGACGCATTCCGCACATCGGCAGGGGAGCACCATGACGACGCAGAATGCGGCGACGCGTCTGGGCTCCGACTCGGTAAGCAATTTCGTCGCTGGCGCTTTCCGTGCGGGGCGACGTATCGCCCCGCTATCGACTGCCAAGGCGATGCCGAGCCGATCATTGCTGGCGTTATGTCTGGCCAGGCGCCCCCCTTTACCCGTTGACCACGGGCGAAGGTCGGACCGATTTCGTAGCGCCGACTTGGGACTCCATCGGCCAGACAACGACGGAGTTAGTTGCGCCGTAGAATTGTGGCCAGGGTATCTGAGGTGTTTTACTGGGGGGCGGATGTCTTTGAGATCTTCTAAGTCCACGTGTTCTAAGGTGACCGGCTCCGGCAAGATAATTGGCGTCGCGTGGCCGGTTGGCCGAGTTGAAACATCGACGAGGAGAAGCAGCATAGACCTCAAGATCGGCACTGCCATCCTCGGCGGCGGCTTCGGTTACGAGATCAACGACGGCGTGATGGACGTCGAAATGATTGCCGGAAAGAAGACGTGGCTGCTACTGGCGAGCCATCTGGTTGAATACCGTGACGAAAATCTGCGCCAGATTATTCTGATGTTTTATGACCGGTACTCCGGCACAGTCATTGACTCGCCCGACAACCCCGTTGTGATCGCCATCGGCTGGCCACGGACTACGATTGCCCGCACCATCAAGGTAGCCGACCTGGACGCTGCGATTGATCAGATCAGGCAGTTCGCAGCCAAGCCGATCAAGTTCAGGAAGCCGACGTTCGAGCAGTAGCACTTCGCGACCGGGCACTTCTCTGCCGGCTTTGCCGCACGACGCCCGGGCACCGAACTGGCTGAGAGGAACAGTATCGACAGTAACTCCGGTTCATTGCGCCGCGTCTTTCTGAAGCAATGCAACAGCCGGACTGGACCGTCGTAGACCGATTTCAGGGGGATTTTGACTTCCTCAGCAATTTCTATCCCGCGAGGATCGTCATCGAGCAAACAGTCTTTCCGACTTCAGAGCATGCCTTCCACTGGTTTAAATCGACGGATCCAACTGAGAAGTTGTGGGTTCTAAGTTAAGTTCTGCCAAGCCCAGCATGGCCAAATGGCGGGGCAAGCGAGTATCGCTCGTGCCGAACTGGAACGAGATTCGCGTGCAGATCATGCATAAGATCGTGCGGGCGAAGTTTGCTCAACACGAAGAGCTGCGAGACAGGTTACTGGCAACGGGAGATGCCCTTCTGATTGAGGGAAACAGATGGCACGATCGATTCTGGGGCATCTGCTATTGTGTCCGCTGCCAGTCAAGGGGCGAGAACACGCTCGGGCGGCTTCTGATGGCGGTACGGGAGGAGCATCGATCACTGAGCAGATTGTAGAATCGGCTCAGTCAATGAGTGGCTATGTATGGAGTATGTCCTCATCGAATCCGACATTGGACTGGCTTGCCGCGCTCGACCGTGAAGAATCGGAGCCTCGATCTAACTGGACACCGCCCGGTCCTCCCATCTACTTCCGGCTACGTACCCTCAGCCACTGCCGCGAGACTATACATCTGGCCAACCAAATGAATCTGTACCCGGATCTACCGGACCAGATGAAATACGACTTCTTGCAGCATTCGGGCGCATTAGTGAAACGCCGCACTACTGGCTGGGCGCGGCGGCCACAGGAGAACCAGGCCGACCTGGCGCTGGTGATGGAGGCGTACAACATGAGCAAGGCCAAGGCCCGACGGGCGCTCAGAATTCTGAAGCCAGAGCAGGTAGAGGCGCTGCGGAATTGGATGCGCCAGGGCAGCACTGAGGTCACGTGAAGGCCCGCTGAAGCCTGTGTAGCGGACGCCCTGCCAGTCGGCTCTGGCGGCAGGTGGGGACAGCACCCTGGTGGTTTGATTACCTTACCCAGCAGGCAGGTGGTGTTCGCGGCATTGAGCCACCGCTTCACCTGCTTTGCCGTGTCCGCCGCATCGGTCACGCCGGTCTGAAAATCGTCAAAGAAATCACCGAGCAGCAGAAGACAGTCGTGCGGCTCGCGCTCGATGATCTGGTTGGCTCGCCGGATTTTATCATGGATATCCGGCAAAATCAGCCAGCGCATTTGCTTCAGTTTCCTTTGCCGGTCAGATTTATTCACACCGAAGTGAAACAACGATTTGTAGCACCAGTTCCTCGGGAGAGATTTCGCGGGATCGATCATGATATTCCTTCAGCTTCAGATCCCGAACGCATCCGTTTGGCGCCTTTAAGAAAGCCCTGGTCGCGCAAATTGTTATCCCACATGGCCGCGAACTCCCGCAGTTCATCGGCCAGTGCCGCGCCTTGTGCATCGTTCGAAACCTCCTGATAAACAGGCGGGTTGGCCATCTGGAACATGTACGGGTGCATAATCAGGCCATCCGGCGTGCTCTCAACCTCGAAGCACATCTCCGGGTCCTGGCAAAGATCGCCGTTCAATTCGTAATAGTGGGCGACGCTGATCGCGGGGAG
>Ga0310039_10002931_pt1 | contig 11135 bp, 7 predicted proteins | sample Sb_taG_4_FD_200460 | JGI IMG/M metagenome (GOLD analysis project Ga0310039, IMG submission 200460) | Peat soil microbial communities from Weissenstadt, Germany - Sb_50d_6_BS metaG (v2) (version 2) | ecosystem: Environmental > Terrestrial > Soil > Wetlands > Peat | place: Germany: Weissenstadt... | reverse complement strand
GCGCGTGGACCCACCCTACATCTAGCGGGTGTCTGCGTTAACCGGATAGGCACGCTTTGAGCGATTGTTGTAACGGAAATCGAATTCGGCAAGGTAACGGTGCAAGTGGGCTTCGCTGATGGAATGGTACACGCCATAGACGCCGCGCTTGAAGATGCTGAAATAGTTCTCTGGCCCGTTGACCGTAACCGTGCGTCCGTCGAGTTTGTAGGCGTACTCGCCGCGCGAATGATCGACGGCATGATGACCTGCAAACTCGCGACCCATGCGGACGTAGTATGATGCTTCGTCCGTGTTCAGCGTGCTCTTGCGGCTGACGTTTTTCATGACGAACGGGCGTAGCGTCTTGGAGTTAATCGCCGCAACGTGCTTCGAACGAACGCGTCCGCCGCGCTCAACGAGCGTTGCGACCATCTTCTTTGGCGCGGGATCGCGATAGGCGCGGTTCTTCGCTTTGCCGCCGACAACCGTCTCATCGGCCTCGACAATCTTGTCAGTCCCCCCAAGCGGCCCGCCAGTCTTGTTCGGTTCAATATCGGTCATGGCCTCACGAATGCGATGCGCCATGAACCAAGCGGTGCGATAGGAGCCGAAGCCGAGCATGCGGAAAAGCTGATGCGCGCTGATGCCTTTCTTTCCGGAGCACATGAGATGCGTCGCCAAAAGCCACTTGTGCATTGGAATATGCGAGCGCTCATAAACCGTTCCAACCGTTGCGGTGAACTGCTTCACGCATTCGTGGCAGCGATAAAGGCCCGCGCGCGCCGTTCCGCCGTTGATCTTGTCCGCCGCGCCTATGACGCCGCAATGTGGACAGACTGGGCCGTTAGGCCATCGGATCGCTTCAAAATGCGCCCAAGCGGCGGCTTCGTCATTGAAAATCGAGTCTGTGATATCGATGGACATTGGAAGGCTCCGAACGTGATCTTTTTATCGCATATCCCGGTTTGTTTGTCAAGTGCATAGTTGCCGGTGGTTCCCTGCGCCCAGGAGAAAACAAGGCGAGTTGGGCGGGCCGCGCCGACGTGAAACCGCCACACGACGCCGCCCGACGCTCACCCGCGCCTCCCTTTCCCGAGCCCGAACGTGAAACGCGCGGGCTCGCCCGTGAGTTTGCGTCGTCCGACTCATAAACTCTGCCTGGAGCAGGAATATTATGATGTTATTAAGCTTCCTAGTGACAATAATGCTGAGAGGGTCGAGCGCGCTGACGGCGCCGCGGGCCGCGATCGACTTCCAGGCGTTCGGCAAACCCCCGGAGGCCGCGGACGGGATTTCCGGCAGGACCGCTGATGCCGATGTCGCGCCGGAAGCAGTTTCAGGAGTGGGACTCATGAAGAAGGCCGCAGGCATTCGGGCAAAGATTCTTTCGGGTTTCGTCGCGATCCTGTTCGTCCTCGCCCTGGTGGCTGCGATCGGGACCCTGCAGAGTCTGAAGACCGGCGCCGTCGTCGGCGAGTCCGCCGCCCGTCACGCCGAAGCGGCGGCCGTCAGCCGGATCGACCGCGATCTCGCGTCGGTGCGCCGGAACGTGACGAACTTCGCCTATTCGGGCGACGCCTCCATGGCCGCGGCGCCGCGCCAGGACATGGCCGCGGCCCAGGCCGACGTGCAGAGCGCCCGGGCGATCCTCTCCGGCGCGCGCGCGGCGAAGCTGGACGAACTGGCGGCGGCGCTTGGCGACTACGCCAAGCTCTACGAGAGTATCGTGGAGTTGAAGGCGAGCCAAGCCAAACTCAGGACCGAGCACGTCGACCCCGACGACGCGCGCTATACCGCGCTTGCCGACCAATTGCGCTTAGGAGTCGCAAAGAGCGACGACGATGACGCCAAGGAGGCGGGGAATGTGCTCGTCGAGCAGGGATTGCTCGCCCGCTACAACTTGGCATCGATGCTGGAGCGCCGCGATACGGAGTTCGGCGCCAAAGCGGACGAGAATTTCCTCAAGGTCGAGAACGCTCTCGGCGCCATCACCAACGCCGTCATCGACGCCAATCTGGTCCCGCAATTCAAGGAGTTCACCAAGCTGGAGACCGACTATCGCAAGTCGGTCAGCCAGTTGATGGCTCTCGCCGCACGGGTCAACGAGGCCGTCGCCAGCGACCTTCCCGCCCTGGGGGACCGCGTTTCGAAGACCATTCAGGCGCTCGTCGAATCGGCGGATCAGGACGCGGCGTCGCTGCAGGAGACGGCCACGGCGACCGCGTCGAATACGGCGCGGCTGATGGCGATGATCGGCGTCGGCGGGGTGCTGGCCGGCGTCGCGCTGGCGCTGGCGCTCGGCAGTCGCATCGCGCGGCCGATCCTGGGCATGACGGAGGCGATGCGTCGTCTCGCCGCGGGCGAGCTCGATCTGCAAATTCCCAGCGTGGGACGCGGCGACGAGATCGGCTCGATGGCGAAAGCGGTAGAGGTGTTCCGCGACAACGCCGCCGAGATGCGTCGCCTTCAGGGCGAAGCCAACAAGGTCCATGCCGCCAACGAGGCCCGGCTCAAACAACTCGAGGCGCATTACGTAGAGGCCGCACGCGCGCAGACCGACGTCGTCGCGGCAATGGGCGCCGGTCTGAAAGATCTTGCGGGCGGCGACCTGACGGTTCGGCTGGGCCAAGGCTTCACGCCGACTTACGCGCAAATCCGCGATGATTTCAACGAGGCGATTGACCGCCTGAGGACCACCGTTGTGTCGGTTGTCGAGAGCGCCGGCGCGATCCGAACGGGCGCGCAGGAGATATCCTCCGCCTCCGACGATCTCTCCCGCCGCACGGAACAGCAGGCCGCCAGTCTCGAGCAGACCACCGCGACGCTCGGCGAGGTCACCACGACGGTGAAGCAGTCCGCCGAGGGCACAAGCCACGCCCGGCAAGTGGTGACCGCCGCCGACAACGACGCCAAGCAGAGCGCGGTCGTCGTGCGTGAGGCGGTCGACGCGATGAGCGCAATCGCCAAGTCCTCGCGGGAAATCAGCCAGATCATTGGCGTGATCGACGAGATCGCGTTCCAAACCAACCTGCTGGCGCTCAACGCCGGCGTCGAGGCGGCCCGGGCGGGAGATGCGGGACTCGGGTTCGCCGTCGTCGCCTCCGAGGTGCGCGCGCTCGCCCAACGTTCGGCCGAAGCGGCCAAGCAGATCAAAGCGCTCATTTCCGATTCGACCGGCCAGGTCGACAAGGGCGTCAAGCTGGTGGCGGAAACCGGCCGCTCCCTCGAGCGCATCATGGAGCAGGTGACCGAGATCAACGTTGTGGTGAGCCACATCGCCGCCGGGACGCAGGAGCAATCAACCGCCTTGCAGGAAATCAACACCGCGATCGACCAGATGAATCTGGTGGTGCAGCAAAACGCCGCAATGGTCGAGGAATCGACGGCGGCCGGCCATTCCCTCTCGGATGAATCGTCGAGACTGGCGCAATTGGTCGGCCAGTTCCGGGTTCAACGGTCGGCGAGCGAGCGGCCGATGGCGCGCGCTGCCTGACGCAGGGTCGCGAGGGCCGGTCGAGCGCGCCGGAACGTGCTCATTGTCTGGGCCGCGGCGGAGTCCCGTGTCTGGGGCGGCCGGTTTGCTCCGCCCCAGCGGCGCTGGGCGCAAGATCGAGTCCGAGCGGGATGCGAAAAACCCTCGTTATCAAGCGCTTCCCAGGCGCACAGGCGGCCGCGGCGTGCGCTCAGATCACATACGACTTCAGCGGCGGAAAGCCGTTGAAGCCGACCGAGGAATAGGTCGTCGTATAGGCCCCTGTCCCCTCAATTAGGATCTTCGCGCCGATCTCGAGCGAGATCGGCAAGAGGTACGGCTCCTTCTCGTACAGCACGTCGACCGAGTCGCAGCTTGGCCCAGCGACGACGCACGGGCCGAGCGCGTCGTCGTCAAAGGCCGTGCGGATCGGATACCGGATCATCTCGTCCATTGTCTCGGCCAGTCCGTTGAACTTGCCGATGTCGAGATAGACCCAGCGCCGCTTGTCCTCGTCCGACTTCTTCGAGATCAGCACCACCTCGGCCTCGATGATTCCGGCGTTGCCGACCATGCCCCGGCCGGGCTCGATGATCGTCTCGGGGATGCGGTTGCCGAAGTGCCGACGCAGCGCGCGGAAGATCGTCTGCCCGTAGGTTTTGATCGTCGGCACCGCTTTGAGATAGCGGGTCGGGAAGCCGCCGCCGAGATTGAGCATGGCGAGCTGGACGCCCCGCTCTGCGAGGTCGCGGAAGATCGCGGCCGAGACTTTCAGCGCGCGATCCCACATGCGCGGGTTGGGCTGCTGCGAGCCGACATGAAACGACAGCCCATGGGCGACGAGCCCGAGGCGGTGGGCATGCTCGAGCACGCGCCCGGCCATGCCCGGCGCACAGCCAAATTTGCGCGACAGCGGCCATTCCGCGCCCGCGCCGTCGCACAAGATGCGGCAGAACACTTTGGCCCCCGGGGCCGCGCGGGCTAGCTTCTCGACCTCCGCCTCGCAATCGACGGCGAAGAGGCGGATCCCGAGCGCATAGGCCCGGGCGATGTCCTTTTCCTTCTTGATCGTGTTGCCCAAGCTGATGCGGTCGGGCGTCGCGCCCGCGGCGATCGCCAGCTCGATCTCGGTCAGCGAGGCCGTGTCGAAACACGAACCGAGCCCGGCGAGGAGATCGAGAATCTCCGGGGCCGGGTTCGCCTTGACGGCGTAGAACACGCGTGTGTCGGGCAGCGCCTTGGCGAAGCCCAGATAGTTCTCGCGCACGACGTCAAGATCGACGACGAGCCGAGGGCCGTCCTCGCGATTGCGGGCGAGGAACTCCCTGATGCGGTCAGTCATGAGCGGCATCCCCCAAGCGCGCGGAGCTTCTCCGCGCCTGGCAAATGAAGGATTCGCCGGCGATGCGACGTTCAGCCCCGCGCGTTGGAGACGCGACGCGAAGTCGTTGACCCGCCGACGCGACCGCCCGCCGACTCCGGCGACGACTCGAGAAAGCCGTCGACGAATGCGACTGAGCAGTCAGCTGCTGCGCCGTGGCCAAGACGCGCCCGAGCCTGCAGGCAAGCTCAAGCGATCAAAGCCATCGTTTGGACGAGGAAAAATCCCGTCCGCACGCCCGGCAAGATAGACAAGCCTCTTTGGGCGCCGACCTTTGGAGGGCCGGCAGAGACCAAAAAAGCCCGGTCCGTCGTTGCTTCAAGCCGCGTCCCCCGTTTGGCGGGGTGCGCCGGTTCGCCTCCGGCTGCCGGTCTTCCAAGGGCGGTTGACTGGCCTCTTGTCCAGATCCCCGCCGACCGACACACGACCACAGGCACGTGTATGGGCAAGTGATTATTTGTTCGAATCGCGCCTCAGCGCAAGAGGTTTCTTGAGCCCGAGCCAAGAATTTCCGACAGCGTCGAAAAATCGTTGAATTCCGAGTCTGCGTCGCCTGCAGAGCCTTGGTCCAGCTGAATTTCGCCGTTAACTTGTCGCCGTCCGTCGCCTGGACGGGACCCAGCGCCAGCGCGTCGCCGGACCCCGCAAAGCCCCGCTCGAGCTCCGATTTGAAATGGTTCTAAATTGAATCGTTTCTAATCTTCATCCTCTATTCTTGTCCCGCTTGGGTCTTGTTGTTATCGGAAAGACCCGATCTACAGCCCTGATCCTGCTGGCCGAACACAGGAACTCCCAATGATCCGTTTGCCCGTGGTCCGTCTCGTCCTTTCTGCGCTCGCGATTGGCCTGGGCCTCAGAACTGCCCTTCCCGGAGCGCTCGCCGCGTCGCTCACGCTCTATTCAGCGCAACATGAGCAGACAGTCGACTTGCTGACCAAGGCGTTCACCAAGGAAACAGGGATCGACGTCAAGGTTCATTCCGGGGAAGGCCCGGAGCTGGCCAGCCAGCTTGTGAAAGAAGGAGCGTCGTCTCCCGCGGACGTATTTTTCACCGAGAACTCGCCCGAACTCGAGTTGTTGTCGGAAAAGGGGCTGCTGGCGAAAGTCGCCCCGGCGACGCTGGCCAGAGTGCCCGCCCAATACAGCGGGTCCGCCGGCGATTGGGTCGGCGTTCTGGCGCGCGAAAACGTGCTGGCGTTCAATACCGGCATGATTCAAGAGGCCGCGTTGCCCGCCTCCTTGCTCGACCTGGCAAAGCCGGAATGGAAAGGAAAGATCGCGATTGCGCCGACTGACGCAGACTTTTTGCCGCTGGTCGGCGCGGTGGTCGCGTTGAAAGGGCGCCCCGCTGCGCTCGAATGGCTGAAAGGTTTGCACGACAACGCGATGATCTTCGACGACGATGAAGGCGTCGTCGCCGCAATCGATCGAGGCGCGGCGGCGACGGGGATCATCAACAATTACTATTGGGCGCGCCTCCGCATGGAAAAGGGCGTCGACAAGATGCAGAGCGCCATTCATCATTTTGCCGGCGGCGACCTCGGCGCATTGATGAATGTGTCCGGGGCTGCTGTGCTGAAGAGTTCGCGCAACCAGGCGGCCGCGCAGAAGTTCTTGGCCTTCCTGGTCAGCAAGCCCGCCCAGGAGACGATTTCGAAATTGGACATCACCTTCGAATATCCCCTGGTCGCCGGCGTTGCAGCGAACCCGATTTTGAAGCCGATGAATGAGTTGCAGCCTCCGTCTTTGACCCTCAAGCAGCTCGGCGACGACCGCGACGCCGCCAAACTTCTGCGCGAGGCAGGCCTGATCTGATGTCGCAAGTCGTCAGCCTGAATGTCGCCGAACGCGCTTTAGGCCGCGGTCCGCATGCGCAGGCCAACATAAGGGGGCGCGCGCCCGCGGCCCTGATCGGCGCGGCTTTGTTCGCCGCCGCGCTCGTTCTTCTGCCGATCCTCGTGACAATCGTCCAGGCGGCCAGTTTGAGCGCGCGGGCCGCCGTTGATTTGCTTATGCGTCCGCTCGTTGGCCAGCTGCTCATCAACACGGTTGGACTGGTTGTCGCCGCCTCCACAACTTGCGCCATCATCGGAACGGCGACGGCGTGGCTGGTCGAGCGGACGGATCTTCCAGGCCGGAAGGTTTGGGGCGTCCTTGCCGTCGCGCCCTTGGCGATTCCGCCGTTCATCTCGAGCTATGCTTGGGTCTCGCTCAGCAACGGGTTGCAGGACTTCGGCGGGGCGCTGCTGGTGGTCGCCTGCGCCTATTATCCGCTCGTCTATCTGCCGGTGGCCGCCGCGCTGCGTGGCCTCGATCCGGCGCTGGAGGAGACGGCGCGGTCGCTGGGTTACGGCGCATGGGGATGTTTTTTTCGTGTCGTGGCGCCGCAACTGCGTCCGGCGCTCTATGGCGGCGCCTTGCTGGTTGCGCTCGATACGTTGATCGAGTTCGGCGCCTTTGCGCTCCTGCGCTTTCGCACCTTCACGACGGAACTCTACGCTCAGTACAGGACCGGACTGGACGGGCCGGAATCATCGCTCTTGGCGCTCGTGCTCATCGCTCTGTGCCTCATCTGTGTCGTCGCAGAGCTCAATGTACGCGGCCGTGCGCGCTATGCGCGCGTTGGCGCCGGCGCCCGACGCGTTGCCGCGCCCGCGCGTCTCGGGTTGAGCAGATGGCCGGCGCTCCTTGCCTTGGTGGCGCTGACCGGCGCGACGCTTGGCGTGCCGCTGGGCATGATCGGCTATTGGCTGCTGCAACATTCCCAGGCCGCCACGTCGCCGGTCGCGCCGTCTCTGCCGCTTCTCTTCGACGCGACATTTGCTTCCGTCGCTTATGGATTAGCCGGGGCGGCGGCCGCCGTCGTCGTGGCGGCCCCCCTTGGCTATCTCACGACGCGCTACCCAAGCCGCGTGTCCGTAACTCTGGAGCGGATCGCCTATCTCGCACAGGGCGTGCCGGGCATCGTCGTCGCGCTGGCGTTCATTTCGCTTACGGTGCAGATAATCCGCCCGCTTTATCAAAGCGCCGCGCTGCTGGTCGTCGCCTACGCCGTTCTCTTCCTTCCGTTCGCACTGGTCGGCGTCCGCACGGCGTTGGCGCAGGTCCAGTTCGGACTTGAGGAAGCGGCTCGCTCGCTCGGGCTCGGTTGGTTCGCGGTTACGGTCCGAATCTTGGCGCCGCTGGCGGGACCCGGCGTTGGGGCGGGAGCCGCCATGGTGTTCGTGTTCGTCGTCACAGAGTTGACGGCGACATTATTGCTGGCGCCCATCGGGACGAGGACCCTGGCGATCGAGGTCTGGGCCAATACCTCGTCGCTGGCCTTTGCCGCGGCGGCGCCGTTCGCGGCGATGATGCTGTTGATCTCGCTCGTTTCCACCTGGCTTCTTGCTCACCGTTTCGGCGCCGCCGTCTTTCCCGGTCAGGCCTAACGATGGCTGACGTGCGCATAGCGGGACTGACCAAGTCCTTTCGCGGAGCGCCGATATTGCGCGGCGTCGATCTTGTCGTGCCGTCAGGCGCGCTGTTCGCGATTCTGGGCGCATCGGGCAGCGGCAAGACGACGCTCTTGAGGTTGCTGGGCGGTTTTGAGCGCGCCGATTCGGGCGTCATTGAGATCGGCGGGCGACAGGCAGCCGGTCCGGGGGTCCACGTGCCGCCCGAGAGGCGGCAGGTTGGCTATGTCGCCCAGGAGGGGTCGCTGTTCCCCCACCTGTCCGTCGCCGCCAACGTCGTCTTCGGGCTCGCGCGGTCGCAGCGCCGCGACCGCCTCAAAGCCGAAGCGCTGCTGGAAAGCGTTGGCCTGCCCGCATCCTACGCAAGCCGCGGTCCGCATGAACTCTCGGGCGGCGAGCAGCAACGCGTGGCTCTGGCCCGTGCGCTCGCGCCAAGGCCAAAACTCGTCCTTCTCGACGAGCCTTTCTCAGCTCTGGATGCGGCCTTGCGGATTGAAACACGCGAAGCGGTCGCGGCAATCCTGGAGGCCGCTGGAGCAACCGCGCTCTTGGTGACGCATGATCAGTCGGAGGCCCTGTCGATGGGCCGGCAGGTTGCTGTATTGCGCGATGGCGTGCTGGCGCAGGTCGCGGCCCCGGAAAAATTGTACCGTCAGCCCGCCGACGCCGACCTGGCGCAGTTCGTCGGCGAGGCCGTCCTTCTGCCCGGCCTCGTTGCGGGAGGGTTCGCGACCTGCGCGCTGGGCCGGCTTGAGCTGGCGATGTCCGTGCCGGACGGGCCTGTCGAAGTGATGGTGCGGCCCGAGCAGATACGGCTTGAGCCGCGAACCACCTCCGGTTCGGCCAAGGCGCAAGTTCTCGCCGTAACCTATTACGGCCACGACGCCAGCATCATCCTGTCGCTGGATGCGGGAGGCAAGCGAGTCACGACGCGCGTCGCCGGCCACATGGCGCCGCGCCAGGGCGCCCAAGTGTCGCTCAGCGTCGAAGGCGGCGTGATGACTTACCCGCGTATTGCGCCGCCCATTCAAGTCGAGCGCTCGGTCACCGCGGCGAGCGCTGGACCCCGGGGATGCCCGAAGGGCGCATTCGCCCAAAGCATCAAGGAGAAGCAGAAATGACTAGACATCGCGACGTGTTGAAACGCGACGCTCGCCGCACAACGTTGCTGAGCGCGCTAATCGCATCGGCGGCCCTCGCGCCACAAGCCGCGCTGCCCGCCGCCCAGCCCGCGAGCTTCCTCGAAGGGATCCATCGACAGGCGACCTTGGCCTCGACAGTGCCCGACAACGGCGACCAAAACCCTTATGCGATCGTCGTGGCTCCGGTCTCCGCAGGCACGATCCAGAAGGACGACGTGCTCGTCACCAACTTCAACAATGCCGGCAATTTGCAAGGGCTCGGCACGACGATCGTCGATTACAACCCGACGACTAAGAAGCTATCGACCTTCGCCGCGCTGCCGCGCGATCTCGCGGGATGTCCCGGCGGCGTCGGTCTGACGACGGCGATGACCATGCTCAAGTCGGGATGGGTCATCGTCGGCAGCGCGCCAAGCGCGGACGGCACAACTGCGACCAAGGGAGCGGGCTGCCTTATCGTGCTCGATCCCAACGGCAAAGTGGCCGGAACGATCGCCGGCGACAACATCAACATCCCTTGGGGAAACATGGCGACGATCGACGAGGGGCAAACCGCGACTTTGTTTGTCAGCAACGCGGGCTTTGGCGTCGGGCCGCCCGACGGCGATCCGCGCGTGGTCGATGAAGAAACGGTGCTGCGCATCAAGCTCTCAATAGCGGACGGCAAGCCGCCGACTGTCGTCGACCAGACGGTCATCGGCAGCGGCTTCGGCGCCCAGCCGAACAAGGATGTGTTCGTCATTGGACCGACCGGCCTCGCGCTTGGCCCCAACGATACGCTTTATGTTTCGGATGCGACCGGAAACCGGATCAACGCGATCTGGGACGCCACGACGCGCGACCACAGCGCGGGCGTCGGCAGGACCATCACCAAGGATGGCCTCTTGCAAACACCGCTGGCGATGGCGACGGCGCCGAACGGCCATCTCCTGGTGGTCAACGCCAAGAATGGCCAGGTGGTGGAGGTCGATCCCGTCAGCGGCGACCAAATCAAGGCGCGGTGGATTGATCCGAACAAGGCGCAGAAGCCTCCGGGCAGCGGGGACTTGTTCGGCATCGCCATGACCCCGTCGGGCGACGGATTTTACTTCGTCGAGGACGAGGCGAACACGCTAGTGTTGGCGCGATGAGCTGTCCATTCGGCCGTGGCGGGACTGGTCCGTCCCGACGCGCCCTCATGGCCGGCGCCGGCGGATTGCTGGCGAGCGCGGGCGCCGCAAGATTCGCGCGCGCCGCGGCGGAAGGCGCCTCGACCGGCGCCGCGCCGCAGGAAATGTTTTTTGGCGAGCATCAGAGGGGCATCGCGACCGCACAACAGGCAAACAGCTATTTCGTCGCCTTCGACCTCGTCGCCAAGTCGCGCGATGAGGTGACGGCGATGCTGCGCGCCTGGACGGAGGCCGCCGCGCGCATGACATCGGGAGAAACGGCTCGTCCTTTGGGCCAGGATCTTTCCGTTGAAGGGCCAGACGGCGCATCGGCGCTTGGTCTCACGCGGGCGCGACTGACGATCACGTTCGGTTTCGGCGCGGGGCTGTTCGCGAAGGACGGCGTGGACCGCTATGGCCTGGCCGGCAAACGACCGGACGCGCTGGTCGACCTGCCCAGATTCAACGGCGACCAATTGCAGGCTGCACGCACCGGCGGCGACATTTCGGTCCAGGCTTGCGCCGACGACCCGCAGGTCGTGTTTCACGCGGTGC
>Ga0310039_10002930_pt1 | contig 11136 bp, 11 predicted proteins | sample Sb_taG_4_FD_200460 | JGI IMG/M metagenome (GOLD analysis project Ga0310039, IMG submission 200460) | Peat soil microbial communities from Weissenstadt, Germany - Sb_50d_6_BS metaG (v2) (version 2) | ecosystem: Environmental > Terrestrial > Soil > Wetlands > Peat | place: Germany: Weissenstadt... | reverse complement strand
GCGCTGGTCAGCTACTACCGGGAACGCGGGATCCACGCCACCTGCGTGGACGAGCCGGCCAGGAGCAGCCCGTTCATGGAGGACATCGTGCTGCGCGGCCAGGGCACGTTCGATGTCATCGCCGAGCTCGACACGTTCGCTGCCCAGCCGCATGGGTCCTGGTCAGCCGTCGGGATGAACTGCCGCACAACGAGTTTCCCGATCCGATCCGCTATGCCGGTGATGCGTCCACCATGGGTACCGCGCCAACGGCGCTGGGGCTCGGCGGCCCTCAGCCTGCCGGGCTTACGGCGCCGGACCTGGCACGCTACGGGTGGTGGCCAACCTACGCCTTGCTCTCAGGCCTCTGGGCCCGACCGCATGGTCGGGGACGCTGCCCAGCGCGCCACCCGCTCCGCCATTCTGTCAGCCAACCGTGTGGCATGTCCGGTTGTGCCAGCAACGCGGTGGCTCCGCCTGGTGCGCATTCCGGACGTCAGTAGTCCGCGCGAACGGCAGGGCCATCGCCGCACGTGATCGGGTCCTCGGCGTCAACGCGCACGCCGATGGCTCTGATCTGTACGGCAAGCGACCAGCCAACATGATCGTGCTGACCGTACCGAACCGGGCAATATGGGAGCGCAGTGTCGGCCGCGCACGACAGTCGGCGGAGGCCCCAGCAGACGGGGGATCCATACCGGAAAGGCCGCCGGCAACGGCCAGCAAGCAACATCGCAGGTCAGCGGGGAAGGCCGGGGTGCTCCGCCGATGTCGTCCGCTGGATGTCAGACCCTGCACCTAGCCTGATGTGCCAGCAACCCTGCACAGCGAAGGAACGATGTGATCGTCGCGAACATGGGCATAGCGATTCACCACCGGACCTGCCACCTGAGATGGCGGGCTGCTGACAACGCGCCGCGCGAGCAATGCGGGCGAGAACGGGCCAGTGGCGCCCCGCTGCCCGGATTGGCTTCGCGGCGGCGAGGCTGACGATGCCGAGGAGGAGCGTCCAGCAACGGGCCGGCTTCAGCGCCGAGGCGTTCGTGGACAAGATGGTGTCCGACGCCGGGCACATCTGGAATGCCACCGTGCGTGACTTCGGAATCGACGGCCAGATCGAATTCGTAGACGCTCAGGAGCAGGTCAAGGGTTTCGCCGTCGCGGCCCAGGTGAAGGGCACCCTGGTTGGTTTCGCGGGCGAGAACCGGGACGCATGCCGGTTCACGTGCGAAGCCGACAAGATCGACTACTGGCTGGCGTACGGCCGGCCGGTCGTGCTCATCTGCGTCAACCTCCGCAGCCAGGAGGCGTGGTGGAAGCGCGTCGACACATGGTTCGCCGATCCGGTCCGCCGCGCCCGCCGGGTGGTGGAGTTCGACAAGGCCGCTGACCGCTTCGACCCGGATGGGTTCAGCTCTCTGTCCGGGCTCGGCGTGCCCGCCGGGCAACCGCTTCCCCGGTTCGACGGCAGTGAGCGCCTGGTATCGAACCTGTTGGCGGTGACGGGCTTCGCCCCGGTCATCCGCTCGGCGTCCACGCCCTGCCGGAACCGCGCCGATGCCTGGGAGAGGATGGGATCGAACGGCGCCTTCGAAAGCGGGTTCATCCTGTCGGCTGGCCAGATCTACACCATGTGCCAAGTGGAGGACGGCCCGCTGGCCGTGCTGTGCGACGGGCCGGTCACGTCGGTACCGAGCTCGGAATGGTCGGACACCCACGACGATGACCAGCAGAGGCGGTTCGTGTCCTTGCTTAACTTCACGCTGCGCTCCGCGCACCACCCCGAACTGGTCTGGCATCCCGGGAAGAAGATCGTCTACTACCAGGCACCGCCGGACCTGTCGAGCAGGAAGGTCAGGGGACGCTACCGCGGCAGCAAGGGCCGCAAGTTCTTCAGCCCGTACTACGGCAAGGACGACGCCACCAAGATCAGGTACTGCCGCCACTACGCGGCCGGGTTGTATTTCCGTCGCTGGTCAGGCCAGTGGTTCCTGGAGATCAACCCGACCTACCACTTCACGATCGACGGGCGCCGCGACTCCCTCTACGACTCGGAGTACGTCAAGAAGATCAAGCGCCTAGAACGCAACAACGCGGTGTATCAGCTCGTCCGGGCATGGGCCGACTACCTGCAGGGCGAGGACACCTTGTTCAAGAGCCGGGACGAGCGGATCCTCTTCGGCGAGCTGCTGACGATCGAAGCCGACGCCGCGATCGACGAGAGGGCGTGGATCCCGCCCCCCGACCCGGCCGGGCCCGACCCCTGTGACGCTGCGCTCCTCGCCGGCCTGTGGGACCTGCCGTCATGAAGGCCCGCGTCCTGCACGAGCCGGAGCTGGAATTCCGCGCCGGGAACCGGCACATCGACCCCCGCTATGGCCTGGCGGTGTACGGGCCGGCCGACGCCGACGCCCCGTCCGCGCCGCACACCATCCAAGTCGGCCTAGTCGGCCCGCCGTCAGCCATCGACGGACTCCGGGGCTGGCTGGAACGATGCCGGTCCCCGATCGACGCGAAAGAAGCCAAACCTGGCCAGGAGAACCTGTTCCTGCCCTTCCCGGGCTTCAGCGCGGAGACCAGCTTCGGAGCCGAACTCCTCTTCGACGACGCGCTGGTGCGCGAGATCCCCGAACGCCAGCTCCGTAAGCTCGCCAAGGCCGACGTCAAGGCGGCCATCGGCGAAGCCGCGGATCTGTATGTCGGCGCTGCCAGGTCGCTGGCCGAAAGCGGGCGATGCCGCGTCATCATCTGCGCCAGGCCCGAGGAGATACGCGAGCACGAGGACGAGCCCGGTCCGGGCGATGGCGAGGACAGCGACGCCGACGATCTCGACGACCAGGAGATCGGAGGAGACTTCCACGACCTGCTGAAAGCCAGTGCCCTCGGCCTTTCCTGCCCGTTGCAGATCATGCGCCGGGAAACATGGGAAGGCATCACGCGGCGAAGCGACCATCCGCGCCCGCTTCAGGACGAGGCCACCAGGGCGTGGAACCTGCACGTAGCCCTGTACTACAAGGCGGGCGGAACGCCGTGGAGGATGCCGCGCCACAGCACCGACCTTCCGACCTGCTACGTCGGCGTCAGCTTCTACCGCACCCCCGACGGCGAAGAACTGCACACCGCCGTGGCCCAGGTATTCAACGAGCGCGGCGACGGCGTCGTCGTTCGCGGCGGCACGGCAAAGATATCCAAGACCGACCGCCAGCCTCACCTCACCGATGGCGACGCGCGCAAACTGCTCGGGGACGCGCTCGCGGAATACCGACGCATCCACGGCCACCAGCCCGCCCGCATCGTCCTCCACAAGACATCGCGATTCACCGCCCAAGAGATAGGCGGATTCCGGGGTGCGGTGGATGACCGGGACATCGATTTCCTCGAGCTGCTGTGGATCCAGCGCCGCGCCGCCCCGCGCCTGTTCCGCACCGGCCAGCTCCCGCCCTTGCGGGGCACTAGCGTCCAGCTCGACGAGCGCAGCCTGCTGCTGTACACGCGAGGCTCAATACCGTATTTCCGGACCTACCCGGGCATGTACGTGCCACAGCCGCTCCTCATCCGCCCGGCTACGGACGGGACCGACCTGCGGAGCGCCGCCATCGATGTCCTCGCCATGTCCAAGATGAACTGGAACAACGCGCAGCTCGACGAACGTGACCCGCTTACCCTCCGCACCGCAAGCCGGGTCGGGGCCATTCTCAAGCACGTTCCTCAAGACGCACAGATCGCCACGCGCTACGCCTACTACATGTGAGCGGAGCGAGGCCGTCGGCCCAGCCGGGATGGAGGTCACCAGGGCGGGTCGTTCAGCAGGGTAACGGAGCGGGAGGCGGTCTACCCGACCGATAGGCTCTGGGACCTCCGGCGAGTTAGGTCTGTCGGCGGGCCACCGCGCCGATCAGCGTGGCCATTAGTTTCGCGTCAGAAGGAACGTTATGGTGCCGCGCGTGATCATGCCTCGTAAGCTGCCGCTCTGTCCTGACCCGTCCGCACATGCCGAAATGAGTGAGTTCATGCGCTCATAGGCGTAGTCATGCACCGCTGACAGCCTGCCGGGACCGGCGCGTCCTGATGCAATGATGGGTCCCTGCCGACTTTGCGCTGGTGACTCATTGAGTGTCGGGATCGTCCGGCGCCCAGATGAACCATTCGGGCGTGCTCTTCAGAACGGCCAGGACCGTCGATGAGTCGGTCCGGGCTGGCGGCCGATTGCGCTGGCCACGGAGTCCGGTCTGCTCGAAAGCCTGCTGACGGACGTCTTCCGGGATGGTGCAGCCAGGTGCCTGAGCAGGTCGCTTTCGGCGTGCTACAACCTTTGTATGGTGGCGGTAGTGGGGGTGCATGGGATCGCCCAGCAGTTCGGGGGCGGTTACCAGCTGGGGACAGTGTGGTACGACGCGCTGCGCGACGGCTTGTCGGCAGCAGGGTACCGGCCGACGGCGGACGCCCTGGGACCGGCTGACTTGCGGGTGGCGTTCTTCGGTGACCTGTTCCGCCCGTCCGGTATCTGTCAAGTCAAATGAGACAGTTTCGGTAAGTTTATTTGGGTTCGGGTACTGGCTGGTTGATCCAGGACTGGGCAGGCATGACCGGCGGATGCGGCCGGCAGCCGAACCGCCCGGGATGGGCATGGTAGGCGGCGGTCAGGGTGTTCTGCCGGGCCTGGTCGACCGCGCCGGCGGTGCCGAAATGGACCGAGGCCGGGGTGTGCCAGGCGATCCCGGAATGGCGGTGAATGTAGTTGTACTCGTGGAAGAAACCGGCGCAGAACTGCCGGGCATCGGCGAGGGAGGCGAAGGACGCCGGGAACTCGGGCAGGTACTTCAGGGTCCGGAACTGCGCTTCTGAGAACGGGTTGTCGTTGCTCACGTGCGGGCGGCTGTGGGACCGGGTGACGCCCAGGTCAGCGAGCAGCGCCGAGACGGGCTTGGAGGTCATCGAGGTGCCGCGGTCGGCGTGGACCGTGTGCGGGGCGGTGCCGTTGCGGTCGATCGCCTCGGCGATGAAGTCGGCGGCGAGCAGGGAGTCCTCGACCGGGGAGATGATCCAGGACGGGTTGAACCGGGAGTAGATATCGATCAGCACGTACAGCTGGAAGAAGATGCCTTTCGCGGGGCCGCGGAGCTTGGTGATGTCCCAGGTCCAGACCTGGGACGGCCCGTCGGCCAGCAGCTCGGGCCTGACCTTCGCGGGGTGGCTGGCCTGGCGGCGGCGCTCCCGGCTCTGCCCGGCGGCACGGGCGATCCGGTACATGCTGGACGCCGAGCACAGGTAGCTGCCCGCGTCGAGCTCCCGGGCCCAGATCTGCCCGATCGACAGGTCCGCGTACGCCTCGGTGCTGATCAGCGCCAGGACCGCCGCCCGCTCGGCACCGGACAGCGCCTGCCCGTTACCCGGGACCATGCGGGCGGGAGCCGGGCCGTGCACCGGCCCGCGGGCGTGCCGGTAATGGGTGGCCCGGGACCGGCCGATCAGCGCGCAGGCCCGCCTGGCCGGCACGCCCGCGGCCCGCAGCCCGGTGAACGCGGCGCTCATCGCGTCACCGACGGCGACGGCGTGCCCGGGCTCTCGGAGATGGCCTCCAAGAGCCCTTGCAGTTTTCCCATGATCTCCACCACCGCCTGCGACCTGGCCAGCTCGCGGGTCAGCCGCCGGTTCTCCGCCCGCAGCCAGTCCGGCTCGCTCCGCCCCCCCGCCGCCCGGTGCCGCCGCCGCGGTGACGGCGTGCCGGCCGTCAGCGCCTCACGGGCCGCCGTCCACTGCCGGATCTGGGACTGGTACAGGCCCTCCCGCCGCAGCACCGCCCCCTTCTGACCCCGCGGGGCCGCCTCGTACTCGGCCACCACCCGCGCCCGGTACTCCGCGGTGAACGACCGCCGGACCGGACGCGCCGCCGGATCGATCACCCCGTCCGCCACCAGATCGGCCGCCGGGACTCCGGCACCCTCAGCATCTGCAACCTTGATACTCACGGGTCATCTCCTGTCACGCCCTACACAGTGGCCCCGGGGCTCCCGGGTGTCTCAGTGCAGCCTGACAGGTAGGGGTCCGGGGCGATGGCTGCGCAGGACCCGCCGTTTTCTGCCGCGGATGTCGAGCCGGGACTGGAAAGGGACCTGCTGGCGGAGTTCTACCGGGCAGCTGTGGAGCAGGAGGTTGCGCTGGGCGCGCTGGAAGGTGCGATGGGGCTGGGCCAGGCTGGCGTGCAGCTGATGCTGGACCGCCTGCTGCGCTCCCGGACGTTCGCTGGCGTGGCGCAACGTGCACTTATCGGCAACTTGAAGCAGGTCACCCGCTTCCTGGCCGATGGCTCGGTGAAGGATCTCGTGCTGGCGCGTGTGGACGAGGAGGTGGACGAGGGCACGCGGGTTGTTATCGGCCATTCGCTGGGGTCGGTGGTCGCCTACGAGTACTTGTGCCGGTACCAGCCAGCCTCGGTGGAGTTGCTGGTGACGCTCGGGTCCCCGCTGGGCATCCCGAACCTGGTCTTCGACCGGCTGACCCCCGCCCCCGCCGGCGGGGCAGGGGCATGGCCCGGTGCGGTGGCTGGCTGGGTCAACGTCGCCGACCCGGACGACGTCGTTGCCTTGCGCAAGCAGCTGGCCGGGCTGTTCCCGAGCCCCGGCGGGGGCACTGCGGTTGATGACCGCTTGGTGAACAACGGCGATCAGCCGCATGCCATCGATCGTTACCTCAACGCCCGGGAGACGGGGAGCGCGCTGGGTCATGTCCTTGGCTGATCTGCGCGGCACAGTGGACCGCGCGCTGCTGGCAGCGGGCACCGCTACTTACGACTGCCATGATTACAAGACTTTGACCAAGGTCCCGGAGGCTCTTCAGGCTGTCGTCGAGACGTTGCGCGGTCTGGGTTTCTCTACCGTCGCCAGGTTCCCCGGGTACCACGTCGACCCGGCGGTGAAGCGCCTGCGCACGGCCGTGCAGAAAGCCGTCGCAGCCTCTCCTGTCGTCGTGGTGTACTACACCGGCCACGGAGCCCACCCGGAACGAGGCCCCTACTACCTGGTCACCAAGAAGTCGCGGCCCGCAGATCTGGGCGGGACGGCCGAGCCGGCTGCCGATCTGCTGCAGCTGCTCACCCGCCGTGACCATGGCGAGGTCGCCGCGGACCAGCCCACGGTGCTGGTCATTCTCGACTGCTGCTTCTCCGGGGGCGCTGGGATGGAGATGCTCGGTGACGCTCTGCGCGGGATCGGCAACCCGAATACGTGGGTGATCGCCAGCGCAGGCGCGCTGGAGTACGCTCAGCAGGGCCTGTTCGCGGAGGCTTTCTGCGACGCGCTGCGGCGGCCTGCGACCGGCCCGTCCCAGCGCTTTGTGAGCCTGGACTGGATCGTGCAGGCCGTCAACGACGCGCACGCCGGCCTAGCCCAGCAGCAGGCCCGGCTCTTCCCGCCCGCGACCGGGTCCACCGGAATCCCCCCGTTCTTCCCCAACCCCTGCCACCAGCCGGGCCTGGCGGGCCTGACCGTCGCCGACCAGCACTGGCTGTCGCGGGTGCGAGGCGGCCCGGAGGAATCCACGACCGGGTTCTACCTCACCGGCAAGACCGGGCGGCTGCGGGCCGCCGAGCACCTCGCCGCGTGGATGACCGATCCCGGCGCCAAGGGCCTGGCCGTGGTCACCGGCAGCCCGGGCACCGGCAAGTCAGCCCTGCTGGCCCTGCCGGTGCTGCTGTCCGACCGGTTCCGGCGTGCGGACCTGCTGCGTGCCGCCGACCCCGGTTCCCTCATCCAGCGCACCGCCGGCCTGCTCCCCGCCGGCACACCCGTCACCGCGATCCACGCACGCGGCCTGAACACCGACCAGGCCGCGGGTGCGATCGCCCGCGCGCTGGGCCGGGAGGCCAGCACCGCCTCCGCGCTGCTGGAGGATCTTGACACCACGCCGGAACACGGCCGCCGGATCGTGATCATCGACGCCGTCGACGAGGCCACCTCCCCCGCCACCCTGCTCGGCGGCCTCCTGGTCCCCCTGGCACGCCAGCCGAGCCTGCAGGTGGCCGTGGGGGCCCGCCGTCACGTGCTGTCCACGGTCGGCGATGCCGGCCTGACCATCGACCTGGACACCAGTGAATACCGGGACCCGCAGGCTCTCACCGACTACGTTCACCGGCTGCTCATCGCGTCGGAGGAACCCGGCGTCACCACCGCCTATACACCCGTCGCCGCGGCGACACGGGGCGGCCGGGGTGAGGCCGCCGGAGCCGTGGCCGCGGTGATCGCGCAACGCGCGACCGCCCGCGAGGGGACGTCGGAGTCGTTCCTGATCGGCCGCCTGCTGGCATTGTCCGCGCGTGGCCGCTCCGAACCGGCCGACATCACCAGCGAAGGCTGGCAATTGGAGCTGCCAGCCAGCCTGGCTGAGGCCTTCGACGAGGACCTGGCCCGCCTCGGGAACCAGGAGCCCCTGGCACGGGCTCTGCTGACGGCGCTGGCCTGGGCCAGGGGGCCCGGCTTGCCGTGGGAGAACATCTGGGTCCCCGTCGCCCGAGCCCTGGTAAGACGCGACGGCGGCACGGGCCATCCCCCGATCACCGGCGAGGACGTGCGGTGGTTACTCGGCGAAGCCGGTGCCTACGTGATAGAGGATCTCGGACCGGGCGGGCGGTCGGTGTACCGGCCGTTCCACGACCTGCTCGCCGCCCACCTGCGCGGTGAGCCAGGCACCGGGCACGATGGCCGTGATCCCGCAGCCACCGCCGCGTGGCAGCAGCGGCGCGCCGTAACCGAGCACGTCATTACCGGCGCCCTGCTCGCCACCGTGCCCGCTGGCAGGCAGGGGCAGCGGGACTGGCCGACCGCCCATCCATACGTGCGGACCTACCTCGCCCAGCACGCGGCCGCGGCCGGACCCGGGGCATTGGCCGCCCTCGTTCAGGATGCGGACTTTCTCGCCGCAGCCGACCCGGTCGCCCTCAGCCCCCTGCTGTCCTTCACAGTCGCTGAGCTACGCAACGTAGCCCGGATCTACCGGCGCGCCCGCCCCCTACTCGGCGATGACCTGCAGGCTAACGCCGCCTACCTGCAGGAAGCCGCTCGCGCACTGACTGGCACCGCCGCCGAAGGCACCGGCATACGCCCCCTCTACCGCACACACCTCGCATCGGCCCGCCGGGATGACAGCCTCCTTACCCTCACCGGCCACACGGGCCCGGTGGAATCGGTGGCGTTCGGGACCGGCCCCGACGGCCGCCTGCTGCTGGCCTCCGGCAGCAGGGACAAGACGGTGCGGCTGTGGGACCCGGTCACCGGCGCTCCGGCCGGCCAGCCGCTCGCCGGCCTCACGGGCCCGGTGGGCTCGGTGGCGTTCGGGGCCGGCCCGGCCGGCCGGCTGCTGCTGGCCTCCGGCAGCTGGGACGGGACGGTGCGGCTGTGGGACCCGGTCACCGGCGCCCCGGCCGGCCAGCCGCTCACTGGCCACACGGGTCCGGTGGGCTCGGTGGCGTTCGGGGCCGGCGCCGACGGCCGTCTGCTGCTGGCCTCCGGCAGCAGGGACGGGACGGTGCGGCTGTGGGACCCGGTCACCGGCGCCCCGGCCGGCCAGCCGCTCGCCGGCCACACGGGTCCGGTGGGCTCGGTGGCGTTCGGGACCGGCCCGGACGGCCGGCTGCTGCTGGCCTCCGGCAGCTACGACCAGGATGGTGCGGCTGTGGGACCCGGTTACCGGTGTCCCGGCCGGCCAGCCGCTCGCCGGCCACACCGAGCGGGTGGGCTCGGTGGCGTTCGGGACCGGCCCGGACGGCCGGCTGCTGCTGGCCTCCGGCAGCTACGACCAGATGGTGCGGCTGTGGGACCCGGTTACCGGTGTCCCGGCCGGCCAGCCGCTCGCCGGCCACACCGAGCGGGTGGGCTCGGTGGCGTTCGGGACCGGCCCGGACGGCCGTCTGCTGCTGGCCTCCGGCAGCTGGGACGGGACGGTGCGGTTGTGGGACCCGGTCGCCGGTGTCCCGGCCGGCCAGCCGCTCGCCGGCCACACGGGCCCGGTGGAATCGGTGGCGTTCGGGACCGGCGCCGACGGCCGCTCGCTGCTGGCCTCCGGCAGCTGGGACGGGACGGTGCGGCTGTGGGACCCGGTCGCCGGTGTCCCGGCCGGCCAGCCGCTCGCCGGCCACACGGGCCCGGTGGAATCGGTGGCGTTCGGGACCGGCGCCGATGCCCGGCTGCTGCTGGCCTCCGGCGGCTACGACCAGATGGTGCGGCTGTGGGACCCGGTCGCCGGTGTCCCGGCCGGCCAGCCGCTCGCCGGCCACACGAACTCTGTGTCCTCGGTGGCGTTCGGGACCGGCCCGGATGCCCGGCTGCTGCTGGCCTCCGGCAGCTGGGACGGGACGGTGCGGCTGTGGGACCCGGTCGCCGGTGTCCCGGCCGGCCAGCCTCTCGCCGGCCACACGGGCCCGGTGGAATCGGTGGCGTTCGGGACCGGCCCCGATGGCCGGCTGCTGCTGGCCTCCGGCGGCTACGACCAGATGGTGCGGCTGTGGGACCCGGTTGCCGGCGCCCCGGCCGGCCAGCCGCTCGCCGGCCACACGGAGCGGGTGTCCTCGGTGGCGTTCGGGACCGGCCCCGATGGCCGCCTGCTGCTGGCCTCCGGCAGCTACGACGGGACGGTGCGGGTGTGGGACCCGGTCGCCGGCGCTCCGGCCGGCCAGCGGCTCGCCGGCGAAACGAGCCCGGTGGAATCGGTGGCGTTCGGGACCGGCGCGGATGGCCGCCTGCTGCTGGCCTCCGGCGGCCACGACCAGATGGTGCGGCTGTGGGACCTAGCGACGAGGGCGTGCATCGCAACGCTTCAGCGCAGGTCTCGCGTCCTCTCAATCGCAGCTGCGGGCCTCGCGCTGGCGATCGGCGACGACGAGGGCATCAGTGTGATCGAGTGGGCCGGACCAGCAGCACGATGACCCGCGTCAGGGCGAAATATTCTCGACGCGATCGGTCAACCGCCAGCGCGGAGGGAGTCCGGCACATCAGCGCAGGAGGAGGATCAGGCCGCGGCGGACGCCGACGGCGTGCCGGATGAGCAGGGCCCGCCGCCGTTGCCGCCGATTTTGGAATTTCCCCGGTTTCGATCGCTGAATTTCCCCAGTTGATTGAGTGCTCAGCGAGTCGTTGTTGCTGAGGTTAGCTGGTGTTGCGCATGATG
>Ga0310039_10002928_pt1 | contig 11138 bp, 15 predicted proteins | sample Sb_taG_4_FD_200460 | JGI IMG/M metagenome (GOLD analysis project Ga0310039, IMG submission 200460) | Peat soil microbial communities from Weissenstadt, Germany - Sb_50d_6_BS metaG (v2) (version 2) | ecosystem: Environmental > Terrestrial > Soil > Wetlands > Peat | place: Germany: Weissenstadt... | reverse complement strand
CAGGTTGTTTGCCACGCTCTGGCCACCGTGTTTCTCGGCGACGATGTGGTCGATCTGGAAGGGCAGCGGCAGCGCAAAGCTCGGCATGAGGCAGTACTCGCAGCGGTCGGCGGCGCGCTGCCAGACGGTGCGGAGCAGTTCTCGATTCACTGTCGGCTGAGATCGGTCTCCAGATTCTTGAGCAGGCGGCGGGCGCGCGACTGCATGACGGCCAGCAGCCGGCCGATGTGGAGGTAGCTGTCGAGCTCCTGGGTTTCGCCCTCGCTCAGAGACCCGGCCCGCGCTTTGGCCGAGAGTTCGTTGACGCGTTCCTGGTCGGAGCGGGGCAGTTGCATGGAGAGCAGGTAGCGGGCGACGTCGGGGGTGATGGCGGTCGCGTCGGATTCGATGACGCGCGCCAGAATCGCCGCTTCGGTATTCGAGGTCACGACCTGCGAGCTCATGGGCCCTCCTTCTCTCTATGATGCGCCATGCCACCCGGAAAGGAAAGGCGCTGCTTTGCTGCGCCCGCCCGCGGCCAGGAACTGCGGCCACGCCGCCGAAACCTTATAAACCCGTCTTGGCGACGGCGGTCTCCTGGAAAAGCGAGCCGTCGCGGATGTAGCGGCGGACGGTCGAGAGCGAGCGGTGGCCGGTCTGGTTCATGGTGGAGCGTTCGGGCAACGCCCAGGGCGGCGGCGGTGGCGAGGCCGGCGCACAGGAAGTGGCCGGCGTATTGCCGCGGATCGTAACCGTTTCACAATCCGCGCCACGGTCCTGTAGGACAGGCGCGCGTGCCCCAGGTTTTCGTGGCGGTCGACGGGCCGGAAGACCGGACCCTGGTCGCCGCCGGACGGCGTCGCGCCAGCTCTCGAGTGCCCGCACCGAGCAGTGTGCCGCTTCGCGCCCGGTAGGGGAATGCCGATCTTTCTTCCCTGCCCTTCCGCGATTTTCGAGCGCCGCACCGCGACCCGTCAATCCTTCCCTGCCCCACTCGATATCTTCCCAGTCGAGCGCCACTAGCTCCGGGCGGTGGAAGGCGCCGGCAAAGCCGACGAGCAACAAGGCCTGGTCACGGCGGCCGAGCAGCGTCGCGGGCAGGCCGGCGAGCATGCGTTCGAGGTCCGCGCCGAGCACCGCCGGTTCTTACTTTGCGCCGCGGTCCCACGCGCCCGCCGGATCCCGGCCATGAGGGCGCGCACGGGTGCCGCCCGGGGAGTGGGTCGCTCACCTTTCCTTGAGGCCTTGGAACAGGAACTACATGGCACCAGATCATCGGTTCAATCAGCCTGGACGTCGAGACCGAGGTGATCGCAGGGGGCATCATTGAGGTCCTGGCGGACACCCAGGTAGCGCTCCGTGGTCAGGATCGTAGCGTGGCCCAAGGATAATTGGATCTGTTCGAGGGCGGCGCGGCCTTTGTGGGCCAGTTTGGCGAAGGTTCTTCTGAGATCGTGCGGCGCCGCCTGGATCCCCAGTAGCCGGGCGTAAGCCTGCACCGTCATGAAGACGGATTGGGGGCTCATGCCGGCGTGCATGAGGTGGTCGCCTTTGTTGATCGCATGCAGGATCCTGCCGGAGGACAAGCCGGTGGCTTCCGCCCAGTGGTCGGTGGCGACCTTGGCCCAGCCCGGCATGGGGACAGTACGCACGCGGTTCCCCTTGCCTTTCAAGTTCCACGATCGCCCAGCGGCCGTCCCGCTGCTGGACTTCCTCGAACCTTAACTCAGCGACTTCGTTGCGGCGCAGGCCGCAGCCCAGCAGGAGGGCCAGGATCACGCGGTCGCGTTTGCCCTTCAACGTTGCTGGATGGGGAGCGGCGATCATCTGTTCGGCCTGTTCCTTGGCGAGCCAGTTCCCTGCCCTGACGCCCAGAGCTTTGGCTCCGCGGACCCGCGCGATTCCCCGCCGCTCGATACCAGCCCAGAAAGTCGTCGAGGGCTTTGTCGTAAGCGCGGCGGGAGTTGGGCGAGGTGACGCTGTCGAGGACCAGAGCTTTGAGGCGGGCCAGGTCGTCAGTCGCCACTGCCGGAACCAGGGACACATCCGGATCATCAGGCATGGCGCTGCTCCCGTCCGGAAGAGCCGGATAGACCGGGCGTCGGCCGGCAGCCGGAGGACAGGAGGCCGGGATCGGCCGGAATATGGCGGCGGCAGGAGGCAAAGGACGCCTGCCGGGCGGGCGGGAACTCCCCAGAGCGCCTAAATCCAGCCTGAACAGACCGGTCATCGGTTGCCATGGCGTTGCAAGCGAGCATTTGGGAGATCACCAAAAACTGGGGCGCTCAGGCAGCCGCCTTCAGCCCCAGCGGCGGTTCGGGCCGGAACTGCGGGTACCAGCGGCGGAATGTCTCTTCCAATTCTCCGTTCAACACCCGGGTCCGCGTTTGCAGCAATAGATGCGCTCCTCGTTCCGTCCATGCCATTTGCTGTTTTTTCACCATGCGCTTGCTCACCACTTGGTTCACCGTCGATTCCACAAATCCGGTCGAGATACGCTCCCCGTTCCGGTATCGCTCGCCATAGTTTGGGATGAACTCTCGATTGTTCTGGATGTAGCCGTTAAATTCGCCCAGTTGCTTCAGCAGTTTGGTCCGGGTTTCCGCGTCCCCTACGGTCAACTCCAGGTCCCATTGCAAGTCTTCGATGCGCGCCAGCGCGCGCTCCACATTGCCGTGCCAGAGATTCCATTTCAGACTCTGGAGCTCTTTCTCGATGCTCTTTCCCGCCGGCCCCGCGGCTGGCTGGCCGTCGCCATCCGGCGACGGTTTGGTTTCCTTGGCCAGCCCTCGGGCCATCTGTTTCATCACCGTGATCCGCATCGTGATGTGAAACCAGTCCAACCAATACTCCGCCTCTGGACTCAAATACTGCTGCACCTGCCGCACATCGTCTCCGCCATCGGAAAGGAACGTCACCTGTTGATTCATGGCCAGGCCTTGCGACTTCAGCAGCTCGAATAGCCGCCGTCGCGGCTTCTCGTCGAAGGTCTGCACGAAACCGAAGCACTTCTTGGATTTCTCTTCTCCTTCGGCATTCCGCTTGAATTCCAGTACGCTTTTGCCCACGATCACCTCGAAGCATCCTCGCTTGTGCCGGGCACGCACGAAACCTCCATCCAGCCCAACGGTCAGCGGGCCATCCGGAATGGGCAGTTGCTCCCAATCCTGCTCGCACCCCTCGATCAAGCACGGACGTTCTTCACCCAGCTCCCTTTCCATCCGTTCGGCAACCTGGAATAGGTGATTGCGGATGGTCACTGCGTTGAGCTTCTCATCCACCGGCAGCACGTCGTGCAGCAGATCACAACTGACCGCATAGGGCAGCAGGGAACTCCACTTCACTTCCAGGTACAGCAATTCCGGACTGACATGCGCCGGCAGCAGGGTCTGGAGCGGGCTGAAGGTCTTTTCCGCATGCGGCTGGCAGGGGCAATGGCCCAACCGCGGGCTGTGCAACTCCACGTTCCCAAACACCGTCCGAACGGTGACGTCGTGATGCCCCCGGCCGTGGCGCACTTTGCCGCAGTCCGGGCAGCATCGGAGCCGAAGCATGGCATCATTGACTTGCTCCTGGACCATGCACTCCTGGACCTTCTTCAGGATCAGCTTGCCTTCCGCCAGAGTGAGGCCGAGGGTTTCTATGGCCACACCCTCCCGCTCGAGCTGGGCTACTTCCTGCACCTGTTCCTGGCCGGTGTCGCTCACCGCGACGAGTTGGAGGCGGAGCTTCATGGCGTACCTGCCTTACGCCCGGCCCGCTGATAAACGCTTGTTGGGGTGGTGGATAGAGGTTGTCTCATGCCACCAGGGTACGAGTACGAAATGCTCTTCCGGTCTCGCTCCGCCGCCCCAGTTTTTGGTGGTCTCGATCCTGGACGCTTCGGCCCGAAAGCTTGGTGCCTTTTGTGCAGGACTCGGTCGAAGCGGGTAGTGTCATCCACACCGATGGGTGGCTGGGCTACCTGCCTTTGGACAAGAAGGGCTACGACCACGAGGTCACCTTCCTCAAAGGCAAGAAGAAGACTGCGTCGGAATTAATGCCGCGGGTCCATCGAGTGATCTCGCTTCTCAAACGGTGGCTGATGGGAACCCACCAGGGCGCGGTCAGCCATAAGCATCTGGACTACTATCTGGATGAGTTCACGTTCCGATTTAACCGGCGGCGATCAAAAAGCCGTGGCAAGCTCTTCTTCCGCCTCGTGCAGCAAGCCGTGGCAGTCGAGCCGATTCCCCTAGATCGGATTCTTCACCCCGGAGCCAAGCTGAAAACGAAGCCACAATCTGTAGGGGCAACCTGAGTCAAGCAGATACCCACCTATAATAGCGGCTTGCGTAGCCCCCCCGACTTTTTGACGCTCTCCAGTATGCGCTGCGGTCCCTTGCCAGCGTACAGGACCAGTTGGCCAAGCTGGAACTGATTCGGCAACTCGAACTGCCGGCAGATCTGTTCGGCCACGCGCTGCCGCACGAACGGGAGCGCTACCGGCAGCGCGTTGCAGTCGAAGCGCCTTATGAACTGCGCCGGCATCCAGAGGCAACCAGGCTGACCTGGCTGGCCACCTTTGCCCATCTGCGTGGCCGTACCCTCATTGATGACTTGGTCGATCTGCTGATCGAAACCATCCACCACATCGGTGCGCGCGCCGAGCGCAAGGTCGACCGCGAATTGCTGGACGACATTAAGCGCGTGACCGGCAAGCAGAACATTCTGTTTGAAATCGCCGACGCCACGCTCGGGAAACCGGATGGGATCGTGCGCGAGGTCGTGTTCCCCGTGGTCAGCGAGGAGACCCTACGCGATCTGGTAAAGGAGTGGAAGGCGACGGGACCGACCTATCGCACCACCTTACGCACGATGATCCGGAATTCCTACAAGGGCCACTACCGGCGTATGGTGCCACAGGTCCTCCATGTCCTGAACTTCCACTCCAACAACGAGCGCCATCGGCCCACCATCCAGGCACTCGACCTCGTGAAAAAGGCAGGGAATGTGTCGAACTCGAAACGGCCACCCACTTTAGTAGTGATCAGGCTGCTTGAGTTCGTCTGGTCCCAGCTTTGAGTCTGGGAAATAGGCGCCAAAACAATCGGCCCGCTGGGCCGGTCCAGAGGCGCGACAATGGTATGGTAAGGTGAGGCGGGAGCGGCGATGATCACGCATATTGTCCCCTTGCCGATGCCGACGCAGTGGAAGTACAGGCCGAGGGAGGCAACTTGCGCGGAGTGCCATCGGCCATTCACCAAGCTCAACGCGGCTCAGAAGATCTGTGGGCCAGTCTGCCGAGCGCGACGGAAGCGGCGGCGGGCCGAAAGGCACGTCCGGCGCCCGTTGCCAGGCCAGCAGCGATGAAGATACGCGGACCGAGCCGCGCCAGGCCTGAAACGCAAGACCCCGCTAACTGTTTCTGGTTACCGATAATTCGGTGAATCAACACCCAACCCCCATAAACCTCACGGACTGGCTGCGCCTGGCCGGCGCCGCGGCGGACGCGGTGACGCATGTACGATTTCTACTACAACCTGTGCAACCTGCGTCAGCGCAACATGGCATTCTATTGGGAAGACGTCGGACAAAGACCAGCGCTGCCCCGATTTTCCCCAAGCGAAATATTGGGGAGTTCGCAATCTCGGCTGCTAGGTGGACCCGAGATGGTGTTGATTCGAAAGGCAGTTTCTCGTTTGACCCCGACTTCTTGACGCTCTCCGGCACAAGGGTAGAGGTAAGATCCTGGCGAAAACGTCACACTCGTTTTAATCTTTGGCTTCTGGGCAATCCACTGGACCGCCGCCGTCCGGCGCTTTCAGGGCCAGGCGCAAGGAATCGGCATGCTTCCGGGCAAGCACACGGATGTCCTGTAGCAGTCCGGTGGAATCGCCGCCGGCCGCGATGGCGGAATCCAGCCGCGGAAGGATGGCGCGCCGTTCATCCTGGGCGGCAACTGCACTGCGGACGATCCGATCTATCCGCTCCATTGATGGCTGCTCGATTGCCAGTTCTTGGCAGCGCGCCGCCAGCAATTGTGCTAACCCCTCATGATCGTGCAATGAATCTGACATCTGTAGCCGCAGCCACGCCATCAACGCCTCGCTATCCGCATTGGTCGGCTCGCGGAAACCGAACAGGGCACGGATTTCCGCACGATGACGCTCCAAGGTCCGATCGGAGAGATTGAAAGCTCCCTCGAGTGGGTACGTCAAATCGAGGTGGCGCGCGATATTCTCAATCAATCTCAATCACTTCGTGATCGATCTCCGTCTTGGTCCTCGGGAAGCGGCCGTGGTTACGAAAGAACAGCAGCAGAGCGGCAAAGCTGAGACGATTGTCTTGGCTCTTTGCTACCACCAAGGCATGGTCCGCCGATGTCAGCGACCATCGGCTCTCCATGTCGGTCCGGTCGGTGTACGTTTGGTCCATGCTCCCTCCCCAGTCGCATCTCATCCTGGCATCTTTGTCCCAGTTAGCGTAAAGTCTAAACGGTACGTAATCCACCCCATGCAAAACCGCTGGTTTTCAGGGGGCTGATCCGCGAGGGTTCAATTGGGACAGAAAGCGGCAATCTATTGTCGGGTCTCGACCAGCGATCAATCATGCGAGCGACAGGAGCGCGACCTCCTCGCTTTGGCCTCGCGGGCCGGCTACGATGTCTTCGCCGTTTTCAAGGAAACCGGTCAGGCGTGAAGCTCGACCGCGCCGAGCGGAAGAAGGTCGTGGCACTCGCACAGGCCCGCGAGATCAATGCCGTTCTGGTGACCGAACTCTCCAGATGGGGACGGAGCACGATCGATCTTATCCAGACACTTCAGTCCCTTCAAGCCTGGAATGTCTCGATCGTGGCGCTGCACGGCTTACAATTTGACTTGACGACGCCACACGGCCGGATGATCGCGACGGTCATGTCCTCCCTCGCCGAATTCGAGCGCGAGCTAATTCAGGAGAGAATTCGCTCCGGCATGGCGTCAGCGAAGGCGCGTGGGAAGCGACTCGGCCGACAACTCGGACAACGGCCGAAATCGGATCGGCTTGCACCGCGGGTCCTGGCGATGATTGATGAGGGCTTTTCATATCGGGCGATTGGCAAACAGCTCGATATCAGCAAGAATACTGTGCTCGAGATTTCAAAACGACACCACAGCGCAGACTCTTAGTGTCGTTAATCGAGCACGGTGGATCGCCCAGGCCCAAATGGCGGCTCAGAGCACGACTGTTGGGTTTACCCCGAGTTGGAAGCAGCCCGAAGGGAATCAGTGGCTGGCGGAGCCCGGCGGTCCGTATGCGGGCAAGTTCTACCGCTCCGGCACGGTGCGTAAGGCAGCACTTTCGGCCGGTCTCGCCGTCGTAAGCTACGCGGTGGCGTGGAAGTGGCCAAAGGCGCGTAAGTATGTCGGAGTATTTAATATGGCAATAGGCGCGAGTTTCGGTGCCGCGGCCGTGAGCAATGTGATACGGAATCCGTATCTCAAACCGTGAGCGATCCGAAGACGGCGCTGACGGGCAACTCACCGCAAGCGAAGCAAAAAGTCATAACGAGAAAGTGACGGCTCAAACATCACTGTAAAAAACCTAAACTATGCACCAATTGCGGCGGAACAACGGCTGCTGTCGATTCCGGATCGGTGCCCTCGCTGAGTTCTCGGCTTAGCAGTTCACTGCAGCAAAAACAGCATATCCACAAAATCGCTCCTGCAAGTAGCGTGTTTTCAGTCTGTTGCAGCTTATGCATAAAATTCTATGCACAGGACCACCCAGCGAGCTCACCTTAGTTACAAGCGCACGTCGCGAGAGGTCCATATCGCCTATCACAGTCGAAGCCGCTGTTTTATTGGCTTTTGGCGCTATGATCGCAAGCCCCGTTTGGCGGGCCTTTGGGTGCGAGGCTCATCCTTACTGCGGACCCGCGGGGTGACCGCCATGGCCTCGGGGTGGAGCAACAGAAATAATCCTAGGCCATCGCTTTCTCGCCGTATTCCGGGGTCCCCAGCGCGTTCCGTACGCTCAGGGTGTCCTCGGCGCGCTGACCGCGTGCATAGGTCAGGTTTGTAAACCTGCCTGTGTTTGTCAACTAGGTGCGGCCCCCCTTGATACTGTCATTTGGCCCACTTTGATGGTTTCATTTGGCCCCCCTGGTCTTCTGCCTCGTCTGCCCGCGCAGACACGCCTATGCTCTTTGCTTCCGAAGGGCCCAGTTTCTCCCTCCTCCCTAAATAGGGATCTCTTCATTTCTGGACAAGCCCGGCCGGAGCAGAGCCCTGCGGCGCCCGTCAGGGCGCCGCGATTAGGGCGAAGCGGAGGCCGGGCTTGTCCAGAAATTCGGCCCGACCCACGGCCCCCCATTACGACGGACGAGGGACCTTGTTAGCTGGCCCAAACTTGTGTTCAAAAGGAATCTTCTCTTCGGCCGGCCACTGCATCCAGTGCACCTCCAGTGGCTCCTCCTCCAACTCCCTGCCCATGCAGTCCAGCGTTACCACTTCCGCCAGTCGGGTCTCCACCCAGCGTGGCCGACGCCCACCTTCTTCCCCACCGCTCTGCCCGCCTTCCCCAATTTCTAAAGCACGCTGGAATGCCGCGTCGCGGTCCTCGCTGCGAAACAGATACAGGCCCTCTTCCCAGTGGCGAATCCCGCGCCCTTCCACCATCTCCGCCCAACGAATCCGGGCCCGGTACCATTGCCGTGTGTTCATGCATTTGCCCCTTTCCCGCGCTTCTTCTCCAACGTCCGCCGAAACCGGTACGAATCTTTTCCGGTCTCGATAATGTGGGCTTGATCGGTCAGCCGGTCCAGCATGGCTTTACACAATCGCGCGTTTGGGAACACCGTCGTCCACTCGGAAAACGGCAAGTTCGTCGTGACGATCACGGCCGCCTTTTCCGCCCTCCCGGCGATCACCTGAAACAGCATCTCGGCGCCCGCCTCCGCCAACGCCACATATCCCATCTCGTCGATGACCAGCAGTTCGTATCGCGTCCAACGCGCTGTCACGCGGCTGAGTTCGTTCTTGTGCCTCGCTTCCACCAGTTCATTGACCATCTCCGCAGCGGTCGTGAAGCGGACTCGTCGCCGTTGTCGGCATGCTGCCACGCCCAATCCGGTGGCCAGATGAGTCTTCCCCGTGCCGGTTTCTCCGAGAAAAATGACCGGTTCGGTTTTGCCTATATACCCGCCTTCCGACAGTTGACGTATCAGCGTGGCTGGCAAATGCTGCGCGCTCTGGAAATCGAAGTCTTCCAAGGTCTTCACTTTGGGAAAGTGCGCGTCCTTGATGCGGCGTGCTGCCGCATTCTGCTCCCGCTCCTCCACCTCGGCTGACAACAAGGCTTCCAAAAAACTGAGGTGACTTTGTCTTTCTTTGGCGGCCTGCTCGGCCAGACGCACCGCCTGCGTGGCCACCGTCGGGAGTCGCAGTGGTTTGCACAGCTCGCGGATCGTGGCGGCTTGCATCGTGCTCGTGTCGGCGATCATTGAATCACCTCGCCCACGGCTGCCTGCGACAGAAGCTGATCATAGGCTTCCATGGTCGGTTGCGGCCGCTCATAGGAGATCAGAGAGCCTAACTCTACAGCTTCCGGTTTCTCTTTCTCCAGTTGCTCCGCGGTTAACAGATACCGGATCGCAGCGGCATCCGAGCAACCCAGTTTTAGTGCCTCCTCGATGACCTGCCGCAACCGCATCGGACCGTGCTGCTGACCCAGCAGCAGGATCTCGATCATGGCGCGGGTTCCCGCCTGCTTCCCCTGGCGTTGTTTGAGTACCTCCCAGTAGCGGTCGTAACTGGCGGGCCACCGCCCTTGTGCCCGCCATTGCTCCAAAGCCGTCGAACCCGCCAACGCACCCGGTTTCTTCTCCAGCACTTCCAGGTAGTGATCCAGATCGAGCACTTTCTGCTGCCGTCCGAAACAGCGCTCATGCCGCGCCAGGCACTTGCCCTGGTACCAGATCTCCACATAGGCAGCATGGATCTTGGCTTGGACGTCGGTCCCCACCGCTACCGGCACGGAATAGAAGTTCGTCAACACCTTCACGCATCCGCTGCTATTCACCACCGGAAAGCGCACCGCCGCCAGATCGAATCCCTCTTTCGCCAGCGGCAATAGATGTTCCCGCTCCGCGGCCATGGCTGCGCCCACGCTGACCGAGCGATCTCCCACAACGCGCTCTTCATCCTGCTTCGAGGCTTCCAGCAACAACTCGTTCAAGTGCGCGTAATCTCGCGCCACCGGAACGGGCACCAGATGATTCCGTCGAAAAAAGCCCCCTTCGCCTTCCACGCCACCCTTCTCGTTCCCCCGCGCCCGATTGCAAAACTCGGCTGCGTAGCCCCAGTGCGACCGGAAGGCGATGAATCGTGCCGTCTCCTCGCGCTGTGATCCGCGCAGGATTCTTTGCACCGCCGACTTGAGATTGTCGTAACGCAGCAGATGGAACGCCCCTCCGAAATAGTGGAATGCCCGTTCGTGGCCTTCCAAGAACGCCTGTTGACTGGCGTGCGGATAGGCCCGGTGAAAAGCCCCCGCACTGGCCATGCTGCGTAGGCAGAACATCTGCACTTTCTGAGTCTCGCCTCCCAACTCGGCGAACATCTCATACCAGTCCACTTGGCCCTCCTGCCCCCACCTGTAAGATTGCGGCACGAAGGTCTCGCGGTGGATCAGGCCGATCTTCAGCTTCTTCTCCCGCACGTACGCGCGCACCGTCGCTTCGGCCACCTCGATCTCCGGTTTCTCTGCCCGCAACCGGTCATAGATCCGGTGTGCCGTGTGCCGTTGCTTGCGGTGCACGCTCAGGTCATCTTCCAGAATCCTGTCGATAAACGCGATCGCCGGTTCCAGCTTCGGCCGGGATCTCTCGATCATCTTCCGTTCCTTCGGCACGGCGTCGGCCAGCGCCTCCCGTACCATGCGCCGGTGGATCCCCAACTTCCGCGCCACTCCTTTGATTGTTCCCACTCCGAACTGATACTCCCGTCGGATGGTTTCGAATAGCTCCACGTCTTTTCTCCTGTTCAAACCGTCACCTCCCAGGCATTCGCCCGAAACAGGATAGCCGGTTTATGGTTTACAGGGGGGCCAAATCAAACCATCAAAGTGGGCCAAATTACAGTATCGAAGTGGGCCAATTCAGAATAGCGAAATCAGCGGCCACGAGCGGCAGAACGGTG
>Ga0310039_10002908_pt1 | contig 11202 bp, 18 predicted proteins | sample Sb_taG_4_FD_200460 | JGI IMG/M metagenome (GOLD analysis project Ga0310039, IMG submission 200460) | Peat soil microbial communities from Weissenstadt, Germany - Sb_50d_6_BS metaG (v2) (version 2) | ecosystem: Environmental > Terrestrial > Soil > Wetlands > Peat | place: Germany: Weissenstadt... | reverse complement strand
ACCCAACCGCGCCTGAAGCGGATTAAGGAACCGCCCATGCAACCCCGAACCACCAAGAAACGATTAACACTTCCACTAGCGAAACACGGGAAAATCCAGCATCGCGCTCGCTAAAATGTTAATCGTTTCCCCCCCGCGGAAATCGGCGCTGACTATTCCTACCGCACCCAGCGTCATCACCAGCAGCAATTGCTGGCCAACTGGATGAAAGAACTCGCGCCTCTGTTGTTGCCCCAGGCCCGGTCTTTCTCCCTGGATTTTCATCCGATCCCGTACCGTGGCGAGGAGGCGGTGCTGGAAAATCATTATCTCCCGTGCCGCGGTCACGCCGGTCCCAGCGTGCAATCGTTCTTCGCTCTGGAGCACGAAACCCAGGTGTTTTGCTATGCCAACGCCAATCTGACGCGCACGGAGCAGCCCGGCGAAGCGCTGCGGTTCGTCGAGTTCTGGCAGGCAGTGACCGGCCACGATCCCGAGTGGTTGTACTTCGATTCCAAGCTGACCAGCTATGCAGAGTTGTCGCGCCTGAATGAGCGGGGCGTCTTCTTCGTCACCATTCGTCGCCGCGGTCCACGACTGCTTCAGCAATTGCGTCAGCGTCCGGCAAGCGACTGGACCGGCGCCGTGATCGACATCCCCAAGCGACGCCACAAACAGATCCGTTATCTGCAGCAAACCGTATCTCTCAAAGACTACCAAGGGACCCTGCGGCAGATCGCCGTGACCGGCCTGGGACGGGAAGAGCTAACCTTGTTCGTCACCAATCACCCCGAGGCCAGTCCGCGCGACCTGATCATGAACTATGCGCGCCGCAACCGCATCGAGGACGGGCTGGGGACGAATGTCAATTACTTCCACCTCGATTGCCTGTCCAGCGAAGTGCGTCTCAACGTGGATTTGGACGTCACCTTGACCGTCATCGCCAATGGCTGCTATCGCTGGCTAGCTCACCAGCTTAAAGGCTTCGAAAAGGCCAAGCCCAAGCAGCTTTACCGAAAGTTCGTGGAGACGAGCGGCAACATCGAGGTCATCCCCAACCATCGTCTGCTCGTCACTTTCGACCGACGCAGCCACAATCCCATCCTGCGTGAAGCCGGGCTCGACCGCAATTGCCCGCCCATTCCCTGGTTGAAAAATTATCGCTTGGTATTCGGCTATCGCTAACAGCCCTGGCCCACACGTTCGCTAAAATGTTAATAATTTCCCCCCTGCGGAAATCGGCGGTCAGTGGTGAAGCTCTTCTTGGGTAGGATGTTCAAACCCGCAAACAGCCCCAGCGCCGGCTCGAAGTTGAAGTCGTCGATGTGGCTGCGACGTTCCTTGTCCAACAATTTCAAGGTGAGCAGACTGAGCAAGGCAGCGTCTGCGGGCACCATCTTTGACCCGGGATAGTCGGCCCTGTGCACCAGCCTGTCAAAGCCCAACCGAGCCAACAGCGGCAAGAAAAGAAACAGCCCTGCCGAGCGCGTCCTCAGTCGCAAAGGATCGATCGACGACAGCAGCAACTCACGGCGGTCCGCCACCTCGGGAATTTCCTGCGTGGGCGCCGCGGCCTCAGGCAGCGCCGCCGTTGCGGCCGGGTGTCCGACTTTCAGGTCTTGAAAAAGGGGGACTCTGCGCCGGCCTGGCGGCAATGCTGGCGGAGTTCACGCACCCATTGCCGCAGGGAGCCGTAGGAGAATCCATACTCCTCGGCGACTTCCTTCTGTGCACGGCCGTCGACAAAAACGGCACGTAGCGCCTCGTAACGACGATGGCAGGGATGAGTGGGTTGGCGAAAAAAGTCCAGGCAACGGCCGTCATCCATGACACCAGCTCCTTGGAAATGTTAATAATTATCCGGGACAAACCTAGGATCATGGTAGGGTCAAATTGCGCAAACGTCGAAGCGAACCAGCGCCAAACCCAGAGAATTGTGGCACCCAACCGCGCCTGAAGCGGATTAAGGAACCGCCCATGCAACCCCGAACCACCAAGAAACGATTAACACTTCCACTAGCGAAACACGGGAAAATCCAGCATCGCGCTCGCTAAAATGTTAGTCGTTTCCCCCCGCGGAAATCGGCGCCCACTGCTCGAAAGTGCTCTGGGTCACGCTGACGAACCTTCTGTTTCAGGTGCGCCCATTGAAAGCCAGTCGTCCCTGGGTTACAGGAATCGTGACCAGCCACCGCTCACCGACGATGCGGGAGGCGTCGAAGGCGTAATGCCGGGCAATGGCTTCATCGTGTACCGCCCACAGGTAGGTCGTGATTGCTGCCATCGGCTCCCCGCATTGCCGAAATCTCTGAAGTTGAGGGTGATGACGATAGCCCTTCGTTTTTCCCTGGAGCACTTTCTGGGCAAGCAACGCTTCCCGCCAGAGCGCCACGATCCCTTTGGCGTCCAGTAGCGAGGGATGCAGGGACCAAAGACGCATCGTGGCGACTACTCCTTTCGCCGCAACCGATACCGCTGTTGCAGCGCCACAAGCTGTTCATCGTTTACGACCACCTTCATCTGCTCGATGTACATCTGTTGGATCGGCTGGAGCGAGTCGTCGTCCAGTTTGCCGGTGGTCTTGAACACCTTCCACGTCTCCTCTTCCATCTCCGGGCCTGCGATCATGGCCATCCATAGATTTCGGGCCAGCATCTCGGCAAGTTCATTACGGGCAGGAGACGAAGCCGCATAACCGGCAAGTGGGGCCGCAAACTTCCGAAACAAGGTTTGCACTTCGGCCTGGTCCATCGCTTGGCTCCCTATTCTTCCAGCAGCAATTCCTTTGCCCACTCCAGCAGCATCAAGTTCCTGGCGTCCTCTCGAAGTCGTTGCTCCTCTTCAAGCTCCGCACGGAACATCTGGTGCGCCTCCTCGTCCGCAACGTGGCCCAACGCTCCCAGGTGGCGGGGCGTGTTCAAGAACTCGGCAAGTTGCCAGGGTTCAAACATGTCCTTGAACTCGGCCACGAAGGCGGGGATGGCCTGTTGCCATTCACGATCCGTTTCGGCGACCTCAAGGAAGTGTAAGAACTTCTCGCCGATCAGATAGCCCATCGCCGTTTCCGTGCCGAATCCCTCTTCAACGCCACGGGCAGCATCGCACCAATCTGCGATGAGTTCGTTGGGGGGCTTGGGATTCCAATTCGATTCCTGTTCGCATACCGTGACTTTCACTGCCATTCCATTGGAGAGGTTCAAGCGGTTTCGCAGATGATCCTCCGCCACAAGTTCGAGTTGCGAGAGCATGTCGGAATCAACGATCCGATACATCCAGCATGTCGCTTCTTGGCCCGTGCCGATCACCTGGAGTTCTGCCCGCCATACCTGGGCAAATCCTCTCGTTGGTTGGTCGGGGTCGGGGTTCACAGGGTTCCCGGCAATCAGTCGCTGAGGAATCACAAACGCCGGTCTGAACTTGCCCCCATCGAGCTTTTTCAGGCCGACGCCCTTAACGATCTCGTCAAAGCCTTCGGGAAATCCGTCGTCGTTGACCTGGATGTTTACAGTGCCCGGAGAAAGCCGCATCGGCCAATCTTTCGGTGCCAGAAACAAGTCGTCTCGCCCCGGAATGACTATCTTCTGCGAGAATCGGCCTTCGTTGCTTCTCACTGTCCCGATGAATTCGAGTTTTCGCATTCGTTGGTCTCCCCGCTCCAGATGCGGCCCACGACAACCAAAGGCTTCTCTTGGCTACAGGCGGTCGGCGATCTGCTCCTGGGGCGAACTCAGGCTGAGCCTATCCTGCATTATTCTCAAGAAGATCGGCTGGTCCTTTGCGGGTAGGATGACCCTGGTGAGGAGCGCTTCCAGAGTCAGGCCGAAGTAGGCCACACTTGCCTTGTACTTCCGCAGATTCTCCATGCACCAGTCCAATCGGTAATGTTCTTCGGGGTTTTCGAGAGTCAAGCTATCATCCTGTCCCAAGCCGCCCAAGTCGTTGAAACAGAATTGCAGCCAGAGCTTGTGGCGCAACTCCGCGGGAACCACGGCCTCCAGAGATTCCACACCTGGAGGCAGAGACAAGCCATTCCCATGCTCTTGCAAAGCCGTCACGATCCGGTTCCAGCCATCGCATTTCACTTCCTCGTGACAATCGAACGTGCGGTACGGTTCTATCAAGAGGTGAGGAACGATTTTGTTGAGGATGACGTGCCAGGGTTCGCTGGGCCGTGGGATTTCGTCGATGTAGATGATTCCATCATCTTCCTCATCATTGAAGTTCAACAGGTTGTCGAGCGCTTTCTTCTGCCTGGGCGTGAGGGCATTTCCTTGTTCTTCACAAACGACCGCCTCCCAGGTTAGGAAGGAGTCCTCTTCCAGCCAGTGAACGAAGCCATCGACCGTTTCTTGAAGATTCCACATGTCATCCAGGGAACCACCCTCGAAGAAATCATGGGTGGGGATGTCGGGGTCGAATTCCCAGCGTATCGGGGCTGGCTTCCTTGTTGCCGGTTGCTTCTTCTTCGGCACGGTTGTTTCCTCCTCAAAACCTACTCTGCTTCTTCAGGCAGCAATTCTTGAACTTTTTGCCACTCCGACACGGGCAGGGATCGTTGCGTCCAACTTTTTTCTTGGCTTCAGGCTTTGGTGGTAGAACCAGGCGAGGCGATGGGGGAAGTGGTGGCCTGGCCTTCGCTACATCAGCCGCCTTCTTGCCGATCAGCTTTTCGAGGGCGAACATGAGTAGTCCCCTTGGATCGCCTTCAAGTTCCTTGATTCGCTTCCAATGCTCGGCCTTCTCTGCTTTTTCGTTCGCCAACCACTCGTCGTATTCGGGGAATCGCTCCCCCATGAGAGTGCAAGTTTCCAGCAGGCAATTCCGCAGCCCTCTGCTCTCGAAATCGAGTTCTCGGCCCACAAGCAGTTGGCGTGAAACCTCGATTCCTTCCTTTGCGAACTGATAGAGCAGTGAATTAGCGAGTTCCCTGCGAATACCTTCGTCTTTTTCTTGTCCGAACAAGTTGAGGCACGTTTCCACGGCCAAATCGGATTGGATATGCTCCAGCGGGCCGGTGGCGTAGATGCGGAAATGCCTTTCGGCGGTGGGGAATGTCTTGGCGATGGCGTGCAAAACGGCGGGCGTGCCGATCCTGGTCAGGGCTTCCGCACACTCTGCGTTGAGCAGGTCGCCATCCTCATGAAGTTTGCCAACGAGCAGGGGGATGGTGGATTCCAGATGGGCCTCTCCTGCCAACCGTACAGCCAACGGTTCCAGCCACCTCATGGGATGGTGGCGGAAATCGTCCACCTTTTGCGACAGAACCGCATGAACCTTTGCCTCGCAGTCCTTTCCGTACCGAGCCAGGGCTTCTACGATGCGATTGGCATAGCTCAGGTTGACTTCGTTGGTGTAGCGCTTGTCCTTGCCTTCCTCGCAGAACTCTTCCAGGTTTCGCCAGCAGGTAGCCTCATCCCAGGAAAGCATACGCAACCGGTCGGTGAGAGGGGCACGCAGTTCGGCAAGGAAGTGGTGGGCCTCCAAAATGTCAGATTCTCTGGGCAGAAGAAGGGCGGGATCGGCCTTCACCAGAACCATCGACAGGTTGTAGGCGTAGTTCTCGAACGTGGCGGTCGGCTCGGCGTTCAGTTCGTCAATGACCCAAACGATGGTGTCTTCGCTCTGCGGCAAATCCCTGGACGCCCCGATCGTCCGGTAGGCATCGTTTTCCCTGCCGTAAGTCTCCACGGCCTTGATGACCAATGGCATGATCGTAAGGTCGGAGGAAAACGATTTGCCGAAGTAGCTCACGGCCCGATCCCGAATTTCAATGTCGGGATGCAGAATGGCTTCCTTGATCTTGTCTTCGGATAATCTCACGGCTGCTGGTCCTTTCCTTGGCTTTACTGTCAGGAACGTCGGTCAATCTTCCGCCACGTCCTTGAACTGCTGCCATTCCTTTTCTACCCACTCTTCGTATTCCGGCAGAACCTCAACGTCGGCGTCCTGGCCATGTGGGTGCCGGTCGCCGAAGGGTGTGCGGAGAGCCGAGTGCCGGAAAATCAGTGCTTCTCCAGCGATCTTCTTGAAACCAAGTTCAGCCAGGTCTGATTCAGGGAGGCCGCTGGTATCGAGCCACATCAGGGCGACCGACTCTTCGCCGAAAAGGTTGAAAGCGGTGTCGAGAATGCCCTGCCGGCAAGCGTGAATTGACGGATGGAACACCGCCCCGTACAGGAACATAACGTGGTTCGTGACTTCCTTGATTCGCAAGTCGGGCCGGAAGCTGTCTTGGCCATTGGTCAGGATGACATGGGCTTCGTGGAGTCCTTTGGAGTCGTTGTCGCAAATGTCGAACAGCGGCACGCCATCGGCAAGGGCATCGCTCCAGAGAATCTGATCCATCGCCAGCTTGCCGACGATGTACGCCTCGGCACATTCCTTGTCAAAACACTCAATGCTGATGGCCATGTGACGGATGTAATCAGCCACTTCGGTGCGGGCCACGGGCGTCGAGAATTCGCATCGAAGTCGCATGGAACGATCTCCGGTTTCTTGGGCCGGCTTACCTCACTTACTCATCCTCGTCTGCGTACTGCGGCGGGCTTTTTCCAACCTTTTTTGTCACCTTGGGGAACTTGCCTCTCGGCACCTTCTCGTCGATGGCCTCGACGTTGATCTGGTGCCACCAATCATCGCCAAAGTCGAACCAGTAGCCGAACCGGTCGCCCACCTTCAGGTTCAAGGACTCGATAGTAGTCTGATCCACGCTGCCAGCAGGCCGCTTGTCCTCCCCAATGTCCACGTTCGAGGCACTTGGAAGTACATACCTCAGTGCCTTCGGGTCCATTGGCCCCTTGCCGAACTGGAACTCGTACATGTGTTCATCCCAGCGGCCATAGGCGTCGAAGATGGCGTGGTGCAAATCTTCGAGTGACTGATCGCCCCGAATTTGAATGGTGCGGGACACCACCGGGTTGTTCTTGACGAACTTCTCGGTGATTGGCCCGCCGATGATGAAGACCTCCAGGGTGTAGAGTCGCACCGAGGTCTTGTCGGTGTGCTGGCTCAATTTCTCTACTGGCTTTCTTGAACGTGCCATCGGTCTTTTCTGCTGATCTGGATTGCTACTCATGTTACCCAAGTCCCAACTCGGCGGCGATCTGGGCTACTCGTTTCGATGCCTCGCTACGAGACATGCGCCGAGTCTCTTGCAGGAAGCGGATCGCCTCTTGGCGTTTCCCGCTCCTCACTAAGCCGTACAGCCCCATCTCCCATTTGGAATCGATGCCTGGAGCAGGCGGATTTAGCCATTCAACATGAATTTTGCCAGGGACCATCCCGCAGACAAGAATCCGGCGTTGGTCATCCGGGTAGTGAGCCTTCTTGTGCCGCACAAGTTCATCAATCATGGCGTCGATGTTATTCGACTTGAACTCGTTCCAGAGCACTGGTTTCTCAGCCTCAATCGTTTCCCATACGTTGCGATAGCCCTCCCTGCTATGATCCAGCCCAACGCACTCGTTCCATGCAGCGTGGGCGAAGACAAGGGCAACGTGTGCGGCCTCGGAAGACGGGACACCGCTAGGATTCCGCAGAAGCATTTCCGACATTTCCTTCATGATCTCGGACAGCTTGCGGGGTTGTGCAGGCATAGCGTTGAGTTCCTTCCTTTCATTCCTACTGGCGGTCTGGCGATTCGACATTGATCCCCTGTTCTTTGAACCACGCAGTCAGCCCCATCTCCAGTGACGCCATCGCCTCGGCCAGCGATTCGGGCTTGTCGTCCTCGAAAACCAGCCCGCCGTAGTCGAGTGCCCGGACCACGAAACCGACCCCCTCTTGGTCGCCAATCTCGATGTGGCCATACCCCTGAACCCAAACGGCAATGGCGGGGAATGCCTTTTGAATGTCAGTCGGGCGTGGTGTGTACAGAATCAGCGGCGTGGACCTTGCACGGCGCATCTGTCGGAGAAAGTCCTCGTAGACTTCCTCCACGTTCGGGAGTTCGTTCTGGATCGAGACTTTGATTCCAAGTTGATTCAAGTGTGGAAACAACTCCTCCCAACGTGGGTTATTCCGCAACAGTATTTGCCGGGGCCGGTGGGCCGATTGGCTCATCGGGCGGCGCATTGCAGCGGCCAGCAGGTCAGCCAAATCGTTGACGTTGGGCCTGTATTCCACGAGCGGGAAGCAAACCAGAGGATTTCTCCTGGGAAGAGCGACGACCAAACCCAGGTAATTTGTTTCGGCATGGCCCTTCCGCTTCGGCAATGCCCGGAAGTCGGCCTCCCATGTGTCGTTCTCTTGTTTCAACTGCTTCAAATGCGTCTTTACAAATGCAGCACGCTTGCCGAGTTTCAGTCTAGGGTGTTCTTTGGCCATGCGCTGTTCACTTTCGCTTCGTTGCCTTCTTCTCTTTTCCTCGCCTCGCCACAAAGTCAGAGTGGTCGCCGCCGTGAATGAAGATCATGCCATGAAGTTCATCCCCTTCCTGCCTATCCCGCTTTTTTCTTGCCATCAGCGTTCTCCACGGTTGTCCAGCTCGCTCACCCCGTTGCGCCTGGCTCAGGCCAACGATGGACCTCTCCTGAGCTGAGGTATTGCCGGAAAAAATGGCTCCGACAAGGACGAGTAAAAATTGCAGTTTACGTTGAATAATCATCTCGTTGTATCCTCGCCATGACAGGCACGGAGAGTTTCGTCATTACTTCTTCGACACCCCGCCCAAACACTGAAACATCTCCCACCGCAGCGATGGAGGAGAAGACCGCATGCCACAGGCCATTCTAGCCTCCCAGGAAACCATTGGCTTGACCGAGGCATCGATGCCGGGGAGTATGGCTTGAGCGAAGGAGACCTGCATGAATCACTCAACTTGCGATGTTTGTGGCAGGGAATTATTGACGCCCAGGGAGGTCCGTTACGAAGTGCGGATCGAGATCAAAGCAGCCTATGATCCGTTGGCGCTCAGTGATGAGGATTTGCAAAAGGATTACAGAGCCGAGATAGCAAAGGTTCTTCGGCAACTCGAAGGACTTTCCGCCGAAGAAGCCCAAGATGAGGTGTACCGGGTCTTTGACTTCGATTTGTGCTTGCCTTGCCAACGTCGGTATATCCGCAAGCTCTCGTCCAAAGATTCGCTGTCCTGGTGATTTCTCAGGGCTTGCGGACCAACAGACAACGCACATCGGAGTCGAGCCAGTCCCCAAATCATGGCATCACGAACTGATGTCCTTCGGGGCGCACGGTCAGCACGGGACAAGGAGCGGTACGCACCACGGTCTCGGCAACGCTGCCCATGATGACGTGGGGCAGACCAGTCCGACCGTGTGTGGCGAGAACGATCAGGTCGATGTTCTGCTTGCGGGCGTATTGGATGATCTCCACTTTCGGCGATCCCTCGACCACGACTTGGATCACCTTTCGACCTGCCGACCACTTCGGATCGAGAACACCGGCCAAGGATTTTTCTGCAGCAGCCCTGGACTCGCTGATGTAGTTCGGGAGGGCGAGTCCCATTCCAAATCCGGGTGTTGAAGAAAGATGGATTTCCAGCGTGTGCAAAAGATGCAGTTCAGCATCGAACTTCGTTGCCAGTTCGCAGGCGTATTTCGTGGCGGCTGCTGAATAGTTGCTGAAGTCGGTGGGCAACAGGATTTTCTGAAGCCGGATCGTCATGTTTTGCCTCCGGTGCTTGTGCGCTGGTTTGTCACGATGTCATTTTATCGGCTTGCACGTCAGACAAATATAATTGCGACATGCATCTTGGTGAGTCTGCTACTAACAGGGATTGTGTGGCTGGTTCTGTATTTGTCACGATAACGAAGATCAGGTTGATGCCTATGCCCCGAGTCAGTGCTGGATTGTTGATGTACCGCATTCACGATGGCAAGCTTCAAATGCTTCTGGCGCATCCTGGTGGTCCGTTTTTCAAGAACAAGGATGACGGCGCTTGGTCGATTCCCAAGGGCGAGATCGAACCGGGTGAGGATCTGCTCGAAGCCGCCAAGCGGGAGTTCCAGGAAGAAACCGGCGTCACTCCGACAGGTCCATTCATCGCTTTGACGCCGGTGAAGCAAAAGGGTGGCAAGATCGTCCACGCATGGGCGTTCGAGGGCGACTGTGACCCAAGCGCAACCGTGAGCAACACATTCACGATGGAATGGCCGCCACGGTCAGGACGACAGACGGGATTTCCTGAGATCGACCGAGCAGACTTTTTCGACGTGGCTGCGGCGAGGCGAAAGATCAAAGTTGGACAAGAGGCATTGATCGAGGAACTTCAACGCATTGTAGATGCAATTTGAAGCGAAACAGCCGATTCAGGTTGGCGGCGCTCCTGGATCAGCGCTCCCTGCTTTTCTCCGTGAACAACTGCCAACCAGATCGTCGGCTCCTCCGGGGCTTCCGTCACCTTGAGGTCATCGATATAAATGGCGGTTTCGACAGCGGCCTTGATTTTCAAAGTAGCGGGCCTCCATTGGGCTGGTCATTTCGTCCCTTCCCTGTCCAGTTTGCGCAACTGCCTCGCCCACAGCGTCAACCAGAGGACTGCCAAAATCATGACCCAGATGCAGAACTTGAATATTGCCATGAACCAAAGCGATACAGTTTGCACGAACCCCCAACCGACTTCTCCTTGCCCCCACATGACGAGCAACCAGGCAGGCCGAGCGGACATGATGACCAGGTAAGCGATCCATATGACGAGAAGCAGAGCATAAGCGATCAGGATTACCCACCAGCCAGCGACGGCGGCAGCCCTGACTTTTTTCTCGAATAAGTCGTTCATGGTCGTCCTCCTTCCACAGTGTCAGAACAGCGAGAAGTTAGCGAAGCTGTTGCGGCTGTACGCCTCGAAGGAAATGCTGGCCTTCCGGCACCGGCTCTCCACGGCGATAACGTTCATCGAGGTAGTCTTTTCCAAGGTCCACATCGAGACGATGCGCCAGCGCCCCGTGAATGGAGACATAGGTTTTGACTTTGCCATCTAACGTCTCCTCCCTGGCAATACTCACAATCTTCTGCAAGCGGGCACTCGTCGCAGATTGGCTCAGAGCGTCGGCACACCTTCTGCCCGTGACGGCGAAGGAGCAAGTGAGCCTGGACCAGCGAAGCGCAATCCTTTTCGAGTCGGTCTTCGGCAGCCTTCTGTACTGCCGTTTTACCTTGGTGACTTTCGCGTTCCGTAACCTCAAGCTGCATGGGCGGTTTCTTCACGGTATTCATTCCACGCAGTGATCGAAAGATCGCGGGCGTGATTGCGCCAGGTCAAGTAGC
>Ga0310039_10002905_pt1 | contig 11204 bp, 10 predicted proteins | sample Sb_taG_4_FD_200460 | JGI IMG/M metagenome (GOLD analysis project Ga0310039, IMG submission 200460) | Peat soil microbial communities from Weissenstadt, Germany - Sb_50d_6_BS metaG (v2) (version 2) | ecosystem: Environmental > Terrestrial > Soil > Wetlands > Peat | place: Germany: Weissenstadt... | reverse complement strand
GGTTTTCCCGGAAAAACCGGGAAATAATCGCCAGTGCGGCATTTGTAGAAGTTCATTCTATGAACAAGAAAGTTCTCCGCAAGTGGCATAGAACTTCAGCGGAAAGACACTAAAGGTTTCTATTCTATCCCTGCCCGGCTTGCGCAGCCCACTCCTGTCTCTACCATGAAGAGTCCAGTGAAGGTAAAGAGGTCACGGCGGGCGCGGCCAATCCGTTATGGCCGTCCCGAAGGGGGTCATTATCGCCAGGAGTAGCGCGCACGCAAGCAGGAAGCACCTCCGGCTCATGAACTTCGCCATGCCGATCATCTGCTACCTCGTTTCGTCCGCAGTTTGCTACTGAGCTTCTCTCCACGCTCCACAGGCTTGGGAACCCGGCGGCGGTTGCCGAGTGATTCCCAGACGGCCCGGAACTTGAGAAGCGGATAAATGGTGTCAGGGCTAAATGGTGCCAGTTCACTTTTCTGCTTGCAGGGCTGAGCGGCAGAATGCAATAAAATGAACCTATTTCCCCTGTGAGTGAAGGTGCAGTGTTCTTTGCGGGGGGCCGTCCCAGGCAATATCATTTGACGGCGATTCAGGGCGTGCCGGGTTGCGGCAGGGCAAGGGCGCGCAACTCGCGGAGAAGATCCACCTCGTTGAAGATGCGGAGACCGTATGCGGCACAGCCAGCCTTGATCGACGGATGAAATAGGTGTCGATCACGTGTGCAGATCGCGTCGCCCTGTCCCGCGACTGCCGTCGCGATGACCAGGTCATCGTCCGGATCCTGTGTCTGGATTGGTGCGGGCGAGGCCGGAGCCACGATCAGGGCACCCGTTTGGACGGAGTGAAGGAATCCCTGAATGCCCGCGTCGTCGAGGCCGTGCAACGCGCGGAGGCGCGGGTACTGAAGGATGCGGGCCAACTCCGTAAGGAGGGCGATTGCAGTAATGAGGGTGTGGGGCGCGGATGTGAGCAGGAGCAGCACTTCCCGCGCAGCGCTCGATTTGCCGGGGGTGGCGCGTGCAAGTACGTTACTGTCGATAACGACGCGCATTAGTCCTTTCGGGGACGGACATGCTCCATGGCCTCTTCAATCGCAGCGTCGATCTCTTCGTCGGCAATGCCATGCGCGCGGGCGTAGGCTTCCGTCTTCTGAAAGGTGGCTTCAAGTCCTGTGCGCGCCTTCTGCCGGGCCGCCTCGTCCGGCTCCATGCCGGGCGAAAGCACCATGATAAAGACCTGCTGGTCTTCCTGGAGCTTTTGGCCGAGGAGGTCTTCAAGCAAGCGTTTGCCGCTGGCCTGCAAGTTTCTTACGCTCTCGACGGCGATAGGAGATTGTTCCATGTCCCTATTGTACCCCTAGGTCGCGCAAGAAGGAACGGGGTTTGCCGCCTTTTCAGAAAATCGCTTAGCTGTCTGCAATACACCGGCAGGCTGGCTGGTGTTCTTGGCCGCGCGGAGCACCAGAGGCGGCGGCGTTGGCAGAAGTGGACTACGGAGATGACAAGGAACTTACGGGCTTTGACGCGTTCAGTGAGGAAGAAGGCGATGACTAATAAGGCGAGCGGCAGGTCATAATCTCCCCTCGCCCCGCCTCGGGGGAGAGGGGTTAGGGGACGAACGATCCCCGGCCAGGGCCCCTCACCCCCGACCCCTCTCCCCGGAGTACCGGGGCGAGGGGAGAACAATTGCTGCCGTTCGCCTTACAATTTGTCAGCCGGTTTCCTGACGCGTCTTGCCGGGCACCAAGCCCAGAAGTGACTGAGGACTTTCGAAGAGCACCGCGCGCGCAATAGCCAGTGCCTCATCCTGGCTGTACTGCCCCTGTTCCATTCTTTGGGCCAAAACGCTCGCCAGTTGCTTGCGGACCAGGATCGATTTCGCGTAGGTCCACTCGACGCAGTAAGCATCCGAGAAGAAACCGATTTGCTTGTTCACGGGCAGCATGTCGAGGCGTTCCGCAATGACCTGGCGAATCACATCGGGGAAGAAGTTGTGCCACCAATATCCTGCGAGACTGAAGTTGGGCAACTCGCGTGCTAGCGTGCAGAGCGATTGATTCGCATGCCGGCTCGAAAGGAAACACTGGAAGCGAAGTTTCGGATGGCGTTCGATCATTGCCGCCACATGGGCGATCGTCTGCTGAGTTAGCCGGCTGCCGGTTTCGTAGGGCAAGGGCTCGGCTCCGAAACTGAACTGGAAGACGATTTCGGCGGCGTGCTTTTCCAGGGCGGTCAGGAAAGCTTCATTGATATAGGAGGCGTAAATGTCCCGTTCCGCGGTACCGGCCTGCGAACGTCGCGCCAGGGCTGCCTCCATTTCCGCTGCGCTGGCCGGGCGAAAGTCGATGTCGGTCGAAATGTGGGTGGCGGTGGACAAGACACTCTTGTAGGGGATGCTATTGACATAATGAGCTATGGCCGCGTGCACGTCCTCCAGCGTGCGAATCGTGCGCTCCGTGGCTGGCCGGCCTCCACTTCCAATGGGAGAGGGGCTTTCCGGCGTGCGTCCCCAGCAGCGCTCCAGCTCATAAAGTGCGGTGTCGAATTCGCCCCACTGGCAGCGCGTGAAGAAGCCCCACTCCAGGGCGTATTGCAGCCGATCATCGTCCGCGCCGCTGCCGCGCCGCGCGATTTCCGTTCCGGTTCGCCGGATCTTCAGGCGGTCAAGAATCGCGTGCTGGCGTGCGCGATCGTCGGCCCGTTCACGAACGATGGCATCCAAGCGCCGCCAATTCTCCTCGGTGATCGGCTCATGCCAGTCGTAGAGATCCGCGAGGATGAGCCGGACGCCCCAGAATGAGCTGGTGTTGCGAATAAAGGGCAAGAAAGGGATGGCCTCGCGAATACGGGACTGGGCTTCCTGCTGGCTCGGCCAGTTGGGGTACTGCGTGAGGCGTGCTCCGCTGGGACAGCCCGCAGCGTAGAGATCGCTGACGACCATGTGATAGAGGAGGATGTCGTGCAGGCCCCGGGCGCCCAACTTCCCTCCGACAAGGTGCGTGTGCACGTCGAGGACGGGCACTTCAGCCAGGGCTTCTTCCAGTTCGCAAGCCAGAGTTGTCGTCTTCATCAGTCTTGTTCCTGCAAAAACGCCTCGACGGCCGCGCGCGTCGGGATGCCGCTCTGTCCGCCGCGCTGCGTCGCCTTGAGCGCGGCGGCCGCGGAGGCGAAACGCACGCGCGCTTCCATGTCGAGTCCTCGAGCAAGGGCGGACGCGTAAGCTCCATGAAATACATCGCCGCAGCCGGTTGTATCTACCGCGGCTACGGCATAAGCCGGCCGTTGCCTCGTCAGTGTAGGTTCATCCTTCGACAGAAACCAACAGCCGTCGCTGCCGCATGTGACAATGGTGGCCGGCCGGCCTCTCCAGAGCTGTTTTGCTGCGACGGCAGGGCGCGACTCGCCCGTTAGTTTCTCGGCGAATTCCTGCGAGACGATGAGGTGATCAACCAACGCGAGCAGCTCGCCAAATCCTGGCATTTGATCACTCTCGAAATCTGCGACTACCGGAATGCCGGCCGCGTGAGCAATTTGAGCGGCACGGGTCATCCCTTCGACGCCGAAATGATCCACGAACAGCACGCGCGAAGACAGGATGATTTCTTCGTCAGGCCAATCCGCCTGAGCACCGAAGACATTCTCCAGATCGTAGAAAATCGTTCTTGTTCTTCGTGCCTCGTCAACCACCACGATGGAGTGAATCGGACGCGCTCCGGCCTGGCGCCGAACCAGTCGGGTGTCGATCCCCTCCGCATGAAGACGGTCCACGACAAATTGCGAAAGATCGTCCTCGCCAAGGATGCCCGCATAGACGCACTTGGAGCCGAGCCGGGCGGCCGCAACCAGGGCGGTCGCGGTCAGCCCGCCGCACTGCCGTTCGCGCCGTTGCACGCGCACCTTCGCATCTGCGGCCGGGTAGGCGTCGACATAGAGCAGATCGTCGATCGCGACACAGCCAAGGCCAAGGATGTCAAAGGACTGCTTCATGATTTACAAAGACGCAAGCCAGCGGCGCATGGCCGGCGGATCCTCCTTGAACATCAGCGAACCCGGCACGATGTAATCTGCCCCAGCCGCATGGAGCAACGGTACGGTCTCGCGCCGGATGCCTCCATCTGCCTCGACCTCCGTCTGCAGGCCTCGTTCGCGGATTGTCTTGCGCGCAGCGCGGATCTTGCCCGGGACCGAGGCGTCCATCGACGCTCCCTTGATGCCCATGGCCGTGCCGACGATCGTGAGCACATCGAGGGCCTGCCAATGCGGCTCCAACAGATCGAGTGATTCCGTGAGCAGGAGGGACACGCCGGCTTTCAGGCCCTTGGCCTTGATGGCGGCGAGAACTTTGGCCGGGTCCTTGGCCGCATCGAAACAAAAGATGATCCCGTTCGCTCCGACCTCCGCGAACGGCTCGATCCAGGCGAGCGGATCGGTAGTCATCAAATGGATCTCGAACGGCACCTTCGTGTGCGGCCGGAGGGCCTTCACCAGATCGGGAAAGAACAGCATCGTCCGGACGTAGTGGCCGTCGGCCACGTCGAGATGAAATCGCTCCGAATACGGTTCTACGCGTTTCATCTCCGCCGCCAGGTTGGCCAGGTCGGCAGACCACAGGGATGTCGAGCACTTCAACATAATGCTTGCCGTTCTATGTAAAATGGCGAATCAAGAATGCGCTGATGAAATTTTGCACGTCGGCGGCATGTCGTTCCTTGCTCACCGACTTGGCGGTCAATTCCCGGAATTCTGCTCCGGCGATGCCGTTTGCCAGGATCTCGCCAAAGGCGAAGGGATGGATCGGATCGCGGCGATTGGCAAGCACCAGCGTCGGCACGATGATGGCTTTCCATTCCTCGCGGCTCCGGCAGGGTGCATCCTGGGGGACACGTTCGAGTTTTGCGACCGTCTCCTCTGCCCGCGGATTGTCGAACTGCCCGAGAAGCGAATTGGCGGCATCGGGCGATTCTTCCAAAACCCTCCGGTATTCGCCAGACTCTTCGAAGGCCTTGCGTCCCGCGCGAGCGCCCCGTTCTCGAATCAACCTGGCAATTTGGGCGTAGAGCCTGGCATTGTCAAGCATGGGCCCGTCTAGCCAGGCTGGCCTCGACAGTACGATTCCAAGCACGCGCTCGGGGAAACGCAAGGCAAAATTGAGGGCGACGGCAGCTCCCAGGGAGATGCCGCCAACCACCACGCGCTCGATGGCCAGATTATCGAGTAAAGCGAGCAAATCATCCGCGAAGCTGGCAATGCCGAGCTTTGCAGGGTCGCCCAGCGGCCTGGTTTCGCCATGCCCTCGACAGTCAAACGCGAGCAGCCGAAAACCATGTGGCGGCTGGAAGAGCCCGAACGGCTGTTGTACATCGCCCCCTAGGCCGTGCTGGAAGACGAAAGGGACTCCTTCTCCCAGATCGCGGTAGTGGAAGCTCAGCCTATCGCGCTGGAAAGAAGGCATCAGAGCTGCCTTTCCTTTTGGTCAGCCGGAGCCGTCGGATGCACACGCTCTAGCTTGCGGCGCAAGAATGATAGGGACTCCGCGACCTGCGTCTCGGCCAGACCGTGCAAGATCAGCGGACCATCGAAGCCGGCGGCATCGAGCAACGACAGGTAATAATCGTAATCGAGCACTCCCTTCCCCGCCGCCTCGTGGCCAGCTTCACCATCATGGCTTAGATCCTTCGCATGCGCCAAAACGATGTCTCGCCCCAGCAACTCAAACGCTTCTTCCAGGATTTCTCGCATCCGCGCTAGCTCGCCGGCGTGAAACAAATTGGCGGCATCCATCACGACCTTCAGCCGAGGCGAGCCCATCTCGTCCAGCAGCCGGCGGCCCTTCCGTGCCGAGTCCACCACGTTGGCCACTTCCGGTTCAAAGGCGAGCACGACCCCGGTATCGTCGGCAATCGCTAGCGCTTCTCGGAGCGAGGCCGCCAGGTCCGTCCAGGCATCAACCGAATCATTCTCCGGATGGCGCCGCCACATATCGTTCGCATCGCGCGTGCCGGTGGAAAGCGTGATAATCTCGGTGCCGAGCCGTTGGCAACTGCCTGCCAGCACACGCAGGCGGCGCAGGCCGTCGCGGCGTTTCACAAGATCCGGGTGGATCATATTGAACGTGCCGGAGACCGCCGCCATCGTGATTCCGCGCCTGGCCGTCTGCTGGCGGATCTGATCGGCGAGACCACCGTCGATTCTCTCCGGCAAGGAAGGCAGGCCGGCACACGCCATGTTGAATTGCACGCAATCGAAGCCGTGGGCCCAGACGGCATCGAGCGTCTCTTCCAGCGTGGGGCGCACGAATGTCTTGGCAAAGATCCCAAGACGCATCACACACCCCCTGAAATCTCGGCCAGTCGAACCTTGGCTCCGCTCTCCGCGCTGCGGGCGACCGCTACCATGGCGCGCATGGCGGCCACGCCGTCATCGATGCCGGCGCCGCGGTGCGGTTTGCCATGCAGGATCGTGTCCGCGAAGCCTTCGATCTGCAGTTTGTACGAGAATGCATCTTCGCCGAGGGGACGATGGAATTGCCGGTCCTTCGTGGAAAAGCACTCCACGTGGCTCGCCTTGTGGAACCAGGGCAGGTAGACCTTGCCGATGACACTGCCATATTCGCCGTAGATTTGAAATCCTTCCTCGAAGTCGCCGCGCACGGCGATGGTGAGGTCGAGATGACCGAGGCTGCCGTCGGCAAAATCGACGCTGATAAACCAGCAATAAGCGCCAAACCGTTCCAGAAACCGAGCATGAACTGCGCTGATTTCACCGCCCAAGAAACGCGCGCTATCCAGCAAATGGCTGCCGTGAGTGAGCATGAAGTAGCGGCGCTTGTCAGCCTTGGGATTTGCACCCGGCTTGCGGGACTGCTGGCTTGTCACTGGGATCGGCTGCAGATTATCGGTCATTGTGTAGCGATAGGTCGAATCGTAGTACCAGGCCTTCATACCCATGCGTTGGCCCATTTCTTGCTCGATGAACTGGCGCGCAAAGGCAATACCCGGATCAAACCGGCGGTTGTTGCCGATCTGCAAGACCAGGCGAGAATCCCGCAAGCGCTCTCGAAGCTGCTCGCATTCCTCCACGTTGACGCCCAGCGGTTTCTCGACGAGCACATGCTTTCCCGTCGCGATCGCCTTGAGAGCCAGCGGCACATGATAGGCATCCGCGGTGGCGAGAATGACCGCCTCCACTTGCGGGTCGGCCAGCATTTGATCGTAGTCGCGGTAGGTGACGCGTGGCCCATGAACCGCGGCCATGCGCGCCAGCAAATCGTCGGCCACATCGCAAATGGCGTACAGCTCCGCATTGCGGGCCTTGCGGCAAGCGTCGAAGTGTGCGAATTGCGCGATTGGACCGCAGCCTAGAACGCCTACGCGCAGCAGCCGGGCTTCCTTGTTCATGGCACCAATCCCGGATAGCGTTGCCGAAGAGCTTCACGCAGGGCCCGCAGTTGTTTCTTCTCGGCATGAGCGGCCAAGGCGCGAACGTGCTCATCCATTGGGATACTGCCCAGCTCTCCGGAGCGATGCACCTCGAGTGCCTGTTGCATCGCCAGGGCCCCGAGCTGCGGATCCGGTTTGCCCTTGGTGTTCTTAATGGAATTTATTGCCGAGCCTGCCAGGAACAGGATGTTGCCGCTTGTGCCCTGTTTTTCCGCATCGGCAAGGTTCAGGATGATGTTGCCCTGGTCCAAACCGCCCGCGCGGGCAATCATTGTTGGCTTGATCCCGGGTAGCGGCTTCGTGAGAACATTCTCGGAGGCGCGCCACTCATCTCCATAAGGTCGAATGAAAGGCGGCCCCATGCGCACGGGAGCAGTTTGCCGAAAGTCGATCCCATCCAACCGTGCGAACAGATCGATGACCTCGCGCCAGATGGCACGGGTCTTGACGCCGATGCCCGCATTATGACCATAGATCGCCGGCGGGTTGGCACGCTGCTTCGTGGCTTCGCGGACCATGCGCACGGTTCCCCCAGCGAACGTTTCGCTGAACATCAGGCCCGTCGCCCCCTCGTCGAGCACGGCGTGCACGCTGTCGAGAATCTCGTGCGGACTGCCGGTGATGTGCGGCGCAAAAATTGGGCCGGCACCGCCCCGCTTTTCCCTCGCTCGCCCGATGGCCGCCACGGCCTGTCGGGCCCGTTCTCGTACTGGCGAATAGTCGAGGTTCGGATAGAGATTCTCATCCTCCTTGATAAAGAGAAACATGGGGCATTGTGCGGCCTCTTCCACCAAGTCGCCAACTTCCTTGGGAACAATCCCCGCGGTGGGTTTCAGAATGGTGCCGAAAGCAGGCTGGTCCGGAGTGAAACCGGTGCGCTGGCGAACCCCCTGCGGTCCATAGGCGGGTCCAGGGAAGCTGCGAAGCACGCGCTCCGGCATTTGAATGGCGATCAGGCGTGCATCCTGGTTTTCATAAATATCGAAGATGATGGCGCCTGCGGCCGTGTGCAGCACGTCGCAAGAAGTTAGATGGCCGTCCGGCTGGAGCATCATCTTGAGCGGATAGGCCATGTGCAACAAGCCAATCCGCTCGCCGGCATCAAAAGCATCGATGCCCACTGCCTTGCCGGTGCATTCCTCCAGCAGCGATCCCGGGGGCGGGTGCTTGATGCCGCTCGTGGCGTGGTAGCTGATCTCGGCGACGGCATCTCTCAATTTCAGGGTGCGCAGGGCGAAGAAATACGTTGCCACGATTTGATCGTCGATCGTGGGCGGAGGCTTCTCCGCAAGTCGATCTTCGATGACGGCACGCAGCCGTACTTCGCGGGCGTCTTCGTCGTGCCAGAGTGACTTCAGGGTTTCGGAGTCTAAGGGTTTCACGCTTGCAACCGGTTTCGCTAGATTTCGATGTAACTTCTCCGCTACTTAGGCGAGCGGCAGCAATTGTTCTCCCCTCGCCCCGGTACTCCGGGGAGAGGGGTAGGGGTCTTGGCCGGGGATCGCTCGTCCCCCTCACCCCCGACCCCTCTCCCCCGAAGCGGGGGAGAGGGGAGATTACTACCTGCCCCTCGCCTCACAAGCAAGCACTGACAGATTGCGCTTGAGTGACTTACGTGCGTAGCATTACCCAGAGAATATTCCGCACAGGAGGAATTGCAAGTTGTCTGACGTGCACAACTGCAGATGCGGACCCGAGACGTCGATCAGGGGCCCGGTTGGATATCCACGTTGGTCTCCGCGACCACCGGCTCTCCCCTATCCATGATCGTTGCCCGGAGGACAACCGGTGCATTAAAGGGGCCCGGCAAGTGCGCAGGAAAGTGGATGGGCAGACTCCCGTCGTCCTGATTAGCCGGAACGATGATGGGGTCCGTGCTGAGACTTCGGAGGTGCGCAGCCGGAACAAGCTCCACCTTCACAGGACCGCGCAAGGATTTGCCGCGGGTGACGTGGACCGGGATGGTCAGCGTCTTTCCCGGGGCCGCAAGGAACGACGTGCGCCCGGTCTGGATGTCGAGCCGACCCGGCTCGACGACCGCAATGATCTGCTCGTTCTGCGCCACAGACGTGAAGCTGACCGTGTGTTTGCTGCCGTCGAAATCCGTGATGGCGCCTTCGGCCACTACGCATGCGCGCGAGGTTCGTCCTGTTTCCATCCACGGCGGGAGGGAGACAGCGAACTCGAAGGAACTCGCCCCTGGCGGCACGGTGATCGCCGGCCCGCTCACGCCTTGCAAGTGGCGCATTTGCCGGTCGGCAAGGCGCACTTCCAGCGCACCTTCGTAGCCGCCGCGCTCGATGCGGTAGCGACGATGATAGACGGTGCCGCGCGGCGCCCAGCGCATGTCGAAGTCACCAACTACCTTAAACGGCGTGGGCACGGTCACCGCCAGCAAAACGCTATCCACCTCAGGCAGTCCACGGGCCGCGACAAGCGCGGCGACGCGCGTGGTGCCGCGACCGCCAATCACTGCGGAACCACGAATAGTCAGTCGCGATCCACGCAACAGGGCTGTCGTGTCGGCACGGAGGGAAATTTCAGCCACAGTCTGCTGGGCTGGAATCGTGGTCGCTGCGGCAGTCACGCCCTTCGGCAGCCCTTCAGCGGCCAAGCGGACGGGACCGGTGAAACCACCCAATCTCTCTACGAGGACCTTGATTTTCGCCTCGCTTCCGCGGTTGACGGCCAGCACGTCGGTCACAATCCGCAATCGAAAATCGGGCTCACCGCGCTGCCCCAGGCGCAGCCGATAAGCAAACGTGGCTCCGCCGCGGCCATGAAATCGTTCCTCGACACGCACGAAGTAATTCCCGTCTGCCGGGGCCGTGAACCGAAGGAACGGGTCCGTGGCACTGTCCACAGCTTCCACATTGGCCAGTGATTTTCCTTTTCCATCGAAGACCGTCAGCACGCCTGCCAGCGGCGATCCCAGGCGCCGCGCCCGCAGATCTATTTCCACGGATTGATTCTTGCGGGCCTGAAATGCCCAGTAATCGACGTCGCCTGATTTATCAATGCGCCCATTCGCGATCGCCGGCAGGGACAGCAGTTTAGCCTGCTCGGGTCGATCGTTGGGCTCGGTTTCGAGGTATTCAGGGAGGTCGTCCAGGTCCAGAAGAACCGGGTTTGTGAGTTTTCCGTTCGCGGAGAACCGGTGCCAATAGTTTTCGGATGAAGTTGCCGGGAGGTGGGTCTCAATAGGATCGTTCGGCACGCCTTGCCCGGTCAGCTCGAACCTGGCCGCACTGCCGCGACGGCCACCCAGCGGATAGATGCGTTCGACGTAGGGGTCGGCCGTCAACATAAGACGGTAGACATAAGCTTGCCCGCCGCGAAAGCCTGCATCCTGGATGCGGACCTGGTACTTACCGTCCTCGAGGGCGATGAAACGCACCCGTGAATCGGCTCCCAGGGAATCGTCGTTTTCGGCAATCTTTCGACCATGAGGATCGAAAACTTCGAGCCGGGAATCAAGCGGCGATCCCAACCGGCCCGCGAACACCTCCGCGGTGATCGACTGTCCCTTGCTCGCTCGGAAAGACCAGACATCGACATCTTCGCGAGGGAAAATCCGTCCATTGATCGTCACGGGCAAGCTGACTTCGACCGGTACCGCGTCCCCATCGATTTCCTGCTCGACGACCTCGGGCAAGTCCCCAACCATGAATTTCATGGCCGGCGTTGCCCCCTGGGCGTTCCAAAGCCGCCAATTGCGAATACCCAGCGGTGCGTCTTTCTCGATATGCACCTGTCCTGCGAGATCCTTGGGATACTC
>Ga0310039_10002900_pt1 | contig 11207 bp, 8 predicted proteins | sample Sb_taG_4_FD_200460 | JGI IMG/M metagenome (GOLD analysis project Ga0310039, IMG submission 200460) | Peat soil microbial communities from Weissenstadt, Germany - Sb_50d_6_BS metaG (v2) (version 2) | ecosystem: Environmental > Terrestrial > Soil > Wetlands > Peat | place: Germany: Weissenstadt... | reverse complement strand
TGAAGGTCACCGAGTCAGAGTTGGCGATGGTGGACCTACACCCCCATAACTTCCACGGGGAATGGAACTATTCGATCAACCACAAAACAACCAGTGTGTAACGATTATTGTTTTTCGGGCCCTAACCGCGAAGGAATTGGCCACACTTCTTTTGGACTATAAGCAGATAATATTAGATTTAGCTGCATATGAAACAAAGGTTTTGCAAGGCAACGTCGATGAGGGATCTGCAGGAATCCTGGATCGGATCATGCTGGCGCAGTCACCCCCGATTTCGACAATATACATTAAGTTCCGGCAGGGCAACGAATTGGGGAAACAGCTCGAAGAGGATAGTGTCTACTTTCACACCTTTAGATCAGACTACCAGGATATCAAATCACAATGCGAATCATATAATGATGATTACACTAATTATATTCAAGCGAAAATGGAACACGACCAGAAAGTCGACGACTACAATACAGAGAATTTTGCGTGCGACGGTTCCGGAGGTGGCGGCGGTGGAGGGGGTGGAGACGATGGCGGTGGAGGAGGCGGAGGTGGAGGCGGTGGAGGCGATGGTGGAGGAGGCGGGGGCGGTGGAGGCGATGGCGGCGGTGGAGGAGCCGGGGGGGGCGGTGGAGGAGGGAGTGGTGGGGGCGGAGGAGCCGGGGGCGGTGGAGGAGGGGGCATTCCCGTCCCCCCCTATAAACATGGAGGCGGCGGAGACGGTCAGGGGAGAGACACCTACGACCCAAATGACATGACAGGTCCTGCCGGATATGGTATCGACGCTTACATACCGGCTGAATCGTCTCTTGCCTACCAGGTCCGCTTCGAAAACGAAGCCACGGCAACGGCCCCAGCCCGCCTCATCCAGGTCACTGACCCGCTCGACCCAAACCTCGACCTGAGCACCTTCCAGCTCACCAGCATCGAGTTCGCCAACCAGACGATCACGATTCCCCAGGGGCTCGATCAGTACCAGGCCCAGGTGCCGATGACAACACCGACAGGGGCGAGCATCGTGGTGAATGTCGACGCGAGCCTCGACCGTTCCACACGAACGCTGAAGCTGACGCTTCAGGCATTCGACCCCGCGACGGGCTGGTACTCCGAGGACCCCATGGTTGGTCTGCTCTACCCCGAAGACGGCACCAACCGGGGCGTCGGCTCCATCAGCTACCTGGTCAAGCCGTTGGCGGGTCTTCCCTCCGGCACCGTGATCCAGAACCGGGCCCACATCACCTTCGACTACAACGACCCGATCGACACACCACTCGTCCATAACACCCTCGACGCCGCTGCGCCGACCAGCCAGGTCGCACCCTTGCCCGACACGACGACCGACACGACCTTCACTGTCTCCTGGTCCGGCCAGGACGAGGCCAGCGGCTCTGGCATCGCCAGCTATGACATCTACGTGTCGGTCGACGGTGGGGCATTCATCCCCTGGCTGACGGATACGACGGACACCTCGGCGATCGTTTCCGGCCAACCCGGACACACGTACTCATTCTACTCGAACGCCCGCGACAACGTCGGCCACGTCGAGGACGCACCCGCCGCGCCCGACGCTACGATCCAGATCGTGGGCGCGGCCACGACGACCACGCTTCAGCCAAGCCTCGATTCTCCCAGGTACGGCGATTCGCTGACGTTCACCGCGACCGTGGCGGCCGGGTCGCCCGATCTCGGCACCCCCACCGGCACCGTGGAGTTCCTGATTGATGGAACCGATTTCGGCTCTCCGATCACCCTGATCAACGGCAGCGCAACCAGCGACCCGATCACCACGCTGGGGGCGGGGCAGCACACGATCTCCGCGATCTACTCAGGGGACAGCACCTTCACGACCAGCACGGCGGATGTCCTGAACCTGACCGTCGCCAAGGCCTCCCTCACATTCATGGCCGACAAACTCGACATGGGACACGGCGATGCCATCCCGGGGCTGACGTACACGATCCAAGGGTTCGTCAACGGTGAAACGAGGTCCGTCGTCCAGGGAGTTCCCGATCTCTCGACCACGGCGAGTTCAGCCAGCGCGGCAGGACGGTATCCGATCACGGTCGCGGCTGGCACGCTCGCCGCAGACAACTATGACTTCAACCTGGTCAACGGCCAGCTCACGGTCCATCCCAAGGTGGTCGATGTTCGACTCGATTACGGCTCCAAGAGCATCTCGCTCACGGGCCTGAACCGTGATCTGCCGTTCACGACGATCAAGGCGATCGACATCATCTTCAGCGACAACGTCGCGGTCAACATGGGCCAGCTCTCTTTGACCGGCGTCAACGTCGCGAGCTATGGTCTCACCGGGGTCAGCTACGACCCGAACACGAACGACGCGACCTGGACCCTGCCCTCGGCGCTGGGGGTGGACCGGTTGATGATGGCCCTTGACGGTGCCGCCTTCGCGGCCGATCCCACGATCTCCGTGAACCCCTTCGCCGCGAAGTTCGCGGTGCTCCCAGGCGACGTCAACGGCGACGGCGTGGTCAACAGCCAGGACATGGTCCTGGTACGCAACGAGATCCAGGGAACCGGTGACCCCAGCATGATCGGCTGGGCCGACCTGGACGGAAATGGTATCGTGGACATCAACGACTACAACGCGGTGCGGAAGAATGTCGGGAAGCATCTGTATTAGCGCGGTTTGCTCGCGCGTTGCATACAGCGTTCAAGAAAGGCCGTGGCGATCCTACCTTCTCCCCGCGGGAGAAGGTGCCCCGCAGGGGCGGATGAGGGATGAGATGCTAGCCTTGGCCCGCAAATTCCCCTCATCCGGCCGTTCCGGCCACCTTCTCCCCGCGGGAGAAGGAGAGAACGTCCCGCCGCGTCTGCAACTCAACGGTAAAACGCGCTAGGGCACTCTTCTCATGAGCTGCACACAACATGTAGGGTCCGCTGTGCGGACCGGCATAGAGGATAGGACGGTCCGCTCTACGGTATCTGTTTCATGCCGTGGAAAACCGGTCCAGCCAGTGGGCACTGCGCGGCTCGGAGATCGGAGACCTTCGGTCGGCCGCGTGGCGTGGTCAGGAGACCTCGCCACAACCTGGGGTCGGCCGGGTGGCGTGGTCGGGAGACCTCGCCAGGACTCCGAGACCTCGCCACCGCCTTGCTCTTAAGTTCGTGATCTGTATCATCCCTTGACGAAGAGGTCCTCACCCATGATTCGCACGCGCATGCTGCTTGCCTTCGCTGCTATGACCCTGCTACTCGCCCAGGCGCCGGTCCAGGCCGGGGGTCTGGTCATGTCGATCGAGGACCTGACCGGCCCCACCGGAGGCGCGGGGACGTTCGAGGTGCTACTGACCAGTACCGAAGCCGTGGGGGGGCGGAGCTTCGACGTCGCGGCCTTCTCGTTCCAGTTGACGGTACCAACGACTGCGGGCGTCCAGTTCACCGCCGGGAGCACGGCCACGGTCGCGGCACCGTATCTCTTCGACGGAACCGGCACCGCCACGGTCGACTCGACGTTCACGCTCGCCGATGTGCCTCCCCCGAACACGACCGTGACCGGCTCGGATGCCAAGTGGACCTACCCCCCGAGCATTGCCGTCGCACCCGAGGCTGTGTTCAGCCTGGGTTTGATCTCGTACTCGGTCGGCCCCAGCGCGCCCGGCGGAGACGTGCCGATCAGCTTCAGCTCCTCTGGGACCTCGTTGTCGAACGCCTCAGACATTGGGATCGACCTCACCACCGACGATCATGCCGGAGTCATCCACGTTACGGGGAGTGCGGTTCCGGAGCCCAGCTCCCTGGTGCTGGTCGCGATCGCCATCGGCATGATGCTCCTGAGCCGGGGCTATCAGCAGGCCCGCAAGATGTCTACTCGCTGAGCTCCAGGGGGGCTTCGCAAGGTCAGGTCCGGTTTTCGGGAGGCGGTGGCGGATAGCCTCGATCTCGTCACGGAGGATGGCGGGGCTTCGCGAGGAGCGGCGACGACTCGGGGGAGGGAGCCCGGGAAGAGGCGATTCCTGCTCTTGCTGGCGGGGAGCCTATGCTGGACAGGGACCGGCCGGAAGCGCCACAAGCCGGTTCCACGCTCCCATGAGGCGACGAAAGCCAAGCCCGGGGACTGGAAGAGCTCACGGCCGCACCGTTCAGTCCGGAAACGCTGTTTCGCCTCTCGCCTTTGCTCAGTTGGCCTTGGGATTGAGGCTCGCCGATCCGGGCAATGGAGGAAGCAAGGCCGTGGTCTCCTGGGCGGAAGGAACGAACTTGCTCGCCGTCTGGCGGACCTGCTCCGAGCTGTCGGAGCGAGCCATCTCGGCAAGCCGGCGCTTGACCGAGACGGTCTGTGAGGTCTGGGCGGCCAGGGCCTGCACGGCGAGTATCCTGACCGTCTCGTCCGTGTCGTGCGAGAGCTGGAGCAGCCAGACGACCGGATCGATGTCGGTGCGGTTCTTGATCAGGCTGATCACCGAACATCGCTGCGCTGGCTTGGGACTGACGAGCAGACCTCCCAGGCTGATCAGCTCCTGGTTCACGCCGCGTGCCTTGAGAGGGGTTCCTCGTCAATAGCCTCCATGAAGGGGAGCGGAAGGGGCCGCCCACTCTCTGGTACCTGGGAAGCATGGATGGCCCTTAATGTCACTGCGGATCTTGATGGAGACCTCGTGAGCCACGGGGGCCCGAATGTCTAAGCTCTTCGATGCCCTGACGCGTTCGCTCCTGGAGAAATATCCCGCCGATTGGCTGAACCAGCTCGGGCTGATCCACGGTGAGCCAGTGCGGGTGATGAACTCCGACCTTTCCTCCGTCACCGCCGAGGCCGACAAGGTGATTCGCGTGGAAGGTCCACAGCCCTGGCTGGTCCACATCGAGCTCCAGTCGGGTTACGATCGTACACTTCCCCGGCGACTCCTACGGTACAATGCGCTGTTGAACGTGAAGCATGACCTGCCGGTTCATACCGTGGCGATCTTGCTGCACCCCGGCGCGGATGGTCCCGAGCTGACCGGGGTGTTGCGGCAACAATCGCCCGACGGTCGCTGCCGGCTCGAGTTCTGCTATCATCTGGTCCGGGCCTGGCAGTGGGACACCGAAGCCATTCTGGCGGGAGGCGTGGGCATGTTACCCCTGGCGCCCTTGAGTGCCCGGGAGCTGGACCAGATTCCGATCATCGTCGAACGTCTGAAGGAGCGGGTTGACCCGGCGGCCTTCACGGCCGAGATCAGCGAGTTGTGGACATCGGCCGCCGTCATGGCGCGCGTGGGGTTCCCCTGGGAACTGATCAAGCACTGTTTTGGAGGAATCACGGCCATGCGCGAATCGTCGACCATCCAGGCATTTATCGAAGAAGGACGGCGGAAGGGACTGGAAGAGGGGGAAGCCAGGGCGGCGAGGAGGATCATCCTGCGCCTCGGCCGAAAGCGCCTCGGTCCCGTCGATGAAACGGTCGAGGCCAAGCTCAACGAGATTGTAGACGCCGAACGGCTCGAAGCATTGACGGAGCGCGTTGATCAGGTTTCAAGCTGGGATGAACTGCTCGCTCAGAACTGACTCTGTTTGTGAGGAATCACGGCCATGCGCGGGAGGTGAAAGGTGACAGCCACCAAATCTGGAGAATCGGATCTGGAGAACACAGCGCGGCCGAGCCGCAACCGCATGACTGCACCAGTGAACGATGAGCGCCGAAATTTCGGTGCTTCCTACAACTTCCGAGTCCATCAGGCGTTAGGAAATCTGCGCACGCCTCGAAGATTTTGAACGTTAGTAGAACGGAGCGAGAGCCTGGGGGCTTCGCGGGGTCAGGGCCGGTTTTCGGTTTTCGCGAGGCGGTGGCGGATAGCCTCGATCTCGTCACGGAGGATGGCGGGGCTTCGCGGGGAGCGGCGACGACTCGGGGGAGGGAGCCCGGGAAGAGGCGATTCCTGCTCTTGCTGGCGGGGAGCCTATGCTGGACAGGGACCGGCCGGAAGCGCCACAAGCCGGTTCCACGCTCCCATGAGGCGACGAAAGCCAAGCCCGGGGACTGGAAGAGCTCACGGCCGCACCGTTCAGTCCGGAAACGCTGTTTCGCCTCTCGCCTTTGCTCAGTTGGCCTTGGGATTGAGGCTCGCCGATCCGGGCAATGGAGGAAGCAAGGCCGTGGTCTCCTGGGCGGAAGGAACGAACTTGCTCGCCGTCTGGCGGACCTGCTCCGAGCTGTCGGAGCGAGCCATCTCGGCAAGCCGGCGCTTGACCGAGACGGTCTGTGAGGTCTGGGCGGCCAGGGCCTGCACGGCGAGTATCCTGACCGTCTCGTCCGTGTCGTGCGAGAGCTGGAGCAGCCAGACGACCGGATCGATGTCGGTGCGGTTCTTGATCAGGCTGATCACCGAACATCGCTGCGCCGGCTTGGGACTGACGAGCAGACCTCCCAGGCTGATCAGCTCCTGGTTCAGGCCGCGTGCCTTGAGGACGTTCGTCGCGGTTTCGCGGATGGTGGAATCCGAGTCATGAAGGCATCGCAGAAGCATATCTTCGGTCAGCAGGTAGGGGCGCTGGGCAAACGAGACGAGGGTCTGGCGGCGGACGTCGACACTGTCGTTGTCCTCAAGACAGGCAACCGCGGGCGCGGCCGCCGAATCGATGGGCAGGAACCCCAGGCAGAAGATCGCGCCGATGCGGGTGCTGATATCGGTGCTCCCCAGGCAGCGCACGACCGGACGGTGCAATCCTTCTTTCCAGTTGCCCAGCGAGTTTTCCTCGGCTTCGATGAGCGAGCGGCCGGGCATCCAGACCCACAACCGGCTGACCTGCTCAAGCGCGGTGCACCGTACTTTGCTGTCGGCGTCGGCCAGGCAAGCCGAGAGGATGTCATGCACGGGCTGGAGTGCTTCGATCCAGCGGGCGGGTGCGATCTCGGCCGAGAACTTGTCGAGAATACCACAGGCGACCATTGCCGCCGCGGCACGCGCCGGGGGACTGAACTTGAAGAAGCCGGTCCGCAGGGCGGAGAGGGATTCCAGCCACTGCGACGCCTCGTCATCGCTGATGGCTTTCCGCGTCTCATTGGCTTTTGGTGTGAGGCGATCGTGAAGGACAGCCAGCGCGCGGGGATCGCTGTCACGCAACCCCTGGTTCAGCACCGCCAGGCTGCTGGCCTGGCCCAGTGAGATCGCACTGCCGCCCTGGGTCGTCACGGCCCCGTGCGGCCTCGAGAAAAACCCGAAGATCACTGCGGCGGCCAGCACGGAACCGCCCAGTATGCCCGCGATCCAAAGCCTCGCCCGACGTCGCTCTGGCATGGTTGCCTCCCTGCGAAGACCGGAACCTCGTCCTTAGTGCTCACGCCCGTTCCGCTGATCGGAACCTCGTCCATGATCCTCGTAGGCGCTCTGCTGCGACTCGCTGGCCCAGACGAAATGCAATGATGCCGTACTGTCGCCCGCGGCGGATCGGGAATCGAACCCCGATCCGCCATCACCCAAGCGCATCCACCGCAACGGGGCGCGATCTTAGTGACAAACCGGATTCCGGCAAGACCACTCTGAAAATAGTTGAAGTTTTTCGAAGGCCCTGCCGAGCGGCCAGAGCGTCGCGGATCACCTGAAACCTTGAACGATGTGCAGGCACCCTCATCCCATGATTTTCCTTACAGATTGCCAGAATCCTCTGTTTTTTCCTCAACTATCGACTTTGCCTGTCTTGTTCAGAAGAGGGTCAGGAAACACGGCCAATTGGCCGATTCTAAAAACGTGAGATCGAGGAGCACGCGGTCGCGGGGAATGGAGTCCCTGCAAGGTCGTGGCGCCAGCCGTGGCGACGGAGAGGTTCATGACTGGAACAGGGAACGGCCGGTTGCTCGCAAGGATGGCCAGAAGGATCGGGCTTGGCATGATCACGGCGGCCGTCCTGACGGTACCGGCTCCGCAGTCATGGGCCGGCCTGACCCGGCGAATCGATCCGGCGCAGGTGCTTCCTCTCGATCAGTTGCCGGCCGAGTTCCGCGAAAGCGTGGCGGAGGTGATCCGCGATCACACCTTCCATCGTCAGGGAGAGCCGGATTCGTTTCCCTGCAATGCCGGGCTCTATCTCAGCCTGGTCAACGAGCCCGTCCTGACGCTTGCTCTTTGGAAGGACCTGGCCGAGTCGCCCGTGCAGCTCAGGAGGCTGGGGGCCAATCGTTACCAGGGAGAGGACGGCGCGGGAACGACGGCCACCTGGGACTTCGTGCTGCGCACCCCACGGCTCCATGTCATGCTGGCCTACCTCAACTACGCCAGTCCTCGCAGCACCGCCCGCATCGACGCTCGGATCGTGCTCATCCTGCACACGGCATATTACCGCGAGGTCAACAGCGAGACCTACGTCCATCACGATGTCGAGGCCTTCGTGAAGGTTGATTCGAGGGGATGGAAAACCCTGGCGCGGACGTTCAGGCCCGTGATCGAACGGCTGCTCGAAGACCAGGTGCGCGAGGCAGGGCAATTTGTCTCGCTCATGAGCCGGCTGGTCGTCATGCACCCGAACTGGGCCACCCAGATTGCTGCCAACCAGGCCCAGCTTGATAGCGATGCCCGCAGCCGATTTTGTGATATCGTCGCCCAGAATCGCCAACCTGGCGCATCGAACGGCCGCCCCGTGGTCATCGCCAATTCCGGTGCCGAACCTGCCGACACGCGGCGCCGTTGAGCAGTCGCCAGATGGTATCACTCCGTTTTCGCAGCCGGCGGGTTTGCGGCGCGATACCGCCGCGGTGAGTGGCCCAGCCCGCAGGTCAGCCTTGGGGAAAGCAATACTCAGTATTAACGTGGTTTTATTTGCCTCGGCAATGCACGAGCTTACAATGTACCGGAAAATGACAGCTCCAAGGCGCTGCCGATTTCCCTCGCCGTCTGAGCCGGATCTCACGGCCGCGAACGCCCCGCGGATTGCATCATCCCCCCTGGAGGCAGACCCGTCCACCAGCCCTGGCCGCACCGGAGACGGCCATGATGCAAATGCAACATCGATGGGCCTAGCCAGCCCCTGCAACCTGCCACAAACTTCGGTGTTTTCCAGGTCCAGGACGCTCTTCGCACTTTTTTTGCAATCACAGCATTTCCCTCTTGACACGCCCCTGGGATGTGTCAAGATGATGCAACAGAAGCTGGCGGCGGGTAGGTGGTGAACTCCTCGCACGCCCATCAATAAATGTCTCTGGGTCTGCGCGAGTCGTCAGAAGGGCAGACTGGGTGTTCGACGACAACGGAACCTGGGCCTCGTGCGATCCGCCTTGTCGGCCTGCGCAAGAACTTGTGCCGCGAGGGCACAACCTTGGACAATGCATTCTATTTTCAAAAGCTGGTGGGAACGGTCACGCGGATCGCGCGGCATTCTTTTTATCCCGGCAAGGAAGAAGCGGTCGAGCTCTGCCTCGAGGAAATCGAGGAACTGCGGGATTGCGGGCGGATCACTGACGATCAACTGGCGAGCCTGCGGGAATTGCTGCTGGGCGAGGAGCCGTTCTGCCTGCTCGAGGGGGTGATCCGCGAGCGCGAGCACCCTGAGCGAACGCCAAGCCAGGACCGGATCGCCCTTGTCTGCCAGGGGACCGGCAGCCACGCGGCCTTCACGGCGGGCGTCCTTCAGGGATTGCTGGAGCAAGCGGGCGGCGATGGCCAGATCGCGGCCCTCGCCGGCACGTCATTCGGCGCTCTCTGCGCGCTCCTGGCCTGGGACGGCTTGCTCCGGGGCGGGCCACAGCAGGCGGTCGATCAGCTCGAAGGGTTCTGGGGCGACTATGCGGCCGCTTCGCTGGTCGACGCCCTCCTCAATTACTGGGCCCAGATGGTGCTTCACCTCCGCGCGATGGTGCCGTTGCCGGTCATCGGCCTCCACGAGGTCACCGCGCTGGGCCCGAACCAGCTCCGCAGACTACTCGAACGCCGGGTGGATTTCGCCGTGGCTCGTTCACTGGCCGCACGGCAAGGGGCACCGGGACTGGTGATCGGCACCGCCGACGCCCGCGGGGTCTTCGAGGTCTGCCGCGGCCCGGAAGTGAGCGCCGAGACGATGCAGGCGGCAACCGGAGTTCTGCTGCCGGGTCCGGCGGCCATTCTCGAGACTCACCCCCGCCCGGAGGGCCGCAGCCTTCCAGGCTCGCCAATCCGCGAGGTGGCCAGCTTCAAGCCCAGCGAAATCTGGTTGATCCAGGTCAACAAGGTTCGCCGCCAGAGGTCGTCGACCCCCGCGAGCCATACCCTGGACCTGATCGAGCTGGCCAGCAACCAGGTGCTCGAGCAAGAACTCCGGTTCATCCAGACGATCAACACGCTGTTAGATCGAGGGACCCTGATTGGCGGCGGCTATCGTCCCATCGAGGTGCACCGGATCATCATGGAACACGACCTCGACGATGCTTCCAAGCTCGATCATAGCGCCGGTTTCCTCAGCGGCTTGATGTCTTATGGCCGGGAGCGCGCAGCGCAATTCCTGGAGAAGCGCGCGCAGCGGCTCTCGAGTCAGTCAGGCGTGCACCTGAGCCGATGAATTCTCCGGCCGTTCAGACAGTCGCGGCGCCGGGATGGGGTCGGCCGCAGTTCTCTCAAACCTCCTGCTCCTCGTAGTGAGGCTTCGCAACGCCGAGATCAGGCTGCATGCCCGCCGTGAATTTCAGTACTGTCCCTTTTCCCGCCCCGAATTCATGGGCGATCCGCGACGAGGGGTTCGTTGGGGGTGGGTGCTGTCTCTGGCCTCTTGGGCCACTTGTGGTCCGGCCCTGAGGACCTCTTCGGACCAGTCTCGCTCGAAGCGATGGGTCCTGCTACTGTACCTTACCTCGTCGCAGGACCAGGAGGCAAGCCCGTGCCTCCGGCGGCCCAGAAAGGCTCAGCGGCTCCGGTGCGATCGTCGGCGCGCCAGGACGAGGGTTGTCAGCAGGCCGAAGATCAAGGCCGAGGTTGGCTCGGGGATCGGGCTGGGGAGGGGGGTGGTCGAGGAGCTCGAGAGGAAACTCACTTCCGTTCCGGAGGCGTTCACGGTCGCGGCCGTGAAGTCCGGATAAATCTGTACGTGGATCGGGTCGCCGTTCCGGAGCAACCCCGAGAGGATGCCGTTCTGGTAGGTCAGGTGGGTACCGATGAAGTCGGTCTCGCCTCCATAGGCGGTGTTGATCGCGACCGGGCTGAGAAAGTTCCCCCCGGTGACGGTCGTGTTGCCCATGGAGAGGAGCGAATATCCCGTGCTGCCGCCGTGGTAGCCGCCTGGGCCCGTGCCGCCTATGAACGTTCCGCCACTGATGTTCA
>Ga0310039_10002889_pt1 | contig 11224 bp, 10 predicted proteins | sample Sb_taG_4_FD_200460 | JGI IMG/M metagenome (GOLD analysis project Ga0310039, IMG submission 200460) | Peat soil microbial communities from Weissenstadt, Germany - Sb_50d_6_BS metaG (v2) (version 2) | ecosystem: Environmental > Terrestrial > Soil > Wetlands > Peat | place: Germany: Weissenstadt... | reverse complement strand
GCAGTCGTCATCGCGAATCCGAGTGCCAGCGTGTTCAGCCCTGCGAGAATGATTGCAAAAATCCGAACCCGCGATTCAAACCGAAATACGCCGACAGCAACTCCGAGAAATAAAATTCCTTCAAGGATATCCAACTCGGTGTGAAAGTAAGGCCCAGTAACTGTCCGCAAATGCCAAGCAGAACCCAGCCCATCCAACAGAGCGGACACGCCAGCAAGCGCGAACATCGAAGCGACGAAAATATGCATTATTTTCCGCATGTCATTCACTTCTCAAAAAGCGTGCGCTCAAGCGAATGCGTCCAGGCATCCTGTAATGCAGGCACCGCAGCCGCAATCACCGCCTGCCCCTTATATTCGATGCGCAGTATATTGTCCCCCGTCACTTTGCCGATTTCGTGCGCCCCCACACCATATTGTCTCGCAGTATTCCGCAGAGCGGTAAGTTTTTCCGGCGATACGGAAACCACCACGCGCGCCCCGCGCTCGCCAAACAGCGCGTACTCCGCCGAAACGTCCTCCGGCACCCCTACACCAGCTCCGAGCCCCGTGGCCGCAAAGCACGATTCCGCCAGCGTTACTGCTACGCCGCCGTCGCTCACGTCATGTGCCGATTGCAGGGCCCCGGACTCGGCCAGAGTCACCAGACAATCGATCACCCATTTCTCCGCGGCAAGTTCGATTGCCGGCGGTTCCCCGGCCACGATCCCGCCGATCGTCTTGGAATATTCAGAAGAGGAGAACTCCCGTTGCTTCCCGGCTCGCGGCGGAGCCTGGTGCGCCGCCGTGGAAGATGTGGATCCGTCCAGCAGCACGATCACATCCCCTTCTTTCCGGAATGCCACCTTCAAAACTTTCGACGCATCTTCCAAAATTCCCAACATCCCAATTACCGGCGTCGGGTAAATCGATTTCCTCAGCGTCTCGTTATAAAAACTGACGTTCCCGCCGGTAATCGGCGTTCCCAGCGCCACGCACGCCTCGCCCACTCCATCGATGGCTTGCGAAAACTGCCACATCACTTCCGGCTTTTCTGGACTCCCGAAGTTCAAGCAATTCGTCGCCGCAATTGGCCGCGCCCCGCTGGCCGCCACGTTCCGCGCCGCTTCGGCCACCGCGTGCATCGCGCCCAGCTTCGGATTCAGGAAAGTCCAGCGCCCATTGCCGTCCGTCGCCAGCGCCAATGCCCTCTTCGTCTCCTTGATCCGCACCACCGCCGCGTCGCTCGCGCCCGGCCCCGCCAGCGTATTCGTCCGCACCGATGTGTCGTACTGCTCGGTGATCCATCGCTTCGACGCAATCGTCGGCGATGCCAGCAGCTTTGTGAAATTCTACGTCAGCTCCGTCCCCTCCGCGGAAAATCGAAACCAGTCCTCTTCGCTTTCCTTCCGCGCCTTAGGCTCCGCGATCGGCCGGTTGTACACCGGCCCTTCTTCTGCCAGCGGGTGCGCCGGAATCTGCGCCACCACTTTGCCGTGATCCTTCACCACCAGCAGCCCGCCATCCTTCACTTCGCCCACCACCGTCGCGTCCAGTCCCCATTTCTTGAATACCGCCAGCACTTCCTGCTCGCGCCCGCGTTCCGCCACCAGCAGCATGCGCTCTTGCGATTCGCTGAGCATGATCTCGTACGGGCTCATCCCCGTCTCGCGCTGCGGCACCTTCGCCAGGTCAATCTCGATTCCCGTCCCGCCGCGCGACGCCATCTCGCACGTCGAGCACGTCAGCCCCGCCGCGCCCATGTCCTGAATCGCCACCACCGCGCCCGTCTTCATCGCCTCCAGGCACGCCTCCAGCAGCAGCTTCTCCATGAACGGGTCGCCCACCTGCACATTGGGCCGCTTTTGCTGCGACTCCTCCGTAAATTCCGCCGACGCCAGCAGCGAAGCGCCGTGAATGCCGTCACGCCCCGTCTTCGCGCCAACATAAATCACGGGATTTCCCGTGCCCTTGGCCTTGGCAAAGAAAAGGTCTTCCTTCCGCGCAATCCCCAACGCCAGCGCATTCACCAACGGGTTCTGCGAATAGCACGGCTCGAACGCCACTTCCCCGCCCACCGTCGGCACCCCAAAGCAATTTCCGTAGCTCCCCACGCCGCGGATCACCCCATCCAGTATCCGCCGATTCCTCGCCGCCTCTTCCTCACTGGTTTTGGGGGTCGCGGCTTCAGCCGCGACATTAGAGTTTCCGACAGAAGAAGGGGCTTTAGCCCCTGAGGTGGGAGACGCAACAATCTCCCCAAACCGCAGCGAGTCCATCACCGCAATTGGCCGCGCTCCCATCGTGAAAATATCGCGCAAAATCCCACCCACACCCGTCGTTGCTCCCTGAAACGGCTCCACAAAACTCGGATGATTGTGCGATTCGATCTTGAACGCCGCCACCAGCCCGTCGCCGATATCCACCACACCGGCATTCTCTCCCGGCCCTTGCACCACCAATTTCCCGCGCGTCGGCAACCGCTTCAAATGCACCTTGCTCGATTTGTACGAGCAGTGCTCGCTCCACATCACGCTGAAGATGCCCAGCTCCGTGATGTTCGGGTCGCGCTTCAGGATCTTCTGGATGCGCGCATATTCCTCGCGCGTGATCCCATGTTCCGCCACAATTTCGGGAGTGACTTTGATTTCGGTTTCTAGCATCGACTCTGGCCTTGATAGCTCACAGGTCTATTAGTCTTCCATGCAAATCTAAACCAAACTGTTCATCCTGAGTATGGACGAACACCTGTCGCGACAAAGGAACAACGGCGTACGGATTGTGGACCAACCGAACCCTCATCGGAAATAAGACATTTGTCGATTCATTCTCAAGATGCGCTTGAGGGAGATTCCATGCTACAGCACTGATATAGGTCTTGTGCCGGGCATTAAGGACGCCATCCCTTCGGGTGCAACGAATTTGAGGGTGCCGTGAAGCGTCCGACTCAGGCACCGGAACCAAGTGAACGACTTCACCGAAAACAGCATCTAGAAGAGTACCTACGCTACCCTCCAGCCAAACCATGTTCCAATTGTCCATTAGGATTACAAGTGGAAGCGAATCCTCGGCGTAGGGACGTAACTGTTTCGCAGCCTCCAAAATCGCATTACGTACTCTCTTATGACCTTGTTTGAAGTCTATTTGTGCCAGACCAAGCGATGGGCCGTTTAATTCTTTTTCAAACGCATTCACTTCAACCAGAAATTTAGTGCCTAACGCGGTTTTGACGAAAAAGTCAGGTCTCGTTTGCTTAACCTCGAGAACTTCCTCCAGTCTTTCCTCAGGCCAAAACGAAAATCCTCGCTGTTCGAGCAGACCACGACACCGTGTGCTTCCTTGATCGATAGTCTTCACAGAAATTTCCTAGGAATCACGCCGTCGCCTTTGCCGCGCCCACCAGCGCTTCCACCATCGACCGGAACACCACAACTCCATCTTCCGAATCCAGCACGCCTTCCATCGCCCGCTCCGGATGCGGCATCAAGCCCGCCACATTGCGCTCGCGGTTGCAGATCCCCGCGATATTCGCCATCGACCCGTTCGGATTCCCCGCCTTGTCATCCAGCCCGTCCGGCGTCGTATAGCGAAACAGAATCTGCCGGTTCTTCTCGAGTTCCGCCAGCGTCGCCGCGTCGCAGGTGTAGTTCCCGTCGCTGTGCGCAATCGGAATCTTCAGGATCTGGCCTTGCTTCGCCGCGCACGTGAACGGGCTGTCCGTCTGCTCCACGCGAATGTACACGTGCCGGCAGATGAACCGCAGCCCCGCATTGCGCATCATCGCCCCTGGCAGCAGCCCCGCTTCGCACAGAATCTGGAAGCCGTTACAGATGCCCAGCACCAGCCCTCCGCTCTTCGCGAACCTCTCCACTGCATTCATCACCGGCGAAAAACGCGCGATCGCCCCCGTCCTCAGATAATCCCCGTAGGAAAATCCTCCCGGCAAAATGATCGCGTCACATCCAACCAGGTCTTCGGATTGGTGCCAGATGAACTCCACCGGCTTCTGCAGCACGTGGCCGATCGCGTGAAACGCGTCGTGATCGCAGTTGGACCCCGGAAAGACCACCACTCCAAATTTCATCGTTTTGTCACTCCGGCTAGCATGGATGGGGACTTTGATTTTAGCACAACAGATGGCCGGCACAGCCGCAGTTGTGGCACACGGCAAACGTCACTCAGCGCCACGCGCGCCTGAAAACTGAGAGACGTCTCATCAGCTTTTCGCCGCAGGAACTCCGCCAGGATTCATGGCTGGATTGGCCGGTGCCTGTATTGCACCATCCAGGCCAAGGACATTCACCAAACTGGAATTCGACGGCACGATGTACTTCGTATTCTGCGCCAGTGTGTTGTTCAGCACTTCGAGGCGGCGCATCGTCTCCGCGCGCTCCTTGAAATAGGTTTCCGCGGCGGTCGAGACCAGTTTGATGGCCTCTGCTTCCGCGTTGGCCCTGGTGATTCGCGCTTGCGCGTCGCCTTCGGCCTTCAAAATCTCCGATTGCTTCTTGCCCTCAGCCTGCAAGATCTGGCTCTGCTTGATGCCTTCCGCCTCCAGCACAGCGGCGCGCTTCTCGCGTTCAGCCTTCATCTGCCGGGACATTGCGTCGGTGATATCGCGAGGCGGCTCGATCTTCTGCACCTCCACGCGGGTCACTTTGCAGCCCCAATTGTTGGTGGCTTCGTCCAGCACCTCGCGCAAATTCGTATTGATCATGTCGCGCGCCACCAGCGTTTCGTCCAGCGTGCGATCCCCAATCAGGTTGCGCAGGTTGGTTTGCGCTAAGGTGGTGCACGCATATCCGAAATCCTGCACTTCGTATTGCGACTTCACCGGATCGATCACCTTGTAATACACCACCGCGTCCACTTCCACGGTCACATTGTCCTTGGTGATCAGTTTTTGCGGCGGCACAGTGATCACCTGTTCGCGCATATCCACCCGCACAATGTCGTCCACAAACGGCATGATGAACGTCAGCCCCGATTGCGCCATCGCATGGTATTTTCCCAGCCGCGTGATCAACCCTTTTTCGTATTGCTTCACAGTGCGGGCAGCCTTTGCCAGTGTTACCACCGCAAGAATCACCACCACGAAGAGAAACACCATCAAAAAGAAACTGGGTTCCATGTACGCTCACCTCACTTTGAGTGTCACACCGTCCACCGACTGCACCGTCACCACGGCTCCCACCTCCCGTGCCGAATCCTCGACGCTGGCCAGCTCAGCGCGCCAAACCTCGCTGCCCAGCTTCACCATGCCCGCTTCGCGTGGCCCAATTCGCTTTGTAACCACTCCCGTCTTCCCCACCACCGCATCCGCGTTGCTCGCATGATCCTGTACCGTCAACTTGGCCTTCAACCAGCGCCGGAATATCGCCAAATACAGCAGCGCCAGCACCGCTGCCGCCAGCAACCCGATCTTGTCCGAATGCGCGATCAGACCAATCGCCCCGCCCAGGGAAAGCGAACCACCGATCAGCGCCAGATCAAAACCCGTGAACGCCCCAAGCGCCAACTCCGCGATCACGCACACCACGCCCCCGATGATCAACATCCAACTAACCCATGTGCTCACGGAGAGGCTCCTTCCCCTTCAAGTTAGGCGGAAGATAACACCCCCATCGCATCCGTTCAATGACAGCGATTACACACCCAGGTTTGCAACGAACAATTTGCCGCAGCCTTACCGGCGCGAGCGCGCCTTCTTGCGGCCTTTCTTCGAGGACTTCTTCCCGCCTTCACCCGCGGCCATCTCGCGTCTCTTCTTGCTTGCCCATCCTGGCTTGTTCACCTGCTTGCCGCGGGCTATCCCCAGCGCATCCGCCGGCACATTGTCCGTGATCGCCGAACTCGCCGCCACATAGGCCCCGTCCCCGATCCTCACCGGTGCGATCAAAATGGAATCGCTTCCGATAAACACGCGGTTTCCGATCGTCGTCGGGTACTTCGCAAAGCCGTCGTAATTGCATGTGATCGTGCCCGCGCCGATGTTCGATTTCGTCCCGATCTTCGTATCGCCAATGTAGGAGAGGTGCGGCACCTTGCTGCCTTCGCCGATCACGCTCTTCTTCAACTCCACGAAATTCCCGATCTTCGCGCCCTTCTTCACGTGGCTCTCTGGCCGCATCCGCGCAAAAGGGCCTGCAATCACTTCGGAATCGATCCTGCTCTTCGTTATCACACAGTGCGGCTCAATCGTCACGTCGTCGCCGAGCACGGCATCGAACAGCACGCTGCCCGTCTTGATCGTGCATCGCGCCCCGATCTTCGTCTTTCCCAGCAATTGCACGCACGGTTCAATCACGGTGTCTTCACCCGCTATCACGTCTGGATCGATCAGCACCGTTTCCGGCAATTGAATCGTCGCGCCATTGTTCATCAGTTCGTCGCGCTTCCGTTCGCGGAACGTCCGGTCCACTCCCGCCAGGTCTGCGCGTGTGTTGCAACCCAGAGTCTCCCGCGCGTCCGGCGCAATTTCCGCCAGCACCGTTTCCCCGTTTGCGTTCAACACGCCAATGGCATCGGTCAGGTAAATCTCCCGGTGTTTGTTGTTGGGCTTCACCTGCGCCAGCGCCGGCCACAGCTTCGCCACCGTGAAGCAATAGATGCTCGAATTGATTTCGTTCAGTTCGCGCTGCTCCGCGGTCAATTGCGACTCCTCGATAATCGCCGCCACCGCATCTCCGGATTTCCTTAGAATGCGGCCGTAGCCTGAGGGATCGGCCAGCACCGCCGTCAGTAGCGTCGCCGCCGCTTCGCTCTTTTTGTGCTTGTGGATCAGCGCGCGCAGCGTCTCCATTCGCACCAGCGGTGCATCTCCCGGCACCACCACCATGTACTTCGCATTGCCGATCGCCCGCTTGGCCACGAGTAGCGCGTGCCCCGTGCCCTTCTGCGGCTGCTGCATCACGGTTTCCACTTCGTACGCCGCGACGACCTCCGCCACCTGCTCCGCTTGGTAACCGATCACCGCGATTGTTTTCTTTGCGCCCAGCGCCTCGCATGAACGCACCACGTGCTCCACCAGCGCGCGCCCCCCGGCGTGGTGCAGCACCTTCGCCATGCTGGATTTCAGCCGCGTGCCTTTGCCCGCGGCAAGGATCAGGATTGCAACGTCGTTGTTTGGCATGGTCCCAGCATTCTCCCGTGATGACACGCGCTTTGACAATCTTTACTTGATGAATTCCTCTTAATTCACCGTCAACGGAATGCTTACCGTCGCCTCAGGCGTCGTTCCGTTTCCCGTCACCGTGTAGGCGTTCACCGTGACGTTGTAGCTCCCGGGCGTCGTTCCGCCGCCGGGTGTCGGCGTTGGCGTCGAACCGCCGCTGCAACCCAGCAACAGTCCTCCGCAAAGGAGCAACATCCCTCCCAGAATATTTGCCGGGCGCAACGCACGATTACGCCATTTTGCAGCAAACCCCATCAGCACAGCCGCCAGCGCCACAACGGCGAACCGCGCCACCCCGAGCATCCTCCACCAAGGGCTAGTCGGCGGCAAGAATGAGTTCGCCGTCGTCGCAACGCTGACCGTGACTGTCCCTGTGGCAGTTGCGGAAAAATTCACCGTATTCGCGTTCAGCGAATCGCCCGTGTTCAACTGGCAGGAGGCCTTCGGCGCCGTCGTCGCGCAGGCAAAATACACGCGCCCGCTGCCCAATGTGTCTCCCACGCTGACGCTGCTTGTGTTCCCCGATGTCGCCCCCGCTTTCACCGTAATCGAAGGCGGATTGTCCATGCCGGGTGCCGGCACGGCTGCGGCCTGGTAAATCCGCACATAATCCACGGTCATCACTGCGGGATTTGGTGTGGTGGCATCAAACGCTCCCGGCCACGACCCGTCCCCGCCGATCGCCAGGTTCAACAGCAGGAAAAACGTGTGGTTAAACCCCCACGTCTGGTCGGCGCCAATGTCGCTAGCGGTCTGCACGTAGAACACTTTCGTCGGGTCATCCACATAGAATTGAATCATGTTCGGCGACCATATGGCGCCGTAGATGTGCACGCCCGTTACGTCCCCCGGATTGGGAAACGTGTACGTCGCGCTCCTGTCAATTCTGCCCGAAGTCCCCGCTTGATGCAGACTGGATGCGATCTTCGTGGGTCCCAGGCCCCCAGACGCCGGCACATTCTCCATGTAATCCGCTTCGCCGCAGTTCGGCCAACCTACCGCGTCGATGTTCGCGCCGAGGGCCCAGAATGCCGGCCAGATTCCCGGTGCTACGGTGGGCAGGCTCATCCTCGCCTCCACGCGCCCGTACAGGAACGATTCCAGGCCTTGCGTCTTTAAGCGCGCCGAAGTCCAGCTACCGCTGTTCGCTTGCGTGCTCGTTCCCACCCGGAGTGCCTGGATGACCAGGTTTCCGTTGCCGTCAATGTAGGCATTCGGATTCGTCGCGACGCACCCGCCTGTCGTCATGCCCGGCGAACAGTAATACTCCACCTCATTGTTGACGTTCAGGATCCCGGTGTCATACGTCCATTTCGCTGGGTCAATCGGCGTTCCTAACACCCCGTTGAATTCATCGGACCAGACCGGAGTTCCCCAATTCTGCCCCCGCGCACCCGACGCGCTCGCTAGCGCAACAATGCTCAGCACCAGCAGACTCACTGCACATCCCAAACCTTTTGCACCACGCTGTCCCATGGGAATCCCCCGCCAAATCTCTGCGCGAACGTGCTTGGGGGGAGCGCACCACACCCTGGTCGCCAGATTTCACCACTTCTTGGCATTATCGTCCAGGAACCTGCTTCGTCAAGCGCGCTTTGCTCTCTTTGCCTACTCCACTGCCGAAAGGACCACCGGCGCGCCCTGCTTCTCTGCCGCCTCGGACTTTGCCTGCAACTCGGTCGTGATTGTCCACGCGCTTGTGTCCGCAAGCAGTCGGCTCACCAGTTGTGTATGCAGTGAATGGCCTGCCTTGCTCGCCTCCACGCGCCCCAATAGAGGGAGCCCCACCAACGCCAGGTCGCCAATCAGGTCCAGGGCCTTGTGCCTCCCAAATTCGTCGGGAAACCTCAGCGGCCCGTTCAAAACACTATCCTTTGTCAGCACGATCGCATTTTCCAGCGAACCCCCGCGAATCAGCCCCATGGCTCGCAGGGGCTCGATGTCGCTCTCAAAACAGAACGTCCGCGCCCGCGAAAGCACTCGCCGGAAGCTCTCCGCGTTCACCACCATATCCACTTCCTGCTGCCCCACTAGCGGATGCGGGAAATCCACGTAGCACCGCACCCGGAATTCGTTCGCAGGAGAAATCCGGATCCGCCTTCCGTCTTCAATTACCTCGACCGGCTTCACCACCTTCAGGTACCGCCGCTTTCGCCGCAGCCGCCGTATCCCCGCCTGATCGATCAGCCTCATGAACGGCTCCGCCGACCCGTCGAGAATCGGTACCTCGATCGCATCAATATCGATAAAAACGTTGTCGATTCCACACGAATAGATGGCCGCCAGTAGATGTTCGGTGGTCGAGAGCAGCACGCCCTGCTTCATCAAACTCGTCGCGTAGCTCACCCGCGCTACGTTCCGCCCGTGTGCTTCAATTTGGAACTCTTCTAAATCCACGCGCCGGAAAACGATTCCGGTATCCGCAGGCGCTGGCACCAGCCGGACTCTTCCGTGAACTCCGGTGTGGAGTCCGATGCCATGCGTCTCGGCCGGTCGGTGTATTGTGGTTTGGAACATTCTGGAATCTCTAACGATAGCACATTGCAGGCGAGTTTCACCTTTCTTTGTGCTTTACTATCAACTGTTTAGATGCCTAGACGGCCAGCACTGTCTCTTTCAGTGTGTCAATAATACAACATTCCTCAGTCTCCCCGTGTCTTTGGCGCAACCCTCCCCTTTCTCTCCACTCAAACTGCCGCCTATCCAACTCTCCAGGCCTCGCGTCTCATCTCAATGTTATACTTGGAGTTTATCTTCTCTCAAGGTGGTGCTGGATGAATCGCTTCACACGTTACGCCATTATCGCCGTTTCCGTCCTCATTATCGGTTGGGTGGGGTTCGGGAAAGTGCTTGGCCGCAGCGCCAACGATAATACGTACAAATCGCTGATCGTCTATAGCGAAGTCCTCCAGAAGATCCAGCAGGATTATGTCGACGAGCCGAACATGCATCTCGTCACCGCGGGTTCTCTACACGGCCTCCTTGAGTCGCTCGATTCCGAATCCAGCTACCTTACTCCGCGCGAGTACACCGAATACAAGCAGAAATCCTCCAGTACCGCCATCGGCGAAACCGGTCTTAACCTCAGCAAGCGCTTCGGCTACATCATCGTCACTTCGGTTCTTCCCGATACCTCCACCGAGAAGGCTGGCCTGCATAGCGGGGACATCCTCGAATCCATCGCTGGCTTTACGACTCGCGAAATGTCCGTTGGCCAAGCCAAGAATCTCTTGGCAGGTCAGCCGGGCACTGGGGTCAAAGTCGGCGTCATCCGCCGCGGAAAGACCGATCCTGAACAAGTCGAGGTTGTCCGCGAGAAGCTCTCCACCCCGAAGCTGATCTCCCAGCGCGTTGACAACGACACCCTCGCCTTGCGTTTCCCTACCTTGGACGCGGGTCGTGCCGATGAAGTTCGTAGCCGCTTGCTCGACGCGCAGAAGCAGGGTGTTTCCCGAGTCATCCTGGACTTGCGTGAATGCGGCCGTGGTCCCGTCTCCGAAGCCATTGCCATCGCGCGCCTGTTCGTCTCTTCCGGCCAACTCGTTGCTCTTCGCGGCCAGACCGTTCCCTCACAGGTCTTTTCCTCGGATGCCAGCAAGGTTGTCTGGAAAGCGCCCGTTTCCATTCTGATGGACGGCACGACTACTGGCGCTGCTGAAGTCCTTGCCGCCTCTCTCGCCAATACCAAGCGTGGCGATCTGGTGGGCGACCGCACCTTTGGTCTCGCCTCGGAACAAAAACTCATCCCCTTGGATGACGGCGCGGCGCTGTTCCTCACCGTCGCCAATTATTACAACGCCGATGGCAAATCCATTCTCGAGGAAGGTGTCACGCCCACGGAGGTTGTGCGCGCCTCTGCCGCCTCCACAGACGATTCCGACGACGGCGAAGAAGTGACCACTACGCCTGGCACGCCCAAGGACTCCACCATCGGTCCGCGTCCCCTTTCTTCCGATGATCCCGTTCTTCGCAGGGCCCTCGAACTTCTGAAGAGTCCGGTGAAGAAGGCCGCTTAGTCCTCTCGTGTCCTTCTTCCTTGCGGGCGCGCGGAAGCACCCTCGGCTCCCCGTAA
>Ga0310039_10002888_pt1 | contig 11230 bp, 16 predicted proteins | sample Sb_taG_4_FD_200460 | JGI IMG/M metagenome (GOLD analysis project Ga0310039, IMG submission 200460) | Peat soil microbial communities from Weissenstadt, Germany - Sb_50d_6_BS metaG (v2) (version 2) | ecosystem: Environmental > Terrestrial > Soil > Wetlands > Peat | place: Germany: Weissenstadt... | reverse complement strand
TCTTTTCACCCTGCGCCAAAGCGTCCACTCAGTCATTTGATTCGCGTACGCGAAGGTCATGAGCGCCAGGTACTCTACTGCCAGGAGCTTTCTCCCGTCCGGAATCGTCACGAGGTCGTCGTCGGCCCCAGCCCCTGCCGCCGCGAGCTCCTCAGCGACAATACGGCTGGTGCCGGTGAACCTCTCGACCCAGGCCTCGGAGCCTGCCGTGTTTCGAGGGTAGTCGAGAATCAGGCCCATGCGAACGGCCAGAGGGTCAATTTCATCTACCATACTCGTCGACCTCCTGGACAGGTGCCGGTGGGGTGCCGCGACACTCTTGTTGGGAGTCTGCAGCGCGTCGGCAAAAGTGGTTGCACTACCTCTGCGGCCGTTCTTTCGGGTCGAGTGCCCGGAGCTGGTTGGTTCGCACGGCCCAGCTCGGGAAGCGCGCGAGGATCTCAACATTGCTTCAATATAGCTTCGCAAGGTGCTCAGGTACATGTCGGCGCGGCGTTCGAGCTTCGAGACGGCCGCCTTGACAGACCTGTAGGCTATACCCTACAATCAAGAGTGCATGGAAGCTTCGCCGAAATCGCTAAAACTATTCCGCTCTCGCAGCGGCTCTATTCCGTTCGCTGAGTGGTTTTTGGAGCTACGGGACTTCAGAGCAAAGCAGAAGATCATCGCACGTCTGGCCCGTGTTCGCGCCGGAAACTTGGGACAGACAAACAGCGTGGGCGAAGGCGTGCAGGAGCTGAAGATCGACTACGGACCAGGATATCGGGTTTATTTCGGGCAGGCCGGAACCGAGATCGTAATTTTGTTATGTGGCGGAGACAAGCACACGCAGGATGGAGACATCAAAAAAGCGAAGGCCTACTTTGCCGAATACAAGAAGGAGAAGAGCCATGCCGACTACTGATTATAAGGAGTGGCTGCTTGAACAGCTAAAGGATCTGGATTTCGCGGCGGGCTACATCACCGAGGCGATTGAAGAGGGGGAAGCCGCTTTTCTCCTCGCCGTTCGCGATGTAGTCGAGGCCCAAGGAGGGATCGGCGAACTAGCCAAGAGTACCTCGCTTAACCGGGAAGGCCTTTACGACATGCTGTCGGAGAAGGGAAATCCGCGGCTTTCTAGTCTTTCAACCGTCTTTAACGCCCTTGGCCTTCAAATCGCGGTGACGAAGAAAATAGAAGGGACAGAGGCAGCCTAGTTCTTGCGCTTCGCTCCTTCTCCGACTTCAAAGATCGCTTGAATATTTTGAACGCTTGGCGCCCGAGAACCGACGTGACCGTTAGGCCCCCCCTGCCACTCGGAGAGGAGCGGAGACTCTTGGCACGGGCGCCGCAAAAGGGATGCTGAATCCTCATGCAGAGCATTGATGTGTCGGATCTGCCCGAGCCTGTCGCTCGGATCATCGCTCAGATGGTCGAGGAACTGAGGCGCCAGCTCGTCCAAGCGACAGCACAGCCTCCGGCGTCGAAAGTCCCCGAACTCTCCCGCTGTGATGGGACGGTCATCGGTAGCTTGAGCCGAAAAACGCTGTACGATGACGTCTAACCTCATTGATAAGGCGCGGACTCCTTTGTGTTCGCGGAAGAAATGGCGGCACCTTTTTACCTGGTTGTTGACGTAGAAGCCACTTGCGCCGCCGACGGCTCGATCCCGCCCGAGGAGATGGAGACGATTGAGATCGGCGCCGTCATGCTTGACGGCGAGTCGCGTGAGGCCGTGAGCGAGTTTCAGACGTTTGTGAAGCCGGCCCGGCATCCGACCCTAACCCGCTTCTGTACGGAACTGACATCGATTCAGCAGTCCGACGTCGACGCGGCGCCCGGCTTCCCCGCCGCGGCGGAGGCATTCGCGGCTTGGCTCACGCAGTACCAGCCGCTTGTCTTTTGCTCATGGGGTGCCTGGGATGAAAAGCAGCTTAGGAAGGACGCCGCCGTTCACGACATTCCTTGGTTCATCCCGGGCCCGCACGTAAATCTCAAGGCTGAATTCCCGAAGAGGGCGGGCGGAAAGAAGCGTGTAGGCGTCAGCCGTGCGCTGATTCAGGTGGGGCTTGAGTTCCAGGGCACCGCGCACCGCGGGATTGATGACGCCCGCAACATCGCGCGGCTTGTGTCGTACTGCCTGGCTTAAACCCCACTGTAGCAGCATTCATGCCAGCAGTCGCAGTTGAAGAGTTGGGATGTGGTGAGGGCGTGCCGGGAGATCGGACGCTCGCTCGCTGAGAGAGCGATTGGGGGATCAACCGGTGATGCATAGGAATCTCACGACAAGCGAATGGAGTCTGATGGCACTAGAGTCGCTCATGGAGCGGGGAGAGCTTGCCGATTGGAGGGAATTCGCGCTCTCTCTCAAGGGAAACGAGCAACTCGCCCGCGACGCACTGCGCGTGAGCGAGTATGTCGAGGACCGCGCCTCGGCGTCGTTGATCCGCGTGCTAGTCTCGCAGCGGTTTCCGGGTCTTTCGCCCGGCGGCGAGCGTGCCTTGCCGTCATTGAATCAGATCCTCGCCCCCATCCACGAGGAATTTCGTCAAAGCGGGATGAGTGAAGCTGAACTCTCTTGCCTCATCGAAGAAGCCCGTGATGAGGTCTGGCAGGAGAAACAACGCGGGAAAGCTGCTTCATGACTTGTCCTTTCCGTGGCGTTAGGCAAAAAACCCCAACATTGCCTGCCATGCCGCCGCCGGCCCCTGGGACCGCCACGCAACGAGGGTCTCTTCAAGAAGCTGTTCCTCGCTCTCCGAACCGAAGGTGAAGGACCGGGAGGGAACCAGTGCTCTCCTTGATCTCTTGCAAGACCGCGCCTGGCACGTACACGCGCCCGAAGATCTGCGGCAGAACGTCGATGGCCCCAACGAGGTTCAGGTAGATGAGCGGCGAGGTGTCCGAAACGACGATCATCTACGGCTTCACCTCACGCAACGAGGCAACCTCGGCGTTGAATTCATCGAGCGACAGTTCCAGCTCTACGCCGTGGTGCTTGAGCAGCACATCGGTATCGAAGCGGTCCAGGCCGAGCGCCTCGCCGAGCTGGCGGTGCGTGATCTTGTGTTGGCGGTACAGATCGACCAAGAGCGCCTCCTTCGCCATTTGCGTGAGGTCGATCCCGGCGGCGCGAAGCCGTTCCTCGATGTCCTTGGGGATTTCGAAGTGGATCGTCATCGTGATGCTCGACTATCCTTTTCCGAGGCGTTATAGAGAGCGTGGGTTATTGTGTCAGGTCGCAAGGCTCAAGCAATATAACGTATATCCCTCATCGTCGTTCTTGGTAATTAGTTCGTGCTGGGAATTTTATGGGTAACACAAGAAATTGCCTTATCAAAGCGGACCTCGCCGACGCCATCTACGTCGCGCTCCCCGTCGACAAGGAGAAAGCTCTTCAGATCGTCGAAGACTACCTCGAGCTTATCAAGGAAGCATTGGAGAAAGAGAGCAAGGTCATGTTCTCGGGCTTCGGCTCGTACGAAGTGAACTACAAACCTCCGCGCAGGGGCAGAAATCCACAGACTGGTGACTCGATCATCCTGCGGGCGCGCAAGGTCGTGAAGTTCAAACCCAGCCAGCTGCTTCGTAAGGCGATGAACGGCCGGCAGGTCACCGCGAAAGACGAGGCTGATGAGGATGGGGACGATTCCGCTTGCTAACCCGGTCCCCGGCCTGTTGCGGCCATCGAGCACCCTGCCACCCGGAGCGAACTTTGCCTAGAATCCTTCGGTTTCGGCAAAGCTCCCCAGGTAGCACCCCATGATATCGGAGCCTTGCGAGACGGTGAGTAGTCCACTTCAATATGCGTTTTCGGCAAAGTCTGTCGGCAACCGAGGCAGCGCCGCCTCTTTGCTCCGGTTCGTTCCCGAGCTTGAAACACCAGTCCGTCCGCGTCCGCCGGGGGCGGGTTTTTTGTTCCCGAATTGCCGTTTTTGTCCGAATGCTCCTCGAATGTCGCTTTGTGTCTTCGTTGGGTTTTATCTTATACTCGGCGTGAGCTTCGAGCTTAACGACTGCCTGGATGGTATCCATGGGCGTTCAACCAGAGAAGGAAGTACGGACTGAGGGCCTGCGAGACGTTGCGATGAACAAGCCGGTCACAATTGATGTAAGAGCCGAGAAGGTGCTTGCGCTCCTGGCCGGCAAGCTTGAGGCTGGCGAGATCGTGCTCGGCGGCTACTTCGCCTTACAGCACTACGCGGATTACCGCCGCACGCATGACATTGACGCGTGGTGGAAGACTCGCGCCAGCCCCGCCGCCGAACAAATGATCCGGGAGGCGATGCAACGGGTAGCCGACGAAGAGGGCTACTCCCTGCGGGAGCGGAAGTTTGGCGAGACGGTTTCCTTTGAACTCGTGAAGGGGGGCCGAAAAGAGTTCTCGTTTCAGATCGCGGTCCGCTCTGTCGGCCTCGAAGAGCCGGTTGCAAGCGCCTGGCCGCCGGTGCTGATCGAGACCCTCACCGACAACATCGCTTCGAAGATGAGCGCCCTTGTTGACCGCGGCGCCCCCCGCGACTTCACCGACATGAAGCACGTCATTGCTGAGGGCTTCGTCACGGTCGAAGGTGCCTGGGATCTCTGGTGCCGGAAGAACCCCGACGGCGCGCTCGAGTCGGCCAAGCAGAAGGTGCTTTTACAGCTTGAGGCTCTCGAAAGCCGGAGGCCGCTTGAGTCAATTCGGGACGACGCCGAACGCGAGCGGGCCAGGGAGACGCGCGAGTGGTTCAAGCGGGAGTTTCTGCGGCCATGAGTCCCGACCCGATTGACGAGAGCGTGTATCCGGACATGGACGAACCCCCGGCGGTGCTCGACACGGCGGAGGCCAAGGCCGACTACGTGCATCGGATCTGCTCAGCGTGGGATTACGGGGTTCATCCCGACCCGGAGACGTTCACGCTTTTTGCCCGATGGAAGGATGTCTTTGACCGCTTCCCGGTGCTGACCTCCCCGGCCTATCACGCCTTCCGCGCCTGGTTTCGATGGGAGCCGATGGCGTTCCCTGCCAACGTAAGTCCTCCCACGCCCCGCTACCGGATTCTCGACCAGCTGGAGGGGCGCGATGAGGACCCCTGCGAACGGATGATCTGAGGGGGGCGACTAATGATGCTTGCAACTCTTTACACTATGAGCCTTCTGTAACGAAGTCTGACCTACCACGATCCAAATGCCCATCATTTAGGGGGCCGAGGAGCGGGCCGCCGATACTCGTAATGTAAAGAGTGATCCAAATGGCGGCTCATGACACGACTGTTGGGCCTGCCCCTAGAATGTGGCACTTTAGGCAATGTTCATGATGGGCCGCCGGGGCTTCAAAGCACTTACCTGGCCCGTGTTCCCGTTGCCAGGTTGCGTTTTAGGCAAAGTCCGTTCCCAGGACATCATGCCAAATCCCATTCCGACGATGATTCGATGTCAGTTTGACCATTGCTTGTTTGGATGGCCGATGAAGGCTTATGCCAAATTGCCGTTTCTGTTCCGGCTGTTCGCCGCGCTCACCACAGTACCCCAGATCGGGTGTGGCCCCCAGCGCTCTTGTGGCCGGATTCATCAGTTCGTGCTGTGCGCTTCGAGATGATGCTTGGCCTTGAGTTTGAAGATGGCCAACAGGTCCGCGGCCTCAACCAGCAATCGAGGAAGTAATGTGGTCTAGGCCTTCGACTCGTAGATAAGCCTTTTCACCATCTCCACGAAGGCGGGTTCCAGGGGCTTGTGAAGCACGAGATCGAAGTCAGGATGCAAGTCGTTTCGCGCGCGATCATCGCCCGTGACAAGCACTACTGGGACTTCGGGCCTCTCTTTTTTTATCCTTTTCCAAAGCTCAGTGCCCGAGAGCTTCGGCATCATGAGATCGGTTATCACTATATCGATGCGCGCCATGTGGTCGCGGAATACCGTGTAACCTTCCTCGCCGTCTTCGGCTGTCACCACTTCGAATCCATGGCGCTCGAGGAGGAGTGTCTCCATCCTAAGAAAGAAATGATTGTCATCGACGATTAAAGCTACTGGCACTAAGTTACCATTTTCACAATCGCAAGCAGTATATCGAAACCAACGGGCTTCCTGAGATGTTCTGAAAATCCTGCATCGGCAGCATGATCCCCCTTTTTTGTGCTCTCCTCCGTGTATTGCAGCTCGGTGTACTTCACGTGGCCTGGGGGCCTTTCAGGCGGTTCCCGTGGCACGCTTGAGCGGCACGAAGCGAATCTCAACCCGTTTGTTCAGCCCGGCGGCGATGCGCCGGAGCATCGCGAGCGAGTGGCCGTCGTAGTCGGCATCCTCAAGGCGGCTGATGACCGATGCGGTGGTCCCCACGAGCTTCGCGAGCGCGGCCTGGGTGAGGCCGGCTTGCGTGCGGAGGTCGTAGAGCTTGCGTGCGACTTCGGCATTCGCGAGCTCTGCATCAAACGCCTCGGCTTTCTTCTTGTCGCGGCCGACGTAGTGGTTGTAGGCATATTGCAGGGCCTCGGATTTGAATCGACTCTTTCGTCCCATGGTCTCATCCTCCTGTCTTGGGCGGCTCGAACGTATATCGTTTCGGGTTGGCCTCGAAGAGCTGTTTTCGTTCTACCGCTTCGTCGATCTCTCGCGAGGGAACTCGTCGCTCCTTTGTGAGGCCGTGCGAGACGACTGCGGCTCTGTTCCCGTGGAAGAAGTAGAGGATTCGGTAGTTGATGCCTTGCAAGCCAATCCGAAGCTCGTAGATTCCATCACGGAGCAAATCCGCTTCGGGGCGTCTCAGCTCGTGCCCCAGTTGCTCAAGTCGTTTCAATCGAGCAAGGCACTTGATCTGAGCCTTGCCCGGTATCTCGTCGAGCCAATCCAGTATGGGAACGCTCCCGTCTTCATCCTGAAAGAAAACGACCCTCGTGTGCGGCATCCTTACCTGAGCTGAGATCTCCCTTCGCGTCCTTGACGAGGGTGGTGGCCCACCTCATTTATCGCAAATTTGCGACAAACAGTCAAGCTCTCACAATGCTATGAACATCCGATAATTGATGCTTATCGGATGTTAGGGGACTCTACCAGGCGAAAATACACATGAAAAGTTGAAACTAACACTAGACTCCTGCGCATCAAATCGTGTAGAAGGAAGGAGCCTTCTATGAACATGCACCCCGTTCCACGACACTCTCACAGCCAGCTCACGAACCCCGAGGTACTCGAGGCGTTCGAGTTCGCCGCTCTGGCGGACGCTCCGAATACCCAGCGCGCCTATACTTCGGACTGGAAGCACTTTATCGAGTGGTGCAAGACCAGGCAGCGCTGCCCGCTGCCGGTACGCCCCGACGATCTCGCGCTCTATCTTCGGTATTGTGCGGAGAAGCTTGGGCTCAAAATTTCGACAGTGCAGCGCCGCGTGTCGGCTATCTCCGAGGCTCATGCTCGCAATGGCCATCAGTCGCCAGCCGGCGAATGGGTTGTGCGAAACACCATGAGGCGGCTTCGACGCGATCTCGGTGCCCCGGCCCGCGGGAAGAACCCGGTGTTGGTTGACGACCTCAAGGCGATGCTCGCTCACTGCCCCCAGACGCTTGCCGGGCGCCGTGACAAGGCTATCTTGCTCGTCGGCTTTTGCGGTGCGTTCCGCCGGAGCGACCTCGTTAACCTCGATATCGAAGACCTCGCCAAAGCCGATGAAGGCCTCGTGCTCATGGTCAGAAAAGGAAAGACCGATCAGAAGCGTGAAGGCCGCAAAATCGGGATTCCGTACGGCAAAGATCCTCTGACCTGCCCTGTTCGGGCGCTTTGCGAATGGATTGCCGAGGCTCAGATCACGTCCGGGCCCCTCTTTCGCGCCGTCACGAAGTTCGGCCGGCCGCGGCCCACGCGCCTCTGTGATCGCATGGTCGCCGAGATCGTCAAAAAGTACTGCAAGCAAATTGGGAAACGAGTTCCGCTCTTCTCAGGCCACTCGCTTCGGGCTGGCTTTGCCACCTCCGCGGCGATTGCCGGGGCTTCCGAAAGGTCTATTCAGAAGCAGACGGGCCATGCGAGTGTCAATGTGCTTCGAAGGTACATCCGCGAGGCGGAGATGTTTCGAGACAACGCGCTTTCTAAGCTGGATTTGTAGGGGAGACTCCTCGGTGGTAAGGCGATGTGTCCGTTTACCGAACAAATGTGTTAGGCTTCGATCATGGAAAAGAAACTGACGTGGCAAGAGATTGAGAAGCAATACGATAGAGAGTGGGTTCAGCTTGTCGATTATGATTGGCCGGAGGACGAGCCTCTTCCGCGCTCGGGGGTCGTTGTGGTTCATGCCAAAGCGCGGCGTGACTTCGATGCGATGATTGCTCGCACACCGCAGGAGAACTCGGCTCTCGTTTACGTTGGGGAAAGACAGATCCCGCCTGGCGTAGTCCTTAGTGCCAATCTTCATCAGTGGGACATTACGCCAGCATGAAGAGTTACAGAATTCGGAGCGCTTTTGGGTTGCCGATGGTAAGCGCGGTGATTGTCGGCCCGCGTGGCGCTGCGCGAGTCGAGCTGGTTTTTGACTCCGGCGCAGCGACTACCCAACTCCATATCGGTACGCTTGTGGGCGTTGGCTTCTCATTTACTGGCCGAACCCCCGATGCCGTTGTGCGAGGAATCACCGGTGGGCCAGAACGGGGATTCGCTGTTTCGGCGAATCGTCTCCACTTGCTGGGTAAACATTACGATCAGTACAAGCTTTTTGCGTTCGATCTATCCACGTGGGCTGAGGAAGGAATCGACGGGCTATTGGGTTGGGATCTGATTCAAAGGCTCCATTTCGAGGTCGATGGCCCTCATCAATCGCTAATAGTTTTTGACGGTCTCGACGCGCTTTCTTAGCGACCGAAATTGTCCATCTACTACGGGAAGCCCAAACACCAGTCCGTCCGCCGCAGGCGGGTTTCTCGTCGGCGAATTGCGGATCTTTTGTGGAGGCGGCGGTAACGGCCAGCATCCCTCTCGACCTTGTGCAGCGGCGGCTCAGGTTTAGTGACGGCGAGCAGAGTGCTCCCTTCCCGTCGGCGTTGGTGGTGTGGGGTGCCGAGCCCGAAACAATTCCGGCTCTGGATCGAGCCTTGCCCGACGCATGGCGGACGAGGTGAAGGGGAAAAGTAATGGGGCCGCTCGGAGAGGAGCCCACGCGAAGCCGCGTGATGAGCGACGCCGGCCGCGGCTGTTTTTTCCCGGGGAAGAATTTCCGATGGGACTCCGCCAGCGCCACAGCAACAAGCCCAGCCTCCTCAAGAGGTTCGATGACCAGAAGCTCGGGAAGTGAGGCCGGTCTCAAGATCCCTGAGCGGACCGGTCAGTTTTGTTAGGTCTAAAGTGGTCCGTGGGAATCCAGGCTAGTGCCCCCGCTGGCGTTGGACCATGTGCCGTTCGCGCTGATGGTCAACGCTTCGCCTGCAATCAGGTCCACCCCGGTATCCACCCACGGTTGCTGGGCACTCACAGATACCGCAGTGACGGGTTACTCAGGGGGGGTATGCCACGTACGCGGTCGTCTGCGCGGGCAGGTTGTAGGCGCCCTTGCCGCCGTTCAGGTAGAGGTCGTTCAGTAGGAAGATCACCTCCGTTCCCGGCGCATTGGGATTCTGGACCACGCTCAGGGCGTCTTTCCCAGTGCCCGTCCAGTAGATCCTGCCGTCCGGGGCCAGCTTCGGACCGCCGAAGCCCCCGGTCAGATTGAGCTGCGTCTCGGCACCGGTCGTCAGGTCGAGTTGGTAGGGGGTTCCGCTATAGCCGTAGGACCCTCGGGCGTAGTAGAGCTTGGTGCCGTCGGGCGAGAAGGCGCTGGAAAAGCCAACGTCCGTGCCCTTCACCCGGAGTTGGACATCGGAGAGTTTGCCGCTGGCCCGGTCGATCTTCGCAATCGCGATCCCGTAGTACCCGTTGCCCAGCGCCAGCGTGTTGTAGTCCGGGCTGTAGACGATCGACGGCTTGTACAACGGGCCGCCTATGCCCGTCGGCGAGGAGACCGGTTTTGCGACCACCCCGGACGGCCCGTCGACCAGGTAGGCGTCGACGGTCGCCCCGGTGTTGTAGACCAGCAACCAGATGGCCTGGCCGTTGGCGTGCGGCACGATCCCCTGCGCCTCGCCGGTGTTGGTGGCCAGCGGCCGGTTCTTCACCGTAACCTGGCCGTTGGGCAGGTTGGGCTGGGCCGACAGGTCGGCGATGGAGTACCAGACAGCGTTGGCCGAGTTGGTGAAGATGTAGAACAGGGCAGCCGTACCGCCGGGGGCTGGGGTGATCTGCACCGGATTGCTGATATCAGCGCCATTCAGGTCGGTCCCGTTGTACAGGGCCTTGTGGGTCTGGCCGTTGAAGACCTTCTTGCCGTCGGAGTACAGCAGGAGCTTGCCGGTCGCCGGGTCGGTGAAGTCGGCCGTCCCCCACGTGTAGGTGCTCTGGCCGACGCTGCGTCTCACACAGGCACAGCGGTCGGGACTCGTAAAATCCAAGCGATAGTGGTACCCATCGCCCGAGCCGCTGTACCAGACTTGCTCGAGCGGTGTGAGGGGCGGTGATATGGATGCCGTCCCGGTCGTCTGGCCCCGGGTGACGATCGGAATCGCGACGAGGCTGAGGATCGTTGCAACGCATGTCGCCAAGGAAACCGAAGTCCGCTCTGTGTTCCTCATGGGAATCTCCTCTCGGTCTAGGCGTTTGTGGAGCGCCCCACGGCCGACGAAGGGCGCAAGGATGACATCGGAACGCTCGTGCGGCCGTCACGTGAAGACCTCCTCGAACCCAACGGTGGACCCCAACTTCCAGTGGCACAACTTGTCGGCGCCGTCGGAGCATGCGACCGGCACCGTGTCTTCGAGACTCACTTCGGGATTCCTGGGCTGTGGCACCGAGGTTGAGCGGGCCTGCCGGAAGTGATGGGCATCGCTGAATGCCGCCAAGTAGCCGAGTCCGGCTCCCAGCGCGAGAACCACGATCGCCTGGAGTTGTCGCTCTTCATGGCATGGTGCTCTCCCTGTGATGGAAACGCCAAGCGCAGGACGGATCCTGCCCAACCTAGAGACGAGTACTCGGGGTCATCACGCATCGGAAGCCGACGTGTGACATCCCCGTGTCCAGGCTACAACCATGCCGGGCGGAGGGGCGGTATCGCGAACAGTAGCTGTCGTTGCACAGGAACGAACCCCCGCGCTGCACACGCATGGGCACGAAGGGGCAAACGGGATCGCTGCTTCTCTCCGGCCCGGCCGGGTTATTGACCACGCCGCGGCCGGCGCGCTGGCGGTAGAGGTCGCGCTGA
>Ga0310039_10002887_pt1 | contig 11233 bp, 10 predicted proteins | sample Sb_taG_4_FD_200460 | JGI IMG/M metagenome (GOLD analysis project Ga0310039, IMG submission 200460) | Peat soil microbial communities from Weissenstadt, Germany - Sb_50d_6_BS metaG (v2) (version 2) | ecosystem: Environmental > Terrestrial > Soil > Wetlands > Peat | place: Germany: Weissenstadt... | reverse complement strand
AGGTGGACCCCGCGGCCAACTGGGATTCCACTTGAATCCGCCCCCGCATCATGGCGGCCAGTTTTCTGGCCAGTGCTAAGCCCAGCCCCAAGCCGGGATAGTTGCGGGCCAGTCCGGATTCACCCTGCTTGAACGATTCAAAAATGCTTTTGAGCGTCTCAGGGGCGATGCCGATCCCGCTATCGCGGACCCGGACTTCTAGCTCCACCGGCTCCGGTTCGTCGCGGCCAGACACGCGCCGCGTGCAGGCGCGGACTTCCACCGATCCGTGGTTGGTGAACTTGATCGCATTGGACAGCAGGTGCGCCAGAAGCTCGCGGATGCGAAGGGCATCGCCCACCAAGGTCTCCGCCAGGTTGGCGTCCAGGGTGAGCAGCAGGCTCAGACTCTTGGCGTCGGCCTTGGCGCGGAACTGGCTGACGGTGGCCTCCAGCATTTCGCGCACGCTGAACTCGCTCTCGTCCAAAGTGACCAGCCCGGCCTCGAGCGCCGAGTACTCAAGCGTCGCATTCAGAAGCTCGGCTAAGCTCTCCGCGCACATGCGCGCGGCGTTTACGTAGTCCCGCTGCTCTTCGTCCAGATTGGTTTCAAGCAGCAGGTCCACCATGCCCATGACGCCGCTCAACGGCGTTCGGATCTCATGATTCAGGCTGGCCAGGAACGTGCTTTTCAGATCGCGGAGACCATCGCCGGACCCGGGAGCCGGTTCGAGTGCGGGAACCTGCGGCGGAGCGCTCCAGGGCACAACCGGGTTGGCGGAGGAAACAGCCATCGATTAGTCCTATCGACGGCGCGCCGGTACAAGTTTATATCGGGAATCGACAAATAATTGATTTAATTACTGCTTCTTCGCTGGAGTTTGGGCCGGCGCGGGTCCCGAAGGCGGCGCAGCTTTGCCGTCCTTGCTGGAGTTTTGCTTGCCGGTGTCCACTTCGTCGCCGAAAGTAATCTTGGTTTCGGCCTTGAATTGCTTGTAGTCCTCGTAGCGCACGGTTTGGCGGATGCGCTGGTCGCTGTCCTTGAAGTGCAGCGTGTCGTTGGCGATGGTGTAGGTCGGGAACCAGTACTTGCCATCGATCTGTTCGCGGTAAGTTTCGAACTTGGGGAACTGGTTGTCTTCGCTGTGCTTGATGACGCCCACGCCGCGCCCGTAGCTCTTGACAATCTGCAAGTCCTGGTCGTCCACCCACACTTCGCCCTGGAAGTAGCGATGCCCCTGCTCCAACTTCTTCGGTTTGACCGCGAAGACGTAGCAATCGATCTCGTCGACGGCTTCTTTGCCCAGATAGCGGATCAGGTACTTGGGCAATTCCTCGGACGTCAGCACGAAAGGCTGGACGTCCTTCAGGTCCTGCATGTCTTCCGGAGTCAGGATGATGTGGCTCAGCGAGGGCACCGGTGCGTTCACCACGTGCTCGGTTCGCTTGCCTTCGCCGTTGAAGACGATGTCGGACACCATCTCCCAGCGCCCCATCTGCGTCCCGCCCGGATCCAGTTCCTGAATGCGCGCGGTCTGGCGGTAGGTGTAATTGTCGCGGGCTTTGGAGAACTCGGACTCCTTGGCGGCGAACTTTTGAATGATCTCGTCGATCTTGGCCTGGGACAGATCGGCGGCAGTGTCGGCCGCCAGCAGGGCTCCTGCTGACATCAGTATCGTCAAGGTGATTGCTCGCATAGTCGGCATCCTTCTTATGGGGACGAGTCTAGTCTAACTCCGGTTACCAGACGTTTGCTTAGCGTTGGAGGATCTGCTTGGCAATAGTCAGGCGCTGCATGTTGCTGGTGCCCTCATAGATCCGGCCGATTTTAGCGTCGCGATACAGCTTTTCTACGGGATAGTCCCTGGTGAACCCCACACCGCCCAACACTTCGATCGCCCGCGAGGCCACGCGCTCGGCCACCTGGGAGGCGAAGTATTTGGCCATCGCGGCTTCGGTGACGAAGGGGCAGCCGGCGTCTCGCAAGCGCGCGGCGTTATAAGTGAGCAGACGCGCGGCTTCCACGTCTACGGCCATCTCGGCCAGCTCGAACTGCACGCCTTGGAACTCGGCGATGGGCAGGCCGAACTGCTTACGCTGGCGCGAGTAGGCTAGCGCATGGTCCAGCGCACCCTGGGCCAATCCGGTCATCTGCGCACCGATGCCGATCCGGCCTTCGTTCAGCGTTTCGATGGCGACTTTGTATCCTTTGCCGACCTCGCCAATCACGTTGGCCCGGGGCACCCGGCAGCCGTCGAAAATCAACTCGCAGGTGGAGGAGGCGCGGATGCCCAGCTTGTCTTCCTTCTTGCCGATCGCAAAACCGGGTGTATCGCGCTCGATCAAAAACGCGGTGATGCCCTTGTAGCCCGCCTCCGGATTCACGGTGGCGAAGACCAGAAACAGGCTAGCCTCGGCGGCGTTGGTGATCCACAGTTTTCGGCCGCTGAGGACGAAATCGCCGCCGTCTTGCTGGGCATCGGCCGGGACCGCGCGCGTGGCCAGCGCGAAAGCGTCCGAGCCCGATCCGGCTTCCGACAACGCGTAGCTGGCAACCGCGGACGCGGCTGCGCGGGGGAGCCACCGGCGCTTCTGCTCCTCGTTCGCCCAACGCAGGATGGCGTTGTTGAACAGCGTGTTTTGCACGTCCACAATCACGGCCGCCGCGGGATCGACCTCCGCCAGCCCTTCGATCGCCAGGATGGTCTGAAAGAATGTGCCGCCCTGGCCGCCATACTCCTCCGGCAGATCGACCGCCATCAGACCCATTTCGAACAATTCGGCAAGCAGGTCTTGGCGAAAGACGCCGGCCTCGTCCATCGACCGGACGTGGGGCGCGATCCGCTCGCGGGCGAAATCGCGGACCGAATCGCGGAACATACCTTCTTCGTCGCTCAATCGGGTCAACGGAGCGGGCTGCATGGTTTTGATTGTATATTGACTTAGCATTGTATCTTCATACGAACATCAGCGACTGGAAAGCGCGGGCTGCCGCGGCGAATCCGCCCGTGCCCAATGAGATTCTCGATCAGGTGATTCCGCCGCTGGAGGCGCTCGAAGCCGCGTTCCGTCCGCTGCAGCGCGAGATTCCGCCCGACGGGCTCGCATGGGACGGGCCGGACCCCGCATGACCGTCGAATCGGCCAGCGCGGCCCTGCGGGCGCGGCGCATGTCGGTGCGGGAGTTGACCCAGGAAACGCTCGCTCAGATCGAGAGTTTGAATCCACGCATCAATGCTCTGATCACGGTCACCGCGGAAGCCGCCCTCGACCGCGCCGGCGAGCTGGACCGGGAAATCGCCGCGGGCCAGATACGCGGACCGCTGCACGGCATCCCGGTGGTCCACAAAGACTGCTTGTACACCGCCGGGGTGCGCACCACCGGCGGCTCGCGGATTTTCGCGGACTTCGTGCCGGATCGCGATGCCGCGGCGGTGGCGCGGCTGGATCGGGCCGGTGCGATTACGGTGGGCAAGGCGGGCATGCATGAGTTGGCCTACGGAGTCACCTCCAACAATCCGCATTTCGGCGCCGTGCGCAATCCCTGGGACACGGAGCGGATACCGGGCGGGTCGAGCGGCGGATCGGCCGCGGCGGTCGCGGCGGGCATGGCGTTGGGGGCGACGGGCACGGACACGGGCGGATCGATCCGCATTCCCGCCTCTTTCTGCGGCGTGGTGGGATTGAAGCCGACCTACGACCGCGTGGATCGCACGGGAGTGATGCCGCTCGCGGTGACGCTGGACCATGTGGGACCCATCGCCGGAACGGTGCGGGATGTGGCGCTGCTGTTCGGAGCGCTGGCCGAGGGCCACGCCAGTGGAGCCGAGGAAAAGCCGCGCATGGGCGTGCCGGAGAATTACTTCTTCGATCGTGTGGACTCGAAGGTCGCCGAGCTTGTGCGCGCGGCAGCACGAAAGGCCGAGGCGCTGGGTGCACGAGTCGCACCGGTGCGGTTGCCGGATGCCGAGGCCTTGAACGTCGTGGGCCGGGTGATCCAGTTGTCGGAGGCGTCCGCGATTTTCGAGCGGTATTTGGCCCGCCGGGAAGATATCGGCGACGACGTCCTGGCGCTGATCGAGCAGGGACGCTTGATTCCAGCCACCGACTACGTAAACGCGCAGCGCTTGCGCCGGGCGCTGGCGCGCGATTTCGCGAAGGTGTGGACCGAGGTGGATTGCCTGATCGCGCCCGTGACGCCGGTGCTGCCGCCGAGCATCGGCGAGATGAGCGTTACGATCAACGGTGCGAGCGAAGACGTTCGCATCGCCTGCACGCGGCTGGCACGCCCGCTGAACGTGCTCGGGTGGCCGGCGCTGGCGATGCCGTGCGGGCGCTCCAAATCGGACCTGCCTATCGGGATGCAACTGATCGGACCGCCGGGCCGGGAGGATGTCCTGTTGCGGGTAGGCGCAGCGCTGGAGGACGCTCTGAAATAAACAACGGACCTAAATCAGCTGAATTGAGCCTCTGTCGCCTCAATTCCGGGTACTTCGGGCAGCGTCTCCATGAGAATTCTCTGGAGAAGACCGGCTAGGACGGTCGCTCCCAACGCCACCCGCGTGGCTTCGATTCCAGTGCGAAATAGCGAGTTGCTCGCCGTGGAGTAGATCACGCGGCCGATCAGGAGGCTGTCGGCGATCTCAATTTCCACCGTGTCGCCCGCCCCAGTTGGAAGGGGAGAACCACACAGAGGCCCGAGCTGGATATGTCCGATACGCGACCGAAGACGGAATGGCTCCGATCGCCCACAACGGTCACTCGGGCTTCAAATTGAACCTGAACGCGCTCATCGGCTCGGCGTTCCATCATGACCGAGATTATCGGCTGGACGGGGGGCGGGCTTTATGGAAATGGACGATCTTTTTCCTCGGCCCGAGCCGGGCTTCGCGCCCCATGTCACAACCCGACGGCGCAAGTCGGGGTCGTGCTGGAGTAGCCGGAGATAGCTTCGTTCTTCCGGAGCGTTCTTAGCGCGGACCAAGCTGTCGCGGTCGAAACCGGGGACGATTTGGGCACCGGCGCGCTGCGCCAGCCGCTCGAGAGAGAACTCGCCCCATGCATCGGCCTCCGGCGGTCCGTAAATCAGGGGCGCGTGGGCTAGGCGGCGCAGAACCGGCGCGGGGGTGCGGTAGCCGGGCGTCGCAATGATGCGCCGTTCTTCGCGTTGCGTGAGCCGCAGGACTCCCGCGCTGGCCGGGCGAAAGCCCAGCTTGCGGTAGAACCAGAACGCACCCGAGGCGATAGCTTCCTCATTGTCGTGGCCAATCTGGTAGGGATCGATTGAGAAGGCGGTAACGCCCAGGTGTTCGTGCAGGACCTTCAGCATCCGCGCGTAGAGCCATGCGGTCTCGCCCTCGCGGAACGTGTAATAGAGGTTGAAGCCGACTTCCGCTCGTTCAAAGAGCGAAAGCGTCTCGACGTAGCCCATAGGCACGCCGTTCTTGACGAACATTCCGCAGTGATAGGCGCGCAAGGGAAGGCGGAATGCCTTGGGCACTCCGAAGAAGAAGAAGTCCGTGCCTCGGCCGAGCGCGGCGTGATACACATGGGCTGCGTCGGGGTGCGTGAAGCCCCACAACTCGCGGTACCGGGCGGCGGAGCTGTCCGCGATTCGGTTGAGGATGGTTCGCGCACGCGCCGGGGCCAGCTTCACCACGGGCACCGGAGCGGCCGCTAATTCCGCATCGAGAGACACATCGCTGCGGCGGAGTAAAGGTCCGGTGTGACAGAAGGCCCGACGGAAGGGTAGGCGCGCGGCCGTGCGAGAGGCCGGACTGTTTCCCAGATCCCAGCAGAGAGGGATTTCGAGCAGATCGTAGGTCAGTGGGTCCAGGTGCCCCAGCAGCCATGCCAGGGTCAGGCCGGACGAAGTGAACCAGGCACGCCAGTCGACGTTCGGTTCGACGGTCCACTGCTCCGCCGCCATCGGAAACGCGCGGGCGAGCGCGGCGCCTAGGCGTTCGGGGTGCGGGTAGTTGTCCCAGTCGATGTGCAGCGATTGGCGATAGCGGGCGGCTAGGCCTCGGGCAATTTCGAAACTGAAGTTGCTGGAGACGGCGGTTCCAGCCATGCCGGAGATTTCGGGCTCGTCAAACGAATCCGCATCCTGGCCGTCCAGCCGTTCGGCGAAGGAAGCAAGGACCTGATCGGCCAGGCGGAGCGTCTCGGGGCTGTGAGGGTAAGCGCGCAGGAACAGCACAATCTCATGGAGGCGGACCAGATCGCCGGGCGCATCGAACCGCGCTCTCTGGAGGCGTCGCAGCAGTTCCGCTACCTGGCCGGCGGCGGCGGGGTTGAATTGGGATTTGAGCGAAGCGAGCTCGTCGAGGACGGCGGACATTGGTTTCGAGTGTAGCGGATTCGAGTGTAACGTCAGATGTTAAAGTGAATAAAGCCATGCGCAAAACCAGCGATGTGACCGAGCTGGCGGCGATCACCAAGCAAATGCGCCGCACAGCCATCGAGATGATCACGGAGGCCGGCTCTGGCCATCCGGGCGGATCGCTTTCGGAAGCCGAAATCCTGGTGACGCTATTTTTCGACACTATGCGGCACGACCCCGCCAACCCCAAGTGGCCCGACCGCGACCACTTCATTTTGTCCAAAGGCCACGCTTGCCCGCTGCTGTACGCGGTGATGGCCGAGTGCGGCTACTGCCCCGCGGATCAACTGATGACGCTGCGCAAGCTGGGGTCGATCTACCAAGGCCATGCCGACATGCGGTTTCTGCCGGCTCTCGAGGCCTCGACCGGCTCGCTGGGCCAGGGTTTGTCGGTCGGGCTGGGCATGGCGCTGGCGGCGCGATTGAACGGCAGCAAATCCAGAACGTATGTGGTGCTGGGCGACGGCGAAATCCAGGAAGGCCAGATCTGGGAAGCCGCCATGTTCGCCGCGTTCCATAAAGTCGACAATCTGGTGGCGATCGTGGATTACAACAAGATTCAGTTGGACGGCTTCGTCAAGGACATCATGGAACTGGAACCGCTGGCCGAAAAGTGGCGCAGCTTCGGCTGGCACGCGATGGAAATTTACGGCCACGACATCGCCGCATTACAAAGCGCCTTGGGCGAGGCGTCGTCGGTGAAGGGGAAACCCACCTGCATCTTGGCCCACACGATCAAGGGCAAGGGCGTGTCCTTTATGGAGAACAATCCGAAATTCCACGGCATGGCGCCGACGCGCGAAGAATGCGCGCGGGCCTTGCAGGAGCTTGCGTAATGGCGGTCACGACGAAATTCGAACTGAAACTGGGGCCCGCCACACGCGAGGCTTTCGGCAAGGCGCTGGTGGAACTGGGACGCGAAAACCCCGACGTGGTGGCCTTGGACGCGGATCTTTCGAAATCCACCTACACGGCGGGTTTCGCCAAGGAATTTCCGGACCGGTTTTTTGAGTGCGGGATCGCGGAGGCGAACATGGTGGCGATCGGCGCCGGCCTCGCGTCGGCGGGCAAAATTCCGTTCGCATCGAGTTTTTCGGTGTTCCTGCTGAACAAAGGATTCGAGCAACTGCGGGTCACCGCCGCGTATCCCAACGTGAATCTGAAGATCGTCGGGACCCACAGCGGCATCTCCATCGGAGAAGACGGCCCGTCCCAGATGAGCATCGAGGATTTGAGCCTGGCGTGTTCCCTGCCCGGCTTCACAGTGCTGTGCCCGGCCGACGAAGTCTCGACGATGAAGCTGGTGAAAGCGGCCGCAGCGCACGTCGGCCCGGTGTTCCTCCGCGCGGGCCGGCCTAAGGTGGCGATCATCTACACGGCGGACCAGGAGTTCGTCATCGGCAAGTCTATCGAGTTGATCGAAGGAACCGATGTGACGCTCATAGGAACGGGACTGATGGTAGCCGAGTGCATCCGCGCCGCGCAGGAATTGGAGGCTGAAGGAATCTCCGCGCGGGTGATCGACATGCACACCATCCGGCCGCTGGACCGCGACGCGATTGAGCGCGCGGCGCGGGGGACCGGCGCGATCGTGGTGGCGGAAGAACATTTGGCGGATGCCGGCCTGGGCGTTCGCGTGGCGCAAGTGGTGGCGGAAACGCAGCCGGCGGCCATGGAGTTCGTGGGCATCCAGAATACCTACGCGGAGTCGGCGACGCCGGATCAATTGCTGGACAAGTACGGCTTGCGCGGCAAGGATGTCGCTGCCGCGGCCCGGCGGGTACTGAAGCGCAAACGCTGACCTTCCTTTTCTCAGGCTAAAACCTGTGCCACTCATGGCCAAGTCCAAGGACGACAACGTGGCGGATTTGTACACGCTGGTCCAGCGGGCAGCCGCCCGGTCCGGACGCGCCTTGCACGATGACGTTGGACCACTGCTTTCGGCGGCCGGCCTGCACTTGCAGTTGCTGCGCATGGATCACCCCCGAATTGAGGGAGACATCGAGCGGATCAGCGCGATTCTGGATCAAGCCTATGAGCGCATCCGCGCCGTGAGCCAGGAACTGGCGCCGTCGCCGGTGTTGCGGGGCGGATTGAAGAACGCGCTGGAGCGGCTGGCGGAGTTGACGGCCGCCGCGCATCCCGGCATCGCCATCAAGCTGAATTACAAAGTCGCCGGGGAGCTGCCTGTTGACGCGGCGTGCGCGTTGTACGAAGCAGTGCACGCGGCCGTCGCGGCCACCGCAGGCCCGTTCGCGGCGACTCGGATCGCCATCACCGCGAAGGGAGCGCACCAGGTATCGATCCGGATCGTGGACAACGGACGGACGCGCGGGCGCGTGAAAGCGCTTCGCGCGGCACGCCAGGTCGCGGAAGCCCAAGGCTTGTCCATGACGCTTGCAACAAAACAGGATACAATTGTTCTCATTCGTTATGCCTTTCGACGTCCTACTGGTGGATGATCACAAGATCATGCGCGATGGCCTGAAAGCCATTCTGGGTCGGGCGAAGGACTTTCACGTGGTCGGCGAGGCGGAAAATGGAACCGACGCGGTTCAGATAGTCAAGCGCCTGCGCCCGCATCTGGTGTTGATGGACATCGGGTTGCCCGGTCTCAGCGGGACCGAAAGCACGGTGGAAATCCTCCGCGTCATGCCCGACTGCCGGATCGTCATGTTGTCGATGTACGACGACGAGCATTCCGTGGTCGGGTCCATCCGCGCGGGGGCGCGCGCCTTCATCCTGAAGAAAGCCTCCGACGCGGACCTGCTGGAGGCGCTGCGCATGGTGGCCGCCGGCGGGATGTACATGAGCCCGCAAGTGTCGGACCGCCTGCTGCAGCGCATTCAAAGCGGCGACTTGGAGTCGAACCCGGCTCCGCCCGCCCTGGCTCAGCTTTCACCGCGCGAATTGCAAGTGCTGCGGCTGGTGGCCGGAGGCAAGACCAGTAAGGAAATCGCGGTGATGCTGGATCTGCGCGAACAAACCGTGCGCAGCTACCGCAAAACCATGATGCGCAAATTGCACGTGAACAATGTGGCCGGATTGACGCAACTGGCGCTATCGAGCGGACTCACCAGCGTCGCGCGTCTGCCATGACGGACGCTGCCGGGCGCATGTGCGAGTCGCCGTGGGGGCCCCTGGAGGTCCGCGATGCGCACGTCCATTTTTTCTCCCACCGGTTCTTTAGCACGCTGGTCGCGCAAAAACCCGGGTTGAGCTGGGAAGCCGCCGAGCAGAAGCTGGGTTGGCAGCTTCCAGCGCAGGAACCGGAACGGCTCGCCGAAACGTGGGTCCACGAACTGGACCGGTACGGAGTCGCTGGAGCGGCTCTGATCGCCAGCGTTCCGGGGGATGAATCGTCGGTCACGGCCGCGGTGCGGGCGTTCCCGGAGCGGTTCGCCGCCTACGCCATGGTCAACCCGAGGGAATGGCATCCTGAAACATTTTCAGAGGTGCGTGTCGTGTGTTTGTTTCCGGCCATGCACCGGTACTCGCTGCATGACGAGAGCGTGCGGCCCGTGTTTGACTGGGCTCAGACAAATCAGCGTGCGGTGCTCGTTCACTGCGGCGTTTTGCGGGTTGGCGTGCGCGACAAGCTGGATCTCCCATCGCTGTTCGATCTGCGCTATTCCAATCCGACCGATGTGCATGCCGTGGCGTTGCGCTATCCGGATGTTCCTATCGTGGTGCCGCATTTCGGCGCCGGATATTTTCGCGAGGCCCTGATGTTAGCCGACCAGTGTCCCAACGTGTACCTGGACACGTCCAGCTCGAATCAATGGATGAAATATCAAGAGTCGCGTCTGGATCTAAGACAGGTGTTCCGGCGGGCCCTGGATGTGGTGGGTCCGGCGCGGCTGCTGTTTGGGACCGACTCTTCGTACTTCCCGCGTGGCTGGCATCAGGCCATTTTCGAACAGCAGGCCCGCGCGCTGTATGAACTCGATGTGAGCGCTTCCCACGCCCGGGCGATTTTCGGACAAAACTTGCTGAGAATTTTGAGCCGCTAGCCGCACGTCATAGGCGTGAAGGTATTCCTAAGCTGGCATCGGCGTAAGGCCAAGTTCCGATATCCCAGCGAACCGGTTCCTCGCACAGCGGTGTTGGAGCCGTGGTTCGCTACCCGGAGCACGGATCCCCGGGTACGGGTCTTCGAGCCACACCTGCTCAAAAGCAGGCTTGAAGACCAGCTCCGGAATGAACTGGAGCGCTTCGCGCCGCAGGCGATCGCGGTGTCCTGGCAGCAGATCGAGGAGCTGACTAACTCCGTAAGGGAGCGGCCGGGAATCGCGCCGACGCACGCGGTGGTTGTATTGCACCGATCGGATCGCGCGGGAGCCATCGAGTTCGTTCCCTTAGGCGCCGACGACCGCGAGCGGTTATGGCGAGCGTTCCATGTGCCCATCTTTGAGCAGGTGATCGGACCGCGCGGAGTCTTGCTCGCCACCGAATGCGCCGCGCACGACGGGCTGCATATCGAATCGCCAGGCCTCCAGATAGACGGGTACGTGGTGGGTTCGCCATGCGGCTGTGGCCGGAACACTCCGCGCTTGCTGCCGTCACAACCGGTGGAACGTCTGCGAGCCGCAGCAGCTTACGCGCGGTGATGCCGGGAAAGCCAATCGCGCGGAACGGTATAATACCAACAGTCTCCCTACCAGCACACTCCTCGCGCGAACGTGGCGGAACTGGCAGACGCACTGGATTTAGGTTCCAGCGCCCGCAAGGGCATGGGAGTTCGACCCTCCCCGTTCGCACCATCGGTTCCAAACTCTGGTCCCTGGCGTTTAGCCGACGTCAGGCGCGCTTGCGGCGCCACGTTTGGCCCTTGGGGCTAAAGCTGCGCGTCTGGCGAATCTTTGAATGCG
>Ga0310039_10002877_pt1 | contig 11253 bp, 7 predicted proteins | sample Sb_taG_4_FD_200460 | JGI IMG/M metagenome (GOLD analysis project Ga0310039, IMG submission 200460) | Peat soil microbial communities from Weissenstadt, Germany - Sb_50d_6_BS metaG (v2) (version 2) | ecosystem: Environmental > Terrestrial > Soil > Wetlands > Peat | place: Germany: Weissenstadt... | reverse complement strand
CTACCACCAGGCGCTGGGCGCGTCGGCCGGCCAGCGGCCGACCGACGTGATCGTGGTCAGCTCGAAGAGCTCCACCGTCGGCGACGGCAGCTTCGAGCAGTTCGTGGCCCGGCTGGCGGCCCGTGTCCGGACGGCTCCTGGCGTCACGCATGTGGCCGCGGATCTGAGCGCCGGCAGCCAGTTCGTGTCGCCGGACCATCACGCGGCCCTGATCGCACTGCGGGCCGCGAGCGACGCCGGCATAAAGCCGGTGGTGAAAGACGTCCAGGCGGCAAACGGCAGCGGCGGGTTCTCGGTGGCCGTCACCGGCGACCACACGGCCGGGAACGACTTCACGACCCTGTCGGCGAGCGACCTGCGGCACGGGGAACTGGACTTCGGGCTGCCGATCTCCATCGTGATCCTGCTGCTCGTGTTCGGCGCCGTGATCGCCGGCTTGATGCCGGCGCTGATGGCCCTGCTTTCCATCATCGTGGGCCTGGGCATCGCCGCGCTGCTCGCCCAGGAGTTCAGCCTCTCGGTCTTCATCGTCAACATGATGACCGGAATGGGCCTGGCGCTCGGCATCGACTACTCGCTGTTCATCATCTCCCGCTTCCGGGAGGAACGCGGCCACGGCCGCGGCAAGGAGGCGGCGATCCGGATGACGGGAGCCACCGCTAGCCGCATCTACGCCGAGCTGGCGGGAGTCGAAATCGGCCCGGTCGCTGCAGCCTGACGGCAGCCGGCGCTGGATAACGGCCGGGGGGCTCAAAGGGAGCTAGTACATGAGCACGACGCGGCTGAGTCAGCTGCGGACACGACGTTCCACTTCGAAGCCGATGGCCCGACCTGAGACGGGCACAACAAAAGGAGACCACGATGCACAACGATTCTTCCCGAAATCGCAAAGCCCCGGATCGCCGGCCTGCACCGGGTGAGATGGCTATCACGAGTTCTGCTCCCGGCTCGGCCGACCTGGCCCAGGTCCGCCACTCGCTGCGCCCCGACGATCTGCTCGCCGCTGAACCCCAGCTAGCGAGGCTGACCGTGCCCCACCCTGATCGTCTGGGCCACCCAGGACATGTTCTTCGATCTGTCCTGTGCCTACTGGCTCAAGAGCCTGATCCCCGGCGCCAGCGAGGTGATCGAGATCGACGGCGGCCGCCTGTTCTTCCCAGAGGAGCGCCCCGCCGATCTCATCGACGCGCTCCGAAAGCACTGGGCCCGGTGAACGTCAGCTGGACCGACCGAAGGGGCTCTTCATGAGCGACACCGACAACACGTCCGTGCTGCGCGCCCGCGGGCTGCGCAAGGAGTACGGCAAGGAAGCCGGGCTGGTGCGCGCGGTCGACGGGGTGGACCTAGACGTGGCTCCGGGCCAGACGCTGGCCGTGATGGGGCCCAGCGGCTGCGGGAAGTCGACGCTGCTGCACCTGCTGGGCGGCCTGGACAGGTCCACCGGCGGGGAGATCTGGCTGGCCGGGCACCGCGTTGACCAGATGAGCGAGCGGGCGCTGGCCCGGCTACGCCGGGACGCGGTCGGGTTCGTGTTCCAAGCCTTCCACCTGATGGACGAGCTCACCGCCGCCGAGAACGTGGAACTGCCCGCGCTGCTGGCCGGGCGGTCGCCGCGGGCGGCCCGGCGGCGGGCTCTGGGCCTGCTGGAGCGGACCGGGCTCGTCGACCGGGCCGGGTTTCTGCCCTCCGCGTTGTCCGGCGGGCAGCGCCAGCGAGTCGCGGTCGCTCGCGCGCTGGCCAACGACCCGCTCATCGTGCTGGCCGACGAGCCCACCGGCAACCTCGACAGCGCCGCGACCCTAGAGGTGCTCCGGCTGTTCGACAGCCTGCACAAGGCCGGGCAGACGCTGGTCATCGTCACCCACGACTCCAGGATCGCGGCCACCGCTGACCGGCTGATCTCGATGCGCGACGGCGCGTTCGTGGACGAGACCAGGGTCACCGGCGGCACCACGGGCCGTCTCGCTGATCTCGCCGGGCTGGAGGGCTGAAGGCCATGGGCAAGATCCTGCTCGTCAGCCGCCTGGCCGCCCGGGACCTGCGGCACCGCCCGGCCCAGGCCGTGCTGGTGCTGCTCGTGATCGCCGCTGCCGCCACCACACTGACCCTCGGGCTTGCCTTGCACGGGGTCACCAGCCAGCCCTACCAGCGCACCCGGGCGGCGACGGCCGGGCCGGACGTGGTGGTCAGCGCCTTCGGGCAGAACGGCGGCTCGGCCGCGAGCCTCATGGCGCTGGCCCGCGCTCCCGGCGTCACCGGCCACAGCGGGCCGTATCCGCTCGCCTCCCCCGTTCTGCGGGCACACGGCCACGCGGTGGCGGTGCAGGCGGAAGGGCGTGACCCGGCGCCAGCCCCGATCGACCAGCCGAAGCTGACACAGGGTAGCTGGGTGCGCCCCGGCGAGGTGGTGGTGGAGCGCAGCTTCGCCGACGTGCTCGGCATCCGCGTCGGCGACCGGGTCACCCTGAACGGTCGGCCGTTCCGGGTCGCCGGGATCGCGGTCACCGCCGCCCTCCCGTCATACCCGATGGAAAGTCCCGGCCAGATCTGGCTCCCCCGCGCCGATGCCCGGAGCCTTGCCCCCTCCCCGCAGTCTCATGCCACGTCCGGGCAGCCGCAGCCACCCGACTTCCTGCTGAACCTGAGGCTGGCAGACCCGGCCGCGGCCCGGGCGTTCGCCAACGCGCACGAAACGCCAGGACTAGCCATGATGGCCTGGCAGGACACCCGTGACCAGGACGCCACGCTGGTGACAAACTCCCAGCAGGACCTGCTGATAGGCAGCTGGCTGCTTGGACTGCTCGCGGCGGCCAGCGTGGCCGTGCTGGTCGGCGGCCGGATGGCCGAACAAACCCGGCGGGTCGGACTGCTCAAGGCGGTCGGCGGCACGCCCGGGCTGGTCGCTGCCGTGCTGCTGGCCGAGAACCTGTTCCTGGCGATGATCGCGGCGGCGGCCGGGCTGGCCGCCGGACGGCTGGCCGCGCCGCTGCTCACCAGCCCCGGCGCCGGCCTGGTCGGCACCCCGGGCGCGCCGTCGCTCACCGTGCCCGCGATCGCGCTGGTGGCGGCCGCCGCGCTGACGGTGGCAATGATCGCGACGCTGGTCCCTGCCATCCGCGCCGCCCGCACCAGCACGATCCGCGCGCTGGCCGGTGCGGCCCGCCCACCGCGGCGCAGAGCCGGCCTGATCGCGGCCTCCGCGCGGCTGCCGGTGCCGCTGCTGCTCGGGCTGCGGCTGGCCGCCCGCCGGCCACGCCGCGCCGTGCTGAGCGCGGCCAGCATCGCCATCACGGTCACCACCATCGTCGCCGTCCTGGCCTTCCGGCAATACGCCCATAACGCCCAGCAAGGCTACGGGCTGTCCGGGCTGCCCAACCCGCAGACCACCCGGGACAGCCAGGTGCTGCTGGTCATCACCGTGGCGCTGGTTGTCCTGGCGGCCATCAACGCGATCTTCATCACCTGGGCGACGGTGCTGGACGCCAGGCGCCCTTCGGCGCTCGCGCGCGCCCTCGGCGCGACCCCGCAGCAGGTCACCACCGGGTTGTCGGCGACCCAGCTGCTCCCAGCATTGCCGGGCGCCATTGCCGGCATCCCGCTGGCCGTCGGACTGGACGCGGCCGTCAGCAGCGGACAGGCGCTTCCCGTCCCGCCTGCCTGGCAGCTGCTGGCCGTGGTGCTGGGGACCCTGTTCGTGGTCGCAGGACTCACCGCCATCCCAGCCCGCATCGGCGCCCGCCGCCCCGTGGCCGAGATCCTGCAATCCGAGACCGCCTGATAGTGGCAGGGATCTGACGCCCGGGCTGGAGGGCTGAGCCAATGGGGAGAGTGCTTCTGATCGGCCGCCTCGGGGCCGCGTGACCTGCGGCACCGCCCGGTTCAGGCCATGCTGCCGCCCCGGCTGGCCGGCGGTCCGCCCGGGGACCGCGCCCGCCTGCAGGCGCTGGCCCGCGCTCCCGGCGTCACCGGCCGCAGCGGACCGTATCCGGTCGCCGCCGCCGTGCTGCGGGCACGGGGCTACACGGTGGGGGTGATGCCAGAAGGGCCGGATCGCTACCCAGCTGCCCGCTGCCGCTGCGCGCGGCCGGGCCGACCCCGAGCAGGAGGCCGAGCTGGCGGACGCGGTCGGCATGGCGCTGCTGGTGGTGCTGGACAAGCTGAGCCCGCCGTGCTGATCGCCGCGGCGGCGGGCGCAGGTGACTGCGATGGTCGTGGCTGCCTGGAGGTCCGCCCAGCGTCGGCGCAGCCCGAAGAACCCGGTCAGGGTGACCGGGAGCTGCCAGCCGATGTCGTCGTGGCCGGTCGCGGCGGCCTGCCCGATGGCCGCGACAAGGGTTCTCGTGCTCGGCGTCGCACCAGGCCAGCGCCTGGTGGTAGGCGGCGAACGGCAGCGGCTGACAGTGCGGCGGCGTGACACCGAGCGGGATGCGCCGCTGGGCGGGTTCCAGGCGCCGGCTGGCGGCCTCGGCCGTGTGCAGGTACCAGGTGAGCACCCGCTGCAGCGCTGCGGCGCGTCCGGCATCTCTCTCGTCCGTCTCGGCCGCCTCGGCGGCGTAGATGCGCAGCAGGTCGTGGAACCGGTAGCGGCCGGGCGTGTACTCGGTATGGTCTGACGGTTCGTGGCCTGCCTGCTGCGGGTACGCAGCGCCACGCAGGAGACCAGGAAAACGCGCGTCGTAGTACTCATGACCCCGAGGCACCAGATAGTGCGGTGATACCGCACCGGCGTACGGCGTCGACTGGCGGCCGGCTGCTGCCGAATAGATAATCTGCGCGCCTCCGCCACCTGCCAGCCGGGAGCGAATAATCGGCGTTAGGCGCGGAATTACCTCCCTGGCGAGTGGACAATCGGGCACTCTCAGTTAAGCCGGGCAGTAGTCATCAGCGCTCGGAAGTCTGGGTACTGGGTGTCTCGTGCGGGTCAGCCAGACGCGTCTGGGGCTTCTTGCGAGCGCCGCAGAGGTCACGTCTTTCGAGGTGGCCATTCCATACACCATCTCGATAGACGTGACCACCGTTACGGCCGGACCGATCGCGGCCCGCAGCGCCATCGCCGGCATTGCGATTTGGGGTGACGACGGGCGCTTGGCATCCGGCGGCGCTGGTCAGCACCGTCGGGACCGCCTCTCGATTTCCCCGCTTTTGCTGGCGGATAATGACACGATGGCGAGCGCGGTGATCGGCCGGGACGAGGAGCTGGCGGCGATCGGCGCGTTCCTTGATGGCGTCTGGAGCGGCCCGCGGGCGCTCGTCTTTGCGGGTGAGGCGGGGATTGGCAAGACGCTTCTCTGGGAGACGGGCGTCGCGCAGGCCAAAGGGCGCGTCGGCCGTGTTCTTTCCTGCCGGGGCGCGGAGGCGGAGGCGTCGCTGTCGTTCGCGGCCGTGTCGGAAGTCGTTGGTCCGGTCTTCGATGAGGTCTCGCTGTCGCTCGCTGCCCCGCGCCGGCGCGCGCTCGCGGCCGCCCTCCTGCTGGCGGAGCCAGGCGAGGAGCGCCCCGATGCACACGCGATCGGGCTGGCCGTGCTCGATGCGCTGCGGATCCTGGCCGCGGACGGGCCCGTGGTGGTTGCGCTGGACGACGCGCAGTGGCTCGATCCTGCCTCGGCCGGCGTGTTCGGGGTCGCGCTGCGGCGGCTCGAAGACGACCGCGTGGGCGTGCTGGCGACCGCCCGCACCGGTTTCCAGGCCGCGGTGCCGCTGGAGCTGGGGCGGACGTTTCCGGGTGGGCGGCTTGAGCAGCGTCTCGTCGGTCCGCTCAGCCTGAATGGGGTGCATCAGCTGCTCTGGGAGCGGCTTGGCCTGGAGCTGACCCGCCCTGAGCTCGCCCGGTTCCACGAGGCAACGGCGGGCAACGCGTTCTTCGCTCTCGAGCTCGGCCGTGAGCTTCTCCGCACGGGGACGAGGCCGGCGGCGGGGCGGGCGCTGCGGGTGCCGGAGAGTTTGCGCGGGCTCGTGGCCAGCCGCTTGTCGCGTCTGCCCGCGGAGACGATCGATGTGCTCGTGCTCGCCGCCGCGCTCGCCCGGCCTACGGTTGATCTGGTCGCGGCGACCTACGGCGACGGGGAGAGCGTGCTGGCCGCGCTTGAGGGCGCACTTCGGGAGGGCGTCATCGAGCTCGATGACCTGCGCCTCCGCTTCGCGCATCCGCTGCTTGCCTCGGTCTGCTACGAGCAAGCCCCGGTCTGGAAGCGCCGCGCCGTCCACCGGGCGCTGGCGGACGCGGTCGCGGACAGCGAGGAGCAGGCCCGCCATCTCGCGCTCGCTGCCGCGGGCCCGGACGCGGTCGCGGCCGCCCGCCTCGAGGCCGCCGCCGAGCACGCCGCGGCCCGCGGCGCCACGGCCGCTGCTGCCGAGCTCGCGGAGCTCGCCGTCGGGCTGACACCGGACGATCTCGCGCTCACGCGGAAGCGGCGGTTGCTGGCCGCGCATTTCCACCGGCTGGCCGGCAACTCAGATGAGTCGCTCGCGATCCTCACGGCGCTTCTCGCCGAGGCTGCTCCCGGAGCTGAGCGAGCCGACGTTCTGTTCGAGACCGCGCTGAACTATTCAGCGGGTGCTCCGACGGTGATCGCGCTCTGCGACGAGGCGCGCAGAGAGGCCGGCAACGACGACGTCCGCTTGACGCGGATTCTCGGCCCTGGGTTCCGCAGCAGGGTGTGCCGTCTAGTCGGTTAATAGCGTGGTTGACCTGCGGATATGCCTCAGCGCCCGATGACGGGGCGTGTCACTAGGCGCTGGTAAACGTGCAGGTCAGGGCTTCGGAGCGATCTCGATGATCTTCTTCGGCGGATCCAGGCCCAGCGCGGCCAGGATGTCGCGCTGGGCCTTGCCCGGTTCAGTCGTCTGCCGGAAGGTCCCCGCCGGGCCGGTGTAGGTGACCGCGTGCAGGCGCTGGAGCTCTGCCCGGATCCGGTTCCAGGTCCATGGCTCGCCGGCGGTGGTCTCGGCGACCCGGATCAGCAGCAGCGCCAGCCAGCACAGCAGCACGTGGGCCCGGATGCGGTCCTCACGGCGGTGATAGACCGGGCGCAGGTCCAGGACCTGCTTCATGTCCCGCCAGCCTCGCTCGACTTCCAGCAGCTGCTTGTACCCCAGGGCGATGTCCTCCGCGGACAGGTGCGGGTCCGAGCAGCGGAGCAGGTACTTGCCGTCCAGGTTCGCCTCGGTCCTGATCTTCTGCTTGTCTATGCGCAGCAGCCCGCCGGGGGTGGTGCGCAGGAAGCGCTTGAGCCCCGGCTTGCCCGATAGTGCGCCTTCGATCTTGGCGCGTTCCACGGCGGTGAGCTTGCCGGTGTCCGTGATGACGTCTTGGAGCTGCGCGACGAGCTTCGCGCGGATGGCGGCGTCGCGTTCGGCCTGGGCCGGGTTGAAGCAGAGCACGAACCGGTCGTCGGTGCCGATGGCGACTTCCTTGACCTGCATGTTGTCTTTAACGGTGGCGTAGCGGCCCTGCCGGGACAAGGCGGCTTTGACGTCGGCGGAGCCGGACCGCAGTTTCTCCCCGATGATGTACCCGCCGCCGCCCTGCATCAGGGCCCGCCGGTTCTTCTGGGAGGTGAAGCCGCGGTCGGCGACCCAGATGACCCGCGAGAGGGTCCATTCCCTGATGTCGGCGCGGACCTGGCGGATCAGGTCGGTGTCGGTGGTGCTGCCCGGCCAGGACCACACCCGGACCGGGATGCCGTCGCGGGTGACCGCCATCCCGACCACCACCTGCGGCAGGTCATCGCGGGAGTCCTTCGATTTGCCGTGGGTGCGGAACCCGGTGTCCTTGACGGCCGCGTCGTCGCCTTCTCCGGCGCGGTTACCGTCCTTGTCGCGCGGCACCGGCTCGTCAGCCTCGCCGGTCTCGAAGTAAGTGGAGGTCGTGTCGAAGAACAGCAAATCGACCTCAAGGTTGAGCAGGTCGGTGACCTTGAAGTACGCTTCCTGCGCCAGGCCGGGCTCGATGGTGAGCAGGTAGTCCATCGCCCGGTAGCAGGCGTCATCGCTGATCTCATCCAGGCCATCGATGTGCACGTCCCCGGCGATCCAGCCCGTCGCGGCGAGTTTCGAGGACGCGGCCAGTGCCCGGTTGGCGACGAGGGCGAACAGGACCCGCTCGACCCGCGGGTCCAGCTTGCGGCCGGCGAGCTCGCGGCGGATCACCGCGTCCAGGCCCAGGCGGCGCCACAGCTGGTCCAGCACGTAGGTACCCCCGAGCGGACGGGAAGAAGTCAGGGTCAGCTCGCCCCCGGAGGTCGCGGCGAGCGCGTCGGCGGGGTCCAGCAGCCGGGACAGAGCTGTGACCAGGCGCCGGACGGCGTCCTTGTCGATCTCGTCCTCGCGGCCGAAGGAATGCAGGACCTTCGTCCGCGAGACCCCGGCCTGCGCGTCCCACTCGTTGTGGGCCAGCTGCAGGTACCGGATGACCTGCCCGTCTTTCGTCTTACGCGACGACGCCTTCACGTACACGGAACGAAGCCTAACAGATACACCGACTAGGCGGCTAAGCCAACAATCCAGGTCAACGCTCGGTAATCACGCAAACCGTGTCACTAGAATGTGTAACGTTCTGCCGCTAGGCGCACCCCGCTGACCTGCACCATCATCCCATCCGCAGCCCAGAAACCCCGCTCAACTGCGGAACCCAGGTCGGCGTCCGGTCTCTTTATGCGCTGATCGGGCTGGACATCCGCCAGGGGGTCTCGGATGCGCGCGAGGCGCTGGCGGGAGCCGAGCGGATCGGCGACCCGAGGCTGATCGCGGCAATGATCGCGAAAGTGGGTCACGCGGAGTTGTACGCCGCGGACCCCACGCCGGGCCTGGTCGAGCGCGGGGTTGAGATCGAGGGGAGCCTGGAGACCGGACTCGGGCACCTCGACAGCCCCCGGTTCACCCTGGCCCGCCGGCTGCTGCTGTTCGGTGAAGTCGGGCGGGCAGACACGGCACTAGAGAAGCTGGAGGCCGATGCGGCCGCGCGAGGCGACGACTATAGCCAGAACCTCATCCTCTGGCACCGCGCCTGGGCCCAGTGGGCCGCCGGCCGCCTTCGTCCCGCGCTCGAGCTCGCCGACCGGGCGCAAGAGCTCGGCGGACAGATCCAGAAGTGGCATGAACACGCCTGGGTGGGCCGCGTCAGGGCGCTGGTAGAGGCGGACCTGGGACTGGTCGAAGAGGCGCGGGCGTCAGCGCGGCAGGGAATCGCGCGGGCTCAGGAGCTCTCACTGGACATATACGAAGCTCTCTGCCGAAGCACGCTCGGCCACGCGGAACTCGTGGCGGGCAACCTTGAGGCGGCAGGGGTTCATCTTCGCGACCTAGCAGACCGGCTCTTCGCGGCGGGCCTGCACGACCCGGCGCTGCCTTTGTGGGCCGACACTTTCGAGACCCTGGTCGGTCTGGGTGAGCTCGAGCGCGCCCGCGTCTATGTCAGGCGGCACGAGCAGACCGCGAAGGCGATCGGCAATCCGTGGGCGGCGGCCGTCGGTGCCCGGTGCCGGGGTCTGATCTGCGCCGCGGAGGGCGACTGGCCCGCGGCGTTTTCCGCCCTCGAGCAGGCACTGGACAACCTTGACGGCCTTGAGGTGCCACTTGAGCGCGCCCGCACGCTCCTGTGCCTCGGCGTTACCCGGCGGCGGGCGCACCAGAAACGAGCGGCCCGTGAGGCGCTGGAGCAAGCCGGCGCGATCTTCGAGGAGAGCACTGCCCGCCCGTGGGCCGATAAGGCCCGCGCCGAGCTGGCGCGGATCGCGGGGCGCCGTCCAAGCTCGAATGAGGTGACGGAGACCGAGCACCGGGTCGCCGAGCTCGCGGCTGCCGGCCGCTCGAACAAAGAGATCGCAGCTGAGCTCTTCATGGGCCTGAGCACGGTCGAGGCGCACCTGTCCCGCGCCTACCGAAAGCTCGGGATCCGCTCGCGCACCTCGCTGGAGCCGGCGTTGGTGAAAGTGAGGGCAACGGCGCCCTAAACCGAGGGATTTCCTTGATTCGGGCCCCGGACCCTCGGCGCGACGATCGACTGCAAGGCCGGCCATCGGTTGGCCGCTCACCTTAAGAAGGCAGTCATGAAGACCCGCGCTCGCATCGCAGCCATCAGCCTTCCTCTGGCCGGCGTTCTTGTCGGCTGCTCATCGCTGGCCGCGCCTTCACTTGGTGCATCCACACCTCAATCGCGCGCCTCCCATCCCGGCGTGTCGCCGACGGTCCACGTGTTCACGTCCCCGCTTTACGGCTATGCCGTGGCACTCCCGGCGGACTGGTCGGCGCAGCCGGACCAGCACTGGGGCGGAATAGGCGCGCCTGGCCCGGTGGACGCCTTCCGTGGGCAGCCGTACGTCGCGGCGTGGGCATTTGCCGTCCCGCGCCCCGCGAGGCCGGTCGTATATGCCACCGCAATCACGCGGACCGCTGCTCAGCTCCCGTGTCCGGCAGCGCCAGAGATCAGCCAGGCGGTCACGATCGGCGGGACGCCAGCCTGGCTGATCGGCATGCGCTGCCCGGCGCGGGGCGGCGTGCTGATGTTGACGGCGCTCACCACCAGCGGAAGGTCAGCTCTGGTGATCATGTTCGAGGACGTCTCAGGCATCGTGTCCGCCGGGCGGCCCGACCGCGCCGCCTTCCGCGAACTCCTCGCCAATATTCGGTTGCAGGCGTAAGGCCGCCGTGACTCCTGCCTGCGACTCGGCTCCCCATCGGCTGAGCCACGACGCCCGCCGCCACAACATGTTCTGAGTCACAGTACGTGACGTAGTCTCGCTCGCCGAGCCGCCGTTCGGCGCGTCAGTCACAGTTCACTTGGTGACCGTGGTCGTGACGCCGAACTGAGATTTCTGCGCGGCATGCAACTGGCAGGGCGTAGTGACCGTGCAGGCTACGGCGGACGATGCCATACATCGTCTTCGTCAATAATGCCCCTCGGCACGCGCGATATCCCCGGCAATTCGCGCAAGCGGTGCGCGCGGCCTGAGGCGCGCTTGCGGGCCTGAGCCGCGGAGCGTGAGAGACCGAGCCCGCCGGGTTCAGACGGGACGCAGGCGGGGACTGAGCGCGGCGGGAACATGCGCCTTTCTTGGTCAGCGGACGGAGGCTGAGCCCGCCCGATCGTGGTCGGTCTTCGTGAGATCGATTCCCGCCCGGCGCAGGGACGCCTCCACTCGGTTAAGCGAGAGCACCTCCTCGGGGTACCAGGCGCCCGGTTGCGCGGAGACGCGACCGTCCCGGCCGAGGAGTGCCGCGGCGAACACGATGCCGCTTGAAGCTGCCATCCGGAAG